>Ga0163144_10002254_pt1 | contig 44935 bp, 53 predicted proteins | sample OliLak19BULKMAT1_FD_123175 | JGI IMG/M metagenome (GOLD analysis project Ga0163144, IMG submission 123175) | Freshwater microbial mat bacterial communities from Lake Vanda, McMurdo Dry Valleys, Antarctica - Oligotrophic Lake LV.19.BULKMAT1 | ecosystem: Environmental > Aquatic > Freshwater >... | reverse complement strand
TGCCAGCCTTCGTAGCGGGTGCCTTCGTAGCCGATTACGAGCTTGACCGTCCGCACAGGATCTCCGCGATCTGTACGGCGTTCAAGGCCGCACCCTTGCGGAGCTGGTCGCCGGCGACGAAAAGCCAGACGCCTTTCGGATTCGCGAGGTCAGCGCGGATGCGGCCCACGAGGACGTCGTCTTGGCCGGTGGCCTCGATCGGCATCGGGAAATGGTTCATCTGGCGATCGTCCACGATCTTGACGCCCGGGGCGCTCGCCAGTGTCTTTCGGATGGCGTCGAGATCCGCGGCCTTGGTGAACTCGACGTAGATCGCCTCGGAGTGTGCGCGGTAAATCGGGACGCGGACGGTCGTGGCGGTCACCCTGATCTTTTCGCTGTGGAAGATCTTGTGGGTTTCCTTGATCATCTTGAGCTCCTCCTCGTTGTAGCCGCCGTCTTTGATGGCGCTGTTGTGCGAGAAGAGGTTGAACGCGATCTGGTGCGGGAAAACGCTCTTCGTGGCTGGTTTTCCTTCCAGGATCTGACGGGATTGATCCTCGAGCTCCTGCATGGCCTTTGCGCCAGCGCCCGAGGCCGCCTGGTAGGTGGAAACGATGATCCTCTTGATCTTGTTTTCCTTGTGGAGCGGCCAAAGCGGGACGAGCATGATGATCGTGGAGCAATTGGGGTTGGCGATAATCCCCTGGTTCTTCTTGATGTCCTTGGGGTTGATTTCGGGAACCACGAGCGGTACCGTGGGGTCCATGCGGTAGGCGCTCGTGTTGTCCACCACGATAGCCCCCGCTGCGACGGCCGCAGGAGCGAATTGCTTCGAGATCGATCCGCCCGCGGAGGCCAGGACGATGTCCATGCCCTGGAAGGAATCCTCTTTCAGTTCCGCGACGGCGATCTCTTCGCCTTTAAAGCGGTACTTTTTCCCTACCGACCGAGCGGACGCCAGAAGCGCGAGCTTTCCCACCGGAAAGTTCCGCTGTTCGAGGATTTGAATGATTTCCTCGCCGACGGCGCCCGTGGCGCCCATGATGGCGACGTTGTACTTGGCTTTTTTCCGAAGCTTCAAGCGGACACCTTCACGGCTCCGGCGACGCGCTCGGCAACGAGGTCGCCGACCTCACGAGTGCCGTAGCCCATCTTCCCGGCGGAAAGGGACTTGAGCTTGTTCTTCGTGACGTCCATGACGGCGGCTTCGATGTCCGCGGCGGCCTTGGTCTCGCCGAGGTGATCGATCATCATTGCCCCGGCGCAGATAGCCGCGAGAGGGTTGATGACGTTCTGGCCGGTGTACTTCGGGGCCGATCCACCGATAGGCTCGAACATCGACACGCCATTCGGGTTGATGTTGCCGCCCGCGGCGATACCCATGCCGCCCTGGATCATCGCGCCGAGGTCCGTGATGATGTCGCCGAACATGTTGTCCGTGACGATGACGTCGAACCACTCGGGGTTCTTCACCATCCACATGCAGGTTGCGTCGACGTGGGTGTAGTCGGTGGTGACGTCCGGGTATTCCTTGGCCATGTCCTGGAAAACTCTCCACCAGAGGTCCCACGCGTACGTGAGGACGTTGGTCTTGCCGCAGAGCGTGAGCTTCTTGCGTTTGTTGCGCTTGCGCGTGAGTTCGAACGCGTAGCGGAGACAGCGCTCGACACCTTTGTAGGTGTTGCGCGAGACCTGCGTCGCGACTTCGTTTTTCGTGCCCTTCTCCTTGAAATCTCCTTCGCCGACGTAGAGGCCTTCGTTGTTTTCGCGGACCACGACGAAGTCGATGTCCTCGGGCCCTTTGTCCTTCAGCGGGGTCGAGACGCCGGGATAGAGCTTCACCGGGCGCAGGTTGATGTACTGCTCGAGGCCGAAACGGGTCTTGAGAAGAAGTCCTTTTTCGATGATACCGGGCTTCACGTCGGGATGGCCGACGGCGCCGAGAAGGATCGCGTCGAATTTCTTCATCGCCATCATTTCCTCGTCGGTGAGGACGACGCCGGTTTTGAGGAAACGCTCCCCGCCGTAATCGAGCGTGGTGAGGTCGAGCTTGAAGCCGTGCTTCTTAGATGAAGCGTCGAGCACCTTCAGCGCTTCGGCGGTGACTTCGGGGCCGGTGCCGTCGCCGCCCATGACGGCGATCTTGTAGTTTCTGTCATTCTTCTGAGCGTTCATGATTCTCCCTATTCGATCGCGTGCACGAGCCCCTCTTTGGGGCTCGATGCGTTCGCGTGCATTTTCTTTTCGATGCGGCCCGCTTCGTACGCCAGGCGTCCCGCCCGGACTGCGAGATTCATCGCCTCGGCCATCTTGACGGCGTCTTTCGCGCCGGCGATGGCCGTATTCATGAGGACGCCGTGGGCGCCGAGCTCCATCGCGACAGCCGCGTCCGAGGCCGTTCCCACGCCGGCGTCGACGATCACCGGCACCTTCACCTTCTCGAGGATCAGGCGGAGGTTGATCTTGTTCAGGATCCCCTGCCCGGAGCCGATCGGCGCGGCGAGCGGCATCACACAGGCGGCGCCCGCGTCTTGAAGCTTCTGGCACATAATGGGGTCGTCGGTGGTGTACGGCATGACGACGAACCCTTCTTTCACGAGCTCTTTCGTGGCCTCGAGAAGCGCCAGGTTGTCTGGCATCAGAGTGTACTCGTCGCCGATGACTTCAAGCTTCACAAGGTTGGAAAGGCCCGCCGCGCGGCCCAAACGGGCGGTGCGGACGGCGTCCTCCTTCGTGTAGCAGCCCGCCGTGTTCGGCAATAGAATGTACTTTTTCGGATCGACGAAATCAAGGAGGGATTCTTTCGTGCGGTCGAGATTCACGCGGCGAACGGCGACCGTCACCATGTCGGCGCCTGAAGCTTCGAGCGCGGCGGTCATGGTCTGGAAATCCTTGTATTTGCCGGTGCCGACGATCAAGCGGGATTTCAGCTCGTACGGGCCGATCTTGAGAACGACGCTCATTCGACGACCGCACCCTTCTCGACGACAACCACGCCGCTCGCGGTGATCGTGAAGCCCCGCTTCCGGTCGGCTTCAAGATCGTACCCGATGGACGCGCCGGGCTTCACCCGGACGTGCTTCTCGAGAATGGATTTTTTGATCTTCGCGTGGCGGCCGACGTCCACGTCCTCGAAAAGGAGGGAGTCGTCGACTTGCGCGTAGCTGTGGACGTTCACCGCGTGCGAGAGAACCGAGCGCCGCACGCTGCCGCCGGAAAGAATGCAGCCGTCCGAGACGATAGAATCGAGCGCGCGGCCGCAACGGTCGTCTTGCGAGAAAACGAACTTGGCCGGCGGATACTGCATCTGATAGGTGCGGATGGGCCAGCTGCGATCGTAGAAATTGAACTGCGGCGTGACCTCGATCAGGTCCATGTTCGCTTCGTAGTAGGCGTCGAGCGTGCCGACGTCGCGCCAATAAAGCGCGTCGCCGTTGTTGCGGTCGACGAAATTGTACGCGATGACCTTTCGGTTCCCGCTCTTGATCATGTGTGGAATGACGTTCTTGCCGAAGTCGTGCTCGGAGGGGCGCTGCGCGTCCGCCTCGAGTTCCTCTTCCAGCACCTTCCGGTCGAAAATATAAATCCCCATCGAACCGTAAATTTTGGAGGGATCGCCCGGTACCGTCTTCGGGTTCTTCTTGGGCTTCTCTTCGAAACCCACAATCGAGTTGTGCGGGCCCACTTCCATCACTCCCAGCTGGTCCGCCTCTTCGACGGGCTGAGGTACGACGCCGATGGTGAGATCGGCCTTCGATTCGCGGTGACAGTGAAGCATCTCGGCGTAATTCATCTTGTAGATGTGGTCGCCGGCGAGGATCAGCACCTGGTCGGGGTCTTCGATGTGGATCGAATAGAGGTTCTGGTAGATCGCGTCCGCCGTGCCCTGGTACCAGTGGTCGTCGATACGCTGCTGCGCCGGGACGACGTCGATGTATTCGCCGACCTCCGCGTTCAAGATGTTCCAACCCATGCGGATGTGACGCGAAAGTGACATGGATTTGTACTGGGTCAGGATGTGGATGCGGCGGATGCCGGAATTCACACAGTTGGAAAGCGTGAAATCCATGATGCGGTAAATGCCACCGAACGGCACTGCGGGCTTCGCGCGATCCTTGGTCAGAGGATACAAGCGCTCGCCCTTGCCGCCCGCCATGACGAAGGTGAGGAGTTTTTTCATTAGTCCTTTAGAATGAAGAGATTAAACGTCCCCCAAAACGGGGACTCGGGAAGAATTTATTATAAAACGAGCCCAGAAAGATGGCAAGGGCCTTTTAACGTAAGAGTCCCTGACACGAATCGAGGAGGAGGCGCGTGTAGGGATGTCCCGGAGAGGAAAAAATGGCGTCCCGATTCCCCGTTTCCACAACTTCCCCGTCCTTCATGACCAACACCCGGTCGCTCATGTGGCGGACTACGCGGAGGTCGTGCGAGATGAAAAGATAGCTCATTCCCCTCTCTTTTTGGAGGCGCAGGAGCAAATTGAGGATTTGGGCGCGCACGAGGACGTCGAGAGCGGAGACGGCTTCGTCGCAGACGAGGATCGACGGCCCGACGGCCAGCGCACGGGCGATCGCGATGCGCTGGCACTCGCCGCCGGAAAGCTCGCGCGGACGGCGAGCGAGAAAACGCGGCTCGAGCTCGACGGTTTCCAGGAGCTCCACGGTGCGGCGGGCGAGCGTTTCTCGGTGTTTCATTCCGGCCAGCCGGAGGGGCTCTTCGAGGATCGCTCTCACGTCCTGACGCGGATCGAGCGAGAGATAAGGGTCCTGGAATACGATCTGCACGTTGCGCCGAAAATCGCGGAGCGCGCGCTCGGACTTTCCGGTGACGCGTTCGCCTCGGAAGAACACCTCGCCCGCGTCGGGCTCGATGAGCCGGAGAGCGATTTTTGCGAGCGTGGACTTTCCCGAGCCGGATTCGCCCACCACGCCGAGCGTTTCTCCTTTTCCGAGCGCGAAGGAGACGCCAGCCAGTGCACGCACGCGGCCTTTGTAGGTCTTTACGAGCCCTTTGGCTTCAAGCATTCACGCCTCCGATCGGCGTCTTCGGGGCGGCGTCGAACGCGGATGCGGCCAGAAGCGCGCGAGCGTAGGGATTAGCGGGCTCGAAACGGCCTTCCTTCAAGAGACTCTCGACCACGCGGCCGGCGCGCATCACGTGGATGCGGTCGGAATACGCGCGGGCGAGTGCGAGATCGTGCGTGATGAAGAGCACCGTGAGCCCCCGTTTGGCGCGGAATTCGGCGAGGAGCGAGAGAATTTCGGCCTCGATCGTCGGGTCGAGCGCGGTGGTGGGTTCGTCCGCGATGAGGAGCGCGGGGTCGGCCGAGAGCGCGGCGGCGATGGTGGCGCGCTGGCGCATGCCGCCCGAAAGCTCGTGCGGGTAGGCGCGGAACGCACGCTCCGGATCGGGGAGACGGACCGCCTGGAGAAGTTCGAGCGCTTTGGCGCGTGCCTGACGCGCGTTCCCGAGCCCGTGTGCGCGAAACGCCTCGCTCACCTGCTCGCCGATTCGGAGAACCGGATTTAAAGACGCGGCCGGATCCTGGAAAACGTAGGCGATCCCTCGCCCCCGCACGCTCCGAAGCGCGTTCTCAGTCAGTTGGGTGAGATTGAGCACGTTGCCGTCGCGGGCGGTCCAGAAGATATCTCCTTCGATGGCGGCCTGGCGGTCGAGCCGGCATACCGAGAGGGCCGTCACGCTCTTTCCGGAACCGGACGCGCCCACAAGCGAAGTGAAGGAGCCTTTCGTCACCGGGACGCATGCCCCGTCCACGGCAGTCACGGCACCGAACCGCACGCGCAAGTTCACGATCTCGAGGATAGGCTCAGCCAATGTGGCGCTCCCCCGCGAGGCTGTCGCGCAAGCGGTCGCCGATCACGTTCGCGGCGAGTACCGTGGAGAAGATCGCGACGCCCGGGAAGAAGACGAGCCACCACGCCGCGCCGAGCGTCGCCTTGCCGTCGGTCAGGAGATTCCCCCAACTCGGAGTCGGCGGCTGGACACCCAAACCCAAGAAACTCAAACCCGCTTCGAGGAGAATCGCCACCGATACGCCGAGAACTGCGTTCACGAGAACGGGCCCCGAAGCGTTGGGCACGAGATGCCCGAAGAGGATGCGCGTATGCCCCGCCCCGAGTGCGCGCGCCGCCAGCGCAAACTCGCGCTCTTTGAGCGAAAAAATTTCGGCCCGGACGAGCCGCGCGGTGCCCATCCAGCTCGTCAGCCCGATCACGACAATGACGTGCCAGACCCCGGGGCCGAGCACCGCGATCACGGCGAGAATCAAAAAAAGAACCGGAAAACAGAGAAGAACGTCGGCGAGGCCCATGAGGACGCGGTCGCGCCAGCCGCCGAAGTAGCCGGACGCCGCTCCCACGAGCACGCCGACTCCCATCGAAATCGCCACCGAGACAACGCCCACGCCGATCGAGGCCCCCGCCCCGCAGACGATGCGCGCTAGAAGATCGCGGCCGAGGGAATCGGTGCCGAGCGGATGTGTGGCCGACGGCGGCGCGAGCACGCGCGCGAAATCCATCGCGGAAGCCGCGCCGGAAAAAAGCACGGGCCCGGCGCACGCCGCGAGCGCGACGAAAGCGAGCCAGCCAGCCGCGGCCCAGAACGTCCAGCGCGGTTTCATTCGAGCCGGATCCTTGGGTCGACGGCCGCGTAGGCGAGATCGGCCAAAAGATTCCCTACGAGCGTAAGGACGGCCCCCAAAACGAGGATCCCCATGATCACCGGATAATCGCGCGAGAAAACGGACGCGTAAAAGAGGCTGCCCATGCCGGGAATCGAGAAGATCGACTCGAAGATCACGCTGCCGCCGAGAAGACCCGGCACCGAGAGCCCCACGAGCGTGACGACCGGAAGAAGCGCGTTCCGGAGCGCATGCCGGTAAAGAACGCGCGGTTCAGACAGCCCCTTCGCACGCGCGGCGCGCACGTAGTTCTGCGAAAGCGCCTCGAGCATCGAGCCGCGCATGAAGCGCGTGACCGCCGCCAGGCCCGCGAACGCGGACACGGCCACAGGAAGGACGAGATGCCACGCGAGATCGACCGCCCGCTCAAGCGGCGCCATTTCCTCGTGAAAAAGCGAATGCAGCCCGGTGACCGGCAGCCACTGGAGCGTTACTCCGAAGAAGGACATGAGCCCGAGCGCGATCCAGAAAGTCGGCGCGGAAAAGCCAAAAAGAACGATCCCGCTCACGAGCGAATCGGCCCGCGTGCCGGCGCGGACGGCGGAATAAACTCCGAGCGGGATTCCGACGAGGAGGACGAGAACGAGCGAAAGCCCGCTCACAAGAAGCGTCACCGGGACGGCGCGGCCGATCTTCACCGAGACCTTCTCCCCGTCCGCGAAAGATTCGCCGAAATCCAGGCGCACGGCGCGGCCGAGCCAGGCGCGGTAGCGTTCGACGAGCGGCTTGTCGAGGCCGTAAAGCGTCGCCAGCTTTTCGCGGGCCTGGGCAGTCATCTTCGGGTTCAAACCGGCTTTCGCCTCGACGGGCCCTCCGGGCGCGAGATGGATCACCGCGAACGAGAGGAACGTGATGCCGAAAAGGAGCGGGACGGCTCCTGCGATCCGGCGAGCCAAGTAACGGCCCATCAGGCCTCCCTTAGGCTGCGGTAACGCCGCTCGCCGGCGGGAACCCACCAGCGGACGAAATTGTGCCCGATCCCCGCCGCCGCCTTCTCGACCTCGCGGAAACGGCGGTGCACGACCGGCATCGCGTCGGGCACGTAAAGGAAAGTGTACGGACGATCGCGCGCGAGGATCGCGTGCGCCTTTTTGTAGACGGCCGCGCGCTCGGACTCCCCGAAGAGACGCCTCCCCTCTTCGAGCAGGCGATCCACTTCCGGATTCGAATAGCCGACAAAATTGAACTGCCCGGGCGCGCGCTTCGAAGAATGAAAAATGTCGTACACGTCCGGGTCGCGGCCGAGCTGCCACGCCAGGCACACGGCCTCGAAGCGGCGTTTGTCGATGAACTCCTTGAGGAACGTGCCCCATTCCACCAGGCGCACGTTCGCGTCGATACCCACGTCCGCGAGGCGGCGCTGGACGATCTCGCACGCCTGCTTGCGCTGGTCGTTCCCGAAGTTGGATATCAGCGTGAACGAGAAAGGCTTTCCGTCCTTCTCGAGGACGCCGTCGCCGTCCGAATCTTTCCAACCGGCTTCGGCAAGGAGGCGCCGCGCCCGCGCCGGATCGAACGCGGGCTCGGGCACCGCTTCGTCGTAAGCCCACGTTCCCGGCAAAAAAGGCCCCGTCGTGGTCCGCCCGGCTCCGAGCAGTGTCACGGCGATGATCTCCTTGCGGTCGATCGAAAGATCCAGCGCCTCACGGACACGGACGTCCGAAAAAAACGGATGATCGAGGTTCCACCCGAGATAAACGTAGGAGAAACTCGGATACGAGTACTTCCGGTAGGTATCGCGGAAAAAAGGCGTGTCGGTCTGCCTGCGGAACTGAAGCGGCGTCAGACCCGCGAGATCGAGGCCCCCGGTCTGAAGCTCGAGAAACGACGTGGCCTGATCGGGGATGACGCGGTACACGTAGCGGTCTATCCACGGCCTGCCCTCGTGATAGCGGTCGTTGGCGAGGAGGACGACACTCTCTCCAGTTTTCCACTTCCCAAGCTTGTACGGACCCGTTCCGACGGGCCGGCGCGCGAACGCGGTTTTAAGGAGATCCTCCTTCTCGAGAAGGTGCTTGGGAAGCATGCCCATCGACCAGCTCGCGAGCCCCGGCGAGAAAGGCTCTTTATACGTGACCCGGAGTACGTGCGGTCCGAGGACCTCGAGGGATTTCACGGCTTCGAAATCGCCACCGTACGGCGTGGGAACGTTTGGATCGGTGAGTTTGCGGAAGGTAAATTCAACGTCCGCGGCGGTAAACGGCTTTCCATCCTGCCAGACGACATTTTTCCTGAGATGGAAAACGATCACGGTTCCCCCGGCTTGGACGTCCCAGCCAGCGGCGAGGTCGCCCACAAGCTTCAGATCTTTGTCGTATTTGACGAGACCGTTGAACAAAAGACGCGAAATCTCGGCGGAAGCGCTGTCCGAGGCGAAAAGCGGAAGGAGGTTGGAAGGCTCGGCGATGGCCGCCGTAACGAACGCGTCGCCCCGCGAAGGTGTTTCTGCGCGGAGCGACGGTGGAAAAAAGAAGATCGAGAGTAAAACGGCTGCCGACGCGAAGCGTGCGGCGAGCGTCATGCGCTCCGGATCAGACCTTCTCTGCGGTCGCGGGGGCCGCGACCGGAGCGGACTTCGCGGCAGGAGCGGGCGGCGCGGCATGGTCGTGGCCGGCATGGTCGTGGCCGGCGTGATCGCCGCTCACGTCCGTCTTGTCGAGTACAGGCGCCTGAGAATTGAAATCGACATCCGCCGTGCTCGCGGCCGTGGCCGTGGCAGCCGTCGCGCCCGTCGCCGGGATCGCCGGAAGGGTCTTTTGGACGAGGCCCGCGGCGCCGCGGCGCTCCATGAGCGACTTGCCGCGGTGAGTCGAAAGGACGCCGAGAGAGAGCGACGTGATGATGAAGATGACCGCGCACACTTCCGTTGCGCGCGTCATGAATTGGTTGGTCTGTGTGCCGAACAGGCTCTGCGGCTGGCCGCCGCCGATCATTTCGGACATCCCGCCGCCGCGGCCCGCCTGGAGCAGGACGACCATGATGAGGACGAGGCAGACGATCACGTGCAGGATCACGAGAAAAATGTACATGGGCTCCCTTTTCTTATTTCACCGCGACGAGCGTCGCGTTTTTCACGATGTCCGCGAAGCTCTGGGCATCCAGGCTCGCGCCGCCCACGAGGGCGCCGTCGATGTCCGGCTCGCGCATGAGCTCGGCGATGTTGTCGGCCTTCACGCTGCCGCCGTACTGGATGCGGAGGCCCGAGGCCGTTTCTTCGCCGAAGAGCTTGGCGATTTCCTTGCGGATGAACGAATGGACTTCCTGTGCCTGGGCCGGCGTAGCCACTTTCCCAGTCCCGATCGCCCAGACGGGCTCGTACGCGAGAACCAGGTGCGCCATGTCTTCCTTGGAGAAGCCCGCGAACGCGCCGCGCACCTGCTCCTCGACGACCTGGAAGGTCTTGCCCGATTCGCGCTCGGCCAGCATTTCACCGACGCACACGATCGGGGTGAGCCCGGCTTTGAGGGCCGCCCGGGTCTTCTTGTTAACGGTCTCGTGCGTCTCGTGGAAGAACTGGCGCCGCTCGGAATGGCCGACGATCACGTAGGCCGCTCCCGCATCCTTGAGAAGCGAAGCGGAGACCTCCCCCGTGAAAGCGCCTTTCTCTTCCCAGTAAAGATTCTGTCCGCCGACGCGGATCTCGGATTCGAGAAGGATCTCATGGACGTCGGAGATCGCCGTAAAAACGGGGCAGACCACGACGTCGACGTGGCGGAAATCCGTGATTTGACGCTTGAGAAGCGTCACAAGATCGATCGCTTCCTTGATGGATTTGTTGAGCTTCCAGTTGCCGGCGATAACCGGACGGCGGTTGGAGGCGCTCATTTGTCCTGAAGCGCCGCGACGCCCGGGAGAACTTTGCCTTCGAGATATTCGAGCGAGGCGCCGCCGCCCGTGGAGATGTGGGCCATTTCGTCGTCGAGACCGAAGCCGATCACGCAGGCCGCGGTGTCGCCCCCGCCGATGATGGTCGTAGCGCCCTGTTTGGTGATCTCCGCGAGCTTGTCGGCAACCGCGCGAGAACCCTTCGCGAAAGGCTTCATCTCGAACACGCCCATCGGACCGTTCCAGACAACCGTCTTCACGCCCTCAAGAGCTTTCGCGTAGAGCGCGGCTGTCTTCGGGCCGATGTCGACGCCTTCGGTATCGTCCGGAAATTCGCCGGCCGCAACGATCCAGGTCTCGGCGTTCTCGTTGAATTCCTTCACAACGACGCTGTCGACCGGAAGAAGGATCTCCACGCCTTTGGCCTTCGCCTTGGCGAGGATGGAATTCGCGAGATCGAGCTTGTCCTTTTCGAACCGGGACTTGCCGATCCTCTTCCCCTGCGCTTTGAAGAACGTATACGCCATCGCACCGCCGATCAGGATCTTGTCGACCTTCTCGATCAGATTCTCGATGAGGCCGATCTTGTCGGAGACCTTCGAACCGCCGAGGATCGCTGCGAACGGCTTCTTGGGGTTTTGAATCGCGTTGCCGAGGTACTCGATCTCCTTTTCGAGGAGGAGGCCGGCGGCGGACGGAAGGTTCTTCGTGATGGCTTCGATCGAGGCGTGCGCGCGGTGGCTCGAGCCGAACGCGTCGTTGATGTAGAAATCGCCAAACTCGGAGAGCTCTTTGGCGAACGACGCGTCGTTCTTTTCCTCGAGCGGGCTGAAGCGGAGGTTTTCGAGGACGGCGACTTGAGCCTTGGACACTTGTTCCTTCGCCTTCGGGCCGACGGTCTCAGTGCACTGGACCACGTCGCGCTTCAGGAGCTCGGCCAGGCGCTTGGACGCCGGAGCGAGACTGTACGACGGGTTCGGCTTCCCGTCCGGACGGCCGAGATGGCTCATCAGGACGACCTTCGCCCCTTTATCCAAAGCGTACTGGATAGAAGGGAGCGAGGCGCGGATGCGGTTGTCATCTGTGACGTTCAGGTCCTTGTCGAGCGGGACGTTGAAGTCGACGCGGATGAGCGCGCGCTTGCCGCGGAGATCGAGGTCGCGGATCGTTTTCTTTTTCATGGCGAAGGAGCCGTGTCTTTAGCGACGCGTCTCGGCGACCATGCGCTGGCCGACGAAGAGGCAAAGATCGACGACGCGGTTCGAGTAACCCCATTCGTTGTCGTACCAGCTGAACACCTTCGCGAAGCGCTTGTCGATCACGTTGGTGAGCTCGGCGTCGACGATCGACGACGCGGGGTTGTTCTGGAAGTCCTTGGACACGAGCGGCTCGGTGCAGACTTCGAGGATGCCCTTCATCTTGCCGTTGGCGTACTCGGTGAGCATCGCGTTGATCTCTTCTTTGGAAGTGTCCTTGGCGAGTTCCACCGTCAGATCGACAAGCGAAACGTTCGGTGTAGGGACGCGGATCGCGACGCCGTCCATCTTCCCCTTAAGCTCCGGAACGACGAGGCCGATCGCTTTGGCGGCGCCGGTGGACGTCGGGATCATGGACAAGGCCGCCGCGCGCGAACGGCGGTAATCCTTGTGCGCGAGATCCAGAACGCGCTGGTCGTTCGTGTACGAATGGATCGTGGTCATGAGACCGCGGACGACGCCAAACTTCTCGACGAGCACTTTGCCAACGGGCGCGAGGCAGTTCGTCGTGCATGAGGCGTTAGAGATCACGTGATGGTTGGCCGGGTCGTACTTGTCCTGGTTGACGCCGAGGACGATCGTGATGTCCTCGTTCTTAGCGGGAGCCGAGATAATGACCTTCTTCGCGCCGCCCTTCAAATGCGCTTCGGCCTTTTCCTTCTCGGTGAACACTCCGGTGGATTCGATGACGATGTCCACGCCGAGGTCGCCCCACGGGATCTGCGCCGGGTCCTTGTAGGTCATGATCTTGAGCTTTTTGCCGTTGACCGAGAGGCCGTCCGCTTCGAGCTTGACCGAAGCTTCGAAATTGCCCAGGATCGAATCGTGCTTGAGGAGGTACGCGTGCGCGTCAAGCGGCACCGGAAGGTCGTTGACGGCGACGAACTCAATCTCTTTGTTGTTGAAGCCGGCGCGGAAAACGTTGCGGCCGATGCGCCCGAAACCGTTAATGCCTACCCGAATCGCCATGGTCGAACCTCCGTAAGAGTTAGCGTTTGCTTCGTTTCTGAAAATTTTTTAAGGACGCTCATTATAGCCCGGGGCCCCGGGAGTGTCAAAAAGAAACCTCCTACCGGACCCCCTTCTCTAGCAGGGAGAGGATCTGCCGCACCTCGGGAAAATGAGGGTCTATTTCGACCGCTTTCTTCCAGTGCCGTATGGCTTCCTCCCCCCGACCGAGGCGGTGGAGGGCAAGACCGAGGTTCGTGTGCGCCCGAGGGCTGGACGGGTTGATTTCGAGCGATTTTTGGAGCATTTCGACCGCCTTTTCGTAGTCCCCCCGGTTCCCGTAGATCATCCCCAAGTTGTTGTAAGGCTCGGGCGAGTTGCCTTTCAGCTTGATTGCCTTCAAGAAACAGGCTTCGGCCTCCCCGAAATCCCTGCGTTCGTTGTGCCACATGCCAAGGTTGTTGTACGCCTGGGAGGACGGTTCGAGCGCGATCGACGTCAAGTAGAAATCCTTTGCTTCTTCGCGGCGGCCGAGGCCCGACAGCGCCACGCCCATCGCGAGGTTCGCTTTGGGCGACGACGAATTCACGTCGAGTGCCTTACGGTAATACCCGACCGCCGATTGGAAGTCCTTCTTCTCGGTGAAGGCGTCTCCGGCGTTCACCCAGTCGCGGGAGAAGTCGGCGCCGACGAGCCGCAGCTGGCCCGCCCAAGCGACCCAAACAGCGGCCGCCAGCGCGAGACCGAGCGCGGCCCAATTCTTCGCGTCCAAGCGGCGTCGCGCTTCCACGACGGCCGCGCCGGCGAGCGGAAAAAAGATACCGAGTAAGGGCAGGCGGTACCGGGCATTCACGAAGAAAGAGACCATTCCCAAGAGGTAAGCACCGATCCATATCCAAGCGGTAGCCCCGTACGTCGAGCGGGTCACGAGAACGAGACCCGCCGCAGCCAAAGGACCGAGCACAAGGAAAGTCGGCCACGGGAAGCGAAGAACCGGGTTTAGTCCCTTTTCGAACGTGTAGTCGTTCACGTCGGAAATCTCTCGAGCGTCGAAGAAAAGGAGGAGCTTCTGTTTGCATAGCCAGAAAAAGCGGCCGGGGTTCTCGCGGATGAACGCCTTGGCTTTTTCGGACCAGAATTTCGAGACCTCGGAGGGCTTCAAAGGACGCCCGCTTTCGCGCTCGGCGATGGCGCGGGAGTCCTCCATCTGGGATTTCACGTTGGTGCCGGTCCCTTCGGGCGCGACGAATACGCCTTCGGATTTTGGGTTGTTGCCCACGTACAAGTTGAAACCCGAGTGCGAGGTGAGGAAAACGAAATCTTTTCCGTGGTAAGCGTTGTGCGCGGTGACCGGAGCCAGCGTTAAAAGAATCGCACCGGCGAAAGCCGCGACGGCTCCTCGTGCGGAAATCCCGGCACGGCGGAAATGCAGAAAAGCGGCGATCGCAAAAAAAGGCGCGAAGAGGAGAATTCCGGCCTTCGTCAGAGCGGCGAGGCCGCAAAGGACGCCCAAGGCCGAGCCCCGGCGCACCGACGGCTCGTCGAGAAAACGCAGCGAGAAATAGAACGCGGCCGCATAGAGTGGCACGCCGATCGCCTCCGACGTCAAAATTTGCTCATGGAAGAAAAGCGGCCCGTAAACGGCGGCAAGTGCCGCGCCGAGCAGGCCAGCCGTGCGTGAGGAAAGTTTTTCGCCGGTCCGGTAGACGAAGAAAACCGTGACGAGACCGAGCGCGATCTGGACGAACTTCGCCGCCTCGAGCGACGCTCCGGTCAGCGCGTAGACGATCCCGAGAAAAAATGGATAGAGCGGCAGGCCGTAAAAAACGGGCGGCGTCGCGATATCGCCCGTGGCGACGCGGAGGGCCCACTCATGGTAATACTCAGGGTCGAGAAGGCCTGGGGCGTAAAACGGGCTCTGGCGGCTGGCGGCCCAGTACGCGATGCGCACCAGCAGCGCCGCGGCGAGGACGGCCCAGAGCGCAGCGTCGAAACGCTTAGCCGGGCGAGAGGACGCCGAAGCCGCGGTGGCCGCGCGGGCGGCCCGAGCTGTTTTTTTCTTGGAGCCCACGTCAGAGCTCTTCGAAAAGAACGGTGACGTTGAAGGAGACTTTTCCCACCTCGAGAGAACGCGGGAATCCGATGAAGGGCGCACTCTCGCGCAGACAGCGCATCGCGAAATCCTTCACGCCGGCCGGAGCCTGCGTCTGGCTTTCGACGACCGACGCGCTGTCGAGCGAGCCGTCCGAATTGAGGATGAATAAAAGGCAGACCGACCCTTGTCCCGCCGCGTTGTCCGCGTAATTTTTTCTCACCGTGCGGTCGAGCTTGTCCTTCACCGCCGTGAAATACCCCACGAACACCTTCGCTTTTTTGGGATCGCTCAGGAGCTCGGCGCTCCCCTTCGTGGCCGGTACCTCGGGGATGGGCGCGCCCATCGCGGATGTGGCTCGCTTGACGGGCTTGTACGCCGGCAGGGCCTGTATTTTAGCGGCCGGCTCGAGCGAATGCGGCTTCATGCCGCGGACGACGCGTTTTTTTGCGGCCGCCGCTTTTGTGGAGGCGGTGCGACGCGCGGGCGTGGCGGCTTTCGGCGCGGGTGCGGCGGGTTCGGGGGCGTAGGAAACGACCGATATCTCGACGGGCTCGCCTGTGCCCCGGTTCGCGAAAAGGAACTCGGGCACGAGGACGGACGCGTGCAAAACCAGTGACGCCGCGAGGAAGGCCGGAAGGCCCGGAAAAGGCTTGTTCACGCCGTCGAGTATATCGGAACCGCCTCTAGATTTCCATCTTGAACCCGGCCTCGGCGTAGCTCGTGGGAGCCGGGTTGTAGAGCACCGTTCCGGCGGCGTTCGACGTGGCGAACGAGCTGTACTCCTCGCCCAGCAGATTCTGCCCGCGCACGTAGACCTCCCAATTCCCCCGGCGGTAGGATGCCTTCGCGCCGAGCGTCCAGTAGTCGTCCAGCGGGAACCGGTTCCGGAAATCGTTCAGCACGAATTGGTCGTACACGCCCGTCGCCTGGGCCGAAAGAGTCCAGTGCGTGTCCGGCCGCACGGCGAAGCCCGCGGACCAGCGGGATTCCGGCACGAGCGGCACGGAGTTCCCATCGAACGCACCGTTGTCGAACTCGGCTTCGGTGTACGTGTAGTTGGCGAAGAGCTGAATCTCCTTCGTGACCGCGAGCTCGTTGGCCAGTTCGAGCCCGGAGCGGCGGGTGTCGTAGTTCTCGTTCAGCGTCGAGAACGTGTTGAAGAGAATCTCCTTCTTCGTTTCGATGAGGAACACGTCCGCGCGGATCGATCCGAACACGGGGTGCGCGTACCGCACGCCGAGCTCGTGGTGCCTCGCCACGGACGGGTCAACGTCCGGATTCGGCGTAAAAAGATTCGGCGTCTCGAAGATGAGCGCGTTCGAGTCGGGCGCCTTGAACGTCTCCGCGTAGCTGCCGTAGACCGAAAGCGGCTCGAAGATTTTGTACTCGAGGCCGAACTGCGGGCTCAGGTTTTCGGCCTTCTTGTGCTTTTCGAGCGGCGGCGTGAGCAGGTCGTAAATGTCCCAGTTGATATCGTCGTAACGGACGCCCGCTTCGAGGATCCAACGCTCGTCGATCGTCGTCAGATTCCGCGCGAAATAACCAAGCATGCGACGGTCCACCGCGCGCTCGGATTCAAACGGCCCGAAACCGCTCAGGAATACGCTCGGGTTGTAGATATCGTCGATCGACCATTCGACGCCTGCCGTGAATTCGCTGGCGTACCGGCCGCTTTCGAGCCTCCGGGTGGCTTGGATCACGTTCGAATAGGTGTACGTCTTGATGTCGTTCAGGCTCGTGCCGCCGAAAAGCCCGCCAAACGTCTGGACGGAATCTTGATTGCGGTGCCGCACGGAGAAGAGATTCGAAAGCTCCACCCCCACCCGCTCGAGGAAAAGCGTCGCCGTAATCGAATCTTGGACGAGTTTGTCAGCGAACTGATCGCCAAACTGCCCGTCGGGATCTTTCTGCCGGCGGTTCTGCGCGACTTCCGTTGCCGAGAGAGGGCCGGCGATCCCGGTTTCGTTGTCGGCGAAGTAGAACGCGTTTTCGATGGCAAGAACGTCCGAGAAGTCGTAGCGCGCCTTCACGAGAGACGAAACGCTTTCGTGATCGCCGTTTTGACGGTAGCCGTCGGTGGAGAAATACCGTGCGCCCACGTAAAAGCCCACGCCGTGCGTCGTGCCACTCGCGTCCGCGAAGTTCATCACGCTGCGCCAGTCGCCGTACGAATGTTCGGTCGTGATCCGCGTATCCTTAGTGGGACCCTTGGTTCGCATACGGATCGCGCCCGAAAGCGCGCCCTCGCCGAGGATCGTCGTTCCCCCGCGCTGGATTTCCACGCGATCGACGTACTCCGACGGGTACAGGTGCCACGCCATGGAGTTGTCGAACGGCTCGACCGCGCGGACGCCGTCGAAGAGGACGAGCGCCTGCTTCGCCTCGCCGCCGAAACCGCGAAGATCCACGCGGGCGTTCAGGCCGCGGCCGAGGTCGTCGGCGTAGGTGACCCCCTCCTGCTGAGAGAGCATTTCCGGCAGGGATTCGTAAGCGTTCGCTGCGATTTCCCCCGCGCCGACCACCGTGATGTTCCTCGGAAGGTCCGTCGCCGTCTCGTCGCTCGCATCCGACGACACTCGAGCGCCAGAGACCTTGATCTCGCCGAGATTAAAGATGGATTTTTCAAAGGACGACGTGGCTCCCTGGGCCGTTTCCACTGGCAAGGTCAGCAGAGTCTCTAATAGCCCCGGCTTCGGTTTCGATTTGATGCTTTCGGTTTCCGCCGCACGCAGGGACCCGGCGGAAAGCAGACTGACGACGACGAGAAAGAGCGTGACTGGGATCGATTTCATGGAGATTCCTTAAATGAAAAAACCCTTAAAAACCGCGGTTATGGCGGTTTTTAAGGGTTGTACCCGTATCTATGGCCCCTAAAAGAGAAAACGAAATCGCTTCTTTCGGCCTCGGAAAGAAACGTCTCCCTTTAGTTCAGGATGCGGCAGGTCTTCTGACTCCCTCCATCCGGATCCGCCTTCCCAACCTTTCGGTCAGTGGCTCGATTGTCCGGATTTGACCGCCTTTTCGGCGATCGGAGGATTACAGCGGCGGGACCGTAGCCGATTTTCACGGCTTTCCCTTTTCATGCCCCGTTACAGGGCAACCAGCATCCTTATTTATTCAGTTGTCGTGAAGATAGTAAGCGAGAAGGGCCCCCTTGTCAATAGCGCGAAAGCGTGCGGGATACCGGATTACGCGGATCCACCGACGTACCGCAGCGCATTGCGCGCGATGGAAAGCGCGTTTTCGAGGAGGCGGCCGATGGGCGGAAGGATGAAAGCGTGTGATCTGAAAATGTCGGAATTTTTTTCCGAGCGGAGGAGCCCTAGGAATCGGCCGACGTCGGGAGGCGTCGCCGCGTTCCGGTTATAGACCGCCAGAACGCCCGTGAGATCCGAAGCACTCACCTTCGAGTCGTCAATTGCGTTCGCCCGGGGATCAAAGACGCCGGTACGGGAATAGACCGCGCCGACCGCCTGGCCGATGACGAAAATACGGTCCCAGAGAAAGTATGCGCTTCCCGGCGCGCCCACGGGGATCGTCACGGTTCGCGCGTCACGCTCGAGCGCGCCCGCAGCGTCGGAATCCACGAAACGCACGACGACTCCGGAATTCGAAAAACCGGGATCGGCCAAGTCGGTGGGATCGCCGGCCGCGAGGAACGCGTGTCCTTTCGCGACGTTCGCGCGAACGAGCGCCTCCAACGCCTCCCGCTGTCTTTCGTCGAGACCGGCAGGGTTCAGGAAGAACGTCGTCCGGGAGTAGCGCGCGGAACCGCGGAGCTCGAGAACCTGCGCCACGAGAAGCCGGATCCCCGCCTCGAAAGATTCAGAGTCCCCTTGTTTGGCCAGAAGACTGACCGGAAGCGAAACGGCGAAAGGCACGGCCGGTGACTCGGCCGTGATTAAACTTTCAGCTTCCATCCGGTCCGTCTTGACCTCGGCCAAAAATTCGCGCGCCGCCCGCTGCTCGGCGTCGTCTGGGCGAGCGCGCTCGCGGCGCTCCGCTTCCCGATCGACTTCGATGAGAACGTCAGCCCCTTCGACTCTCACGCTCAAGGAACGTTTGGAGTCGGAGTTTTCCGTTACAGCGAACACGTCGGCGACGCCGCTCGGCACCTGGAGCGCCATTCGCGCGCCGAGCGCCTCGCGCTTGCGGCTGGCGTACACGTCGGCCGCGGCCGCCCGGATAGCCTCCGCGTCCGAGGCGTCCGGAACACGCGACAAGCGCGCACCTTTTGGAAGTTCTCCGCGCTCCTTTTCTAAACGCCGCAGCAAGTCCTGGTAAGTTTTTCGTGCGGCGCTCAGCGCCTCCGCGGTAGCCGCGGCGTCCTCTTCGACGTCCTCCGGATTTGATATCACGAGATAGCGTTCGCCGTTGGGCCTAAGAAGGAAGCCTGTTCGCGCGAAGAGATCAAGCGCGCGGGACGCTTCGAGCGCCGCGACCGGCGTCGTTGTTTTCTCAAGATCTTTCAAAAGCTCGGCAGAGAGCTTCGCGCGGAGGTCTTTGGCGTACTGACGGCCGATGACCGGGATTACGGGATGCAGCGCCGCGGCGTCTTTGCCGACCTCGATCCCGGGCGCCGGTACCCACGCACCGCCCTCGATCGACATCCGCTCCATCGCCTCCGCCGCGCGATGGGTGTCGATCACGTTCGACAGATAAGCGATGCGCGCGTTTCCGGGACCTCCGAACACGGCGGATTCGACGATGGCGCTCCTCGCGTAGTCGAGGTTCGGGTCGGCCAAAGTCTGCTGGGACCCCGTGCGGTACTGCGCTTTCCTATAGATGCGGTAACTCTCCGACCTGCCGTTCAGCAGGCGCACGTCGAAATCGGGTTTTTCATAGTCGACGTACGCCAGATACGTTACGCCGTTCGCACGGCTCTGCGGATCGAACCCTTGCCTGAACCAAGCCATCTTGCGGCCCGTCTTTTCGTCCTTCTCGATCTTGAAGTCCGGTTCCGCGATTTGCACGGTGCGGAAGCCTTTCGCGATGAGCCGCTCGTTCATGCGTTCAATGCGCTTATAGTATTCGTCGTACCCGGCATTCAACCTTTTTTCTTCGGCGTCGTCGATCAAGACCGCGACCACGGTGCGCGCCTTCCCTTTTCTCAGTGCCTCCAATAGCGCGTCCGTTTCTTTGTCCGCGCCCTTCTTGTAGCCCGGGCCCGGGAAAACATCTAAGTTTTGCTGAAGAATTCCCGAGGGGGCCTCTGTTGGCCGCAGCTGCTTGACGCCGAAAACGAGCTCCCCCTTGTCCGTCTCGATCCGCCAATCGAGGAAAGATCCGTAGAGCGTTTTCGATTCGCGGTCGTAATGAAGGTAACCCGTTTTCTGCCCGTCGCCGTAAAGGTCGATAAACGGCCGCACTTTCTCAGGTATCTCCCGGGCGCTCTCGTAATAGGTGATTTCTCCGCCCGGCTTGCGGGAAAACGCTTCGTATTGAGGAAGATACGGGGCATGGGACGGGATGTAAGAAAGATAGCCGACCCTCCCCGGGCGGCCTCTCTCCGGCAGCGTGTACGCGCTTCGCGCGCGCAGGAAAGCGATCATCTGGGACGTGTAGCGCTTTTCAGCCGCGACGTATTCGGGCGTGCCTTTCAGAGCGGTCGTTTCGAAACGCGGCGGATCTTGCCCTATGAAATCCTTAGGCCACGCTTTCTGCGGTCGGATGGAATCGCGAAGGCGCACCGAAAGCTGCCATGCCGCGCCCGCCCTCGACCACGCGTGATCCGCGTTTTCGCGGGCCTTCACCGCCTTCTCGGTGAGCTGCTCGAGGGAACGCCGCTGGACGTTGGCTTGGTCGATGAGATCCTGGATTTCGGGGGTCGCCGCCTCGTATTCCGCCCTCGACCGGATAGCCAAGGCACGAGCCTTCTCCTCCGTCGTCGTTGCGGCCAAGTCCTTCTCGCGAGCGCCGTAACGCAGCGCCCGCTCGAGGGCGGCTTTTCGCTCGGCTTCCTTCGTTTGGGCGGGAACGCCGGATTTCTTGGCAGCTTCTTCGTCGACTAAAACCAGGGCATTCGCGCGGGCGATCACGAGCGGCGACGCCTCGGTGACGACGTCGTCTTCCCGGGCGGCGCGGAAAAGGGCGGGAAGCCCGGATTCGAGAGCCCTGAGATCGGCGGACTCGCCGAGCTTCGCCCGAAAAGCCGCGAGACTCGCTTCTTTGCGCATTTTTTCCTGCGTCGCGGCGTCCTCGACGCGCCGGGGTCCGGCGGCTTCCGGAATGACGGCTTCTTCGCGGACCGGCGGGGCCTCGAGCGGCGCGACCACGGCCTCCGCCGGCCGTCCCGGAAGATCCGCGCGCGGGCGGTTAGGGTCGGGCGTATCCGAAGAGACGAACACAAGAAGGCTTGCGGCGAGTAAATTGCGTGCGGTGGAAAGGCGGCCTCCACCCGGAGTTTCGGTGGCGTCCGGAATGGCGGTGGCCGCGGCGAAATCCCCCGTGGCCCGGTCCAAAGCCTCTTGAAAGCGGGGAAATTCGCTCGTTTCCCGAATCGGAAGCGTAGCGAGCGTGTCGAATCGGCCCGAAGCCTTCCGGGAAGGGCCGGCGGCGCGGCCGAAGAGGAGCTTTTCGTACCGCTTTCTGTCCGTTTCACGAAGCACACGCGGCGTCACACACACGTAGGACACGCCTTTTTCCTCGAGAATTGCGCGCAGGTGCGGCGTATGGTAGCCTCCGGCGACGAGCACGGATTTCGTCTCGCCTGCCCGCTCCATTTTCTCCAGAAGCTTCCGCACAAACGCCCGGTCGCGGCTCAGTGTAAGGAAATAAAACTTCTCCGCACGCTCCAAAGCGTTTTCCATATCCTCGGGCAAGAACAATGCGCGCTCCCCGCCCCCTTCCAGCGCCAACAACTCGCGGTTCAGGAAAGCCGTCATTTCCACGACGTCCAGCGCGCGCTCCCTCCGGTATTCGGCGAAATCGGACGGTAAAGCCGTCAGTTCCAGCAAGCGCCGGAACACGCGGACGCGCTCCGCGATCCTCCTCAGCGTGACCTCTCTCCCGGACCGGGCGAGAAGCACATAGACGGCCTCCTCTAAACGCGTGCGTTCCTCGAGCAGGCGGGGGAAATCCAGCTGCTCCGCCTCTTTCAAATAGCGGAGATATTTAAGAAGCTCGGGGTAGGCGTCTTTTCCCTCCACAGCTTCTTCCAGAAGAGCGTAAAATGCTTTCGCTTCGGGGCGCGCGGCGTCTGTCGCTTTGAACGGGGAGCGGTCACCCTGAAACGCGGCCGCGGCGGCTTGCCGGAGTGCCTCGGATTCGGCCTGGACCGCGCGCAGCTGTTCGTCATCCGCTTTCTGGAAATCGATCCCCTTCTCCATCTCGCGCAGACGACCCAAGCCGCGGAGATGAGGATAAGATTCGAGCTCGATACCCAGACGATCCGCTTCCGCGACGAGCGCGTCGGCATAATCGGTCAGCGCCAGATTTCCCGCCAGCCCCGCTTCCCGCTTTCCGTCGAACGTGAGCAGCCTGTCATTGAAAACACGGGGTTTCAGCGTCCGGACAGCCGCTTCGAAGCGGTCGAGGGACGCGAGATGTTTTTCACGCTCCGCGGCGAGAATCCTGTAAACGGCGAGAGACTCGTCGTAGAGCGAGCGGTCTTCCACGCCGATCAGGGAGAACGTGCGTTCGGACACGAGGTCGAGGAATTCCGCACCGCTGAGCTCGCCGAGGCGAAGATAAGACAATCCGACCTTGCGCCGGCGATCGAGCGAAGCCTTTCGGCGGAGAAAAGAGAGCGAATCGTCTCCGGAACCGCCCTCCAGAAAAACGGTCCGAATATTCTCCTTGGCGAGGATGGAATCGAGCGCGAGCGAGAGATTCATCTGCGCGGACGGGTTCGTGTGCGCGTCGCGAATGAGGAAGACCGTCTTGGACGCTTCCCCCGGCGCCTGGTAGGCCCCTTCGATCAGAGCCACCGACCGTGAAAGGCCCAGACCTCTGATCACCTGTGCGAAAGGCGCGCCGGGAGGCGGCGTGGCTTCCGCCAGCCCCATGGTGTGCTGAGCCATGAAAACGAGCGCCAAAACACCGCTCACAAAACGACGCAGGCCTTTCGTTGAGGATTCGGAGCTATAATGCATCTGAGGTACAAAGTTTACATGACGAACGCCCCGAATACAAAAAGCCGCCCGTTAGGCGGCTTGACAACGCTTTCGGCTGGGATTTATTTGGCGGAAATTTCCTCGACGTCGTACTGGCGGGCGAGATGCACGGGAAGCGGCGGCGGGGCGAGCTCGTAGCTGATTGCTTCGGGCAGCCCCATGGCGCGGAGCGCGCGGGCCAGCTGATCGCGCTCAGCGTCCGTCTCCGCGGAAGCCTCCCGAAGCGGCGCCGCGAGCGAGACCGCGACCACCGCGAAAACGAATAACCCTCTCGCGAGAGAGGGTCTTTTTCGGTAAGCTTTTTTAAGTTCGAATCGGAAGTCACTTCGTCCGGCCCGGCTTGAAACTCGCCGGAGCGGACTAGGAATCACGTTGCGTACCTCATGACCATAATATGGACTATACCGAGCAAAAAATCAACCGGCATCGCTCAAACCTTGACGGACTTGTCGCCGCTTTGGCCTTCGCACATCTTGGCCAGGATATCGACGAACACAAAAAGAAGCGTCACGATGACGGGGCCGAGGAAAATCCCGCTGATACCGCACAACTGAAGTCCCCCGAGGATGCTCACGAGGAGGAGCGTATCAATCACGTTATCGACCATTCCGATGACGCCGAGGCCCAGAACGAGGAGAATGATCGCCTTCACGACGGACCCTTTGAAAAAGAGGAAGAGGACGAATGGAAACCAGACGAACGGTGAACCCATCATGGGTACGAGCGCGGCGAAGAAAGTGATGAACCTGAAGAAGACCGGAAGCGGCAATCCGAGCGCACCAAAAGTCACCGCGAGCAGGGCCGCCTAGATGAACGCCGAGAGGAGCTGTCCTTTAATGACCGCCTCGAACACATCCCTCGCCTTCTCGTAGATTTTTTTCTTGTTGGCGTCCTTGAGCGGGATCGCGTGATAGAACGTCCTCCACGCCCGCGGTCCCTCTTTAAGGAAATAATAGAGGAAAAGAACGAAGAATAGCACGCCAACCATGAGTGACATCGTACCGGCAAAAAAGCGCAGAACCTGCTGGCCGGCCTCCTTACCTAAAGAAGAAGCCCCCGAAGTGAGCTGGGCGGAAACCGAAGTCGAGGCCTCGTCGAGGTTCACGTAGCGGCCTAAAAATTGAAGCGGTGGCCACTCCCTCCATCCGCGGATGACCCTCTCGAGAGATCCGTCTTCCGCAGCGCTCTTGAACCACGAATAAAAACGCGACGACTCTTCGACGAGACGGTACACGAGAATCCCGCAAATAGGCAGGATAAGCATCGCGATCAGCGGAAAAGGTACCTGTGGACGAAGAGGAAGCGGAAGAAGCGACACGTGTCGCGCACGGGGCGGATCTTGCTCTTTTCGTCCGCGTAAAGACAGCGGACGGGTAGAGATCCAATCTCGAAGCCAAGGCGGGACGCCTCAAGGAGAAGTTCGGTCTCTATCTCGAAGCGGTCGCTGTAGAGCGGGATCGTCGCGAGGGCGCGCCGCTTGAGCGCCCGGTAGCCGCACTGCGTATCGGGAATGCGCTGGCGGGCAAGCGCGGAAATCATCGCGGACATCGTTCGGTTGGTTACGCGCCGAACGAACGGCATTTTCGAAGCTTCGCGCATCCGGTCTCCCACGACAACCTCGTAACGGTCGCTTGAGAGCGCCTGCAGAAAGCGCTCGAGGTCGTTCGGGTCGTGCTGTCCGTCCGCGTCCATGAAGATCGCGGCGGCACAACCCATTTCGAGCGCTCGGCGGATTCCGCGCCGGATCGCCGCTCCCTTCCCGCCGTTTTTCTCAGCCTCGAGGACTTCGGCGCCCGCGGCTCGGGCGGCCGCGGCGGTGCCGTCGCTCGAGCCGTCATCGGCGACGACCACCGGAAAGCCGCGATCGCGAGCCGCCTTCACCACGGAGCCGATCCGTACGGCCTCGTTATAAGCCGGTATCACCACGCAAACGTCGGATTTATTCAGGCTGGCCACAATTGCACCCTGTCGAATCTCTGAAAAACGAACCACTGCGTGGGATGACGGCGGATCACGGCCTCGGCGCGGCGCGCGTACGCGTCGACGAGCGCTTCTTCCGAGTCCCCACTCTCAAGGGGCGGCCCTATCTCGAGCCGGTGTTTCCCGCCGGCAGGCAGGCAAAAAGCAGGAATCACCGGGGCGCCGGCGGAAAGAGCGGCACGCGCGAATCCCGACGAAAAACGCACACCACGCCCGAGGAACGAAGAGGCCACAGCTTCACCGCCGAAATAACGGTCGGCGTTCATGGCAAGAATTCGATTGCGGCGAGGCACTTCGTACGCCTTTCGCATGAAACACCCGACGGGGAGCGTCTCGAGTCCGTGGCGGCGGCGGAGATGGGTGAAAAAACGGTCGATTTTCGGATTCGTGTGCGTCAATGCGATGACATGCATCGGGTATCCCAGGCGCGCGAGCGCGATCGCCCCAAGCTCCCAGTTGCCGACGTGTGCCGAGACGAGTATGAGGCCCTTCCCCGCGGCGAGCGCGCGGTCCAGATGCTCGCGACCCAACATTTCGAACGAACGCTCCACCGCGGCCCGGTCGAGCCGGTCGGCGTAGAAAAGCTCGACGAGATAGGCGGAGTAGTTGTCCAGAAGCTCGCGGGAAAGACGCGTGAGATCGGCGTGTGACACATCTGGAAGCGCCGCGGAGAGGTTGTGACGCACCGCGGGCAGATCACGGGAGAAGACGGCATAAACGGAGGCCGCGCGACGTGCGAAACGGAATGCCGTGGGCTTGGGAAGCACCTTCGAAAGGGCCTCCCCGGCCGCGTAGCTGAGATACCTGCGTATCAATGCGAGCTTGAAACCCGCCCCGGGGGATGATTCAGACTTTCTCCATCCCGCCCCGCCTCTCGGCGAGTGCGGCGTTCAGAGCGTCGAAGGACTCTTTTGCGTGAAACGAACTGCGCACGAACGGTCCGCTCTCCACCCACGTGTACCCCATCTGGCGGCCGGCTTCCCGATATTCGGCGAACGTGGCCGGCGAAACGAACTCTTTCATCGGCGCTCCCGTGCCGGCCGATTTCAGATACTGCCCGATCGTCAGCATGTCGCAGCCCGCCGCGCGCAGGTCGCGCATGACCGTGAGAATTTCCTCTCGTGTCTCACCGAGACCCACCATCAACCCGCTCTTGGTGACCGAACGTTCCGAGCGTTTCCGGATCTCCCTGAAAATCTGAAGCGACGTCTCGTAGATCGCCTGCGGGCGGATTGTTTTGTAAAGCCGCGGAACGGTTTCCACGTTGTGATTGAAAACCTCGGGCTCATCCTTCAGGATCGCCTCGACTGCAACGGCCTGCGTGCGCTTGAAATCGGGTGTTAGGATCTCGATCGTCGAACCCGGCAGCGCCTTTCGGAGCTCCCGGATAACGGCCACGAAATGCGGCGCGCCCTCGTCCGGCAAGTCGTCGCGGTTCACGGACGTCACGACCACGTGCCGGAGCCCGAGCCGCGCGGCGGCCTCCGCGACGCGACGGGGTTCGTCCGCATCGAGCGCCGCCGGCCGGCCCGTCGTCACCGAGCAGAAACCGCAGCTTCGCGTGCAGACGTCCCCCATCACCATGAACGTAGCGGTCCGCTGGCTGTAGCACTCGTTGCGATTCGGACAGCGCCCGCTCTCGCAGATCGTATTGAGCCCCATGTCGGCGAGGAGCGCGTCCGTAGACGCAGCCTGCTTCCCGGGAGAGAGGCTCTTACGGAGCCAATCCGGCAGCCGCCGCTCGGTTGCTTCGATTGTGCCGAGCGGTCTGGACATTTACTTCAGCTCTTTGATGATGGCGTCCGCGTACTGACTCGTGCCCACGGCCGTCGGATCGTTTCGATCTGCCTTGAGATCATACGTGACCGACTTCCCTTCCTTCAGAATCCTCGCGACCGCATTCTCGAGCCGTTCAGCCGCCTGCTTCTCGCCCATGTAATGAAGAAGGAGGACGCCCGAGAGTATCATGGCGGTCGGATTCGCCTTGTTGAGGCCCTTGTACTTCGGAGCCGAGCCGTGCGTCGCCTCGAAGAGCGCCACGCCGTTGCCGATGTTCGCTCCGGGGGCGATTCCGAGGCCGCCGATCAGGCCGGCGCAAAGGTCGGACACGATGTCGCCGTACAAATTCGGCAGAACGAGCACGTCATACTCGTCCGGACGCTGCACGAGCTGCATGCACATGTTGTCGACGATGCGGTCCTCGAACGCGATCCTGCCCTCGTACTGCTTGGCGACTTCCTTCGCCACGCGAAGGAAAAGCCCGTCCGTCGCCTTCATAATGTTCGCCTTGTGGACGGCCGTGACCTTCTTACGGCCTTCCTTGATTGCGGTCTCGAACGCGCACTTCACGATGCGCTCGCTGCCGTATCGGGTGATCGGCTTGATGCTGATCGCCGGATCCGGATGCATCTTCGCCTTCGGATTCAACTTCACGATTTCCGCGGCGAGAGAATTCGCCTCGGGCGTGCCCGCATCAAACTCGATGCCCGCGTAAAGATCTTCGGTGTTTTCGCGGACGATGATCAGGTCGATTTTGGGGTAAGCGCTCCGGATGCCGGGGTACAGCTTGCACGGACGGATGCACGCGAAAAGATCGAGCTCCTTGCGGAGCGCGACGTTGACCGAGCGAAAGCCCGAGCCGACAGGAGTCGTAACCGGCCCCTTGATCGCGATCTTGTTGCGCCGGACGGATTCCAACACGGATTCAGGAAGCGGTGTACCTTCCTTTTCCATGACGTCCGCGCCCGCGTTGGCGATCTCCCATTCGATCGCGACGCCGGTGGCGTCGATACAGCGGCGTGTCGCTTCTGAAACTTCCGGCCCGATACCGTCTCCGGGGATGAGGGTGACTTTGCGTTTGCTCATTTGACGTTTTTCTCCGTCCATTCGATGACTCGTTTGACGCCTTCTTCGATATCCTTTTCGGAGGCCGCGAAACTAAAACGCACGTGGCGGTCGGAACCGAAGCTCTTGCCCGGGATCACGGCGACGTTCGCCTCTTCGAGCAGGCGTTCGCACAGAATTTCCGAACCCATCCCGGTCCCCGACACGTCGCTGAATACGTAGAACGCCCCTTCGGGCGAGAACGGTTTGAAACCTTTCGCTTTCGAAAGGAGTTCGAGCATGAGGCGGCTGCGCTTCTCAAATATACCGCGCACTTCGATCCTGTAATCCGCCGGCAGCCCCAGCGCCGCGACCGCCATCCACTGGCTGATCGATGACGGATTGGAAGTCGAATGGTCCTGGAGGATGCCGATCTTCTTCACGACTTCCGCGTCGCCGGCCGTATAGCCGATGCGAAGCCCGGTCATCGAATGACTCTTCGACGTCCCGTTCACCACGAACGTCCGCTTTTTCACTTCTCCGCTGACCTGCGCGATCGAAAAGTGTTTCTTGCCGTTATAGAGATAATACTCGTAGATCTCGTCGGAGATGCAGATCAAGTTCTTCTCGAGGACCACTTCCGCGAGCGCGCGAATGTCGCGTTCCTCGAGAATGCCGCCGGTCGGATTCGAAGGGCTGTTGATCACGAGAATTTTGGATTTTGGCGTCACCGCCCTTCGCACCGCGTCGGCCGTCAGGCGGAATGCGTTCGACTGCTCGGTGGGAATCGCGACCGGTTTTCCACCCGCGAGATAAACCATTTCAGGATAACTCACCCAGTACGGCGAACCAAAGAGAACCTCGTCGCCCGGATCGCAGAGCACCTGGATGAGATTGTAAAGGGAGTGTTTGGCGCCGCAGGAAATGACGGTTTCTTCGGGAGCGTACTCAATCCCCTGGTCTTCGACGAACTTGCGGGCCACCGCCTTGCGAAGCTCAGGGATACCAGAAGTCGGTGTGTATTTCGTGAATCCGCCCTCCAGGCGGCGGACACCCTCGTCCTTCACGGCGCGCGGGACGTCGAAATCGGGTTCTCCAGCTCCGAAACTCAGAATAGGAAGCCCCTTTGCCTTCATTTCCTTGGCCTTCGAGGTCAGTTTGAGCGTGGCCGACGGCGACACGAGCGCCATGCGTGCGGCGATCTTCATTGCGGCTTCCCCTTTGGTTTCAACGCCCTGCATCGTTATCCCCCGACGAAAGAAAGTTCATTATACAAAAAAATTGCCTCTCTGTAGAGAGGCAATTTAAAAACCGTTTTGTGGTTTGGATTACCTCAGGCTGCGCCGCCCTTGTTACGGAAGAACTTCCCGATGTTCTTGAAGAAGCCCTTCTGCGGTTTGTCGCCCTTCATCGTTTCCTTTTCCGCCTTCGGATCGTGCGTCGGGCCATGTTCGTGTGCGTGCCCTTCGTGACCCTGCGCGTCCGCGGCCTTCTTGCGGCGCTTCGGAGCTGCCTTCTGGCGGATTTCCTTTTCGGTCAGTTCAAGAAGCGCGAGCTGCGCCCCGTCGCCCTTGCGGCGGTCGAGGTGAAGGATCCGGGTGTATCCGCCCTTACGATCCTTGAATCGCGGAGCCACGTCCTTGAACACCTTCGACGTCAGCTGGTGGTCCTGCAGGTACGAGAAAACCTGCCGGCGCGCGGCAAGCGAATCGCGCTTTCCGAGAGAGATCACGCGGTCGGCGAGGCGCTGAGCGGCCTTCGCCTTCTGCAGGGTCGTCTTGATCTGCTGGTGGACGAGCAGGCTCGTCACCATGTTTTCGAGCATCGCCGACCGCTCCTTGACGTTGCGGCCGAGGCGGTGCATTTGACGATTGTGCCTCATGCGGTCTCCCCGGAGAGCTGCTTCACTTTATCGAGATCGACTTCTATCCCGAATCCGAGACCCATTTCCTTCAGGATGTTATTGATCTCGGTGAGCGACTTCTTCCCGAAATTACGGTACTTGAGCATTTCCATCTCGGTTTTCTTGACGAGTTCGCCGATGGTTTTGATGTGCGCCTCGCGCAGGCAGTTCGCGCTACGGACGGACAGTTCGAGCTCGGAAACAGGCTGGGAAAGCCGCTTGTAGAGCTCAGTTTCCTTCTCGTCGGACACTTCGGTGGCCAAGTCCTCCTCGGGAAGCTTGCCGAAGTTGACGAAGACGTCGAGGTGGCGCTGAAAGATGTTCGACGCGTAAAGCATCGCATCCTTCGGGGTCACGCTGCCGTTGGTCCAGACTTCCATGATCAGCTTGTCGTAGTCGGTCATCTGGCCAACGCGGGTGTCTTCCACATGGAAGTTCACGCGCTTGACCGGGGTGAAAACCGAATCGATCGCGATGACGCCGATCGTCTGGCCATCTTTTTTATTGCGGTCGGCGGGCACGTAGCCGCGCCCCTTCTGGACCTCGAGCTCCATGCGGAACGGAGCGTTCTTGGTCAGCGTGCAGATGTGCAGGTCGGGGTTGATGACCTCGACGGTGTCGTCCGTCTTGATATCCTTGCCCGTGATCGCGCGCTTCTCGTCGACTTCGATGACGATGGTCTTCGCAGAACGCGAGTGGGAACGGAGCACCAGGCTCTTCACGTTAAGGACGATCTCGGTCACGTCTTCGACGATGCCCGGGATCGTGGCGAATTCGTGCGAGACGCCGTCGATCTTGATCGACGTCACCGCTGCGCCTTCGAGCGAAGACAGGAGAACCCGGCGAAGCGAGTTACCGATCGTCACGCCGTATCCGCGCTCGAACGGCTCCGCAACGAACTTGCCGTACGTGCCGGTCAGCGACTCGTCGTCGCACTCGAGCTTCTTAGGAATTTCGAACAACCTTAACGCAATACCCATCTGACTGATCTCCTTCCCTTGTCCGGCTACGCATCCGGCTTAGGTTTGTGTGACTGTTCGTGTTGTGGGTTATTTCGAGTAAAGCTCGACGATCAACTGTTCTTTGATCGGAATCGTGATGTCCGAACGCTCGGGCAGACGCGTGACCTTGGCCTGCATTTTTTCGACGTCGACCTGGAGCCACTCGGCGCGATCGAGGTCCTTGTTCTGCTCGTAGAGCACCTTGAACTTCTCGTTCATGGCGTCCGAAGCCTTCATCGTGACCACGTCGTTCAGCTCGATCTGGTAGGACGGGACGTCCACCTTGCGGCCGTTGACCTGCACGTGGCCGTGGTTGACGGCTTGGCGGGCCTGCCGACGGGAATTCACGATTCCCATGCGGTAGACGACGTTATCCAGACGGCGCTCAAGGAAGCTGAGCAATACCATACCGGTGACGCCTTTCGACTTCGTGGCCTTGTGATAGTAGTTGCGGAACTGCTTCTCAAGCACGCCGTAAATGCGCTTGACCTTCTGCTTCTCGCGGAGCTGGACGCCGTAATCCGAAAGCTTCTGGCGACCCATACCGTGCATTCCCGGAGGAACCTCGGCGCGTTCAGCAAAGCGGGACTTCTTGCCCAGCGAGCTGCGGGGGAAAAGATCGAGTTTTTCCCGGCGGCTAAGACGCCACGCGGGACCAGTATAGCGGCCCATTAGACCCTCCTACGCTTCGGCGCACGGCAGCCGTTATGCGGGATCGGCGTCACGTCGCGGATCACGCTGATGGAAAGACCCGCGGCCTGCAAAGCGCGGATCGCGGACTCGCGGCCCGAGCCGGGGCCCTTCACGAAAACTTCAACGGACTTCATGCCGTGCTCGATCGCCTTCTTTGCGGCGGCCTCGGCGGTCACCTGCGCGGCGAACGGCGTGGACTTCTTCGAACCGGAAAAACCGGAAGAGCCGCAGCTCCCCCAAACAACGGTATTCCCCGAGCGGTCCGTGATCGTGACGATCGTGTTGTTGAAGGTCGCGAGGATATGGGCGATCCCTTCGGTCACGTTCCGTACGATTTTCTTTCTGGACTTGAATTTCTTGGATTTGACCACTTTCTAGCTTCTCCTGTTAACCGTTACTTGGCCGCGGTCGCGGGCTTGGCCGCCGCCGTTTCCTTCTTCTTCTGCGCGCCGATCGTCTTTCTCGGGCCCTTGCGGGTACGTGCGTTCGTGCGAGTCCTCTGTCCGTGAACCGGCAGGCCCCTCTTATGGCGGATGCCGCGGTACGACTGGATGTCCATCAAACGCTTGATGTTCGCGCCGATCTCGCGGCGCAGGATACCTTCGGTGCGGTATTCCTTGCCGATGATCGCCGTGATGCGATTGATCTCGTCGTCGGTGAGATCTTTCGCCCGAACGTCGGGGCTGATGCCGGCGGCCTTCAGAATTTTATGCGTGGACGCCTTACCGAGCCCGTAGATGTAGCTGAGGGCGACGTAAATCTTTTTCTCTTTGGGGATATCCACCCCGACGATTCTGGGCATCTTGCTTATCCTTGTCTTTGCTTGTGCTTCGGGTTCTTGCAGATGACCCGGACGACACGATTGCGCCGGACGACCTTGCAGTTGTCGCAAATCCTTTTAACGCTGGCACGTACCTTCACTTCAGGCTCCTTGTTACTTGACGCGGTAAATGATCCGACCACGGGTCAGATCGTAAGGCGAAAGCTCGAGCATAACCTTATCGCCGGGCAGGATGCGGATGAAGTTCATTCGCATCTTTCCCGATACGTGGGCGAGCACCATGTGCTGGTTCTGCAGCTCCACGCGGAACATCGCGTTCGGAAGCGACTCGACCACTGATCCTTCGACTTGGACCGCTTCTTCTTTCGGCATCTTTATCCTTTATTGCGTGACGACTTCAGGTGCACGCTCGCCGACGAAAACCGTCTGCTCGAAGTGTCCCGAACGTTTCCGGTCCCTAGTGACGACGGTCCAGCCGTCCTTCAGAACCTCGACCTCGTGCGTTCCGACGTTCAGCATCGGCTCGATGGCCAACGCCATTCCCACCGCCAGCTTCGGCCCGAGATTCGGCTTGCCGTAGTTGGGCACCTGCGGTTCTTCATGGAGATTGCGTCCGATGCCGTGTCCGACAAACTGGCGCACGACCGCGAAGCCGCCCTTCTCCGCGTGGCTCTGGATCGCCCAGGAGATGTCTCCCAACCGGTTGCCGGCCACGGCCTGCTTGATGCCCTGCTCCATCGCTTCGCGCGTCACCTTGATCAGCCGTTGGCTTTCATCGTCGACCGATCCAACGGCGAACGTTCGCGCCGCGTCGGAAAAAAAACCTTCAAGCTTCACTCCGACGTCGACTCCGATGATGTCGCCGTCTTTGAGCGCCTTCTTTCCCGGGATGCCATGCACCACTTCGTCATTGACCGAAGTACAGATGCACGCAGGGAAACCGTAATATCCTTTGAACGCCGGCTCCGCACCTTGCGAACGGATGAAGTCCTCGGCGATCTCGTCGAGACGCTTCGTCGTCACGCCCGCTTTCGTCTCGCGCTCCATCAGCTTCAGAAGCCCGGAGACGATCCAACCCGCCCGACGCATGATTCCCAGCTCGTCCGTAGACTTAAGCAGGATGCCCGGCACGTTCAGTTCGCCTTGCCGGCCGTACGTGCGCTGAATGCCATACGGATCGCCGCGTCCAGCGGCTTCACTTCAAGATCCCCGGAAACTTCTGCGAGGATTCCTTTGTTCCTATAATAACCAATCAGCGGAGCCGTCTGCTCTTCGTAAATGGCGAGCCGCTTCTTGATCGTCTCTTCCTGGTCGTCGGGCCGCTGGATCAGCTTCGCTCCGCAGGTATCGCAAATACCAGCCGTCTTCGGACGAAAATTGACGACGTTATAATTTTTTCCGCACTGACTGCAAATCCATCGGCCGGAAAGCCGCCGGACGACCGTCGCCTGGCTGGTCTTGAAGTAACATACCATGTCCAGCGGCATCCCGAGTTCCGCGAGCATCGCATCCAAACTCGCCCCCTGATCGGGCGTCCTCGGAAAACCGTCGAGGATGAATCCTTTGTGTGCGTCGTCGTGACCCAGCCGCTCTTTCACGAGCGCGATCACGACGTCGTCGGGAACCAGCATCCCCTTGTCCATGCATTCCTGGGCCTTCTTGCCCGTCGGCGTCCCGCGGCGTATCGCCTCGCGGAGCATATCGCCGGTAGAAATCTGCGGGACCTCGTAATCCTCTACGAGGATCTGCGCGTGCGTCCCCTTGCCAGCCCCGGGAGGCCCGAGGAAGACTAGGCGCATCAGGCCGTGCGTGTGCGGCCCTTGATCCGGCCGCGCTTCATGAATCCTTCGTAGTGACGCATCAAAAGCTGCGACTCGATCTGTTTTATCGTGTCCAAAGAGACGCCGACCACGATCAGGAGCGCCGTACCTCCGAAGAAGTCGGCGACCTGGAGCGGGACGTTCAGAAGCTTGCTCAGGATATCCGGCGCCACCGCGATGATCGCAAGGAAAACCCCGCCCGGAAGCGTGATGCGGTTGATAATGTAGTCGAAATATTCCGCCGTGGGCGTTCCAGGGCGTACGCCGGGGATGAAGCCGCCGTACTTTTTCATGTTGTCAGCGACATCCACCGGATTGAACGCGATCGCGGTGTAGAAGTAGCTGAAGAAAACGATGAGGAACATCGTGATCAGCGTGTACCAGAGCGTTCCCGCAGAAAGCGCGTGCGAGACTTGCTGGATGAACGCGTTCGGGACGAACACGCCGATCGTCGCGGGAAACAGGATGATCGACTGCGCGAAGATGATCGGCATGACGCCACCCTGGTTCACCTTGAACGGGATGAAGGTGGATTGACCTCCGAACACTTTGCGGCCGACCACGCGCTTGGCGTACTGCACTGGAATTTTGCGCTCACCCTGCGTGACCAGGATAACGGCCACGATCGCCGCAACCATGATGAACAGCATAAAGATGGCGGTGAGCGGGTCCATTTGCGCTCGGCCGTTGCGCGGAGAAACAAGTGACGCGATCTGGAAAAGGGCCGTCGGAACGCGCGACAGAATGCCGGCGGCGATGATAAGCGACATGCCGTTGCCGATCCCCTTCTCCTGGATCTGTTCGCCGAGCCACATGATGAACGCGGAGCCGGTGGTCAGCGTAACGACCGTGAGGAAGCGGAAACCCCAGCCGGGGAACTCGACAATCTCGAGGCCGCCAAAATGAGCGGAATTCTCGAGCCAGAGCGCGATGAAGAACGACTGGATCACGGAAAGGACGATCGTTCCGTAGCGGGTGTACTGATTAATCTGCTTCCGGCCGACTTCGCCTTCTTTCGCGAGCTTCTCGAGAGAAGGAATGACGACCGTAAGGAGCTGCATAATGATCGAGCTCGAGATATACGGCATGATACCGAGCGCAAAGATCGTGAGACGCTGAACCGCGCCGCCCGAAAAGAGATTCATCACACCAAACAGCGTGCCACCTTGCGTTCTAGAGAGATTGTCAAAGAACAAAGCCAGGTTCGTGCCGTTGATACCGGGTGTCGGGATGAAAGTTCCGAACCGGTAAACGGCGAGAATCCCGAACGTTATGAGGATTTTTTTCCTCAGGTCCGGGATTTTGAAGGTATTAGCGAATGCCTGGAGCATCAGGATTTCGCGTTAGTGGCCGCCGCCTTCTTGATTTCCTGCGCGGTACCGCCGGCTTTCTTGATTTTTTCCAGAGCCGACTTCGAGAACGCGTGCGCGGAAATTTTGAGGGGATGCTTAAGCTCGCCGTCTCCAAGAATCTTGACTGGTGGACGAGCCTTGCCCACCAAACGCGCCTTGAGCATCGCGGCCGGATTTACTTCGGCACCCGACTTGAACGTGTCGTTCAAGCGCTCCAAGGAAACGACCTGATACTTTGCTTTCGGCGTGAAAGTAAAGCCCCGCTTGGGAATACGACGAATGAGGGGCATCTGACCGCCTTCGAAGCCGGGACGGGTGCCACCGGAAGCGCGAGCGTTTGCGCCCTTGTGTCCGCGACCCGAGGTCTTGCCGTGCCCGCTACCGCGGCCGCGGCCGACGACTTTGCGGCGTTTTTTGGCGCCGTGCGGTGCCTTGAGTCTGTTAAGCATTGTTCTGAATCTCCCCCATAAGTCTGCGCAGGCCTTCGGAGGTCGCGCGAACGACATTGATCGCGTTGTCCGAACCCAGCGATTTCGTGAGAATGTCCTTGATGCCGGCGGATTCGCAGATTGCGCGAACCGCGCCACCCGAAATGACGCCCGTACCGGGCATTGCGGGCTTCATCATAACACGCGCCGCTCCGAACTCGCCGATAACCTCATGCGGAATAGTGGTTCCCTTGAGGTTCACTCGGAACAGGTTCTTCTTGGCCTGAAAAATTCCTTTTTTGATCGCGTCCTGAACTTCATTCGCCTTGCCAAGCGCGAAACCGACGCGGCCTTTCTGGTCGCCGATCACGACGAGCGCGCTGAAAGAGAACCGCTTACCGCCCTTGACGACCTTGGCGACTCGGTTCACCGACACGACCTTCTCGACGAACTCCTGCGGACCATCGTCGCGGCGATCGCGCGGACGGCGCGGTCTCTGCGGACGCTGCTGCCGTACCTGCTCCCCCACCTCTGCGGCCACGGCGGCCTGGTTGAGAGGAGCACCCGCGGCATTCGGAGTTTTGGCTGGCGCAGGCTTATTCGACTTGGACTTGAAATCTTTTTTATCAGGCACTCGATGCGGTTCCTTTACGTTTGACTGTTCAGAAAGAAAGACCTTGCTCGCGGGCGGCCTCGGCGAACGCCTTGATACGGCCGTGGTACTGGAAACCGCCGCGGTCGAAAACAACCTTCTCGATACCCTTGGCCTTCGCCTTGTCCGCGACGAACTTGCCGAACTGCTGCGCGGCCTGGACATTTCCGTAGTGCTTCAGATTCGCGCCCTTTTGGAAAGTCTTGTCCTTGGTCGTGAAACCCACGAGCGTCTTCTGATCGAAATCGTCGATGATTTGCGCTTCGATGTGAGACAGACTGGGGTGGATGGAAAGTCGCGGTCGTTCGGCTGTCCCAGAAACTTTTTTCCGAAGACGGAAGTGACGGACGATACGGTTGGTCTTTTCTTTTTGCTTGCGTCTCATTATTTGGTCACCGTCTTTCCGGCCTTGCGGCGGACTTGCTCGCCCGCGTATCGCACGCCCTTACCCTTGTACGGTTCTGCTTTATAAACCTGGCGAATCTTCGACGCGAAAAGACCGACCTGCACTTTGTCGGTTCCCTTGACGACGAGCTGAGTCGGCTTGGGAGCCTCGACCGTCAGCCCTTCGGGAATGTCGAAAATCACCGGGTGAGTGAAGCCGAGGGAGAGGTTCAGTTGCTTGCCGGTGACGACCGCTTTGAACCCGACGCCTTGGATTTCAAGATCTTTCTGATACCCGTCCGTTACACCTTTGATCAGGTTCGCGATCACGGTACGGGTCGTGCCTTGAAGCGCCCGGTCGGTCTTCATGTTGGTGGCAGGCTGAACCGTGACAACGTTTTCCTTCGCGGCGACGTTGACTCGCGGTGAAAGCCGAAAGCTCAGCTTTCCCTTCGGGCCTTCGACATTGACGGCGCCGTTAGCGAGAGCGAGTTTGACGTTCTTGGGAACTTCGATGGGTCTCTTACCAATGCGGGACATGGGTCACCAAACCTTGCAGACGATTTCGCCGCCGACGCCGCGCTTCTTGGCCTCTTCGCCGGTCATCATGCCTTGGGGAGTCGACACGATACAGATGCCGAGTCCGCTGAGAACGGTGGGGATCGTCTCCTTCTTCTTGTAAATCCGAAGACCGGGCTTGGACACACGCACTATCTTGACGATTTTGCGGGTCGGTTGCTCTGCCTTTTGGAGATACACGCGGAGGATACCCTGCTTCTTGTCCTCGATCGTTCGGAAGTCGTAGATGAACTTTTCCTGGCGGAGTATCCGCAGGATCTCTTTGGTGATGTTTGACGCTTTCACGTCCACTCGCTCTTTTTTGACGCGATTGGCGTTGCGAATGACGGTGAGCGCGTCCGCGATCGGATCCGATAGAGACATGCTGTTTCCTTTGCTTACCAGCTCGCCTTGATCAAACCCGGGATCTCGCCCTTCGAGGCGAGTTCACGCAGGCAGATACGGCAGAGCTTGAATTTACGATAATAACCGCGGGTGCGACCGCAGTTCTGACAGCGATTGTAGGCCTGGGTTTTAAACTTCGGGGGCCGGGCCTGCTTTAACCTCAACGATAACTTCGCCATGTTTCTCCCTTATCCTTGCGCCGCGACGGCGGGCTGCGGAGCCTGCACCTTCTCGGTCTTCGTGCGGAACGGCATCCCGAAGAGCGTGAGAAGCTCGTACGATTTATCCCGCGAATTGGAGCGCGTGATGACCAGCGTGACGTCCATGCCCTGCTGGCGAACCACCCGGTCGGTCTCGAGCTCCGGGAAGATATTCTGTTCGTTGATGCCGAACGTGTAGTTTCCGCCCTGATCAAAACCGCGCGGAGAGATCCCACGGAAGTCACGAACGCGCGGCAACGCCACGCGGGTGAGTCTTTCGAGGAACTCATACATTGCGCGCTTGCGAAGCGTGACGCGGCAACCGACCGGTGCGTTCTCACGGATCTTGAAGTTCGAAATGGCCTTCTTAGACCGAGTGATGACCGCGTGCTGGCCGGTGATAAGGCTGAGCTCGGCCTGCGCGGCTTCTACAATCTTGATGTCCTCGGCGCCTTTGCCTACACCCATGTTCACAACGATTTTGGAGAGCCGGGGAACCTGAAGCGGGTTCTTGAAGCCGAACTTTTCCATCATCTTCGGAACAATCTGTTTCTCGTAGAGCTCCTGAAGATTGGACTTCTTCCCCGAAACGTTCGGACCCTGCGCATTCCGCTGCTTCGGTTCCGCAGGCGCCTGTTCCGCTTTTGCGCCCTGTTTCGTGTTATCTTTCTGCTGTTTCTTTTCCATTTTAAGCGATCACCGCCTTTTCCTTCGACGAGACGCGCTGCTTCGAGCCATCGCTCGCAACCGTCACCTTGAGACGCGTCGGCTTCCCCGAGACCGGAGAAAGGAGCGCCAGGTTTGAGATGTGTATCGGGACCTCGCGAGCCACGATCGCACCCTGCGGATGCTGCGGGCTCTTGCGCATGTGCTTCTTCATCATGTTGACGCCTTCGACGAGTGCGCGATTCCTCTTCGGATACACCGAAATAATCTTGCCGGTCTTGCCGCGGTCTTTGCCAGCGAGCACTTTGACTTTGTCGCCTTTGCGGATGCGGAGACCCATATTAAATGACCTCCGGCGCGAGGGAGATGATCTTCATGAAACCCTTGTCGCGCAGCTCGCGCGGCACGGGACCGAAGATGCGGGTACCCTTTGGATTCTTCTGCGCGTCGATAATGACAAGCGCGTTTGAATCGAAGCGGAGCGAGGAACCGTCCGCGCGGCGAATCTTGTTCTTCGTGCGGACCACGACAGCTTTGACGACTTCCCCCTTCTTGATGGAGGCGTCCGGGGTCGACTCTTTCACGTTCGCGCTGATGATGTCGCCCACCTCGGCGATCAAACGGCCCGAGCGTCCGACGACTCCGATGCAGGAGGCCTTACGCGCGCCCGTATTGTCCGCGACTTCGAGCAGAGTGCGCATGCGGATCATGAGGAGCTCCTGCCGGCGGCGGCGGCCTGCTTCATTTCACGCGCCGAACCCGAACCGGAGCCGCGCTCAAGGATTTCCACGAGGCGCCAGCGTTTGTCTTTGGAGAGAGGACGTGTCTCGGCGATCCGCACGCGGTCGCCGGTCCTGGCTTCGTTCTTCTCGTCGTGAACCTTGAATTTTTGGGCCTTCTCGATGACCTTGCCGTAGAGCGGGTGTGGAGCCTTGCGGCGAGTCTGGACCACGATCGTCTTCTGCATTTTATCTGAGAGCACAACGCCGACGAGATGGCGACGTACGTTCTTACGTTCGGTCGGGCTGATATTCGTATCGGTCATTTCGACTTCCCTGTCTTCTTGGTCGTTTTCTTGGTTTCTTTCGTATCTTTCTTCGCGGCCTTGACCGTCTTCGCTTTCGCGGGCGCCTTCGCCGCGGGCTCCTTACCGGTCTCCTTCTCGCGCTCGACCGTGTTAATCTGCGCGATCTGCCGGCGGACGAGCTTGAAGAAATGGGGCTTCTCGAGTTGTCCCGTCACCCTCTTCTGCCGGAGGTCGTGAAGCTCTCTTTCGAGCGAATCTCGCTTCTGTTTCAACTCCAGGCCGCTCAGGCCGCGGAGGTCGGACGCTTTCGGAAGACTCACAGCGCGTGCCTCCTTGTAATGAAGCGCGTGCGGAATGGTATCTTGGAGGCTGCGAGCCTCATCGATTCCTTCGCAAGTTCTTCCGGAAGACCCTCAATTTCGAACAGGATCTTACCGCGTTTCACGACGGAAACCCAAGATTCTACCATACCCTTGCCTTTTCCCATACGGGTTTCAGCAGGTTTTTTCGTAACTGGTTTATCGGGATAGGCGCGGATATAAACCTTACCCGATTTGACGTTTCTCGAGATGGCAACGCGCGCCGCTTCGATTTGGATATTCGTTAGCCAGCCGTTCTCGAGCACCTGAAGTCCGAACTCTCCGTACGACAGATGCGAACCGCGCTGGGCGGCACCCTTACGGCGACCGCGCTGCTGTTTACGATACTTGACGCGTTTAGGCGACAGGATTGACATCGGTCCCCTCCTGTGCGGCCGGAACGGCTGCGGGAGCAACGGCCAGCGGGGCAACCTGAGCATCTGCCGACTCTTCACGGTGTGAACGCGGAGCGAGCGGTTCACGCTTCATAACGTCGCCCTTGTAGACCAGTACCTTGACGCCGATCTTGCCGTAAGTGGTCTTCGCTTCAAAGAAACCGACGTCGATGTCCGCGCGGAGCGTGTGAAGCGGGACCGAGCCCTCGTGGTAACCTTCGGCGCGGGCGATTTCGGACCCGGCGAGACGGCCTTTGGTCTGGATCTTGATACCCTTCGCGCCGGCGTCGATGCACTGCTGCATGGCCTTCTTCATCGCACGGCGGAAAGCGATGCGTTTCTCGAGCTGGAGCGCGACGTTCTCGGCGATGAGCTGTGCTTCGACTGACGGGTTCTTGATCTCACGGATATTGATATGCACTTCCTTGTTGCCGGTCATGCCCTGCAGGTCACCGCGGAGACGGTCGATGTCTGCACCTTTGCGGCCGATGATCACGCCCGGACGAGCGGTGTGGATGTTCACGCGTATCTTGTCCGCAGCGCGTTCGATTTCGACCTTGGCGATCGCGGCTTGCGCAAAAGTGCGAATCACGTGCTGACGAATTTTTATGTCCTCGTGCAAGAAACGCGCGAAGTCACGCTTGTTAGCGTACCAAAGCGAGCTCCAGGTCTTGATGTAGCCGAGACGGAAACTCGTCGGATGTACTTTCTGGCCCATTATTTAGCTCCCACTAATTTTTTGCCGGTCTTCCGGGCGGGAGCCTTCTTCGCGCCGCCCTCGGCGCCCTTATCTTTCTTGGCGGCGGCCGGCTTGACCAACGCCTTCTTCGGCGGAACCGCCGTCTTACCCTTGGCCAGATCCAGCTCAAGCTGAATATGGCTCGTACGTTTGCGGATCACGCCGGCCCGGCCCATGCTCATCGCGCGAAAGCGCTTCATCGTCGGGCCGCCGTCGGCGGTGACCTTCGAAATGACGAGGTTTTCGATCGGGACCTGCGAATTTTTCTCGGCCGCGTCTACCGCCTGGCCCAGGAGTTTCTCCAGTATCTCGCCCGCGCGACGCGGCGTCCCGGCGAGGATTCCCTGCGCCTGAATGACCGGCTTGGAACGGATGAGATCGATGACGTAACGCACCTTGCGGGGCGAAATACGGACGTAGCTGGCGGACGCTTTCGAGATCATGATTCTCCTGCCTTACGTGAGTTCGGCGGTATGCTTGGTGATGCCGCCGTGCTTCCGGAACGTCCGGGTGAGGGCGAATTCGCCAAGCTTATGACCGACCATGTTTTCAGTGATGAACGTCGGAAGAAAAGACTTACCGTTGTGGATCATGAGCGTCAGGCCCACGAACTCCGGGGTCACCGTGGAACGGCGCGACCAAGTCTTGATCGGCTTCTTCTCACGCTGCTTTTGCATCGTAGTGACCTTCTTCAACAGCTTTTCGTCGACGTACGGGCCTTTGTGAATTGAACGGCTCATCTGGGTCTCCCTGTCACAATGTATTTCGAAGTCTGCTTCTTCCTGCGACGGGTCTTGAGGCCCTTCGCGAGCTGGCCGTTGCGCGATGTCGGGTGGCGGCCGCCCGAGGAACGGCCTTCGCCGCCGCCCATTGGATGGTCGACAGGGTTCTTAGCGACGGCGCGTGAAGCGGGCCGGCGGCCGAGCCAGCGGTTACGGCCGGCCTTACCGAGCGAGAGATTTTCGTGATCCAGATTGCCGACCTGGCCGATGGTGGCCATGCATTCGATCGGAAGCAGGCGAACTTCGCCCGAAGTTAGGCGCACATGCGCGAATTCGCCCTCTTTGGCCATCAGGATAGCATACGCGCCGGCCGAGCGGACCATCTGACCGCCCTTACCCTTATGAAGCTCGACGTTGTGGACCTGCGTACCGAGCGGTATGTCCTTGAGCGGCATCGCGTTCCCGATCTCGATTTCCGAGCCGGTGCCGTTAGTCACAACGCGACCGACCGTAAGGCCAAGCGGCGCGATGATGTAGCGCTTTTCGCCGTCCGAGTACTGAAGCAGCGCGATGTTCGCGGTGCGGTACGGATCGTATTCGATCGAGAGAACCTTCGCCTCGATGTTCAGTTTGTCTCGCTTGAAATCGATGATACGGTAGTTTCGCTTGTGCCCGCCGCCGCGGCGACGAGAGGTCATGCGGCCGTGAGAATTGCGGCCGCCCGAACGCTTGATGTGTTCGGTCAGCGACTTCTCGGGCTTCTTGTGCTTCGGAGAGAGCTCCGCGAAATCGGAAATCGCCGTCCACCGGAGTGAGGGCGTGCGCGGATTAAAAGTCTTGTTTCCCATCTTCGTCCTTTATCCCTTCTTAGGCCAGGTTGATCTTATGGCCATCTTTGAGAGTCACGACAGCCCGCTTCCATTCAGGCGTCTGGCCGGCGCGATAACGAACGCGCTTGGTCTTGCCAGGCATGACCTGCGTGTTTACGGCCTCGACCTTGACCTTATACACGTCTTCGACGGCCTTCTTGATCTGGATCTTGTTCGCGTCTTTGCGGACCTGGAAGAAATATTTGTCCGCGGCCGACTGCATGACACCCTTCTCTGTGCGAAGCAGCGCCTTCAGAATTCCGTAAGTCTCATTCATGACTTGAACCTCTCCACGAGCCCCTTGTAAGCGGCCTTCGTCATCAGACACTCGCGGTGCGAGGCGACGTCGAGGGCGTTCACTTCGGCGGCGGTCTTCACGGCGACCTTGCTGATATTGCGCGAGGCCATGAGAAGGTTGGAATCTTTCTTGTCCACGACGAAGAGCGGCTTCTCAAGCTTGAAGGTGGCGAGAATCCGTGCCACGAGCTTGGTCTTCGGCTGCGCGATTTCTAGGCCGTTCACCACGACGAACTTGCCGTGCTGAACCTTATCCTTAAACGTCTCGATCACGGCCTTGCGGCGAATCTGTGACGGGATCGTGTACGAATAGTCGCGCGGAGAAGGTCCGAAAGTGACACCGCCGCCGCGCCAAATAGGCGAACGACGGGAACCGTGACGGGCCTGACCGGTGCCCTTTTGTTTCCAGGGCTTTTTACCGCCACCCGAGACGTCTCCGCGGTTCTTGGTCGACGCGGTGCCTTCGCGCTCGCCCGCCTGGTACATGAGGACGGCCTGATAAACGACATCGGTATTCACGTCGCCGTCTTTGAACATGGAGTCGAGCGAGAACGTCTCGAGCGATTTTCCGTTCAAGTCGTAAACATGGTGCGAGTCGGTCTTGACCGGCGCAGCCGCGGCTTTAGCCTGGGCAGCCTTCGAAACCGGCTTCGCGGCTTTCGCTGCTTTCTTCGCAGCCGGAGACTTCTTCACGACCTTCTTGGCCGGACGCTTCGCCGCATGCTTCGTGTGCTTGAGGTTCTTCTTTTTACGCTTCTCGGGCATTTGTGCGAGTCCTTATTTCTTTCCGCCCTTACCGGCGGCGGCCTGCTTGGAGGCCTTGAGCGGATCCTTGGTCTTGGCCTGAACTTTCGACGTCTTAGGCTTGACGCCCATCGGCCGTTTCAGGGACTTGCGGATAAAAAGAAGTGCGTTGTCGCCACCGGGGACGGATCCCTTCACGACGAGCAGGTTCTTCTCCGCGTCCACCTTGACGACTTCGAGATTCTGGATGGTTTTGGTGACGTCTCCCATGCGGCCCGGCATATGGTGCCCCGGCCAAGTGCGCGAGGGAAACGACGAGGCGCCGATCGAGCCGATGCGGCGGTGATGCATGGAGCCGTGGCTCGACGCGCCGCCGGCCCAGCCCCATTTCTTCATGCCGCCCGCAAAACCCTTGCCGATCGACTTGCCTTGCACGTCGACCATGTCACCGGCCTTGAAAATGTCGGCCTTGATTTCCTGTCCGAGCTCGTAATTCTCGTTGGCTTCAAGGCGAACCTCGCGGAGCCAGCGCTTGAGCGGAAGCTTGCGTTTCTCGGCGGCCGTTTTGAGAGCTTTGGATGCATTCTTCGGCTTCATCTCACCATATCCAAGCTGAGCCGCTTTATAGCCGTGCTTGTCGATATTCTTGATGTCCGTCACGACGCACGGACCCACTTCCAGAGCGGTGACCGGAATACGGTTGCCCTCAGGGTTGATCCACTGCGTCATTCCGATTTTAATTCCCAGGATAGCCAGCATCGTCTTTTCCTTACTTAATCTCTACGTCCACGCCGGCGGGAAGATCAAGCTTGCGCAGCGCGTCGATGGTCTTGGCCGTCGGATTGAGTATGTCGAGCAGCCGTTTATGGGTCTTCATGAAGAACTGTTCGCGGGACTTCTTGTCGATGACCGGAGAACGGTTCACGGTGATGAGTTCACAGTCCGTCGGTAGCGGGATCGGGCCGGAGACTTTTGCGCCCGTGCGCTTGGCCGTGTCGACAATTTCTAGAGCCGACTGATCAAGCACGCGGTGATCGTACGCTTTGAGACGAATGCGGATCTTTTGCTGAGCGACGGTAGACATTTAAGGAAGAATCTCCGAGATAACGCCCGCTCCGACCGTGTGGCCGCCCTCTCGAATGGCGAAGCGAAGTTCCTTCTCCATGGCGATCGGGGTGATGAGCTCGGCCGTGATCGTGACTGTGTCTCCCGGC
>Ga0163144_10002253_pt1 | contig 44943 bp, 45 predicted proteins | sample OliLak19BULKMAT1_FD_123175 | JGI IMG/M metagenome (GOLD analysis project Ga0163144, IMG submission 123175) | Freshwater microbial mat bacterial communities from Lake Vanda, McMurdo Dry Valleys, Antarctica - Oligotrophic Lake LV.19.BULKMAT1 | ecosystem: Environmental > Aquatic > Freshwater >... | reverse complement strand
TAATTTCACGTTTTTTGCCCATTCATCTGATACTGATGGATTTGATGTTTCCTAACAATGTGAGCGGGTTTGATGTATTTGACCAAATTAAAAAATTGCCTGCTTTAGCCCATATCCCTGTCATCGTGGTATCGGCAGCAGACCCTGACGAAGCTATGCCAATTGCCCGTGAAAAAGGTTTTGCGGGGTTCATCAGTAAGCCCATTTCGGCATCCATCACGCGCTACGTACATCTGGCACTACAAGGCAAGCCCGTTTGGATTGCAGAGAGTGAACGATAGCATCACGCTTGCAAAATCCCCTTCTATACCGCACAATATCACGGTTTAAGCAGAAATAAGGAGCGTGAAACTGCTTATGAAGGGCTTGATTTTAAGTGGGGGCAAGGGAACTAGGCTTTATCCTTTAACATATACACGAGCCAAGCAACTCATTCCCGTTGCCAATAAACCCGTGTTATTTCGTGTGATTGAATCCATTAAAGACGCAAACGTTACAGAAATTGGCGTGGTCGTTGGGGGGCAAACCGCCTCTGAAATTATGGAAACGGTGGGTGATGGTAGCCAGTGGGGGGTGAATATTACCTATATTCATCAAGAGAACCCTGACGGGCTGGCACATGCTGTTAAAATTTCGCAGGACTTCATTGGGGATGAATCCTTTGTGATGTTCTTAGGTGATAACGTGATTCAGGGTGGCATTAGCCCCCTCATTGCCGATTTTGAAAATAATACGTGGAACAGCCAAATTGTGTTAAAAGAAGTGCCAAACCCAACGTCATACGGTGTGGCGACCTTGCGTGAGGACGGACAAATTGAGCGGCTGGTAGAGAAGCCTGCTATACCCCCCTCTAACTATGCGTTGGTAGGCATTTATATGTTTGACTCGAACATCTTTAAGGCGGTCAGCGCCATTCAACCCTCACCACGTGGGGAACTAGAAATTACCGATGCGATTCAATGGCTGATTGAAAATGATTATCGCGTGTTTCCACACATCCATGAGGGATGGTGGATAGACACAGGCAAGCCCATTGACATGCTAGAAGCCAATAGCCTTGTACTAGAAGAGCTAGTTCCGTCACGTGCGCCTGATGTGTATGTTGATGCGAACTCGATTGTTGACTCGCGGGTAACGCTACAAAGTGGCGCAAGAGTGATTAACAGTGTCATTCGTGGTCCCGCCGTTATTGGTGAAAATACGCTCATCGAAAATAGCTATGTGGGCCCCTTTACCAGCATTTATCATCACGTCACTATTCAAAATAGCGAGGTGGTGCGTTGTATCATCTTAGAGCAAAGCTCTGTGATAGACATGGACATTGTGCTAAGGGACAGCCTCATTGGTCGTAAGGCAACCATACGGCGCGATGGCACGCGCCCTAGTGGGCTAAAGATGAACCTTGCCGACCACAGCACGATTTCACTTTAACACATTACCTAACACAAACATTCAGCCAGAAAAAACGCATTTACAAGGATTATAGGACGCTTTTTATGGAACAGACGACAAACGAACAAAAAGACATCAAGCTGATTGTGCTGGATTTAGACGGCACACTTTTGAACAGCAAGCACACGGTAAGTGAACGCAACTTGGGCGCATTACGCGCTGCCATTGCACAGGGCGTAAAAGTGATGCTGGCGACAGGCAAAACGTTCTATTCTGCCACGTCAATCATTGCCGCGCTTAACCTAGATTTGCCCAGTGTATTTGTGCAAGGGCTGATGGTGTATAACGCTGATGGTACAATTCGCCACCAACAAACGATTCCTTCACAAGCCTTGCGCCGTATTATCCCTTATGCCGAATCACGTGGGTTTAGCTGCATTATCTACAGTGGCACGCGCATTTTGGCAAAGGCAAAGGATGCTACCACTGCCGAATTGGTAGCGTATGGTGAACCTGAAGCCGAAGCTGTGGGTTCATTGGTCAATATCATTGACCGTATTCCCGTCAACAAAATCATTTTGGTAGGCAGTGACGTTAAAGCTGTTAAAGCCTTGCGCTGGCAATTGGATAAGCAGATGGATGGTCAGGTGGCATTAGTTACAACCCCCATCTTGAAGCAACACCTTGAAGTGCTACCTCAGGGCGTATCTAAGGGCAAGACAGTTCAGGCATTGGTGCGTGAGTTGGGGATTTCTGCGGATAAGGTGATGGCGATGGGCGATGGTGAAAACGACCTTGAACTGTTGCAATTTGCAGGGTGGGGTGTTGCAATGGCAAATGCTGACCCCAAACTAAAGCAAATCGCACAAGCTGTTGTGGGAACAAACGACCAGGACGGCGTAGCAGAAGCCATTGAACGCTTTGTGCTACCCCCCGCGCCTGTTGCCCCCAAAGCAGAAGAAAAACCCGCAGAGGGAGAATCTGCCAATGAATAATTTGTTGGTCACGGGTGGGGCGGGCTTTATTGGGAGTGCGTTTGTACGCCGCATGGTAAAGACCTATCCGCAGTATAAAATTGTAGTGTTTGATAAGCTCACGTATGCGGGCAATCTTGATAACCTGCTGACGGTGAAAGATGCCCCTAATTATGCGTTTGTGCAGGGTGACATTGCCGATGCAGAGGGTGTAAGAAGCACACTAGACACCTTCAAGATTGATACCATTGTCAATTTTGCTGCCGAAAGCCACGTTGACCGTAGTATCCTAGACCCCGATGCCTTTATTCGCACGGATGTTTATGGCGTGTATACCCTCTTAGAACAAGGGCGTTTACACGGTGTTGGACGGTTTTTGCAGGTGTCTACGGATGAGGTTTATGGCGATGTGCATGAAGGCTTTAGCCTAGAAAACGACAGCTTCTTGCCAAACTCGCCCTATGCTGCCACAAAAGCAGGGGGTGAGCTGATGGTGCGGAGCTATCATGTCACCTATGGCATGGATACAGTAATAACACGCGGTAGCAATACTTATGGGGTGTATCACTATCCTGAAAAACTCATTCCGTTGTTTATTACAGAAGCCCTAGATGACCAACCCTTGCCTGTGTATGGGGATGGGATGCAAATTCGGGATTGGTTGTATGTGGATGATCACGCGCGCGGTGTAGACACTGTATTACATCATGGCGTAAGCGGTGAAGCCTATAACATTGCCGGCGAAGACCTGCACCACAATATCGATGTGGTGCGCCTTCTTTTGCAAGAACTTGGTAAACCCGAAACATTGATTAAATATGTACCAGACCGCCCCGGACATGACCGCCGTTATGCAATGAACGCGGACAAGGCAAAGGCGTTGGGGTGGGCGCGTCAGATGACCTTTGAAGAAGGCTTAAAACAAACGGTGGCATGGTACAAAGAGAATGCTTGGTGGTGGCGTAAGATTAAAACGGGTGAATATCTGGAGTTTTACAAAAAGCAATACGCCCAACGCCTTGCAGATGCCAAGTAACGCGTGAAAGGCAGCCTGAAATACGCAAAGAGGGGCAATTGTTCCCTCTTTTGTTTTATTGTGATGTGTAAATACAGAAATGGGCTATAATTTAGGCTAGTCCATTATTTGTTAAAGGTAGCCTTTTCTATGGCGCGAGTGGTTATTTTAGGGTCTGCGGCAGCAGTTAATGATGCACAACACGATTACACCCACTTTTTACTTGTTGGGGAGCAAGATACCCCCATCTTGGTAGATGCGGGGTCTAATCCATTGGGCAAGATTAAAAACTTGGGAATAGATGACGAGTCGTTACAAGACATCATTCTGACTCATTTTCACCCCGACCATGTGGCGGGTGTGCCTAACATGATGATGCACATGTGGCTACTAGGGCGTAAAGCTCCTATGCGGATTTATGGTTTGCACCACTGCATCAACCGCATTGAGGACATTATGGCAGCCTACGGTTGGCTAGAGTGGCCCAATTTCTTCCCTGTGTCTTTTCATCGTGTGTCAGAACGTGATAATGTGCCATTGCTAGAAAACCGCGACTTTCGGATTCACTCATTCCCTGTGAGCCATTTTGTTCCCACAATTGGTATGCGTATAGAAAACAAGCACAATGGTGCAGTTCTTGGGTATGGTTGTGATACAGAACCTTGTGAAGGGGTGCGTAAAATTGCCAAAGATGTAGATGTGCTTATTCATGAAGCGGCGGGACCGCCACCCGGACACAGCACCGCGCGCCAAGCTGCCGAAATTGCCCGTGAAGCAAACGCAAAATCACTATATCTTATTCACTACCAAGTTTGGAACCAAGACCCAACGCCCCTTGTAAGTGAAGCCCAAGAAGTTTTTTCGGGCCCCGTTCATTTGTGCAAGGACTATGACGAATTTGAGTTTTAATTGGGAGCTTGTTCAACAAGGGTGACTAACAAAAAAACCTCATCATTTTTAGGCGGAATCATCTGTGTGACTTCTAAGACTTGAAACGTGCGGTTGCCAATAGCCACAGAATCTCCGACTTGAGGTTGTTGGTCTTGAACTTTGATGATGCCTGGTGACGAATCATCACCTACTACATAGCTTATTTTGTAAATCACTCTCTGGTCTCCGTGTTGTGCATGAGTCTTTTGATTTCCGTGAAAGACTTACTTGCCTCAGAATAATCTTATGCTCTTTTTACTCAGTTAAGCTACACTACTCTTACTATCATACACGATTCTATGCCAATTCAATTGCTCAAAATGTTTGAGTAATCTACAAGGATAAGATATGAGCAACGATGAATTTGAAAGCCTGATAGAGGAAATGTTGTCATTTACAAAAGAAACTAACTCTGAAAATGACAAACCCAATGATAGTTTAGAGCTACCTTCTGAACTTCCCGTGTTGCCTCTACGTGGTTTGGTGATTTACCCATTTACTACGGGACCCCTTACTGTTGGGCAACCTCGCAGTGTGCGTCTTGTGGACGATGTGATTAACGGCGATAGAAAAGTGGTCTTGGTAACATCACATGACCCCGAACTAGAAAAGCCGGGGCCCGATGATGTGTATAAGATTGGCACATTAGCCACCATTCATCGCCTGTTCCGTGCGCCTGATGGCACTGTACGCCTGTTGGTTCAGGGGATGAACCGCGTGCGGATAGACGAATTTACCACCGAAGAACCGTATTTACGCGCTAAAATTAGCCATGTGCCAGAAGTCGTTACAGAATCCGTAGAAATTGAAGCGTTGGTACGCAACATTAGTGATACCTTCCGCCAATTATCGGACATTTCTGGCAACATTCCTTCTGAATTGGTGTCTACTGCGCTAGGTACCAAAGATGTATTGTCGATGGTCTATTCTATTGCGTCTTATGTGCGGATTGACCTTGAGAAATCACAAAAGCTGTTAGAGATAGACTCAACCCGTGACAAGCTCTTGTCGTTGTATGAATACCTTATCAAAGAGCTGGAAGTGCTAGAGATTGGTCGTAAGATTCAAAACGAAGCCCAATCCGAAATGGAGAAGGTACAACGCGACTATTATCTGCGCGAACAAATGAAGGTTATCCAACGCGAACTCTCTGAAAGTGGTGATGAGCTAGAAGAAGTGGAAAACTTCCGTAAGCGCATTGCAACCATTGGCATGACCGAAGAAGCCGAAAAAGAAGCCGAGCGTGAGCTAGACCGTCTTTCTAAGTTATCAATTGCCAGCGCAGAATACGGAGTTATTCGCACCTATTTAGAATGGGTAACAGCGATGCCTTGGAATGTTCGTACAGACGACAACCTAGACATTAAAAATGCGCGTGCAGTGCTTAACCATGACCATCATGGGCTAAAGGATATTAAAGAGCGCATTCTTGAGTTTTTAGCTGTACGAAAACTGCGGGCAGACCGCGCTGATGAGTTTAGCGAAGCCTATGAGGACAGCGTGCGCCGTGAGCGTTTGGGCGCGATTTTGTGCTTTGTGGGCCCTCCCGGCGTAGGCAAGACTTCATTAGGTGCGTCTATTGCGCGGGCAATGGGGCGTAAATTTATTCGTTTGTCATTGGGGGGTGTGCGTGATGAAGCCGAAATTCGGGGCTTTAGACGGACGTATGTTGGCGCAATGCCGGGGCGTATTGTGCAATCGCTACGGCGTATTGGCACGCGTAACCCGCTTATTATGCTAGATGAAGTAGACAAGCTAGGGCGTGACTTTAGAGGCGACCCTGCTTCGGCGTTGCTAGAACTACTAGATCCCGAACAAAACGCCGAGTTTAGAGACACCTATCTGGATGTGGCGTTTGATTTAAGCGAAGTGATGTTTGTAACAACAGCAAACTCACTGGATACCATTCCCTTGCCTTTGCTAGACCGCATGGAAATTATTCAGCTTAGTGGCTATACCGAGCAAGAAAAACTAGCCATTGCGAGTGAGTATCTTGTGCCACGCCAGATTAGAGAAAACGGGCTACGCAAAGAAGAAATCACATTTAACCAAGAAGCGTTAATGTCTTTAGTGCGTGATTTTACGCGTGAAGCGGGCGTGCGTTCTTTAGAGCGTGAAATTGGGCGCGTGGCGCGTAAAGTGGTTACACGCATTGCTGAAGGTGACCAAAACACCATCGAAGTGAATGAAGGCATGGTGAGAGAGCTATTGGGCAAGCCACGCTTTGGCTATCGTACAGAGCTAGAAGACCGCCTAGAAAGCCCTGGCGTGACTACAGGCTTGGCATGGACACCTGTAGGGGGGGATGTGCTGTTTATAGAGGCGCGAACGCTGGCAGGTGGTAAGGGAAACTTCCAACTTACGGGGCAATTGGGCGAAGTGATGCAGGAAAGCGCACGTATCGCACTTAGTTTTGTGCGCTCGAAAGCACTAGAACTGGGCATCGACCCCAAAGTATTTACTGAAAACGACCTTCACTTGCACGTTCCTGCTGGCGCAACCCCTAAAGATGGGCCCTCCGCAGGGATTACCATCGCCATCGCGCTTACATCGCTTTTAACGGGTTTTACCACGCAAAGCAATGTGGCAATGACGGGTGAACTAACGCTGAACGGGCAAGTGCTTCCTGTGGGGGGCATCAAAGATAAAGTATTGGCAGCGCATCGCTTGGGCGTGGACACCGTTATTTTGCCCAAGAAAAATGAGCAAGACCTTGAAGAATTGCCCGAAGAAGTTCGCAAAACCATGCGTTTTGTCTTGGTGTCGCACTATGATGAAGTTTTGCCGATTGCATTGCCACAGGTGCTTGCTAGACATACTACCGATAACTAGATACACTACAAAGGGGGCGGGGTGCATCAACCCTGCCTTACTTTAACGGGAATAAGTATGTGCTAAGGAGGCTTTCTTGACTAAAATTATGCTGGTGGACGATGACAGGACCACAACATCACTGTTGCGAACTCTTTTAGAACTTGATGGCTATGACGTAGTTGTTGTAAGTCGTGGGGTGGATGTATTGCCTACGCTGGACAGAACAAACCCTGATTTGCTTTTGATGGATTATCATCTTGCAGATGCACATGGCGTAGACATTTTGCGCGAGATGCGTGCGGGTGATAAATGGCAATTACTCCCGGTGATTATGGTCAGTGGTATGAATATGGAAGATGAAGCCATGTCTGCTGGGGCAAATGCGTTCCTCATTAAACCCTTTGAACCCGCCGAATTACCCATTTTATTTACCCGATTCATTGTATAGACGTATTGAAGAAGGCTTGTTGTGGCAGGTAAGAGAAAAACCCCTAGCACCGATAACCGTATGCAGTGGTACCGTGCCGATTTGCACATGCACACCCCTGCAAGTATTGATTACAAAGATAAAGAGGCGCACTTTTTAGATATTCTACGGCGTGCAGAATATCGTGGCATTGATATTATCGCCTTTACCGACCATAACACGGTCAATGGCTATGCCGCCATGATACGCGAAGTAGAACGCCTAACGTTTTTAGAAGAAATGGGGCGTGCCTTACCAGAGGAAACGCGCCTTCTGTTAGAGTATCAACGCCTTTTAGATAAGGTGTTGGTGCTTCCTGGTTTTGAATTTACAGCAACTTTTGGTTTTCATGTGCTTGGCATTTTCGCACCAAGCACACCCATTCGCACCATTGAACACATCTTGTTAAGCCTAAATGTACCCAACGGTGTATTAGAAAGTGGCGATGCAGCCGCAGGGTCTACGGCGGATGTATTGGATGCTTATCGCTTGATTCATGAGGCGGGTGGTATAGTCATTGCAGCACACATTAACGCGGCACACGGGGTGATGATGAGGGGCATGAACTTTGGGGGGCAAACACGCATTGCCTATACCCAAGACCGCCACCTTCACGCCTTAGAGCTAACCGACTTACAACACAAGGGGCGGGGTAGCACACAACGCTTCTTTGATGGCACCAAACCCGAATATCCACGCCGAATGCACCTCATTCAAGGGAGTGATGCCCACAGTTTAGATTCATTTGTAGAGGGCAAAAATACGCGCTTTGGCATTGGTGAGCGTGTAACAGAAATGTCCTTAATGGAACGCAGTTTTGAGGCAATCCGTGACCTGTTTAACAGCACAGATTTTTCGCGTACACGTCCTTATCATCCCGAAAGAAGCGCGTTTGACTATATTCAGGCAGCGCGTGAAGAGGGCGATAACCTTGTGCAGTCGTTTCATGAGGTGTTTACGGGCAATACCGAGCAAATCACGCAGGTTATTACAGACGTTTGTGCCTTTGCCAATACGAATGGTGGCACAATCTATATTGGCGTAAGCCCAGAAAAAGACAAGATAACGCTGGGGATTACCAATGTTGCCGATGCCATTGTGGGCTTGCAAGAAGCGGTGGCGCGGATGATAACCCCTACCTTAGATGTTGAGATAGACTCGCAAGAAACGCAGGGCAAGCTGATTGTAAGAATTTTAGTGCCATTTGGCGAAGACCGCCCCTACGCTATGAACAATAACCTGATTTACGTGCGTGATGAACGCGAGTCTGCGCTGGCATTGCGTGACGAAATCGTCAACTTGGTGAAACAAGGCTTGCTTTTTGAACAAGCCGATACCACCCCTTATGCCCGTTTTGACGATGACGATGACGACATCTTTAGTGATGAGGACGGCGAGGGCGGTATACAGCCACCGCGTGCAGGTGTTGAAATTGTGGACACCGAAGAGCGCAATAACGACCGCTATTTTACTATGCGTGACCTTCGTAACGGCAACATCGTTAAAAATGTCACCATGAGTTCTGCGAGGCGTTTGTGGCACTATGCGATTAAGCAATACGAAAGTAACCCCATTAAAGCCAACAAAGTACAGTGGTATGGCGATGTGGGCTTGTGGCGACGCTACGAAAAAGGCGGCGATGTCCGCTATGACCTTGTACAGCGCGACGGCACAAAACTTCGTATTTACTACGGTGTTACCGAGAACGGCATGGAAGGCGACTGGGAAGCCTTTATTCCCGATGAAGAAACGCCATCATAACTTGTTTTATGGTGCTTGACGAAAAAATAAATAAACAAAAGGGCGCGAGTGAGTATTGCGCCCTTTTGTGTTTTCTGTGGGTTAATCTAAACGCAGAATCAGCGTTTCGTAGGGGGATAGCGTCTTTGGTAGATAGTCTAGCAAGTCGCCTGTTTCGCTTAGGCTGAGGGGGGCAATGTCGCCTGCGCCAAACACAACGTTAAGGCTGGTGACAGGGGCTAAATCAATGCCTGCTGAACTGATGGCATAGTCGGTTAGCTCACGATTGCCTAGATTGATGATGACCAAATACTTGCCGTTAGCGTCATGGCGCAAAATAGCGTGAATGGCACTAGGGCGACTGGCAAGAATGAGCGTTTCGCCTGTTACTAATGTGGGCGTGCTATTGCGTAAGGCAATCAGCGAGCGATAGTGATTAAGCAGTGAGCTAGGGTCTTGGAGCTGGTTGGCGACTGTGGTTTCTTCCAAGCCTTGTGCCAGTGGCTGCCAAGGTGTGCCAGTGGTAAATCCCCCTGTAACGGGTGTGGTGTCCCACTGCATCGGACGGCGGATGTTTTCGTCGGGTTTTCCGCCCATCATGCCAATTTCTTCGCCATAGTACAAAAAGGGTGCACCGGGTAAGGTAAGCATTGCGCTGGCAAGGGCTTTATTTGCCTCTACATTGCCCTCTAGGAGCGTCATAACGCGGTCTTGGTCATGATTGCTTAGGAACGGGGCAAACTGTGAGCTATCTTCAAAGCTCCCCAGCACAGTGGTAATTTGTGCTTGGACAGCGCGTTTATTGCGAGAACGAATACTTGTTAGCATGGCTTCTGCAAGCCGAAACTCAAAGCCTGCATCAATGGCGTTTTCGTTGGTGTAGCGTGCTACGATGAATGTATCATCCCACACTTCACCAATGACGAAGGCTTCGGGGTTAATGCGCTTGGTAAACTCATTAAAGCGTGTTAGCCATTGGCGTGTGCTGGGTGTATTTTGGAGGATGTTACGCCCTTCTACTTCTTGTTCTAACAAGTATTTCACGGCATCTAGTCTAAAGCCGTCTACGCCTACTTCATCTAGCCAAAACTCTGCGATGCTTAACATTTCATCAGTTACTTCGGGATTATCAAAGTTGAGGTCGGGCATTTCACTCCAGAAGGGCGCGTAATAATAGCGTTCTCCCTCGCGATACCATGCAGGTTGCCCCCAGGGCCCATTGTAACGTGGGTCTTCATCACGCCATACATACCACTCATCATAAGGGCTACCGCCTGCCGTAGATTCTAAAAACCATTCATGTTGGCTAGAGGTGTGGTTAATCACCAAGTCCATGATGATTTTAATGTCGCGTTGGCGGGCTTCTGCTAGCAAATACTGAAAATCTTCCATCGTGCCGTAGTCTTGTTCTACATCATAGTAATCTTCGGTATCATAGCCATGATAGCTGGTGCTTTCTGTGATGGGCATTAGCCAAATGCCCCCAATGCCCAAATCTTGCAGATAGTCTAGTTTTTCGGCAATGCCTCTAAAGTCGCCCACGCCATCGCCATCGCTATCGTAAAAGCTACGTACAAAGAGCAAATACCATGTGCGACCTTCCCACCAAGAGACTTCACGGGGTTCTTGAGGAGCAACACTTCCTACACATAGCATTAGAACGACTAGGGCAATAATTTTTTTGGATACACTCATTAAAAAACCTTTCTGCTGCTAAATACTGTTTAGTGTGCCTTGTTCAAACTCTTGAAGTACACGGCGGGCAATCACCACGCGCTGAATTTCACTAGTGCCTTCGCCAATTTGCATCAGGCGTTGGTCGCGATACATGCGCTCCACGGGGTATTCACGGCTGTAACCATAGCTTCCGTGTACCTGAACGGCATCGAAGCACACACGCTCGGCAACTTCACTGGCTTTTAGCTTGGCAATGGCGGCTATTTTGGTGTAGTCGCGCCCTTTGTCCTTTAGCCATGCCGCTTTGTAGACGAGTGTTCGGGCAGCTTCAATTTCAACGGCAGCATTGGCGATTTTTTCTTGAATAAGTTGTTTATTGGCAATCGGTTCGCCAAAGGCTTTACGGTCTTGGGCATATTTGACCATTTCTTCAAACGCGCCTTGTGCCAGCCCAACGCTTAATGCGCCAATACTAATGCGTCCACTGTCTAGCGTCTGCATGGTCATATAGAAACCCTTGCCCTCTTCACCTAGCAAGTTTTCATACGGCACGCGCACATTCTCGAAGCTAATCATGTGGGTAGGAGAGGCTTTCAAGCCCATTTTCTTTTCGGGGGGGTGTACGGTAACGCCCTCACGGGTGGGTTCTACTAAAACCATGCTAAAGCTCTTAGAGCCTGCATTGCCCCCAGTACGCACTAGCACACTAATTACGGGCGCAAAGCTCACGTTGGTAATCCATGCTTTTGTGCCGTTAATCACCCATTCATTGCCATCACGAATGGCGGTCACTTGCGCTCCATTTAGTAAGTCAGAGCCTGCTTGGGGTTCTGTGAGGGCAAGTGCGCCCAAGTGCTTGCCTGCGGTTAAAATGGGCAACCAATGGGCTTGTTGTTCGGCGTTACCCCAGTTGACGATGGTCCCACACCCTAGCCCGTTGTGTGCGCTAATGCTTAAGCCGGTAGAGCCACAAACACGCCCAATTTCTTCTACGGCGATGCTGGCGCCTGTGGTGTCCATTTCTGCGCCCCCAAAGGCTTCTGGCACTTGTAAGCCCGTTAAGCCTAGCATGGGCATTTTATGGATGGCAGACCACGCCAATTGCCCTGTTTCGTCGGCTTCTGTGGCGTGTGGCTTTAGTTCTTTTTCGCAAAAATCACGGACAGCCCGTTGAAACATTTTTAGTTCGTCATTAAGTTCAAAATCCATCTTGAATAACCCTATCTTTTATTTGCCATACGGGCGGATTATAGCATACACTGATGAGAAAAAACGAAGGAGAGAACGCAATGGCACGCTTGCCTGTACGCTTTGGCATTTCGCGGTATGAAGCAGACGAATACTATCGCACTGCACTAGGACACTATAGAAAACACGACCTTAGCGAAGCCATTCTAAATATTAACTATGCGCTGTCACTTTTGCCAAATAGCTCGGAGTACCACGCTACAAGAGGCTTCTTTTACTTAGAGGATGGTGTAAAAGACCGCGCTGAAGTGGACTTTGACGAGGCATTGCGCCGTAATGCGTTTGAAGTGTTGGCAAACTATGGCAAGGGGATAATGGCGTATGAGCGTAAAGACTGGAAAGAAGCGTTAGCTTATTTTATGAAAGCGTGGGCAGCCGAAAGCACGCGCCCCGAAACGTTTTACTATATTGCCATGACGCATCACCGCCTACATGAGAATGAAAAAGCAAAAGCGTGGATGGAGCAAGCACGCGCCCTCTTTGAGAAGGCAGACGACAAGCCCCACCTGCGTGATACCGAAAAATGGCTAAGTGAGTTTGATAAACTCATTCGCAAATAATAGGCTAAATGGCAAGGCTGCCACCCAAAATTTTGCCGTCAGGGTGCATACTCGTTACCCACTCCGCGAGAAAGCGCGTGGCGTAGTGCAAGCCCTTTGTCATGCGTGGATGCCCAAAGCCGCTATATTTTACGGTGTAGCCATGTGCTTCATCGCGTGGGAAAAGCATAATGCCCACTTTTTGCTCAATAGTGGGTTCCTCAATGATGACTTCAAACAAGACGGCATGTCCATTTTGGTGCAAAAACACGTCCTGAAGCATGACGTAAATGCCATCTTCGGGATTGTGGGTTTGTTTGCTGTGCTTTGCAACAATTTCTTGGGGTTCTATGGGAATGTGAATAACAGCGTGTGGCATATCTAGCTCCTTAATGACGGGCATGTCGAGGGCGGGGTGTGTGTTGCGTTGATAGACAAAGTAATGCCCCTCGCGCCCCTCACGAAAACCCTTAGATTCATACTTGGTGGTGGTGAGGCGTTCTGGGTAATGATTTGTCCATTGTGTAGGCAAAAGATTGGCGAGAGACGGTGTTTTTTGCAATAGCGCATCGCTCATTTCTGCATATTCTAAAATGTCGGTGGCAAGATACAGCCTGCCCCCCTGTAATAGACGATTGGCAAGCAGGTCTAGGGTATCACGCTTAATAAAGCGTCGGCTGGCGTGGCGTGCCTTAAACCATGGGTCGGGGTAATTAACGTGAAATTGGGTGACGCTGGCGGGTTCAAAGAGATGGTAGAGTGCAGATTCTCCACGCCCACTGACAATTCTAACGTTTTCTAGGCGTGCGGTGGCAACTTTCGCTTCGGCTTTTTCTAGTGATTTGCTGGCAATTTCAACGCCAATCACATTGCAATTGGGATTATCTTTGCCCAACGCAACCAGATAATCGCCATTACCAAAGCCAATTTCAACGATAAGCGGGTGTGATGTGCCAAAGATTGCGCTCCAGTCGGTTGCCCATTCTAAATCGTAGATGCTCAATTGAGGGTGTTTTGTCATGATTACGCTTCTTGAGTGTGCGAATATTTTTTGCTTTAGGGGTGCATTCTATCTATAATCAGCCTTAAGAAATAGGTTGTTTCTAGGATGCGCTCTTATGCCTAACGAAATTTCACCACGTCAAATGCTTGTTGCTGTACTGATACTCTTTTTGCTATTGTTGGTGGGGGGTGTTCTTATTACCACATCGCGCCCAGAACCCATTCAAATTGTCATCAATCCGCCAAGACCTAGCGCAATTCCAGAGGCTACGTCCACCCGTGAGCCGATTGCTGTTTATGTAACGGGGGCTGTGGCACGCCCAGAACAGCTTTTGCGCTTGCCCTTTGGCAGTCGTGTAGAAGATGCCGTGAATGCTGTGGGCGGGTTTAATGCGAATGCAGACAAATCGCGGGTAAATTTGGCGGCTGCGTTGCGGGACGGCGACCAAATTCATGTGCCGGTACAGAACGAAATTTTGGAGTACGACAGCCCTCTCTTGCCCACCGCGCAGGGTGGCGGCACAGTGTATATCAATACCGCGACATTAGAGGAGCTAATGACCTTGCCGTCTATTGGCGAAACCACCGCACAAGCGATTATTGACTATCGAGAGGCAAATGGGGCGTTTACTAGCCTTGATGACCTTGATAATGTTTCTGGTGTTGGAGCGGTTACACTAGAGCGTATTGCGCCCCTTATTAGCCTTGATAACTAGTGTGTTAAGGCTTCTATAAAGTGCTTGACACATTGGCATAAACGCGCTATTGTAACGCATAGTATTTGAGTGACCTAATAGGGCATATTGTGTTCAAAACATTCACCCCCACCACTATGATTATTACCACTACCATGACTCATAGGACAGTCGTTGGGGGTTTCCGCTTGCTCTAAACAGAGTAACTTTACAGGGATGTAAACGAAGGCGTGTGGAAACCAACCACACGCCTTTTTTATTGTGTCTAGCCAATAATTTGCAGAAAGTAGAAGAGGTTTGCCATCATGAAGAGCATTACAATGAAGTTTGGTGGAACATCTGTAGGCAGTGCCGAAGCCGTTGAACAGGTGGTTGGCATTGTGAAAAGCGAATTGGAACAGGGCAATCGCGTGTCGGTGGTTGTTTCTGCAATGTCGGGGGTAACAGACGCACTCCTTAGCTCGGTGCGGGCTGCCGTAAGGGGCGATAAGTGGGGCTACCTAACCATTTCGCAAGAAATTAAAGACAAGCACTATGAAGCCATTCATATCCTGATGGAAGCAGGCGCAAACCGCGAAGCCATTATTATAACCATCAGCGACTTGTTGGTACATCACACCGAACTTTGCGATGCGATTAAAATTTTAGGCGAAGCCACGCCCCGTATCATTGATGCCATTGTGTCCTATGGGGAGCGTTTAAGTAGCCGTATGGTAGCGGCTGTTTTACACGACAGGGGCATTAATGCCCGTCCCTATGATGCAGGCGATTTTGTCATAACCAATGCCGACTATCAAAATGCCGAACCCATTTGGGAAGAGACACAGCAACGCATCGAAGAACGCCTAACCCCCATCATTGAAAGCGGTGTAACGCCTGTGATTACAGGGTTTATTGGGTCAACACCTGATGGCACAATCACAACGCTAGGGCGTGGGGGCAGTGACTTTAGCGCAGCTATTTTTGCGGCGTACCTTAACAGTGACGAGCTGATTATTTGGACAGACGTAGACGGCGTAATGACAACAGACCCACGTATTGATAAGCGTGCCAAAGTGTTGCCCTACGTTAGCTATGCCGAAGTGGGCGAACTGGCGTTTTATGGGGCAAAGGTGCTACATCCCAAAACCGTTCAGCCTATTATTAACAAGCAAATTCCGATGCGTGTCCGCAATACGTTTAATCCCACACATATGGGAACACTCATCGGCGCAGAAGCCGAGGACACAGGGCATTACATCCGTGCGGTAACATGCGTTAAAAGCGTTAGCATGATGACGGTCAGTGGTAAGGGCATGTTGGGTGTGCCGGGCATTGCAGGGCGCACATTTTTGGCAACAGCAAAAGCTGGCGCAAGCATCTTGATGATTTCGCAGTCCTCATCCGAGCAAAGTTTTTGCTATACCGTCGTCAACAATAAAGCGGATGATGTGCGAAAAGCGGTAGAAGAAGAACTTTCCAGCGAAATTTTCCGCCAAGATGTAGACGGCGTGGACATTATGAGCAGTGTGGTCATTATCACAGTGGTGGGGGCGGGGATGCGCCACCGCCCCGGCGTTGCAGGCAAGGTGTTTAGCATCTTGGGTGATAACCGCATCAATGTACTGTCGATTGCACAAGGCTCATCGGAATGTAGTATCTCGTTTGTGGTGGATGATAAAGACTTAGAACCCGCCGTAAAAGCCTTACACGAATTGGCGTTGGAATCGGTTTAAGCGATTGCTGCTAATGATGGGACGATGTAAAAAAATATCGTCCCGTTTTTTTATCGTGGGTAAATGGCAAGCACCGATGGCACTGGCTCAAACGAGGCAATGCCATAATTGGTGGGCTGTAGCCATAACATCGTCGAGCGTCCACCGTCTAGGTTAAAGACACGCACTAGCCCAATCTCGGCGGTGGGTAAAAATTGGCTAAGGGGATAGAGTCCTAGCCCAATGCCATTGGTAGACATTAGTAAGATGCGTCCTTCGTTGTCTATGCCGATGATAGTGCGCCTAGAACCGCGTGTGTCGCGTGTATTAGCATAGGCAGGCAGTCCATCCGCAACGAGTACAGGAAAGGCTTGTACGGCGGTTTGCCATGCTTCACCCCGATACGGCTCACTTTGATTGAGACGGATGCCCACGCGCCCGTTACTTTCTGCGTAAAACGTACCCCCTCTATCCACATAGCTTTGCCCATAGCCCACGCCATCGCTAATAAGAAGCCCTAGCACCGTGTTTTCGGGTGTAAAGAAATTGGCGTTTACAAAGGCAAGCGCATCAGGTAATAGCTCTTTCCAGCCATTTAGCGTTAAAGGCTCTGCGCGGCGATAATGAGCGCGAAAAACCACGCTATTGGGGTTGATACGAAGCGTGACCATTTCTGCAAGGCGGTTGCCGTTGGGAACAATGGTCTGTAGCTCGATGCCGTTGGCGATGAGTTGCCAATCAGAGGCGGGTGCTTGGGTAGGGGTGGGTGTACTTGGTGGGCGGGTGGGGGGTGTGGAGGGTGAAAATAAACAACCACTAAGGCTGAATAAAATAACGGTAAACCCTGTTCTAATGTAGACCAACGGAGCCTCTTTTCTCAACTTATATCTTGATTTTGGCAGATTACCATGATAGACTATCAAACATCAAGGGCGGTTAGCTCAGCTGGTTAGAGCGCACGGTTCACATCCGTGAGGTCAGGGGTTCGAGCCCCTTACCGCCCACAAAAAGCACACAACCCTTTGTGTGCTTTTTTTATTCCTCCTCAACCTCTCACCCCTAAAACCTCATCTTCTATGCTATAATTCCATCTTCTAAATTACCTTTTCTGTTCATCAAAGGGAGTAACACTGATGGCTTATGATAAGATTGCCGTTCCTCAATGGGGCGAAAAAATTAAATTTGTTGATGGCAAGATGATTGTCCCCGACGAACCCATTTTGCTGTTTATTGAAGGCGACGGCATTGGCTATGACATTATGACCGCCAGCAAGCGTATTTGGGATGCTGCCATAGAAAAAGCGTATGCTGGCAAGCGCAAAGTAAGCTGGATGGAAGTCTATACAGGCGAAAAAGCGGCGGGCATTTATGATGGCAATTACATGCCCGAAGAAACATTTGATGCGCTTCGTGAATTCAAAGTAGGCATCAAGGGGCCCCTTACCACGCCTGTGGGTGGTGGCTTTAGAAGCCTTAACGTGACCTTGCGCCAAGTGCTAGACCTTTATCAATGTATTCGCCCTGTGCGCTACTATAACGGCGTGCCTAGCCCCCTTAAGCACCCTGAAGAAGTAGACGTTGTTATTTTTCGTGAGAACACAGAAGACATTTACGCAGGCATTGAATTTGAAGCAGGCACACCCGAACAAGCCAAGCTAGAAAAGTTCTTGCGTGAAGAAATGGGCGCACAAGGCTTCTTCCCCAACAGTGGTTTGGGCATTAAACCTGTGAGTGAATTTGGGAGCAAACGCCTGATTCGCGCTGCCATTAAGTACGCCATTGAGCGCAAGCGTAAAAGCGTTACATTGGTACACAAGGGCAACATTCAAAAGTTTACCGAAGGCGCGTTCCAAAAATGGGGCTACGAAGTGGCTGCCCAAGAATTCCCCAACGAAACCATTAGCTGGGATGAAGTGGACAAGAAGCATGGGGGCAAAGTGCCAGAAGGCAAAATCCTCATTCAAGACACTATCGCAGACATCATGTTCCAAAAGATGCTCTTGCGCCCCGCTGAAAATGATGTGATTGCTACCACAAACCTTAACGGCGATTACTTAAGCGATGCCATTGCCGCCGAAGTGGGTGGTGTTGGGATTGCCCCCGGTGCGAATGTGGGCGACGAAGTAGCATTGTTTGAAGCCACACACGGCACTGCCCCCAAGTACACCAATTTGGACAAAGTGAACCCCGGCTCGCTTTTGTTTAGTGGTGTGATGATGCTTGAACATATCGGCTGGTTTGAGGCAGCTGACCTAATCACCCGTGCCTATGAAACCACCATTGACCAAAAAGTAGTGACCTACGACTTTGCTCGCCAAATGGAAGACGCAACCGAAGTAAAAACCAGCGATTTTGCCACACGCATTATCGAAAACATGGGCTAAAGTAGAGGATGGGGTGATTTTTTAAGGTCGCCCCATTTCTATTTAAATGCTTTTGCCATGTCTGTGATTTACAAATGTAGGGTAGAATGAGGTATAGAATAGGTTTGCGCCACAGGGAGCTAAACTAACATGGGAACAAAAGTTTTAATTGTCGATGATGATGTGATGAACCGTGAAATTATTGATGCTTTTTTGTCGCTTCAGCAAATAGAAACGTTAATGGCACACGATGGCGAAACCGCTTGGGAAATGATCCAAACAGAAACGCCGAGCTTAGTGGTGACTGACGTTAAAATGTACGATATGAGCGGCTATGAGCTGTGTGAACGCATTAAAAACAGCGCATCTTTGGGACACATCCCAGTGATGATTGTCACAGGTTACAACAGTGCAGAAGACGAAGCACAAGCACGCGCTGCGGGTGCAGATGATTTTCTGTCGCGCCCACTCGATTATTTGGACTTTGTTCATCGCGTCAAAACGTTGGTGAATCGTGGGGATGCCACTGTTTGAGAAATCGTTAAGGCGCGTTACAATGAACACATCCTGCCCAAAGAGTGCTAAGAAGGCACGATGTATAGTTCAAGACGTAACACGCCCCCCACTTGGTTTGTGATGCTTATAGGCATTGCTATTGTGTTTGGTGGTTTTAGAATTTGGCAAGAAATGCAGGCATTCTTTAGAAGCGGTGGGTTACCAGCCAGTGTGGTGACGCAACAAGCACGCACTACATCCTCGCCTGCCCCTGCCGACATTGTATCAACACGCTTCCCTACCGCAACACTACTTCCCCCCTGTGAGATGTATCTTGTTAATGCTGATAGTGTCAACGTGCGCTCACAACCCAGCACACTGGCACAAGTGATCGAGATTATTAGCAATGAAACCGAAGTGTGCGTGCTATCCCGTGATGGAGAGTGGTACTTGGTTGACCGCGATACACGCACGCGCCGCCTAGAAGAAGGCTATATTTTTGTGCCTCTTTTGCGCTCATTAAACCCCACATCTACCCCTTTGCCTACGTCGCTTCCTGCGGCAACCATTACGCTTACTTTTACGCCAACAATAACCCTAACACCTAGAGCAACAAATACGCCCTAAAACGTGGTCAAAAGCGCATAACTTGCTACAATTAACCTTGTTCTAACCACACAAGGAGCGCGTCTGATGTTTGATTCCCCCATTTTTCAGGTGATTATTGGCTTGATATTTCTGTACAGTCTTTTAAGTATCTTAGTAACACAGATTAACGCGGTGATTACTAGCTTTCTAAAGCTACGCCCCCAGCATCTCCGTGAAGGCATTAACCAACTCATCCAAGACCCCATGGTACGGGCAAAAGTAATGACCCACCCATTAATTTTGCTGGTAAAAGATAAGATGATTTTGCCAGGGCAACGCATTTCTGATGAAGAAGCACAGGCAATTATTAATGGCGAGCTTAACCCTGTAAATAGCATTGACCCCAGAACATTTGTGAATGTGCTAATGAATGCGGTGCATGTAGAAACCGATAAAGAGCTATTTAACGCCCTATTGGACATCGTAGATGCAATGCCTGCCACGCCCGACCGTCGCAGACTACGCACCCTTATCACCCACCTAGTTAGTACAGGCGAGGGCTTATCTGAATTACGGGATGCCATTGCAAATATTACAGACCCTACCTATCGTGAAGCCATTACCCAGGCGTTTGATGACATTAACAGCCTGATTGGTCGTTTGGGGCTAGAGGCAAACAGTGTGGTATCGCTGATTGCGGGCTTACGAAACATCAAGAACCCCTACTTTCGTAAGGTGATGAGGACGGTACTTTCTACATCTCGCACGCTAGACGAAGCCGAACAGCAACTGATAATCTGGTATAACGATGGCATGTCGCGTGTGTCGGATGCGTTTTCGCGTTATATGGGTTTGCTAAGTTTTGGTGTGGGCTTGATTTTGGCAGTCACGTTGAACGCGGATTCGTTGCAATTGGCGCGTGCTTTATGGACAGACCCGGCATTGCGCGCCACTGTGGCAACGGTGGCACAATCACAAACACAACAACCCATTTATGTTTCCACGTTTCGCCCCACCACTGCCCAAACAGAAGCTAGTGAACAAACTACAGAAGAAGTGATTACTGAAATTACAGACAATTTGGACGCAGCCCAAGCCACTGTTGACCAGTTGGTGAGCTTAAATTTGCCGTTGGGGTGGCAATGGGATGATGTACGCTCTTATCCCGAAGATGACCCCTCACTGACTGCAAAATATACCAACTCTAATAACATCTGGAACTATATCCCCGGCAATAGCCCCTATTTTATAACGCTGTGGCTAGGAAAGCTGGTGGGCTTGGCATTAACCGTAATATCGATTGCCCAAGGTGCGCCTTTCTGGTTTAGCATCCTTAACCGCATCGCACGCGGTCAAGGGGTATCTTTGGGCAAGTAACACCCGATGCTTGGCACATCATGCCTTATGAAAGAACGGCGTTCCCTAGTTCCCCACCCGCTTTTAAGAGGCTATTGACCGCTTCTTGGGTGGGGGCTTCGGCATAAATTCGCAAGACGGGTTCTGTGCCACTAGGTCGAATGAGCAACCAAGAGTAATCCGACATATAGTATTTGATGCCGTCCATTGTATTAATGCGCACCACGCTTTCGCCGTTAAGGTGGCTGGGTGCGCTGTCACTTAGGCGTTGTACCATATCCTTCTTGCTAACTTGCTTTGCCAACTTCACATCTTCACGGGCATAAAGGGCGGGCCCATAAGTGGCTTGCAGGTCGGCAATAATAACGTGAAGCGGTGCTTTGGCGTATGCCATCACTTCTAAGAGCAATAGCCCCATCAACACACCGTCACCTTCAGGAATATGCCCCTTAATGCTAATGCCACCGCTTTCTTCACCGCCAATGAGAATGTCATGTTTCATCATTAGGTCACCGATGTGGTTAAAGCCAACGGGCGTTTCGTGAAGTTTGAGGGCGTATTTATCTGCCATACGGTCTAGCATGGCGGTAGTAGAGATGGTTTTTACAATGTCACCCCGTAGGTTTTTTTGCTCAATCAGATGACGCAACGACAACGCCATAATGTGATGAGGGTCTACAAAGTTGCCGTGTGCGTCCATTGCGCCAATGCGGTCTGCATCGCCATCCGTAGCAAGCCCCACGTCTGCGCCATGCCGCGCAATGCTTACAGAAAGCTCTTTAAGATAGCGCGTGATGGGTTCGGGGTGAATACCGCCAAAGCCGGGGTTCATTGCGCCCCTAATTTCGGTAACATGCGTGGCTGTGCGTGACAAAATGGTTGGAATTGCACCACGTCCTGCGCCCCACATGGCATCACATACTACTTTAAGTTCTCGCTGCGAAATGCGGTCAAGGTCAATGAGTTCACTGAGGTGCTGATAGTATACCCAAGTGGGGTCAAAACGCCGTATTTTTTCCTCACGCAGGGCTTGCTCATAATCCATTGTAAAAACGGATTTAGGGCTATCCTGAAGCAACTTGAGGTGATTTTCAATGCGTTCAGAGTCTTCTACGGTGGCACTTCCGCCATAGTGTGCTTTTAGCTTAAAGCCGTTGTAGCGTGGGGGGTTATGGCTTGCGGTAATGACAATGCCTGCGTTTGCCCCTTTGTGTACCACGTTATAAGAAACTGCTGGTGTAGGCACATCTGAACGCGATAGCCAAACAGCAATGTTATTGGCAGCCATCACACAAGCCACTTCAATGGCGAAGCGGTCGGATAAAAAGCGCGTATCATAGCCTATGATCACTTCGGCAGGGGTATCTTTGGTATGTGTTTCTAGGATAGCGTTTGCGGTTGCTTGCGATACAAGGCGCACGTTTTCAAACGTAAAACCTTCTGCGATAACGGCACGCCAGCCGTCCGTCCCGAAGCTAATCATGGAACAATCCTTTTAGATGACAGTGTAAGTGCATAACCCGATAAACATAAGAAAGGGCAACTCGTTAAAAGTTGCCCCTACTAGAAATACATGATTTTTGCTGGTTTGGGTATGCCGAAGTTTAACTTTGCTCCCCGTATGTGTTTATAAGCCTGTTTTATAAAGCAATTGTTGAATGGCTTCGTCTGTCATTTCATATTCATGCAGGATGCCATAGGGCAAGTCGTGTTCTACGGCATAGGCGGGAAATAATTTTAAGGTGGTGATGATGTCATCACGCTTAAGTTGCCCAAGCCTTACGCCCGCCGATTCTAATGTTTCGCGGATGGGCGTTACGTTTTGATTATGAAGTGACGCTGCCAACAAGATGCCCGGTCCCACAAGGTCGGCGTAGGGAACGCTTTGACCGCGTGAAACTAAAGGTTCAATGGCATAGGCAAAGTATTGTTCGCTACCCTCTTGGGGGCGGTTGTGTCCGAGTTGGTTGGTGAGCTGAACTTCCATGCAAATCAGGTCTAATAAGTTGCGAAGCGATTCATGGCGACCTGCACCCACGCCTTCGGCAATTTTATAGGCTTGTTGGGCAATGGCTGCGGCAATATTGGCAGCCCACAACTGAAAACGCTCGGCGGCGGTGTTCTTCTTGCGCTCAGCAGCAAATTTCCAGTCTAATAAGCCTGTGGTCATAGTTAAAATTTCCACGATGCCCGTGCCACGAATGTGGGCGGGTGCGCTGGCAATAACTTCAATATCAACCAAGACCTTTTCGGCGGGACCGGTGTTGTAATAAGTAACAGAGCCATCTTGACGTGCCGCTACAAGTGCCGTAAAAAAGCCGTCCACGCTAAGGGCGGTGGGTAATAAAACAACGGGCTTATGGGTCTTCCAGCCCACATATTTTGCAACATCGCAGGTTAAGCCGCCCCCAATGCCATAAATAACTTCAACATGCTCTGGCAAGCTATCCGCAAGTGTGTTCATAAAGTTTACATCGGAAGTGTGTGGCTCGGCTTGTACCACAATGGGCAGCTCCAAAAGTGTGCCAACGGCACCCCACGCACGATTGCCCGTAAGAACGGCGGCGGGGCGAGTTTCTTTTAGGTTAGATAATGCACCTAGTTCAATACGTGGTAAATTCCAAACTGTTTCGGTCATACGATTATGCTCCCATGCGCGGATTCCTCTAGTATGCTTAAATATAGACCGAAATGGCTTTCTTTGCTAGTTATCTGTAATTCTTAAATTGAACTTGGTGATTAAGGGGTGTATTATGAGGGGGTATCGTCTTTCTTGAATAAGGATTGTGCCACATGACATTCTTCACAGGTCGTCGCCAAACAGAAGAGAACTCCGTGTTAGAGCCAGCTTCCCCTCGTCCTAACGTGCCTGCACAACCGATCGGTTTTGAAACCGTTTTGGGCGGGAACTGTGTAATTGAAGGCAAACTAAGCAGCAGCGGTAATGTGCGTATTGATGGCACATTTACTGGCACACTGGATATTAAAGGGAATGTGCTTGTGGGCGAAACTGCCCGCATTAATGCTGACGTAGACGCGCGCAATATCTCTATTGCGGGGGCGGTGCGTGGCAACGTTACAGGCAATAAAGTACAACTTCTTCGTACAGGTCGCATTTGGGGTGATATTAACGCCAGTGCGCTCACCATGGAAGAAGGCGCATTTATTGATGGTAAAATCACCATGATGGGGCATCAAGCCAATAGCCCTGTAAGCGCAACCGCAGAAGAAGCACCCAAACAAGAAACGCCCAAAGACGTAAACGACACCGACACCATGCCCGCCAAACCCGACATGCTGGACGTGGACGCAGAGGGTGACCATGATTAATGTGCTGATGGTATGCTTAGGGAATATTTGCCGTTCTCCAATGGCAGAGGCTATTTTTAAGCATCACGTTCAGCAAGCAGGTTTAGCAAGTCAAATTGCCACTGATTCAGCGGGAACAGGGTCATATCACATCGGTGAAACGGCGCATCCTAAAACACTAGCCATCCTTAAGCGTCAGGGCATTGTGCATCACGGTAGAGCAAGACAGCTTATTGCCCGTGATATGTCGTCTTTTCACTATGTGTTTGGCATGGACTTTAGCAACTTAAAAAATATTCAGGCGTTGTCCGTGGCAACACCCAACACGATTGCCCGAACAGGCTTGTTTTTGACGAAAGCCTATGAACAAGGGCTAGTCAACACCGATGAAGTGCCAGACCCCTATTACACAGGGGAATATGAGCGCGTTTATGAACTGGTGGCAAAAGGTAGCGTGGCGTTGCTACAACACATTCGCCAGCAACAAAATATCTAAACGTTTTTACACCTAGATGAACAAAAAACCACAACATCTTGTTGTGGTTTTTTTGTTTGTGGCGTGTGCAATGAGATTAACGAACCGCAGTTTTACGGGCTGCACTAGAAGGTGCAGGCTTTTTGGTAGGTGTAGCTGTTGTCGTAGACATGTTACTTTTAGGCTTTGTGGTGCTAGAAGTGGCGGGCTTTTTGGCAGGGGCTTTTGCGCTTTGTGCCGATGCTGTTGCCACAGGGGGCTTCTCTTTTGCGCCCAAAATTCGCTTTAGTTCTTTAATCAAGTAGACACTGTTATGATGGTCACCCACCAATGGCACATAAGCAGCCGCAGCAATTAGCCCCACAGCGATCGCCAGTAAGGCTTGCCCGTTAATGAGCATTGCACCCACAATGAGTACCAATGCCACCATCACCACGCCAATTTGGGCAGGGGGAACGCCTTCGCTAACATAGCCACGTAGCGCAGTATACGAAGACTCCCGAACAAAAGTCCCTTTCATCCGTGTGGTACGATTAATAAACAGCACCTTACCCCGAACGCCAATCGAAAACTCGCCGCCTTTTTCAATCCAGCCATCCATTGGCAGGCGCGCCCTTGATTCTTTTTCTTCCATGCGTTCTGTGATGTCGTTCATGCACTGTTTTACTGTCTTTGAGGTATAGAGTTCGATGTGCAATTTAAGCCTTTCTTACCGCCCACCACTGCCAAACAATGTTTTGATGCTATAAAGAACCGAGCGTTACGCCCCCATCCGCCACCAGCACCGCGCCAGTGGTAAAGCTAGAGGATGGGGATGCCAGCCACAACGCCATTGAAGCAATATCTACAGGTTGCCCAATGCGCCCAACAGGCGTTTTTGCCATCATTTGTTCCATCATGCTGTCATTTTCCCATAGCACTTGGGCAAATTTGGTTTGTACTAAGCCGGGTGCAATGGCGTTTACCTGAATGTTGTCACGACCTAGCTCCATTGCGAGCGTTTTTGTTAAGCTAATGACAGCCGCTTTTGTTGCGCTGTAAATGCCCTGAAACTCGCCGGGGTTTAAGCCTACAATAGACGCTATATTGATAATTTTGCCGCCCCCGTTTTGTTTCATGTAGGGTACAACGGCTTGACATAGCCACACATTGCCCATCACATTCACTTCTATGGTTTTCATCCACAAGCTGTCTTCGGCATCTAGGATGTTGCCAAAGTGCGGGTTTGTGGCGGCGTTGTTGACTAAAATATCAACGCGCCCATAGTGTGCCACTGTTTTTTCAACTAAGTGTTTTAGCGTTTCTTTTTGCCCTGTGTGTGCCGCTACTGCAAGGGCATCACCGCCTGCTTCTTTGATGCTTTGTGCTACTTTATCAAGTTCTTCTTGCTTACGGCTGGCAAGCACTACTTTTGCGCCTGCTTTGGCAAATTCTTCGGCAATACTTTGCCCAATGCCCCTTGATGCTCCTGTAATAATGGCAACCTTGCCCGAAATGTTGAATAAATCGCTCATGGTTATCTCCTGAATAACAGTATTTAAGTAGAGGGGTCGTCTTTGTTTACGCCATTATAGCCGTCATAATCATCTCTTTGAAGTACGACGAAGCCCCACACCATATCTGCGCCTGTGCCACCCCCAGAGGATTTAATTTCCCAGCCTTCGTTTACCAATTCCGTAAGTTGTGCCTCGCCGTCCTCACGCCCTTCACGGTCATTGATAAAAGTAATAATGCGAATCTGCTTTGTCATGTTGTTACATCCTGTTTTATCTATAAACCCTTCTCATTGTATCAAGATTGTGAGAACTTAGCGCGAATTTTTTTGGGATGTTTGGCAATAGAAATCATTTTAGACCAATTGTTCTATTTTAGCAAGTAAAAAAACGGATGACCTTTTGAGTTATCCGTTCTTAAGATAATTGGACAGCCTAAGCTGATAGATTTAGCCGATGTCGCGCCGTTGCCAAACAAGTATGGCACTGCCCACAAGGAGAGCTGTTAAACCCAATAAAACGACGATATTACCCCAGTTTGTGCCATAGATAAGCACATTGTTGATGTCGGCATACGAGAAAAACGAGAAACCACGCAATGCTTTTAGGGTATCGTTGGCTACGGCTGCGCCAAGTGCATCTAGGAAGTAACTAGAGACCACGATGCCCGCGACCACAGCGATGACAGCAGTTTTACGCCGTATGACCGCGCCCATCAACATCGTAATGCCAATGACAACATAGATAACAGGGATCAGTACCAACGTGCCTTCTAGCACGCGCGTGATGTTAAGGGGAATGGATACCATTTGCGCCCCAATCCACAACCCCCCAAACATAAGAAGTGCCAAAATGACCGTGAGCAATGCAAATGCCCCAAAACGTTCTAGCATCAGGCGTGCGCGAGACACGGGTAGCGACAGCACCACTTCCATGATGCCGTTGTCTTCTTCGTTGGTAGTAACGGCAAGTCCACAAATGACACCAAAGATGGCAATAAACAGGATGAAGCGAGCAAACAAGAACGACTCTAAAAAGGCTTCGGGTGTTAATTGCTCTTGGGGGTTGAACCCAAACGCCTGAAGCAAGCCCGCAGGCAAGGTTTTGAGCAGTTCTCCATAGCGTTGTAGCACTTCCATATCGGGAACAAAAGTAAGCACCAACAATCCAAGCGCACCAAGCGCAATGCCCCATCCTAGTGTACTAAGCCAGTTTTGCCTTAGTGTTTCAATGAAAAATGCGCCTCTCATGTTAATTATCCTTTCTATTGCTTTTGTCATTGCCGTAAAACGTGAGGAAAATTTCCTCTAGCGTGGGTTCTGTCACCAGTAAATCTTGGATGGGTGCTTCTGCAAGCACTTGCAAGAGTGCGCCAAATTCGCCCGTTTTACGTAGTTCTAGGCGGTTGGTGTCTACCACCATGTTGCTTACACCTTCGGTTTGGCGCACTCGCTCTATCCATGCGCTGGATACGCTATCCTTTAGCGTTAGCGATACTTTTCTAAAGCCAACGTGCATCAGTTTTTCAACACGCTCAACGGCTTTTAACTGTCCGTCGCGGATGATGGCAACGCGCTCACAAATGGCTTGCACTTCGCTTAAGATGTGCGATGACAAGAACACCGTTCGCCCTTCTGCTTTTATTTCAAGCATTATCTGGTTGAAGGCTTGTTGCATCAGGGGGTCTAGCCCGTTGGTGGGTTCATCCAAGATCAGCAGTTCGGGCTTGTGCATCAGGGCAATGACTAACCCTAGCTTGCGCTTATTCCCCGTTGAAAAATCACGAACACGCTTACCAAGGTCTAGCCCAAGCCGTTCTGCTAACTTGCTTGCTTCCTTCACCGTTGCAGGCGCGTTTTCACGGGTGCTTGCCAAGAAATTCACCACTTGTTTTGCGGTGTAGCTTTTCCACAATGAAAGCTCGGCGGGCAAAAACCCAATGCGCTTATGAATCTCTACGCTGTCTGTTTGACTATTCATCCCAAACACGCTGACACTGCCCGATGTGGGGCGAATGTGGTCGAGAATGAGGCGAATGGTAGTGGTTTTACCCGCTCCATTGGGGCCCAAGAACCCAAAAATCTCCCCCTTATTGATGCTTAAATCGAGACCATCCACAGCTTTAAGGGCTGTCTTTGGCGTATACACTTTGGTTAGTCCTTTTGTTTCTATAATGGCACTCATGCGCCCCTCCTTGCGGTCTTTATCTGTTTGACCGATTTGGTTAAAACAGTTAAAGTGTACGATATGTGCCAATCCTTTGTAAAGCAAAAACACCCCCAGTTTTTGGGGGTGTGATTGGTTTTGCATCATCATAGGTGACTTTTTAGTATTGTGAACTCATCATATTGGCGATTCGTTTGGGGGTAAGGCGAATGTCAAAGATATTCACGTTATAGGGGTCAAGCTCTACACTTAAGCCGTTGCCCACCCAATCATTGCCCGAATAATCGGCATAGGTGCGCGTAATGACGTTATACGCTTGGATGTCATAATCTTTGATAAGACCATCCCAAGGGCTAAGGTCTATCATGGCTTGTGACCACACGCCTGCCAAATTAAGGATAATGAGGCGATATTCACCGTGCCATTGCCAACCGTAGGCAATGACGTTGTGATGCCCCGTACAGCCCGCACAGGCGGCAGAACGCTTAAAGAGTGTCCATTCACCGTGCCGATAAATATCACGGCTGGCTTCTTCTAGCAGGGCAACATAAAAGCGTTTAAGGGCGGTGTATTCGTACTCATTAGGTTGGCGCGTAATTTGCACGGGGAGCTTGATTTTACGCCCCGTAAATTGCCCATCATGAAGCAAAACGCCACCGGGTAGCGTGCTAATGAGGGCGGCGGCGGGGCGACTACGGTCAACACCCAATGACGCAGCGGCACGTGGTTCATCATGGTTTTCGATGAAGCGAATGTTGCGCTTTAAGAAGCTAAGATGTGCGCTAAGGTGTGCGTATAAACCGTCTACGTTACCTTCTAGCACACGGTCATAAAGCGTTTTATCATAGGTATAGTCAAAGCCTTCAAGGTGTAGGGCATATTCTAAACCCCAGTACGTTTCGGCGATAAAGAGAAAGTTGGGGTATTGTGCTTTTACTGCGCCAATAACTTGTGTCCAAAAGTCGGCTTCTAGGGGTTTTACGCCACGCCAGCCCCATGTTTGATGAAAAACATCATCCATAACGAGCATTGCCATATCACAGCGAATACCGTCCACTTGTGAGGCAATGTCTAGTAATGTGCCGATGGCGGCTTGACGATAGCCTTTATCGAAGGCGTTTAACTGTGCTGTATCAACCCAGCCCGGAAAATAGGGGTCACGCCCATTAGCAACAACGATTTCTTCGCCTGTGCTGGTGGTGACACTAAAGAAATTACCAGAATCGGCACGAAGCAATTCTGGTGTGCCTTGAACGAAGTATTCGGGGTGATATTTAAGCCAGTCGTGGTCTTTACCCACGTGGTTAGGGACATAATCTAGCACCAATTTGATGTTATATTGCCCCAGTTGTTGCCTAAAGATGGCTAAACCTTCGCGCCCACCGTGTGACTCATCCACATAATAGCCACCAATGGCATAGGCTGAACCAATAACATCTTCTTGCTTGATGTCATGAAGCACAGGGCGGTATTCGTGAATATAGTTAAGTGCGCTCGCACGGGTTTGTTGTCCTCTGTGCCAAATACCCATAAGCCAAATGGCATCCATGCGATAATCTGCTAATTCTTTTAAAACTTCATCAGGCACATTGGCAAGCGTGATGGTTGTTTTGTAGTGGCGGGAAAGCGTGTGTAACCAAACGGCTGTGTTGATTTCGTGAATGATGGGATGTGGGAACCACGCGGTCATAAAGGTGTCCTTAAATAACAAGTTCTATGGTAAGTATAATACCCCATAGTAACGAATCGTTTCAATGCTTTGCTTAAAACGTTTTTGTGTTGAAGATGCTAAAGGCACATATCGCTTTTTAAGGCAAAGGTGATATAAATAAAGTCAGGCATTATGCAGTGCATGTTGTTTTATCAAAAGGGCTAATTTCTGCCAACTGTGTAAGCCTAATCAAGTGATACGTTGTTTAGTGAGTATGTGGTAGGTTTGACATGGATAACGAAGCAAAATCGCGTGGAGATAGTCGCGCAAGACAACGAATTGAAAAACGCAAACAACGACAATCAATGGTAGGTGCGCCCATTTCATCTGATGAACCCACCCCTCGCACGCGAGAAGCGCGCTCATCACGGCAATTTGAGATGCCTTCACGGGTAACCGACGGACTAGATGCTCTACAAGATGTTTGGTGGTATCTTAAAACGCACACGCCTCTTAACCGCGTTTTGTGGGGTTTTGGGAGTGTGGTGTTCTTGCTGATAATGATAAGCGTCTTTTTCTCGCCGAACATTGGCTATAACGTCTGGGCGTTGGGTGTGCCGTTATCGGGTAAAAGCGTTAATGACGCGCAAGAGGCTATTCTGAATACGTGGATGAACGACATCAAACTAGAGATTATGCTAAACGGCGAAAGCATTCGGCAGGTTAGCCCCATTGAGCTAGGGCTAAAGATAGACCCCTATGCCATTGCCCAAGAAGCGCGTGCTGTGGGTATTCAAGGCTTCCCGATGGGGTATGAGGTGCAACCTGTCGTGACGCTGGATGAAGCCATCGCACAGACCGTATTGTTAGACTTGGTGACACCCGTATACCTTGCCCCTTATGAAGCGGGCTATGAGTGGCGTGATGAGCAATTGGTAGGTATTTTGGGGCGTACTGGGCGTGAACTAGACGTTTTCTTAACGCTAGATACCATCAAGCAGAATGCGGTGAATATTACGAGAACGCGCCGTGTAGAGCTAGTGACGCGCTCTTTGCCCCCTACTGTCGTAGACCCGATGCCCTATTTAGAACAAGCACGAGCTTTCTTAAACGGCTCATTTACACTCGTTGGGTACGACCCCTTCCAAGACGTACAAATGCCATGGACAAGTACCCGTGAAGAAATTACTCGCTGGCTTATGGCAAGCCCTAATGGGTTGGCATTGCGTACTGAGGCATTTAGACCCTTTGTGAACGCCATCAATAGCCAGCTGGCAAGCGAAGCCCAACCCCGTTACTTAGATGACCGCGAAGTGAGCGAACAAGTCTCTAAGGCATTATTGGAGGGAAGCGACACGGCTTATTTGCGTGTGCGCTATCTTTCTACCACGATGACGCTTGCATCGGGGGATTGGGGGCAACGAATTTCACGTAAAACAGGGATTCCCTTTAGGCTAATTGAAAATGTAAACCCAAATGTAGACTGGAATCAGTTGTCTATAGGAGCAACAATTAACTTGCCATCACGCGATGAGTTATTGGTGCTAGACCCCATCCCCAATAAGCGCATTGTCGTTGATTTGGACCGCCGTTACTTGGTAGCATACGAAAATGGTGAAGTGGTGTTCCATTGGCGTATTTCTGTTGGTCGCACAGAAGCCCCCACGTATCCAGGCATCTTTCAAGTGCTATCCCACGAGGAAAAAGCCTACGGAAGCGGTTTTAGCCTGTGTACCAGTACGGGCTGTTCGCAGTGGGAAATGGCGTGGTTTATGGGAATTTATGAGGTCGTGCCGGGCTTGATGAATGGCTTCCATGGGGCGGTGCTTTTGCCTAATGGCGCATATTTAGACGATGGGCAGGTGGGCAACGCCAGCACTTATGGTTGTGTGATGGCAAACAATCAAGAAGCCGAAGCCATCTTTCGTTGGGCAGAGATGGGAACAGTAGTAGAAATCATCGCCAGCGAGTTTCCACCCCAAAGCGAGCTAGGGCGACAAGCAATGAACTTTATTTCTGATAGGCTGAGTGCCGACAACACGCTAGTACAAGGATAAAAATAAACGATGACCCAAGAAAAGAAGCCCTATGGCACATGGAAAAGCCCCATTTCTCCTAAAGGCATGGCGGGCAGCTTGCGCTTGCTTGATGTACAGTGGGATAGCGATGGCGAAACCCTAGTTTGGGCAGAACGGCGTGGTGGTGTTGGGGTATTGGTGGCACAAACAGAATATGAAGCCCCTCATGACCTGACCGACGGTTCAACCTCGGTGGGGGGGCGTGTGGGCTATGGGGGCGGTGAGTTTACGGTGTCGCATGGGGTGGCTATTTATGCCGCTGGAGGGCGGTTATACCATATTGCGCTGAACCATGGGCAACCTAAAGCCATTGTGCCAGCGATGGGTGCTTCGGTTTCGCCAATGGTGTCATCAGATGGGCAATGGGTGGCGTTTATCAATAGCTATGAAAACAAAGACCGTGTGCTATTGGTGGATGCAGAAGGCGCACGTTTACCAAGCATTCTTGCCAGCGGTGACGACTTTGTGATGCAACCCACATGGCATCCCCAAGGCACACATTTGGCGTATGTGGCATGGAATCACCCACAAATGCCATTCAATGGCACAGAACTTCGGCTTATCACGCTAGACACCGACAAAACGGGTGCGCCATACGCCGTAAACGAAGTAACGCTCTGTGGCTCACAGACGACCGCTATTTTGCAACCGCAGTTTTCACCTGATGGGCGTTACCTAGCGTACATCAGCGATGAAACGGGTTGGGGGCATGTGTATTTGTGTGACTTGCAAGACGGCACACACACCCAAGTGACGTTTGGTGAGTATGAGCATGGCACGCCTGCATGGGTGCAAGGTATTCGCCAGTTGGGTTGGTCGTCGGATGGACAATCTATTTTCTACATTCGTGCCGAGGTGGGCTTTGTAAGCCTATGGAAATATAACACGCACACAAAGAGTCACACACGCCTTGAAGGGCTAAATGAGTATACTTTCTTGAAGCAAATTAGCATTGCGCCAACAGGTGAGCGCATTGCCTTGATTGCCTCATCATCAGTCATTGGAGGGCGCATTGTGGCGTACAGTCCCACTACGGGCGTAAGGGTGGTACGGCGTGCCACTTATGAGCGCGTTGCCCCTGATGACCTCTCTAAAGTAGAAGCGATAACGTGGGCGGGGCATGACAGCGAAACCGTACATGGCTTGTACTATGCCCCTAAAAACCCTGCTTATGAAGGTGTGGGTTTGCCCCCATTGATGGTACTCGTACACGGCGGACCGACCTCACAGCGCAATGCTGACTATAGCGATGAAGTACAGTTTTTTGCAACGCGGGGCTATGCCGTATTACAAGTAAATCATCGCGGTAGTACGGGCTATGGCAAGCCATACATGGACAAGCACCATCTTAATTGGGGCGTGTATGATGTGGAAGATTCGCGCACAGGGGCTTTATACCTTGCGGATAAAGGGCTGGTAGACAAACAAAAGCTGGTCATTATGGGCGGAAGCGCAGGTGGCTATACGGTGCTACAAACGCTGGTCAACTACCCTAATGTGTTTAAGGCGGGTGTAAATTCTTATGGGGTAGCCAATCAGTTTACTTTGGCACTAGATACTCATAAGTTTGAAGAACGCTATAGTGACTGGCTTTTGGGAGAGTTGCCAGAAGCGGCATCACGCTGGCGAGAACGCTCTCCTTTGTTTGGCGCACACCTCATCAAGGATGCCATGATTATTTTTCAGGGCTTAGAGGATAAAGTCGTACCGCCCTCACAATCTGAAGCCATTGTCGGCGCATTAAAGCGTAACGGCATTACCCATGAGTATCATACGTATGCTGGCGAAGGGCACGGCTTTTCTAAACCAGAAACTATAGAGGATTTTTATATCAAATTGGAGCGATTTTTATTACAATACGTCCTGTATGCCTAGTGACAGAGGGATGTACGATGATAAACGCCTACGAAGAAATCCTAGATTTTATAACCTCTGCGCCGACATTGATACAAATTGTAGAATTTGAACATTCAATGGAAACGCTAACACGGGTAAACTATTTAGAGCAACTAGAAGAAGTAAAAAACATCCACGAAGATGAACTGTATGAGCTTAAAGAGTTTCGCAAGTCTGCTTACTTCGTAGAACAGCTAAAAATTCGCGCAAAACGGCGACTAGAACATTGGTAAAACAGGGGGCGCAAACATTTTGCGCCCCTCGTGTGTTTTAGGCTTTGGCGATGTGTTCTTGCCCGCCCAAGTAAGGGCGTAGGACAGGCGGAATAATCACGCTGCCGTCTTCTTGTTGATAGTTTTCTAAGATGGCAATGATAACGCGCGGCAACGCCAGCCCACTGCCGTTAAGGGTGTGAACGTAGCGCGTTTTGCGGTCTTGTTTGGTGCGATAGCGAATCATGGCGCGTCTTGCCTGAAAGTCCTCTGTATTACTGCATGAGCTAACTTCGAGCCACTCTTGGCAACCTGCCGCCCACACTTCAATGTCATATTTCTTTGTGGCACTAAAGCCCAAGTCACCCGTGACAATTTCTAAACGGCGGAATGGAATCCCTAAAGCACGCGCAATATCCGAGGCGGCTTCTGTCAGTGATTCTAGTTCGGCGTAGCTGGTTTCTGGGCTAGTGAACTTGTACATTTCCACTTTTTCAAACTGATGGACACGCTTAATGCCTCTTACATCCTTGCCTGCCGATGTTTGTTCACGGCGGAAACAGGGCGTTTGTGCCACATAATAGAGGGGCAATTGGTCTTCTTCTAAAATTTCATCGCGGTGCATGTTGGTAATGGCTACTTCTGCCGTAGGAAGCAAATACAAATCGGCATCGGGGTCACTATAGACAACATCACGGAATTTAGGGAATTGCCCCGCGCCTTCCATCATGGCTTCTTGCACCAAGTAAGGGACGTATAGCTCTTGAAAGCCTTTTTCGCGGGCTTGGTCTAGGAAGAATGAGGCAAGGGCGCGCTGTAGGCGTGCGCCATCGCCCTTAAGCACATAAAAGCGCGACCCCGACAATCGCACCCCACGCTCAAAGTCAATAATGCCCAGGTCGTTGGCTAAATCCCAATGAGGCTTTGGCGTAAAGTTAAATTCGGGCAAAATGCCTTCGGGCGTCCATGCGCGGTTTTCTTCATCGCTTGCGCCCACTAGCGTGCTTTCATGGGGCAAATTGGGGATAAGGAGCATGGTTTCTCGCAGTTTTGCTTCAATGCTGTTGATGTGGTCGGTTAATTTGGCGTGGGCATCGCTCATGATGCGTAGGGCATCTGTGACCATTTCAAACGCAACATCACTGCTAAGGGTTTGCCCCTCATAGTTTAAGGCTTTGTCGTTTCCTCCCCCAAGAATGGCAATCGCTTCTTCATACTGCTTTGCCAAGATAGCAGTAGTCGCATGATAGATTCTAAGGAGTTGTGTCCCACCGTCTAGCTGTTTATTGCCGCGCAATTGCCCAAAGCTCTTGTTGAGCTTGTTGCGGTATGCCTGAAGCGTTTCGGCTTCTAGGATGTTTTGACGGCGTTCTTGGTCTAATTGCAGGACAATATCCACGCGCTCAACGGCGGGTTCATCGCCAAGTAAGCGCAAGCGTTCCCGAACAAAGTCGGGTTTTTCGCGGATAATCGTAATGTCGAGCATGGTAAATCATCTCCTTAAGTGTTGGCTTGATGTGTAAAATTAACGTGGTTTCTTAGGTTGTGTTTTGTCTTTTGGCGAATGAGAACGAGAAGATGAGCGCGTTAAATCTTGATACAGCCGAACACCCGCCAAAGCAATCCCAACCATAAGGTTGGCAATAATGAGGGCGTTAAAAATTTCTGGCGTTAAAAACTCCATCGTTCATGTCCTTTCGCTGTGTGATAATCATAAGCAATAAAAAACGCCTCGCCCTAAGACAGGGGAGGCGCAGACCTCAACCACACCACATAGGGCAATGTCGTGTCATGTGGTTTTAAGATGAAGACCCATCTTGCCAAAGTGGTAACAAAACACTAAAGGTTGTGCCAAAGGTCTCGGTTGATGTAAACCATAATTTGCCGTTCATGGCAGTAATCTCTTGTTTACACAGGTATAAAGCTAAACCGTAGCCAAATTCACTAATAACTTGGGGTTGTCGTCCACGCTGAAACGGCAGGAAAACGCGGTCAAAGTCGCGTTCTTGAATACCATAACCCTCATCAGCCACATCAATTTGTGCCATGTTGCCTTTTGTGCTGACGGCTAATGTAATGGGCGTTCCCCTTAGACTATACATGATAGCATTCCGCAGAATCTCTTGCAAGGCATACGAAAGATAGCGTTTTGTGGCTGCGACAGCCAGATTGCCATCCAACTTTAACTTTATCCGTGAGCGATGGTCTTGCGCTTCGGTTTCGGGGTCAGTAAAGGCGGGGTTATCTAGGCTTTCCATAAAGTCTTCTATAAAGTCTTCTAACTTAATGCGCTGGCGTTGTTCTTGGGCAACCGCGCGTATTTTGCCCATGCGAATCACTTCTAAGCGTTCTGTAAGGTTTACCAAACGCTCGGCGCGTTGCATGTGGATTCCGATGAGCTTGGTAAAACCGCCAATGCGCTTGGCAATTTTAAGCGCGGCTTCATCGTCAGCCTTGCTGGTTAGCGTGCGCGTGATAAGGTTGATATGCCCCAGTGTGCTACCAATCGCATCTTCCATTTCTGTTCTAAAATGGCTAAGAACATTGTTTGCGACGCTCCAATCGGGGTTATCTAATGTGAGCATGGTATAGAGCTTGCCATCTCCGCCCGTAAGTGCCGATGCCCAACAGGGCAAGTATTCGCCATTACGCAACAAATGAAAGCGAATGGGGTCTCTGGACTTTAACGCGCGCGAGCGAATATCGTCCAGCGAAGTGTTATCACGCAAGTTGCCGTCAAATAGCTGCGTGATTGCTGACCATCCATCAGAGCGAATAACATTGAGGTCTGCCCCCAACAATGTAGCGGAGGCAAGGTTAGATTGTGTAAGGTGGTTATCACTAGAGAAAACCAGCACACTATGCCCAAAGCCGTCTAATATTACTTGGTTTGCGAGTTGGTCGCTCATGATGTCTCCGATGAGCTAATAGATAGAAAGAATAAAGGCACGAAGATAAGTGCCTTTATTATAGAACCATTTTAATGATTTGAAAATTCGCGCAATAAAACCCTATTTTTCATCACGCGAATGAGGATAAAGCAGAACATCTCTAATGGATGTTTTGCCCGTTAAAATCATGACTAAGCGGTCAACCCCCATCCCGAAACCGCCGTTAGGGGGCATCCCATAGCGCATGGCACGCAAGTAATCTTCGTCAAGCAAGGTTTCGTCATCATCGCCCTTTTTATACAGCCTTGCCATGTCATCAAACCGTTCTTGCTGGTCGATGGGGTCATTAAGTTCTGTAAAGGCGTTGCCTGCTTCCATGCCTGCCATGTAAATTTCAAAGCGTTCTACGTGAAAATGATCGTAATCGACACGCTTGGCAAAGGGCGAAATATCACGCGGAAAATCGGTGATGAACGTTGGTTGGATGAGCTTCTTTTCAACGTAGGTGCTAAACAAATACTCTACCACCAAACGTCCCCAAGTTTCATTGGGCTTAATCTTGTCTTTGATGTTGTCTTTGGCGTATTGCGCTTCAATAGCGGTTTGGAGCGCAGAGGCATCCAAATAGTCCATATAGTCAATTCCAGAGTGTTCTTTAATGGCATCACGCATTGTTTGGCGTTTGAAGGGAGGGGCAAACTGAATTTCATGCCCTTCATAGGTGGCAAGCGTAGTGCCGTTTACTTCTTGGCAAATAAACGCCAACATACGCTCTACAATGTTCATCACGCCGTTGTAATCAATATAGGCTTTGTAGAACTCTAGCATGGTAAATTCGGGGTTGTGCTTAAAGCTCACGCCCTCATTTCTAAAGTCGCGCCCAATTTCATAAACACTATCAAAACCACCCACCAGCAACCGCTTAAGATATAGCTCAAAGCTAACGCGCAAAAAGTATTCACTCTTTAGCTCATTATGATAGGTGGTAAATGGGCGAGCTGCCGCACCTCCATACAAGGGTTGCAAGATGGGGGTTTCTACTTCTAGCATGCCTTCATCGTCTAAGAAATTACGCATAGACTTGATGATTTTGGCACGCTTACGAAATGCCTCGCGCACGTCTTGATGAACGGCAAGGTCGGCGTAACGTTGGCGACGACGTGCTTCTGCATCGCTAAACTCGCCGTATTCGTTGACTGTACCATCTTCATTGACTTGCTGTTTAATTACGGGCAAGGGGCTAAGGGCTTTGCTAAGCAGGGTAATTTGGCGCGTATGTACGCTAATTTCACCCGCTTGTGTTCTCATCAGCGTGCCTGTGGCTTGTACAAAGTCATCCGCTTCAATGAGTTTGTCGCCCACCAGCGCATAGTTCTCTTTTTCCATATCGTTAATGCGTAAAAAGAGCTGAATCCGCCCGTACTCGTCTTCAATGTGTAAAAACGATACTTTGCCTTTTACGTTAATACGGCGCACGCGCCCAACAACCGTTACTTCGATGGTATTGGCTGTGTCGGGAGTGGCGGCTTCGGCTTCTGTATAGGCATAAACTGCTTCGGCGGTGGTGTGTGTACGGTGTACACGGCGTGGATAAAGCGTAATGCCTTGGTCTGTTAGGCGTTTGGCTTTTTCTAGGCGTTCACGTTCTACGTTATTGGGTTTCCACGTCATTATAGAATCTTCTTAATGATAAAGGTGATGTCGCCATCGGGGGCTTTGATTTTTACTTTTTCGCCCACTTTAGAGCCAATAAGGGCTTTCCCTAGTGGGCTTTCGTGGCTAATTTTGCCAACGCGAGGGTTTGCTTCGGCAGACCCCACCACTTGATATTCTTCTTCTTGTTTTTCGCCCACCTGTAAAACAGCCACCCGCGACCCAATTTGAATTATATCAGAGCTGATTTTATCCTCTTCAATGATTTGGGAGTTGCGGACAATCTGTGTTAAGCGAGAAATCTCAGCCTCAATGAAGGCTTGTTCATTCTTCGCATTTTCATATTCAGTGTTTTCTGTCAGTTCGCCACCATCTTGAAGGGCTTGCTTAAGACGTTGTGCGACCTGTATACGACGTACCTTGATGAACTCGTCTAATCGCCGTTCTAGCGATGCCAAGCCTTCACGAGTGAGATATTGGGGTTTATCCATGCGTCAAGCCTCCTATATGGGGTCTGAAGGGGTTATAATGAGAAAAGACACAGCGTAATGGTTGGCTGTGCCGAGATGCACTAATTATATAATCATGCCAACAAAATTTAGCATGAAACACGCTTTATGTAAAGTTAAGAATCGCTCATCCCTGTAAGAAAATCATTAATCTTGGTACAAGATGGGCATGGGTTCTTGTATTTGGTCATAAATGCTAAAGCCCGCTTTTTGATAAGTGGGAAACGCGTTCTCGCCATCTAGGTTACAGGTATGCAACCATACCCGCGCTACATCGGGAAATGAGAGTGCCTCTTGGATGCCGTATAGTAATAAAAATTTGCCCAAACCACGCCCGTGAAAGGCTTCACGCAAGCCAAAATAGACAATCTCGCAATCCTGATTTTGCTGTTCTAGTTCAATATAACCTGCTGGCACGCCGTCAGCGTATAACGTAAAAATGGATGCGCTCGAAAGTCGATGAGCAAGTGTTTCATCATCAATGATGGCGCGGTCAAGCCAACGCCATTTTTCACCTACTGCTTTATACAAAAAGCGATAGAACGACACATCAATTTTTATCATGTGTAAAACGTGGGTGTTATCGGGTTGGGGTGGGATGGGTTTTGCATCTTGTGGGTAAAGCTGTAAATAAGTGGTGATGAGGGTATTTGGCACCGGTAAAACCATGAGATTGTTCCTATTTACGCCCATAAGCAATGAGGATATGATTAAATCACTGACAATAGTATAACGCAAAACAGCTTTGTTTAGAAAATTGTTGAGAAGGACAAAAAATGGACTTTTTACTAACAGAAGAACACCGTCAAGTTAGAAAGATGGTGAGAGACTTTGCACAGAAAGAAGTGATTCCCGTCATTGCCGAATGGGACAGAAAACAAGAGATGAACCCGGCGTTTTTGCCCCGTATGGCAGAATTAGGCATTTTGGGCATCAATATCCCGGTGCGCTACGGCGGACAAGGCTTTGATAATATGGCGTTGGGGCTGGAGTGGGAAGACTTAGAGCGTGGAGATACGCATTTGCGCGTGGTCAAGAGCGTGCATCACGGCTTAAACAGCCATGCCCTGCTTCAATGGGGAACCGAAGACCAAAAGCAAAAGTTCCTTGTGCCACAAGCGAAGGGCGAAAAGTATGCCGCCTTTTGTTTAACAGAACCCGGCGCGGGCAGTGATGTAGCAAGTATGCTGTCTACGGCAAAGCGCGTGGGTAACAAATACATTTTGAACGGCGAGAAGATGTGGATTAGCCTTGCCACCAAAGCGCATCATTTCTTGGTCGTGGCAAAAACAGACCCCAACGCAGGGCATAAGGGCATGAGTGCGTTTATCGTTACCAGTGATATGCCGGGTGTGACAACGGGCGATATTCATGGCAAGCTGGGCGTGCGTGCCGGCTCTACGGGCTGGGTGAAAATGGAAAACGTTGAAGTTCCACTGGAAAACCTATTGGGTGAAGAAGGCGAAGGCTTTAAGATTGCCATGTCTTGTTTGGACAACGGGCGTTATACGGTAGGGGCAGGCGCAACGGGCTTAATACGGGCATGTTTAGAAGATAGCGTTAAGTATTCCCATGAACGCGAAACCTTTGGAAAGCCTATCGGTCAGCACCAATTGGTAAAGCAAAAAATAGGTTTTATGCGCCAATGGTATGATGCCGCCAGCCTTCTGATGTATAAAGTGGGCATGATGAAGAATATGGGGCTTCGTAATACCCGCGAAACGAGCGTGTTTAAGTGGTATGCAACTGACCATAGCGTGCAAGCCGCACTTGAAGCCGTTCAGCTTCATGGGGCGTATGGCTTTAGTGATGAATACGCCGTAGAGCGGTATTTGCGCAATAGCAAGGGCGCGGTGATTTATGAAGGCACAAGCGAAATTCATCAACTGATGCAAGCCGATTATGAGCTAGGCTACCGTGAAGATAAGCCGTTGCGTTGTGATATGCCCGCCTATTACGATGAGTATTTTCAAGAGATGCCAAGAATTGTAACCTAAGCAAACATGGTGGGGGCAAGCGAAAGCTTGTCCTCATTTTTAAGGTCACGATAACTAAATGGGAGAGTGCGCGTGAAGATTGTCTTTTTGGGTGATAGCCTCACTTGGGGTCAATTTGGTGGAGATTGGGTGGCAGAAGTTGCCAAGAAAATGCCCGAACATGACATTATTAACGCTGGTGTGGGCGGCGATACCGTAGTGAATTTGTTGGCACGGTTAGAAGGTGTGCTAGAAGACCTTCAACCTGACGCGCTGTTTGTGATGGTGGGGGGGAATGATGTTGTGTCGTATGCCATGCCCGACACACGCGCTTACTATCGTAGCTCTAAAAAGGTATTGCCTGATGGCATCGTTAGCCCAGAACGCTTTGAGGCAACCTATCGTGAACTGCTAACGGCGTTGCAATTGCGCCGTATCCAAACCTTTGTCGGGCTTGCCCCCACAGAATATAATGCCACCCTTATTGAGCTTAAAAACCAATATAACTCGTTGGCAAAGGATGTTGCGGATGCGCTTAATATCCCCACATTAGACCTTGCAACGCCATTTAACCCCAGCCAGCCTGTAGAACGTGAGCCTGTAAATCTTGCGTTTATTCAGCAAATTGGGCAACGGGTGGTGACGATGTGGCGAGATTATGAGGGGGAACGCCAAAAATGGGGCTACACTTATACGTTTGATGGCATGCACCTAATGCCCGAAACAGCACAACAATTTGCCGAAATTATTGTGCCGTTTCTTCACAACCAACTTTAAACCTTAGAGGCGTTTTCGGCGGCATCTTTTTCCATTTCTTGCTTAATGAGCATTTCTGCTTCTGCAATGCTTCCGCAAGTTTTAAAACGTGATTTGTTGCGTGCGTTAAATACCTCGCCAATGCGAATAAGACCACGCACCATCAAGCCGCCGCCAATGATGTAATGTGTTCTTTCGTTGGGCTTTATCATGCCGGATGCTTTGCGCAGTGCCGTAATGAAACCGTCAGGCAGCTTTTTGGTTTCGATGTTACTGATGAAATAAACGGGATGCTCTACACTCATGATAAGCGTATGTGTTTCATCTACAGATACCCAATAATCGCTAAGTGTCCATATGGGCAAAAAATGCTGAAAGATGATGGTTTTCTCTTTGTTGTGCCACGAAATTTTGATGCCCTCTGCCATTGTTTCTCCCAAATTAAGTATCACCATCACTATGGTATTATACAGTATAAACCATTAAGGAAAAGCACTTACATTAACTTTATAACAATGAATCTGGGGGACACCAAGAAAAATGCTGGCTATGCCTGTCTTGGTGTGTGATACGCTTTACTTATGCCTGTTTGCCGAAAAATCGTTAGTTTCTTTTCGTAATCTCGATGTTTCTGGATAATGTTTAGAGCTTCTTCATGCTTAAAACAAAAGCGCAAGCGTGTTTTATCACGTAAAGAATACTCAATCGCTAGTGTTGTCATTTAGAGTACGAGTTCTGTGAGCGTATTAGTGCGACCTTGCTCTAAAACAATACTGTGGAGACGCTCATTGGCTCTTACATCGGCTGAAGATTGCTTTAATCTCTCCTTAAAACCTGGGGGCATTTTAAACTTTCCCTTGACCGTTGTGATAAGATAAACGGCATGTTCAACAGAATCAAGGAGCGCATAGGCTTCCAAAAGAGAGTCTTCGTAGTCTTTAAGTGTCCACTCTTGCCTAAAGATTTGATGAATGATAATTTGGTCTTCATCAAGCCATTGAACAGTGATTTTCTTTTCGGGGCTTGTGTTGCTGGTCATACTTAGTTGCCTCGTTAATTAACGTAATTGTGTTGCAAATGATACGAAGTGTATGTTAGTCTATCTGATACAGGCTGGATTTCGCAATAGGATGAGATAAATTGTTATTGATTAAACAAATGCTAAACCGTTCTCGGTCTACAGAGTCTTGGTTAAAACAGCTTCAGCATAACCAAAGTAAGCGCGTTTTAGAGTCCCTTGAGGAATTAAAAGAACGCCAGTTTGTGCAAAACGGGGGACTGGAAGGCATGGATTTAAGCAGTGCAAACTTGCATCGTGCTACCTTTGCAAAAGCCCGTATGAAAGGCATTGTGCTTAAGAGTGCAATTCTTACAGAAACCTATTTTTTTGAAGCAGAGCTAGAAGGCGCAACTTTAGACCTTGCTAATTTAGAGGGTGCAAACTTTCGGGCGGTGCGCTTAAGCGATAGCACCCTTAAGCAAACCGAGTGTACTGCAACCAACTTTGCTCGTGCCATTTTAATCAACTGTGATTTTAGTGGGGCGCAATTGGTGGGGGCAAACTTTTGGAACGCTGATTTGCGAGGGGCGAATTTGCTAGGCGCAAACTTAAACGGCGCAAATTTAAGCGGTGTTTTATGCGATGAGCGCGTGTGCTTGCCCGATGGTACTTTTTGGAATCCTGATTGTAATTGGCTAATCTACACAAATTAATCAAATCACTATTCGATTTTAGGGCGACTAGCGTGTACAATTACCCCTAAAATGTACCATCTAATATAGGCTTTACTTTTTTAGGAGGATGATAAATTGCATATCGTAACCTTTACTCGGAGTACCCCCGACACCACCGCTAAGGTAGAGGTGGATGCCAAAGGGGCAGTAACGTGGGGTGATGCCGCTACGGTCGTTAACCCTTGGGACGAATATTCATTAGAAGAAGCCATTGTACAAGCCAAAAATATGGGCGGTAAAGCCACTGTGGTGGCGGTGGGCGCAGAAATGCACGGCGAAGCTCTTAAACATAGTATTGCTATGGGGCTTGATGGGGCTGTGCGCGTTTGGGATGCCACCCTAGACCCCACAGATAGCTTGCAGTGGGCAACCATTGCTGCTGGAGCTGTAAAGAAATTTGGCGATGTTGGTTTGGTCATTTTTGGCAAGGAAAGTGTAGATGTTGCCACTGACCAATACATTTACCAAACGGCTCGCAAGCTCGGCTGGACGATGATTGGCTATGTCAGCAAAATACTTGCCATTGATACCACAAATAACACCATCAAAGTAGAAAAAATGCTAGAGGGTGGGAAACAAGTCATTACTGCACAATTGCCCGCCGTTATTAGCGTGATGAAGGGTATTAATGAACCGCGTTATCCATCATTTATCGGGATTCGTAAGGCTTCTAAAGCCGAAATTCCTGTGTGGGGCTTGGCAGATTTGGGCATTACGCTTCCTGCAAAATCTTCTGAATTAGTTGCTTACAGCAATCCGCCATCGCGTGAAGTAGTAACAGAAGTAATTGATGGGGCAACTCCCCAGGAAAAAGCCGAAAAATTGGCAGATAAACTTTTGGAGGCGAAAATCCTATGAGCCGTGTGGTCGTTTTCATTGAAACGTTTGAAGGCATCGTAAACCCAGCCAGTTGGGAAGCTTTGGGTTTAGGCACGTCGCTTGCTTCACAATTGGGCGTGCCAACTACGGCAATTGTGCTGGGTAAGAACGCCTCTGCCATTGCAGAAGAAGCCGCGCAATATGGCGCAGACCGTGTGGTTATTTGTGAGGATGAAACCCTGACAACCTATCGCCTAGAACCCTATACTGCGCTTATCGCGAAGGTGGTTACAGACCATCAACCCAAGATGGTTATTGCCGTAGGTACAAGCATTGG
>Ga0163144_10002252_pt1 | contig 44944 bp, 41 predicted proteins | sample OliLak19BULKMAT1_FD_123175 | JGI IMG/M metagenome (GOLD analysis project Ga0163144, IMG submission 123175) | Freshwater microbial mat bacterial communities from Lake Vanda, McMurdo Dry Valleys, Antarctica - Oligotrophic Lake LV.19.BULKMAT1 | ecosystem: Environmental > Aquatic > Freshwater >... | reverse complement strand
GCGCCTCTTGGAACGGCGAGACTTACAATGTCGGCGGGGGAATGCAAAACTCCGTTTCTTTGAAAGAGCTCACCGCTTTGTGCCGCGAGATCACGGGGCGTGAAGTCCCGATTGGCACCCGGCTAGAGCAAAACAAAGTCGATATCCCGTGGTTCGTAACCGACACTGCAAAATGCCAGGCGCGATACGGCTGGCAGCCGAGAGTTAGTTTGCGGCAGACTATGGTCGATATCCACGAATGGCTAAAGAGAGATTCTAAGGAGTTAGAATCCATTTTCCTGAATTAAGTTTTAGCGAGGAACTGTAAATGTCAGTAGCGATTGTCACCGGATCTTCCGGACTCATTGGTAGCGAAACGGTTCGATTCCTTCATGCCCAGGGCATGGAAGTTTACGGCATCGAAAACGGCATGCGCGAATACTTCTTCGGCAAAGACGGTTCGACGGCGTGGAACACCAAGAAATTGCAAGCGCTTGAAAAATTCCATCACCGCAATATCGACATTCGAAATCAAGAAGAGATCGCGAAGACCTTTCAAGAGCTCGGAAAAAACATTTCGCTCGTAGTCCACACCGCTGCGCAACCCAGTCACGATTGGGCGGCAAAAGAGCCGTTTACCGATTTCTCGGTAAATGCCACTGGCACGTTGAATTTGCTGGAAGCAACCCGCTTACATGCTCCGGATGCCGCATTTATTTTCACGTCGACAAACAAGGTTTACGGCGACTTGCCAAATAGCTTGCCGCTCAAGGAAACCAGCACTCGTTGGGAGATCGATCAAGCCCACGCTTTTGCGGAATTCGGTATCGACGAGTCGATGAGCATTGATCAATCCCGTCACAGCATCTTTGGTGCCAGCAAAGTGGCGGCGGATGTTTTGGTTCAGGAATATGGTCGTTATTTCGATATGAAGACGGCCGTATTTCGGGGCGGATGCTTAACCGGCCCTGCGCACAGCGGTGCGGAGTTGCACGGCTTTCTGGCTTACCTCGTTAAATGCGTGGTTCAAGAACGGCCCTACACAGTGTTTGGCTATGGCGGCAAACAAGTCCGCGACAACATTCACTCGCACGATTTGGTAAACGCTTTTTGGCATTATTTTCAAAAGCCAAAGCCAGCTGCGGTTTACAACATGGGCGGCGGCCGTTTCAGCAATTGCTCGATGTTAGAAGCCATTGCCCAAGTGCAGGAGCTGACGGGCAAGCAGTTGCAATACACCGTTTCCGATAATGCTCGCTCGGGCGACCATATCTGGTGGATTAGCGACGTGCGCCGTTTCCGTCAGGATTATCCTGAATGGAAATACAAATACGGCTTAGGCGATATTCTTTCGCAAATCGTCGAAGCGACTTTGGAGCGGACACCTAAGTGAAGTTTTCCGTCGTCATCCCCGCGCACAATGAAGCCGGTTCCATCGCTGGAACGGTGACGGCGTTGGTTCTTAAGTTAAGCGCCGAGGCGATTGATCACGAAATCCTCGTCGTAAACGACAATTCTAAAGACGAAACCGTCTCGATTTTGCGGGACTTACAATCAAAGTATCCCAGCGTGCGCCACGTCAACAACAAGCCACCCAACGGCTTTGGTTTCGCGGTTCGGTGTGGACTAGAGAATTTCACGGGCGATGCCGTGGCGGTTTACATGGCGGATGCTTCGGACACTCCAGAAGACCTCGTGCGGTTTATCCGCACCATGGAGCGGACCGGAGTGGATTGCGTGTTTGGAACTCGGTTTGCTTCCGAATCTAAAGTCGTGGATTACCCGTTTCCGAAATTGGTCTTAAACCGCATGGCCAATCTGTTTATCCAGGTGTTGTTTGGCTTGCGTTACAACGACGTCACCAATGCCTTTAAGCTTTATCGCAAGCATGTGATTAGCGGTTTAAAGCCGTTTTTAAGCCATCATTTTAATTTAACCGTCGAATTGCCGCTTAAATCAATCGTGCGCGGCTTCTCTTACCAGGTGGTTCCCAATTCTTGGTACAACCGCAAGAGCGGCGAATCGAAATTGAAAATTAAGGAAATGGGTTCGCGGTATCTTTTTATCGTCCTCTATTGCCTGATCGAAAAATGGCTTTCGAGAGGCGATTACTTACCAAAAGACCAGCTGCTTTTGACTGGCTTCCAAGCTACCAACGATGCGTAAAGATCTGCGACGCGCCTCTCCGGTATTGGGTCAGATTCTTTTTTTCTCCGCCGTATTTTTTGTCAATTGGCTCCGTTACATGGAGGAGCTTTCTGACGACGATCAATGGTCGCTGTGGAAAGCGACCATGATGCGGTGGGGAGATGTGCCCTTTCGCGACTTCGTGATCGTCGGCGATCCGCTCGACATGTTTGCGTCGTGGGTTTTTCAGTCGATTTTTGGCAATTCCGCGCTGGGTGAATATGTTTTGGCAGCACTCGTATTGACGTTGGGAACTTGGCTCTTTAGCCGAGCCGCCGCTCGCTACGCTTTATCTTGGAAAGTCAGCTCGGTGCTGTATCTGGGGCTTTTCTTAAGTGCTTTGCGCGTCGATATTCATTCCACTCCTAAGCACCTGGTATTAGCGCTGGCCACTTGGACCGTCGTGCGGATTCTCTTTCGCTCGAGTGGCGTAGCCCTGGCTTCGTTTACTTGCGGCATCGCCTTTTTGTATCGCCATGATTTTCTGTTTGTTGTGGTGCCAGCGATTTCGCTCGCGTTTGTCTTTCGCTATCTGGGAGACGCAGAGCCTTGGCAGCGAGCCTGGGCTAAACTCTGGCGAACGGGTGCGTGGAGCGCTTCGGTACTTGTTTACTACTTCGTCCTTGTCGCGGTGGTGTCGGGGTCGTTTGGAGGAGTGAAGACCTACCTCCAGGACTATATTTCCATCGGAAAAACCAAGAGCATGAGTTCTAGCAAGTGGCTCTCTCTTGAAGTAGCGCGTGAAGCGGTTGTGGATTCGGCGGCGTTTGCTGACTCTCTGGTGAATTGGTTTTCGCTGATTAAGGGAGTTTTTGTAGTCTCTCGCTACGACATTGCGTTTCGCACCGGCAATTCTAACGCCTTTTTAGAAGTAAAAAAGGAGGTCGATCGGCTGTGTGGATTGAATCGCGATTGCGAACTCCGACGCGTCGAAATTTCCTACACTCGGCCCCAAGCCACAGCGTCAAAGATCGACGATTTCTTCGACTCAAAAACTATTGAAGGTGTTCGTAACTTAGCGCGTCCGGTCCCGGGCCGTTACGTCGCTCACGACGGCGAAATCCGCATTACCTGGGAAATACCGTCTTCCGACCCGCGTGTGCTTGAAATTGAAAAGCAGTGGGGCCTCAAAACTTCGGACGAGTCGGGAATTTATCAAAAGACGTACGATGTGAAGAAAGCGTCTCCTACTGCCGATTGGATGGCCCTCGCGACGCATCCCGAAGTTCGGGTTCTAGATTTTGTCAGCCAAGTTCCCGATGTCGAGTTTCTACGCAAAAATTGGGATACGTTTCTGCGCAAAGACCGCCCGTTAAATGTTTTGATCGACCGCAAACTCGGAAATATCGACGATTTATTGCCGAAACTGCAAATGGACGAAGCCCTCTACCGGTTGGATTTTTCCGCCAACCGAGCTACGTCCAACCAGTTGCTGAAGTATTTTCAATTAGAAGGACCCGGCGATTACAGCTTAGACAAAGATTCACGCGTTGTTTTTGGTCCCATTCGGTCGGCACTTCGAAGCGTGCAAAAGGGCCTGCGGATAGTGCCGTATTCCTGGTCGTATCTTTGGATGTGGCTACTCCCGTTATTAACGGCGGCTTTTCTCTGCTTTAAAGGCTGGTACCGCGGAACTTGGCAGCAGCGCGCTGTCGTCGCGGTGGCTGCGCTGTGGGTCGTCTCCAACGCGGTTCTCGTTCGATGGTTTGCGTTGGCGCCGGTGTACGCGTCTCTACCATTGGTGTGGTTATGCATTGCGCGGCAATCCGCCACGGGCAAGCAGCGGAGGTTCTTAAGTTGGGCTCTGGCTTCTTGGTTTTTCTTCCTAGGTATGGTGGTAACGGGCGACTTGGAATTACCTCGAGAGTTCTATGAGTTTCGCTCAGTAAAAGAAGCTCTAAAAAGTAAGATCCACGATGCTCGGGGCAAGCCGCGGTTGGATGTGACCTTTGAACGCGAAAGCGCGTTTCGCTACATAGAACACTATCTGCATCGTTGCATGCGATCCGAGGATCGGGTTTTTGTCGTCGGAGACAAGATGTCGATTCCGTATGCGACGCAGCGGCGAATCTACCGGTCTACGAATTGGCATGAAGGCATTGGTTCGGATCCGGCTTCGCAGGAAAAAGTCGCACGTGAATTAAAAGAGTCGCGTGCGATACCGTTTTTTATTTCCGAAATCCATGGGGGCCCTCTCGCCGGACTGTCGCAGAATCAGGTGCGCGCGGCTGTCCGAAAGAATTTTGGCAATTGGATACAGTTGAATGAATCCGTGATTAATCCCACACAGGAATTTTGGCTTGGGTTTTCGAAAAACTACCGGTTTGGCAAACCAGACAAAATGACCGGCTGGCCGTGCGCAGCGCCTACTCCGGCACCTAAGCCGACGACGGCAGCACAACCCCTAAAATAATCCAGAGTATATTCCCCACGACTAAAAACAGCAGCGCGTAGACCCAGCGAGGATTTGCGCCCTTTAAGTAAGCCGAGATTCCAAGCAAAGCTGGAACTGCTGCAAATTGCGGAATAAAGCGCGTCCACCATGATTCCGGACAAAAAATTCCAGACAACGCGCAGGCCCACGTCAGAGCCTTTAGGCCGGTGAGTAAAGGCGACCGGGCTTTGCTCTTCCAGACCGACGCGAGCAATAGCAGGCTAGCTAGTAAGCTGGCAAAAAACCATGGGCCAAATCCGCTCACGCGCGGGTCGGGTAGTTTCAGCATGCGGATTTCAAATCCGCTTACCCAGAGTGGAAACTTCGGTGCGTAGCCAGCGTGCATGCCTCCGACTTCGCTAGAAAGAGATTTATAAAACTTTGCCAGATGCGAACGGCCCACGAGGCCCTCTGGCACCTGGTCGTTGCGCTCGTAGTCATAAAGTTTTGGGCCGCCAAAGGTAAGCATGGGGTGAAACGGATTGCCGTGCGCTCGCAAGTTTTCAAAATAGGGAGTGTATCCGACGATAGCGCAGCCCAGGACTGCGGCGGCAACGGCGGTTCCAACCGATCTTCGTCGCGGCAATAGCTGCTTTGTCCACGCTGCCGCTGCAAGAAAGAAGAGCCAAAGGATGTCCGCGTGAGCGAGTCCATTTAACTTTGTGCAAGCAGCCAGAGTAGTTCCCGCAGCCATCAGCTGCACAGCCAATCGATCTTCTCCGCGAATCCAATCGAGAGCGGCGACGACTAGAAGAATGAGCGCGGAGCCGACGATGCCATCGACATAAAACGTAAAAACCTGCGAAATCGAAGTCGGGTGAAATGACAGTGCCAAGGCAAACAGCGCTGCGAAAATCGCGGGCAAACTCCATTTTCTAAAAATGGCGAAGAACAAACAGGTATTTAAAATCGATAGATACGGCGACAGCGCCTTTGCAAAATGTGGACTGCCTTGCTGCGCTAGCATCGCACCATAGAACCAAGCGGCTTTTCCAAACGCGTAGATGCGGTTTTCAACTGCCACTGCTTGCGGTGTGTTCGCACCCGTGATGGGGTTCCAACCACCGACGAGGGAATCAATTGCTAGCTGGTAGTACGCATCCCCGTCGCGCCCGAGCAGCAGCGGAGCGAGTGCGGCCAGCCATGCAATCAGTGTCAGGTGAATAGCGCCGGTCGATAACGCCAGCACGGCCCTCTTTTTAGGTTCCCCAGTCGCGCAAAACCACGTGGCGGCGAAGGTGCCTAGGACCAGCGGAAACAAACTTAATTTTTCGCCCAGAGCATAGTGGCCAAGCAAGGTGAGAATCGAGAAAACGACTCCGAGCCAACCGCTAGCACCAAAATAATAGAGCAGCTCACGCCGGGGCATGAACGGCTCCGGTCAAGCTGGAGGGCGCGTGCTGTCGACGATCGGAGAGCTCTAAAATTTCGGCCGGATAGACGAAGGGTGTCGCCTTTAGGATGCCATCGCAAACTAGGTCTAACCCTGGAAATTTACCAGGTGTTAAAAGCGCGGGATCGCCGTCTTGGATTTCGATGCCGTTGGTTTTTCCCGACGTCAAAAATGGAAACGGAATCATGCGGCGGAAGAAAATATGAAAAGCGTACTTGCGAGCACGCAGCAATTGCTCATCAGACATTTTCGAAGCAAATGGCAGCTGGTCCAAGTGGCCAAAATACTCGGCCGGAGTAGCCGCGTCCCAAGTGAATCCTTTGTTTCGCACCCAGGCTTCGCCCGCAACAATCGTTGGAATTCCCTTAGCTGTGACTTCGAGCCCCGTCTTAGTGTTGTAAATCAGCACTGCATTGGAGCCTTCGCACAACGCATAAGTGCTGACCGACGACGTGGGCGGAATGAAGAACACGTTTTTAGGCAACGTCGGAAACGCCTTCTTAATCTCGTCTTCTAGTAACTGCCGAGAAGGCACGAAACCACGGATCTCAGCCGGGTGGGTGCGAATGACTAATTGCAATTCGGGTCGTTTTTCAAAGTAGCGAATGGTCTCGCAAACCCATTCCATCATGCCGTTAAACGCATTCGATGGATAATGCAGCTGCGCATCCCAAACGACATTCGACAGTAAAGAGATCACCGGCTTTTGCGGATCAAAGCCTACTTCGCGCTGAATCGCCGCTAAGTCGTGTTGGGGTTCCTGATGAAACCAAATCCAATCCTCTGTCCCGTACCAGCGACTTTTCAGATAGCCATCCAATTGCTTATCCAAGTCTGCATTCCACGCGAGGTTCTCCCATACTGCGGGATTCTCCTCGGTCATCGTGCGGTGATAAGTATCGTCGTGGGAAAAGATAAAGCAGTGTTTGCGATAGGCCGGGTTCCACGTCACGATCCGAGCCCCGGCGCGATTAGCCGCGGCGACAACAATTCCCTGTGGAACATAAATGCCGTGGTGGGCGACGACGACATCGTACCTCTCTCGCGCAAAGAGTGTCTCCATCGACGCTAAGCTGTAGAGCGCGGCTTTCAAATATTTACGCAAGATTCCCGCCGAATGCGGTTCATTTTCTAAATCGCCGCGCGCGAAATAGCGCAAAGCTCCCGCATACGCATGCTCGCCAATCGGCAAGCCATCGACTTCAAAAGTGCGGATGTTTGCTAGGGGGACTGCTTCGCTCAGCGTTTCAATTTTTTCTTTCTGCTCGGTAGAGACCAATGAACTCAGTGTCAGTACTGGCAATTCAGTGGCTCCGAAGATAGTTTTTCCGGTCTTGTAGCAACCGTCGCAACGATCGTGGTGCTCGGCCGCGAGAAACGCTTCGGTTTCCATCGCGCCAAATTTTACAATCTGGCAGGCAGGCAAAAACTTGTCGCACAGCAGTAAGTCGACGGCAGCACCGCGCTCTTGCAGTCCTAGACCTAAAACCGAGTCCGTAACGGTGCCGTGGTTAAACGCGCCAAAGTGCGTGGCAATCAAAACGCGCGTCGGTCTATCGACTGGACGGGGAGCCTTGGTCAACGCTTGCAGAGTCGGCGCAATCGTCGACTTAGCAGTTTTGGCTGCCTTATCCTTCGTCTTTTCACTCACCGGCTTCTTAAAGCGATTTTTAATCCAACCGAACAACTTTAAACTCCTTAACGAGCAAACCAAACAATCAGCATAAAAACGACGACAACAATCCAGCTCAAGGCATCCTTTAAGACGAAGAACACGGGATCTTGATCCACTTGTCCCCGCCAAGTCGCTAACCAAAATCGGCATGTCCAAAACCACAGTAGCGGAGCTATCGCCCACAACAAACCCGGATTTGAATACAGCGATTGGGCCTCTGGACTGCGAAAGTACGATACCAGAATGAGTACCGACAACAGAGAGTTGACACTTCCCAGAGTGAAAAGCGCGTTGAGGTCCGACGGTAAATAGCCGCGGCCCTTTAGCGTATGCGGCGCCGTTTCCTGCTGTAGTTCGGAGACGCGCTTAGCAATTGCGAGTCCGGAGAAGAAGAACGTCGAGAAAGTCAGCAGCCAAAACGACAGCTCAATTCCCGTCGCTAGTCCGCCAATTGCTATACGAATCGAATAGAAAAGAGTGAGCAATACGAGATCCCAAATCGCCAGGCGCTTAAGCCATTTGGAGTAGCCAATATTCAGCATTACGTAGAGCACAAACATCAGGGCAATGGAGGGCTCGATGAGGCCCCCGGCTCCAACAGCAAAAAAGGTAAACGCTACGCCCACACCTGCCGCCGCGGCAGGAGAGATTCTGCCGCTGGCGAGTGGCCGTCGGCATTTCTTAGAGTGCTCTCGATCGGATTTCAGATCAAACAGGTCATTCATTAGGTAAACGGCCGAAGCCTGGAGGCAGAGCAGAGCGAAACAAATTCCAGCGGCTTTCCATGCGGTGGGATCATTAAACCGGTGTGCAGCGACTAACGGTAAAAACACAAGAAAGTTTTTGCACCACTGGTGCGGGCGCAGCGCTTGGATCCACGCTGCGAGATCAAAGCTCGCTACGTTTTGCTCTGCAGCTTTCACCAGGCACCCTTTTTAAACGTGAAGAGGATGTGCGGGTAAACCAAAGTACGTTGATAGACTTGGCTCGTGATCTTGCCGTTTGACTGGGACAGCCAGCTCTCTAATTCGCGGGCACCGCGTTCGTTGCCAATCTCTTTGGACAAAATCAAGTCGTGCAGTTTATTGAACAAGCAAAGCACTTTGTGATCGGCGTCGATATCTTTAAGAACAAGAGTGGCGTTAGGCGCCATTTTATCGACGATAGACTCTATAAAGTTCTTCTGCTGTGCTTTTGGAACGTGGTGCAAAACGTCGTTTAAGACAACGTGCGAATAATCGCCGATCCACTCGGGCAGGTTTTCGCCATCAAAGAGTTCGATCTTGTTTTGGTAAGGCGCTAAAACCTGGCGGGCCTGGTCGACTAATGATTGTTTCACTTCGAGTCCGGCCACTGCACCAGGCTTTAGAAAATGAGCGACGACTGCGAGCAGACTGCCATTCCCGCAGCCAATATCCACAACCTTGGCACCCTGTGGAATGGCGCCCATTAAAAGTTCAAACGGACAAACATACGGACGGTAAGCAAATTTGATTCTGTCTAAGCCGGTGTAAGCGGTGCTCTGTTCTTTGAGAAACGAGAGGATTTGTGCTGTCATTTTAAAATTCTTCCACTCATCTTGACGCAACCATCGATAGAAATCTTGCGTCCATAAAAAGCCACTTCAAAACACGGGTCCGAGTCGCTGCCACCCTCTCGCACCGCGATTCCCTTTTCCAAAAACCGCTGCTCCAAGGCCTTGCGAAACTGGCTCGGAAGCGGAACCGGACTTTGCGTGCGTTCGCCGACTTGGGCGATAGCCGAGTGGATATTCCAGCTACGTACCGCTATTTGGCCTGCCCACGAGCTAGAGATAACAACGGCATTGGCTATAAGCAAAAGTATTTGGGCAGCTGCTAATCCACGTATAGCCTTATCCAGTAGGCTGTCACAGCCATTGAGGGTTTCTAGTGTGCCTAGCCCCAGAATCCCGGGCACTAGCCAGAAAAACGGCACGTACCTCGCCCACCAGGCCTCGGGATTTAAAAACGTAAGGAGAGTGAAACTCGCGGCAAGCGCCCCGGCTATCCACCACGATCGGCGCCGTCTGGCAGCACCGAAGAATGCGACGATAGAGAGCAAAAGCGCCAACGCAAACCATGGCCCAAAGCCGCCGACGCGGATTTCCGCGGAGTCAAAGAGCGGCCACTCGTCCCAGGCCATGCGCAAGATTGAAACGGATTCAGTGGGGACGGGAGCAGGTTGGGTTTTGGAATGTAGCACTCGGACAAACTTCTCGAATCGATTGAGTGGCATCAGATCGGGAGGCACGCTGCCGTTAAGAACTGGGTGGACACTGGGAGTAATGCCGCGCCAGTCGTATGCCGGCATTGGGTGGAAAAAGTTGCCGTAGTGCCGGTAGTTTTCGACGTAGGGGTTTTCGTAGATTGCGCAGGTTGCGACTACGACTGTTGTGAGGGCCGTTATCGCAAGTATGCGCAGGCGCGGAGATTGCTTCGTCGCCGTCTTGAATTGCAGACGGCTCCTCGCAACGACTGATGCCACGGCGGCGAGGAGGATGGCGGCGCCAGTGAAAGCGCCGGCGTAAACAAGGCCGGTGAATTTCAATCCCACCATGAGCAATAGAGCGGATGCCATGGCGACCAGTGCGCCGCGAGAACCTTTGGTAATAAACCAGATGCCCGCGAAAAATGCGCACAGGCTGGCGGAGTAGATTTCCCCGTCGACATAAGCGCTCGCTAGCTGCGTCACCAAAATCGGATTTAAGACGATAAACGCAGTAGCCGCCGCCGACCGTCCGCGATTCCAGGAAAGAATTTCACGAAAGCTCGAGTAGCTCCAGCTCATGAGCGCTAACGCACTTAACAGCGCTGGAAAGCGCAAAAATCCCACCGACCCGAAAACTGAATAATAAAGCGCGCCTAAAATTGGATTGGCTTTGGGGTAGAGATCAATCCACTTCTCGCCGACGGCTGGATCGCGTATCGGGTTCCAGCCTTGGAGCAACCGGAGCAATGTTTCAATGTGGTAGGTATTTCCGTCGGAAGAGCCGTCAAAAGTCGCCCAGCAAAACAGCGCGGAGCAGGCGATTCCCGTCGCCAGCACTGTAACGTTGCGCCAGCGAAACGGGCCAAAACGCCAAGCGCAAAGCACCAGGCAAATCGCTACTGCCGCCGCCAAGACCCAACTTGGTCGCAGTGTGCCGCCAGCCGCGAGCCAAAGCGTCGCAAGCAGCAGCAGAATACCCTGGAAAATCGTCAGTACCAGGGCGGCAAAAAGGGCGGTATTCACGGGCCGAATCTACCTTTACCGCCCCATTTTTGACAGCTCCACGCTCGCTCGGTAAGCATAGCCCATGGAAAATCGATGGGCCCAACGTGCGCGCAAAATACTCGAGCACCTACTCCCCGGTCCGGCCCCTACCCCCGAATTAATTAAGCGATCGCTCGGCGAAGCGCTTGAGCATTTCCAACAAAATGGCTTTGCTCCCGCAGTCGTTGTCGACGTGGGCGTCGATATCGGCACGCCCGCCTTGTATCGGTTTTCAGGTGCTGAGTATTTTTTAGTCGAGCCAATTGAGGAGAGCCGGCCTTTTTTAGAAAACATCGCTAAAAACTTGGGCAACGCTCACGTCGTGATGGCCGCCGCCGGCAGTGAAATCGGTAGCGCCGAAATCGCGGTCTCGCCTTATTACAGCGGCAGCACCATGGCTAAAGACATGAAGGGCAAGGGCCGTGAAGTAAAAGTCGTCACGGTAGATTCTTTGCTCGAAAAAACTGCAGGCGAAGTTCTCTTAAAAATCGATGTCCAGGGCTTTGAGCTTGAAGTTTTAAAGGGCTGCGAACAGGTTCTGCCCCGATGCGAAGTGATCGTGTGTGAATGCCGCGTATCTCCTTTTGGCAGCTCGCCTTCGTTTTTCGAAATCGCGCAATTTATGCAAGCGCGCGGTTTTGTCGTCTATGATTTGATTAATTTGGTTTACCGCCCGTCGGATGGAACGTTGCGTGAGCTAGATGCCATCTTCGTCAAAGAAGAAGGCCGCTTCCGAACTGCTACGGCATACAAAGTAAAAATGAGCGACGCAGCCAAAGAACTGCGCGCCAAAAAAGTTAAAAACCGAAAAGGCAAGCGGGCCCGCGCGCTTGAGCAATTGCAGTAATGAGGCGTTTGCCCCACATAGCTTACGAAAAGCACCCTGCTTATTTTTGCGATACGACGATCTCAATGTCCGAACGTATAGAAACGTATCGTAACTTCTCACGCTTTTTTCTGCGCTCGTTACGTGACTACGGCCGTGTGAAAGTCTCCGAAGTTAAAGCACGCGCGCGTTCCAAGCAGCTCCCTGCTCTCACAGAAACCGACGAGCAGAATCTCAAGTTGCTACGCAGCGATGGCTTTACTGTGTTTGGTGCCTCTTCTAACGTCGACCAACAGCTTGCGGCCCTTTTTAACGACGATTTACAGACTCTGCGAGCCTCGCGGGCGGCCCTCACACCGCCACGCCGGCACAAGGACAATTCCCGCATTGTGAAGGATGCTTCAAAGCACCAAGCGGTGACCGAATTGCTCGAGCTACTAGGGATTCTGCCAGTGGCTTCGGCGTATCTCGGAGGCAAAGCGCGGGTCGTCACGGTTGCCTGCCAAATCAATTCTGTCGAGGATACTTCGATTTGGAAAGGTGGATTTCAAAACACCGAGCTGGCGTACCCGCCTACGAGTTACATGCACATCGACTCCGCGATGGGTGTGTTGAAGTTGATTTATTATTTTCAAGCGACCGATGACCGCAATGGTGCTTTTCGTTATGTCCGCGGCAGCCACTTATTAAGCCGAAATCCCGTCGATTTAGCGATTCGAAAAGCAAACGATAAGGCGGGATTGGAATCGCGCAGCGAAAAAGGTCGCCGAAGGTTTTCAGCATTGCCGGCGTTTTTTCGACGAAAAGCCGCGTTTGGATATGACCTATCCGCCGATGCGCCGGAGTCCAAGGAGTTGCTTAAGAACGAAGTGATTCTTTCCAGCGCGCAAGGCCGGTTTATTCTTTTCGACGTCAACGGCGTGCACCGCGGAGCGATGGTGCATGAAGGCGATCGAGCTATTCTTCAAGTTTCGATGAGATTGTTCTAATGAGCGAGCACGATCAGATTTTATTAGAAAAGATTGAGCGCAGTAACGGACCCGAGCGCATTGCCAAAGCACGGGCGGGCCGGGGCAAAGTGCTGCATATTTTGCCCAGTACTTTAGACCTTCCGCACCTGTTTTTTCACGGCAGCACGAAAGACATTCGCTGTCGCACTGAATATTTCAAAAGCCGCGGATTGGAAGTCGATGAGTTCTTGTTGTTACGTCGGCAAACCAAAGCCATTGAATGGCTCGAGATGTTCGACAAGCACGTGCGGCCGCTCGCGCAGTACGAGTGTTTCTTCGTCGATATCCCTGGAACTTATCCTCAGGTTTTCAGGTATCTCAAGCGCAAGGCCCCCAAGGCGCAACTGGTGTTTCGCTCTCACAACGCAGAATTCTTTCACCGCCTCGATTGGATGCGCGGTGAAAAGTCTCTTGCCAAAAAGTGGGAGTTTTTTCGTCAGGCGTTGGAGGGTACCGCGGGCGATATCCAAGTGATTCGCCTGTGTGATTGGGTTTTCCCAATTACCGAATGGGATACGAAACATTATTGGTTGCCGTTGGCGCGGATGGTAGGAGCCACGCGCAAAATCCGGACGGTGCCGTATTTCTTACCGTCTGACCGCCTTCCGCCGTTTCAGTCCGAGAGGCCTGTGGCCAAAGGCCGCCGTAACTGCGTTTGTCTGGGCACGGTTTCCAAAGCTGGCGGTCAAAATGTCCATGTCGGCCCCTTGGCCGAAGATCAGTACCGGCAGTTCTCGCGGTTGGTTAGCGAACTGCCAGCGGCTGTTAAGCAGGAATGGAATTTTTACCTCACCGGCGATGTCCCCAGAGGCATAGCGCTGAGCTCGGAAATCATCAGCACGGGTCCCCTGCCATCGCCATTTGATGCTCTTAAAGACGCGTCCGTCGCCTGCTTGCTTTCGGAATTGGGCCGTGGATTTAAGACCAAGATCCTCGATTCCATCCTCTGTGGTGTGCCGCTGATTTTGCCCCAGGAGCTGTGGGGTCGTTTGCCTGCGGAAATACAGGGCTTTTGCATCCCAATGCGCAGCACGGACTCCCAGGAACTGGCGCGTTGCCTCGAAGCTAGCCGCCAAATGAAAGCGCCTGATACCCGTGTAAACGAGGCCTTTTCCGAGCGTGCCAACGCCGGCCTAGATGAGGCACTCAGCTGGCGAAAACCAGCCTATTGAACTATGCTCCAGCCGCAATGAGACTTCGCGAAATCCGGGACGTTTTTCTCGGACAAGATATTTACATAGTGGGCTCCGGGCCCACGACTGGCATTTTTCCGTTCGGTTTTTTGGCCGATAAAATCTGCATCAGTCTGAACGACGCTTACAAGATGCACCCAGCAATGGGTCCTGTGGCATTCATGCACCACGAGCTTTATTCGCGCAGTGGCGATACGCCAGAAGCGCCGCTGCACCCGCATTTTGAGCAGAATATTCGTTACCCAATCGTCAAAGTAAGCGGCAAGAACCGCGTGCCGGCGGAACAAGTCGATTGGGAAAATCCACATTTTTATTATTTCGATTGGGCGCACGATATCGAGAATATTTCGACCCTCACGAAAGAAACCGACGTTCTCTATTACACGTCGGAAGGTTGCTCGCTGCATGCGGCGTTGCAGGTGGCGTGGATTATGGGCGCGCGCAATATTTTCACTATCGGCTGCGACAGCCGCACCATGGGTGGAAAACATTATGCGCAGTACGACAAAGGCGGCTTTCGCGCGACTGAAGCAATGCCCGAGGGGCAAGAGCGCAACTACGATTCGTACGTAAAAGGCACTTTATTGGTGCAAGAATTTTTACAGAAGAAAAACACTCCCGTTTTCAATCTCTCCCCGATTGTTGGCTACCATCTCGTCGACTATCAGTACGAAGTTCTAAAGGGTGAGATCCCGATGGATGCCGTTCTTAAGAGCGTTCAAGGCTTGGAGCCCACACCATGATCCGCGTAGTTATTGGCACCGAACCGAGTCAGCTTTTGGCCGAGCGAGTTTTGGAATATTCCATTCGCAAAAACACGGCGTATCCAATCGAGATCCATTGCAAGCGTCAGGTGTTTAAACGCGTGGGCGGTACGCAGTTTGGATTCGTACGGTTCTCTGTGCCGCAGGATTTTGGATTTTCGGGCAAGGCTATTTACCTCGATGCCGACCAATTGGTTTTTGGCGATATCGGCGGGTTGTGGAAATCTTTGCAGGAGCCCTATGCGATTGCAGTGGTCCAGAACGCCCAAGGCACTTTTGGCGGCAAGCCTGTCGGTCAGCACAATCAAACCAGCGTGATGGTGATGGATTGCTCGCAGCTCACTGACTGGAAAGTTCCTGAGATGTTTTCAAATGTCGTCGCAAACGACAAAGAATTAGCTCGTGGGCAGATCCACTATCGGGATTTCATGATGCTGGCGTGGATGAACCCTGAGAAAATCCAAGCGCTCGATCCGCGCTGGAATCATTTTAATTTCGTGCGTCCGGATTCCAACTTGGTCCACTTTAGTTACGTGCGCCAACAGCCTTGGAAACAGCCAAAGCACCCACTGGCAAAATTCTGGATGTCATGGCTCAAGTCCGCAGTTCGCGACGGAGCAGTCGATCGTCAGATGATTGTGACCGAAGTTTTAAAACGGCACGTGCATCCGTGGGTGTTGACCGCCCTGCTGCCCGGTACCGAGGAGGCGATGCTTGCGCATGAGTACGCGTGAAGCACATAAAGTATTGTGGGTACACGACGATGCGTCGACACCCGCCGTTCTGCGCGCCTGGTGGCAAGAGTGGGCCCGCACTCAGCTTGCCGATTGGTCGCTGATTTTTAGTTCTGACGAAGAGATTTCCTTTCCTAAACACTGGCAGGTCAGCGCCGAAGTAGGCCAGCGGCTTTATTCAAAATGTATCTTGGCTGGAAAAAAAGGCGATCGGGCTTGGTGCGACGCGTATGTCCTGCCTCAATCGACGGAGTTTTTCTGCGGGGAAGAAATTCGCCATTCGTGGCATTCGCTGGGCGAGAGCGATTGGGTTTATTTTCCCGGTGGCTTTGAGCTCACGATTGAAGCGCAGTCGTATGATTCTTGTTTTGAGTTTTTACAGGCCGAAACTTTGCTTGAGACCGGCGCGGTCGTCATGACCGGTTATGACAAGAGGCCTTGGAAAAATCCGGTTTCAAACTTCGGACTCCTTGCACATTTTAAGCAACTTTATATCGACGGTAAAATTTCGATTTCAGAAATGAAAGCGGACTTGCAGGCGGGCAAAATCAGTGGCTCGTTTTACCGTTTCGTAACCCAACCCGGCGCCACTCCCATTGCTTTTGCCTTTGATGATTGGAAACCAGATGCAGCGTTGCTCCCCACGCCGGAGCAATTAGCCGCTGCTCGCGATGGCAGCACCGTGCGATGGATGAATGAGGGATTAGCGCGCAAAGGCTACTGGCCACGTCCTACTTGGAAACGCGGACTTAAGCAGACGGTAAAACGCTTAGTAAAAGATCGGTTTGATCTCGACCTCGGTGAAATTTGGAAGACTGTGGCCGTGAAGCGCTTCTCTCGGAGGCCAGCATGATGCAGCCTCAGTCTTGCGCCAAAGTACTCTTCACCGGTCCCAATTTCGCGGGCTCTTGGACTATGCGCGCGGAGCAAGTCTCCTCGACTCGGCAGGGATGGGAAGCACGTCAGACTCTAGGCCGTCGCGACTGGCACGAGTTTGATATTTTTGTTTTTGTAAAACGCCCCGATATCGACGTGATGAGGCGCCTCAATTCGCTTGGAAAGATCGTCGTCTATGACGTGATCGATTCCTGGAAACAGCCAGAGGAAGGCATGCACGTACACACGCCAGCAGAAGCGCGTGCGCTTTTTGCGGATAAGTGGCGAGGTATGCCGGTCGATGGCTTTATTTTTGCCAATGCGGCCATGCACGGCGATCTGTCGTCGATCTGTCACGTGCCAACCACCTATATTTATCATCACTACCGCAGCGACTATGAAAAGCTGCCGGGCCCTGTTTCGGAAACGGTTACGACTGTTGGGTATGAGGGGAACGTGAGTTTTCTCGGGCCGTGGCAAGCAGTCATTGCTGAAGCGTGTGGTCGGCGAGGTTGGGTTTTTGAAGTAAATCCCGTGGATATCACGCAGGTAGATATTGGCATCGCCGTTCGCGGCGGCGAACATGATAGTTTTTTGGCTAATCGCTACAAATCCAATGTGAAGCTAGCAAATTTCATCGGCGCCGGAATTCCGTGCGTTGTCGGCGACAAAGAGCGCTCGTACCACGAGACGGACGAAGGCAGCGTGCGCTTTTTCCAAACTACCGCGCAATTGGAAAAGCAGCTAGACGCATTGGCGCCGGCCGTGGAACGCCAAGCGGTTCGCGATCGTTTTGTTAAAGCGCGGGAACGCTACCAGTTATCGACGATAAGCGAGCAGTATGAAGCTTTTTTCAGGGGGCTAGCATGCTTACGGAAAACTTAAACGAAGAAGTACTTCGATTGAAATGGCGCGCCGAAGATCGCGTTCGCCAAGTAAAGCGCAAATTGGGGTGGAAGTCGGAATCCCCCACCACTCCTCCAGGCGTGCGCCTCAACTTAGGCTGCGGCGATAAGATTCTGCCCGGTTATGTGAATGTGGATATTGCGCCCGTGCGAGAAGGCAAATCTCCCGACGTACTAAGCGATTTGCGCCAGCTGCCTTTTGCGGACGGCCACGCGGATGAAGTTTTATCCGTGCACGTAATTGAACATTTTTACCATTGGGAAGCTGTGGAAGTCCTCAAGGAGTGGGTGCGGGTCCTAAAGCCCGGTGGCACTTTGATCTTGGAATGTCCCAATTTGCTGACGGCCGCAAAGAACCTGGTGCGCCAGCCGCACCAAGGAGCGCTGCCGGGACTCCAAGGCCAAAGCACAATGTGGGTGCTCTACGGCGATCCCGCATGGAAGGATCCGCTGATGTGTCACAAGTGGGGATATACGCCGCAAAGTTTGGGTCAGCTGATGCAAGAGAGTGGCCTGGTGGATGTTCGCCGCAAACGCGCGGTCTTTAAACTCGGTGAGCCGCGCGACATGCGCGTGGTGGGTGTGAAACCTAAGGTGAGTGTGCATTGAGCTTAGACCGCATTCCCCAACCTGATTACGCCAATCACCCGGCCTACGGGCAGTATTTTGCGGATCTCAGGTGGAAGGATCGCACCGATGCGCTGGGCACGCTCTTGCCCCAGTTAAAAAAAGTCAGCTTTGATTACCTGCGCTGGCAGTACCAGAAAAGAAAACTTGCGGGAGCGGTGTTGCCATCTCCGGCGCAGCCCGCGCTATTCAATGAACTTGTAGAAAAGGGCGCCATTGGCGTTCGGCTTTCCGCTGATGATAAGGCTTTTTTCGTCGATAAATCTCGTCCGTGGCTAGACACGTTGCTGGAGAAACGCGCGGCTCTTGCGAAGCGCCGTTTTCGCGATAATTCAATTCGCCTTGAGAGCCCTGAGTTAGTGGCGCAGGCAGATGTGAGGTTGCGTAACGCAGGCTGGATCTCTATTGCAGAAAATTACATGGGAGTGCCTCTGCGAGTGCGGCGGATTTACGCGCTGGTCTTTGGCACGAGCGACACGAGCTTTTGGAAAAAGAAATTTGAAGGCGCGAGTGTGACCGTTCCGGAAACTACTTACCTCCATATCGATTCAACCTTTGGGACGTTTAAGTTTCTCGTCTATTTAAATGAAGTTACCGAGGAGAATGGGCCTTTCTGTTACGTTCAGGGTAGCCATCGGTTCTCGCGCGCGCCGGGTGAGTTGATTATTCGCAAGGCCATGGACCGCTCGTCGTTAGATTCGGTATCGCTGGCAAATCGTCGGAAATTTTATTCCCTTCCCCGTTTTCTGCAGCGCAAGTGCGCGGTTGGTTACGATTACTTGGATGCGCAGCCAGAAAGCCGCGAGCTGCTCAATAGCGAGCGTCGGTTTTTGTCGACGGATGGGGATATGATTCTTTTTGATTACGACGGTCTACACCGCGGCGGCATGGTCCGCTCGGGCGAACGCCAAATCCTGCAGATCCAATTGGAACCGGCATTGCCGGAACGGGGGCAGGCATGAAGGATTTTCTTAAAAAGAAAGCCAAGGGATTGCTTCGCAGAAGTCGCTTCGCCGTCGAGGCTTTTCTCAAAGGCCCGCAAGCCGCTCCCAAACGCAAACTGGCCATCGGCCGCAGCATGCAGGAGATTATGGAGTATTTCTCCCAGGCGGGGTTTCGCCCTGGCACCGTTATCGACGTAGGATTTAATACCGGCACCGATGGCCTCTATGGAGTTTTCACCGATTGCGCATATCTTGCCGTTGATCCACTTCAAGAAAGCGAACCTTTTCTCAAGGCCCAAAAAGCTAAAACTCCTCGGTTTGACTATTTCCTAGCGGCAGCTGGCCCCACTGAAGGAGAGCTTGAACTGGGTGTGTCCGAATGTTTTGGCGGCAGCTCTGCTTTCTTGAAAGACAAGCTACCGACGAGAAAAGTTCCTATGCTGTCTTTGGATCATATGGCGCGGCAGATAGTTGCCCAAGGGCCGTATCTAATTAAAGTCGATGTGCAGGGGGCCGAGCTGGATGTGCTGCGAGGCGCGAAGCAGATCCTAGACGAGACAGAAGTTTTGATTTTGGAAACGCGGCTGTGCCCCTTTAAGGGGGCTCCGGAAATCGCGGATGTTGTGAGTTTCTTAAAAAAGAATGGCTTTAGCTTGTTTGAAGTCTTTAACCCGCTCTACCGACCGGGAGACGGGGCCATGGGCCAATTAGATGTAGTGGCCGTACGTACCGATGGCTTCTTCCGCACGGCCGACAAATACCGTCTTGGTGGTTTTCGCACCAAGGAACAGCAGAAGAAAAATACCGAAGCTAAATTGAAATCACGCGGGCGCCGCATATCCGCACTGGAACAATCGCCTTAGTTTTACTCCACGCTGGTGGTGCGGATGCAGCAGCGAGTTGTCGCTGATTTAGAAAATGTGGTACCTCCTCAGCATGAAGTTCAAGGCCAGGCAAGCTTTCGCAGCTGTCGCTATTTTTTTCTCTCAGCCAGTTATATCCGCCGATAAGGCTCACAACTGGGATAATGGAATAGTTTGTATCGAAGCGGTTGCGGCTGCGGGCAATCCAGTATTTGCAAGCATCCGAGACTTTAGTGATTGGCTACAAAATAACGCCATTAGCTTCTACATTGCCGGAATTACTATCGATAGTGGGACGCAAAACGCGGGCCCCTTGAGATACAATTTGCAAATCTCGGCGCCCCAGCATGCGGAGCGAATTCGAAATTTTGCTCAGAAGTTTGATTCCCAAACTCTAATCACTACCAGTATCGCCTCAGAGCCGCTTGCTCTGGACGGTGTGAATTCAAGGTGGGCTCGTTGGTTTCCATCTCGTGCCAGTTTGGGATATGCGATGGCGGATCCGTTGGCAGATTTTGCCAAAACCTTACTTGCGGGGATCGAGGGGATTCTTTATGTCGAAACTGAAAAGTATTTTAATCTACAGGTCTTCGTACGACCTGCTGAACTCAATAATGCCCCGTTCATTCAACTAGTCAAAAATAGGCTCGCGGGTTTGCCTGGCACACTTACTATTCGATCCGACATTTCTCAATCTACTCGCCACCAAACTTTGTTGGAGCGCACCACCCCAAGCGTATTGGAAGCGATTCGGCGCTACCCAGACGAGTTAGTAGAGATCGCCATTGAGTTTTTTCCAGGCGAGTTTAGTTCGATTGGGGAGACAACGGCTAAAATGGCACAAATTCCGGGCGTGCGCCCAGTCGATGAGCATTCGTTCGAGTGGGATTTACTTCAAATGCAATGCGGAGAACTTTTCTTCGCTACTATGCCTGCGCATGCCATTCCAGAATTCATAAATTATTTCAGCATTAAGCAGGTGCTGTTGGTCCCAGACGACTGCAGGTGATCCTAGCGGTCAGTGAACTTGGCGAAGATGACGCGATGGAATTGCCGTAGTTTTATTCCACACCCGTGGTGCTGATGCAGCAACGATAGCTTTGGGCCACGTTTTTATTGCAGAGGCCTTCCGGGTTATCGACGTTATTATTGTTGTTAATGCACATCACCAGATCATCGCCGACGCGATTACCGATCCAGCCCAGAATGGGTGGCTGTGAAGTCCAGCCCATTTGGATTTCTGGGTATTTGCAAATATGTGCGCCCATCGTGTGACAAGTGAGTTGAGCATCATCGAACGGTAATTTCGAAACCGCCCAACCGGTCATGCAAAGATAGCTGTTGGTCTTTGTGAAAGTTGCGGGGCAAGTACCTATCACCAAAGGAAATGTGACAGCTGGTCCTGCGGGCCCTTGAGGGCCAGTTGCGCCTGGGGCTCCGGGTGCACCCGTTGCTCCGGTAGGTCCTTGCAGTCCTTGCAGTCCTTGAGGTCCAGCAGGACCGGCAGCACCTTGCGGTCCAGCGTTTCCAGTTGCACCGTTAGTTCCATTGGTACCGTTTGTTCCAGCCGCTCCTCGAGGACCCACTGCGCCAGTTGCGCCGGTTGGTCCAGCAGGTCCCATTGGGCCTTCGGGTCCGACAGGTCCGACGGGGCCTTCAGGTCCCATGGGTCCTTGCATCGACTGGTTGGCGGTTGAAGAGTTCACTCCACCACCAGCTAATACGGTTTTTTTTTCCGCGCATCCAATGAAGAACGTCGCCACTAAAACATAGGGGAGAATTTTTGGATTTTGTCGCATGAAATGACCTCGGATTGAGCCTAAGTAATTGCAAGGCGTGTACCGAGAGTGGACGCTCGACTGAAGTGGGCGTAATTGGCTAAGGGCTGGGCACTTTCCGGCTTGGGTCAGCAATTAAGCCAGTAATTACAATAATTTAAGGAAGATTGCCTAGTCCGTAAGCGGTGTCGGAAGCCTGCGGCCAGCTGAATTAGTGGCTGTGTAATTGGCCGTATAGTTGGGTGAGTGCTTCAGCGCCGACTTCGCCCGCCAATTTATCCAAGCCCTGCGGCCACAAGAATCGCAGTAGAAACTGATCCCGTTTCTCTTGTAACGGATCCTTTTTATCGACGAGGATCGAACCGAGTTCCTGAATCAATTCTTCCACACCGCGCGTGACATAGAGTGAGCCACTTTCCAAAAGCTCGCGGAAGTGCAGCGCCTTATTCTGAGTGGCAGTGTGCTCGGGCAACAGCAGACAGAGGCAAGGCTTGCGAGCGATTAAGGCGTCAATCATCGCGCTGGTATTTAATCCCAACGCGGCTTCGCTGTGCATCAGGCTATCCACTAGGCCTTGGAAATGATCGAGCGATGTCGGCAGTGTTCCCAGCTCCGGCCACACGCGCACCGATTCCATATCCAGTCGGCTAAAGGCGCCGGCATTCGAAGGGTGAGGTCGAACTAAAATCTGCATTTGGCGCAGGTGCTCGGAACTCGATTTGCGAAGGCCCGCCAAAATATTTTTCACGAGTGGGATTTCGTCTTTGGAAACGCTGGCCGAGGAACCCAGATACATCAAATAGGGTCGATTAGGATCAAGCCCAACTTTTTGTAAGAACGTTTCTCGCGGCGTGGGCGACGACGATCGCAATCGCCACTGATCAAAAAACGGCGAACCAATCACTTTCACCGACGGCCGCGGCACTTGGTGCAACGCCACTGCTTGCTCCAGGTGGTCGTTGTTCCATGCCAGTAATAAATCCGGCACGACGGGCAGCACACCTTTTGTCGTTAGATTGTCCCAGCTATGCACGCTAATAGCCGTGGGGATTCCCAGCACGCGCGCGGCTTTTAAATACTCGGGCTCTCGCGAAGATTTCAAATTACTGGGCGCAACTAGAACGATATCCGGCTTGCCGGCCTTTAGATGCTCCAGCACCGCAGCCGGGCAAGGAATGCGCGCCTCGGCCCAAGCCAGTGTCGCTTCGGCGGGGCGTTGCTTGAGAAGAAATTTTCCCCAAGCGGAGCTAGTGAACTTCTGTACGTTCTCCGGCAGATAACTTTCCCAGCGTTGGCGGTAATAAGGTGAATACTTCTCGTCGCGCGACAGATAATTGGCGACGCTTCGCAACTGTCGCAGCGTGAGCACCGCACGGTACTTGCGACCACGCGGCCAAACCGGCATCGGTTCGACGGCGAGGTTTAGCCCCTTCTCCAGCAGTTCTTGTTCTAAAAGTGGTTTCTCGTCGTCAGAAAGCGGGCAGACAAGTGAAACGGAATGCCCCTTCTCAGTCAGGGCCTTGGCGGTAGACTCGTGGTACAGGAGGTTGTCGGGTTTGTTTAAGACAAACCAGACTTTCATCTGCTTTCTCCAAGTCGCATTTCGCCAATCATAAATTCTGCGAATTTAAAATCGATAGGGGAATTGATATCTACAGACTCTTCTTCCGACATTTCTAGTGCGCGTACGCGATCGCCGATTGTTCGCTTTAACTCGCGAACTACAAAAGGGCGTGTGCAATAAATCGAAGCGTTTTGGATGTAGACTGTTTCAAGCAGATGATAAGCAGCCGTGTGCGCGCCAGAGTCTTTGGACTCGACGTATGGCTTGACCAGTTCGCCGTCTTTTTTCCACATCTTGTAAGGATGTTCAGAGACTTTGCGAATCGAGCGCACCGAATCCACGTCGCTATTGTCGATCAAGATCTGAACCGCGGCGTCGATTGAATCGGGTTTGCGAAACGGTGTCGTGGGATACAGGTTCACGAGAATATCTGGTTCGTAATTCTCGTTTTCCTGGAGCCAATCTAAGGCGTGTTTGTGAAACTCATACTCAGTCGATTCGGGTGTCGCCAATTCGGCCGGTCGCAGAAACGGAACTTCCGCGCCGTACTTGCGAGCAACTTCCGCGATTTCTTCCGAATCGGTGGAAACAATCACTCTGTCGACGAGCTTCGACGCCTTCGCTGCTTCGATCGTGTAGGCAATCAGCGGCTTGCCATCGAGTGGAAGAATATTCTTATTCTTCACGCGTTGCGAGCCGCCCCGAGCGGGGATCAAGGCTAGGACTTGGTAGTCTTTCTTGTTCCCCGTAGTACTCACTTCGCATTCCCTCCAGGAACAGAGTCTCCAGAAACAGAGTCCTCGAGAATACGTTTAGCAACTGTCGCGCCATCCACTTTGTGGAAATTCAGAGCTTCCCAAGGTGTGCCGCAAGCGGGAATCCCTTCTACGCCGTATTTCTTCACTGGGAATTTACCCAACAGTCCCAACTCGTTGATGCAGTCGAATAGGCGATCGCCCAATCCGCCCACTGGCGAGTGATCTTCGAGGACGAAAAGGTTTTTGCAATTCTGGACCGTTTGCTTGACCCACTCTTTATCAAAGCGGTTCAACCACGGCATATTGATGACCGTGATGTTTTTGCCACTTTGCTTGAGTGTTTCATGCGCCAGCAACGCTTCGTTCACCATGACAGGGCCATAGGTGAAGAGCAGCGTATCGGAAGCCTCGGTTAGTGCAACGCCTTGGCCGAACTTAAACTGATAGCCGCGAGGCAATTCAATTGCGCGCGGAGAAGGTCCGATGTTTACCCGGATCATCACGGATTCTTTGCAATCGAGTACTGCGTAGCGAACGACAGAGCGAAGTTCTTCACTATTGCACGCTTGCAGCGTCGTCACGTTCGGGAAAGCGCCAAACAACGAGATGTCGCGAATCGCTTGGTGCGATTTGCCAGGTCCCGCTGGGATCAATCCTGCATAGTGGCAGGAGTAGATGATCTTACGTTTTTCCGTCGAGTTATTGTAAATTTGCTCATTCGCGCGAGCCGCTAAGAAGTTTGCAAACGAATGCGTAATGGGCAGCAAGCCTTGCAACGCTAAGCCACCGGCCATCGAGACCATGTCTTGTTCCGCAATTCCCATCTCAATAAAACGCTCTGGATACGTATCTTCGAATTCGCGCAGACGGCAATCCAACGACAAGTCAGCATCGAGAACGACGAAATCTGTTTTCTCTTTCGCCAGTTCCACAAGCGCTTTGCCGTACGCATCACACAAGAATTCTTTGGTGACCTTAGTGGCCGGACGTTTTTCTGGCTCTGGCTCCACCAATGGCAATTCGCCTAACGAATGCTGTTGATAGAGAGCAGCCACGCCAGCGCGGAGTTCTTCCCACCCTTTGGCGTAAGACTCGTCGTCTGGAGCGCCGGAATGCCAGCGGTAGTAGCCGTTATTGGCTTCCAACGCGACTGGATGCTCCATGAACGAAATGCCGCGGCCTTTGATGGTGTCGGCAATTAAAAACTTGGGTTTGTCGGTGATGGTGTCAAAGCGAGTGAGGATCTCATTCATCGCTTTGTAATCATGGCCATCGCAGCGTTCAACATGCCAACCGAATGCAGAAATCTTTTTCACCAAATCGCCCAAGCTATTGATTCGATCCACGTAGCGATCAGATTGCAGCTTGTTGTGATCCATGATCACGGTGATGTTGCTGACTTTTTGCTGCACGGTGGATTGGAGCGATTCGAAGTTCTGTCCTTCTTGGAATTCGCCGTCGCCAACCATTACAAAAACGCGTCCGCCCCAGTTTTGGTATTTCTTCGCAAAGACCATTCCGCGGCCTTTGGAAATTCCCATGCCGAGCGAGCCCGTATTGGCTTCCACTCCGTTGATGCCGACATCTGGGTGGCCATCAAGTCCGCCCAGGCGGCGCAGCGAGAGCAATTTTTCTTCGCTAACCAATCCCAAGCCGTACAACACAGCGTAGAGACCTGGAGCATCGTGTCCCTTGGACGAGTAATAAATATCGCGATCGGGGCTGTCGGGACCCACTTTGATCACGTTCATGTGCCGGTAATAAAGATTAACGACGATATCCATGGCGCTGAAGCTCGAACCCAAGTGGCCCGATCCCGCACGCTTTACTTCAAACAGCGTATTGAGGCGCGCCATTTTGGCAAGCAATGGGAGTTTGTCTTCCCAGCTGAGAGAAGATTCTTGGACCTTGTTGAATTCCGCTTTGGGAATAAATGCTAGCTTCATGAGCTCCTCGTAATCAGACCGCAGTCGGGTCGATATTGTGATTAATGACTTTCAAATTGGAATAGACGTCGAGCGCTTCAGGTCCTGGCTCGCGTCCGCCGGCACCAGAATTCTTCAAGCCACCAAACGGCATATGCGGCTCACTGCCGTGCGTGCCAGCGTTGATGCCAGTGACGCCCGCCTGGATTCGACGAGTAAATTCTAAAGCGCGGTTGTAATTGCGAGTGTGAATGGCAGCGGTCAATCCGTATTGAGTGCCGTTTGCCACTTCGAGCGCGTGATTAAAATCTTTTACTGGGTACAAGCAAGCAACTGGACCAAAGAGCTCGTTGCACGAGATCTCGTCGGTAGGCGTAACGCCTTCAATCAAAGTCGGCCCCAAGTAGCAGCCGTTTTCGTACTTGGGTCCGGAGAGTTTTTCTCCGCCCGTGAGTACTGTGGCGCCTGCGGCTTTAGCACGTTGGATATAGCCCAACTGATTTTGCAGGGAACGTGCATTGATGACGGGTCCAAGATCGTCTTCGTCGGTATTGCCGACTTTAAGTTTCTTGGTCGCTTCGACGAGCTGATTGCGGAATTTTTCGTAAATCGATTCGAAAATCAAAACGCGGCTCGTAGCAGCGCAGCGTTGGCCAGCGTTGCTAAACGATGACAGCAATACCCACTTGGTGGCGTTGTCCAAATCCGCATCATCGCAAACGATCATGGGATTCTTGCCGCCTAATTCTAAAAACACTTTGCCGAGGCGTTCTGCCGCTGCAACCGCGACTTGGCGGCCAACATTCGACGAGCCAGTGAAGCTAATCAAAGGAACTTGGCTGTGCTTCACGAGCGGCATACCGGCTTCGGCGCCAATGCCTTGCACGATATTGAGCACGCCTTTAGGCAATGCGCTCTCGGCGACGATGCGCGAGAAAATCCACGCGGTGAGCGGGGTGTCTTCCGAACTTTTTAAGACAGCCGCGTTGCCACAAATGAGTGCCGGGAAAACTTTCCAGGTGATATTCGCGATCGGCGTATTGAACGAAATCAAAAGCCCGCAAACCCCCAACGGCTCGCGGATAATTATCGGCTGACGATTAGGAACCGAGGTTCCCACTGTGCGGCCAAAAAACCGCGTGCCTTCGCCAGCCATGAAGAAAGCCTGCGCAATGGCGCCGCCGGTTTCGCCAAAAGCTTCTTTGAAAGATTTGCCGGTTTCCAACGCTACGACTTCAGCGATTTCGCGCTGATTGTTTTGCATGCGTTGAGCAATGTCGAAAATGATTTCGCCGCGCTTTGCACTGGGCATTGCGGCCCACTGAGCCTGCGCACGAGTAGCAGCCGTTACCGCTGCATCGATATCGTCTGAACCGGACTGAGCCGCTTCAGCGAGGCAAGTGCCGTCGTGAGGGCTGATTTTTTGGAAGAATTTGCCAGTGCGAGGAGCAACATCTTCGCCCCCAATCCAGTTGAGGACTTTTCCAGGAAGTTTGTCTTTCATAACGAGACCCTTACCAAGCCGTCCAACCGCCGTCCACGACGAGGTTCGAACCGGTCACATAGGACGCGGCCGGGGAGGCCAAGAAGACCAAAGCGCCATTCATCTCTTGCGGTTCTGCCATGCGGCCCATCGGCACGCGCTTGGTGTACTCCGTGAGAAAGCGCTCGTCTTGAGAGTTAAAAATTCCAGCAGGTGTCAGCGTATTTACCCGCACGCCCTGTTTTGCCCAGTAAGTGGCCAAGTAGCGAGTGAGATTGAGAACGGCAGATTTGGTTGTCGCGTAGGTCGCGGGCTTAAACCAAGTCTCGCCACCGGTGCGCTTGTACTCGTAAATGTCTTGAATCGGCGAACCTAGTCCGTAGGTCGAAGCGATGTTGATGATGCTGCCTTTTTTAGCAGCGGCCATTGCCCCACCAAAAACCTGACAGCAAAACCAAGTGCCCTTGATGTTCACTGCGAGCGATTTATCGAGGGAACTTTCTGGGTATGTCTCGAAGGGACCGTTCTCTGAAGCCGGTGCATTGGGTGGCGCATCAATCGCGGCATTATTTACCAGAATCGTGGGAGTACCCCAGCGGCTTTGAATCGTCGCTAAAGCGCGTTCCACATCTGCACGGTTTGTGATGTCGCCTTCGATTGTCCAGATTTTCTCTTCGGCGCGCAGCTTGGTCCAAGCGTCGAGACTTTTACCCGGCTGGCCAATGATATCGAGACTCACCACGCGGCAACCGCGTTCGGCCATTGCAACGGAGAAGTGCTGTCCCAAGAGGCCGCAGCCTCCTGTGACTACTGCCACTTGTCCTTGCAATGAGAATAAGTCCGTCGTCATGAATCCCTTAGTCGTGCAGCGGAGTTAAGGACTCTAACTTGATCGAGAATTCTTCTGGCACATCGGTCGCCAATGCTTGGCCGACGACTGCATCCCAATGGAAAGGCGCTAAGCCATCCGCAGGGCATTTAATCGTAAGATCTTCTTCGGTCAGAATGTGGCCCTTAGGCAGCGCACGGGTCGTGACGATCTTTTTGCCCATCTTCATGAGCGGATCTTTTTCTGTTGGATAAACTTTCTTTTCGCCATCGCCTAATGCAAGACGGGTGCGCTTTAAGTCGCGAACGAGCTTGCGCAAGCCTACTGGCTCCAAGGAGAAAGCGTGATCGGTGCCCTTCATGGCGCGATCGAGTGTGAAGTGTTTTTCGACGACACGAGCGCCCAAAGTGTAAGCCACAATCGGCATCGCAATGCCGTTGTCGTGCGACGACAGACCAACAACCGCTTCTGGGAAATTCTCGCGGTAGGTCTTAATCACATTCAGATCCAGCATTTCGTATGGGCAGGGATAAGCTGCTGTGCACTGGAGAATAATTAAATTTGGGTTGATGGGGATGATCGCATCGTATGCGCGTTTTGCATCTTCGATTGTGCCGCCGCCCGTGCTGACGATCATCGGTTTGCCAAACTTTGCGACGTGTCTCAATAGCGGCAAGCTGCGCAAATCACCCGAAGCGATTTTGTAAGCAGGCATGCCCAATTCTTCGAGGAGGTCTGCGCTTGGGATATCAAACGCCGTCGAGAAGAAAGTGATGCCAATTTCTTTGGCGTACTTTTGCAACTCTACGTAGCCTTCCATTTTCATTTCGAGAGCTTCGCGGTGCAGACCATAGGTCGTGCCGAAAGCGTTTTCGCTATTGTAAGGCTTATTGAAAAACTCTTTGGTGTAGAGCTCTTTGTTGTTCCGGGTTTGCAGCTTTACTGCATCGGCGCCGGCTTCTTTGGCGACCAGAAACATTTTCTTCGCAACATCGACACTACCTTGGTGGTTGTTGCCGATTTCCGCGATGACATAACAGTCGCTGTTATCGTTGATTACGCGTCCGTTAATGCTTACATCTCTGCTCATCAGAAGGCTCCGTTTCAGTGATAAAAAATCCGTATAAAATCCCCTGAAAACTAGCGCACGAGGCTGGTCTTCGCAAGCCTAGTCGACCCAAAAACTGCTGGGCTTGCCCAAATAGTTTGCTGTTTAAGACGGTGCCGGGTAGCCTCCGTTACCCATGCGGTTTGACCTCACACGAAGATTCCGCGAATTTTTTTTAAAACAGGCCTTTCGCAGCGCAAAACCCCTCACTTTACGCCCCTCGTTGAAGGTAATTACGAGCGCGCTCCAGGATGCGGTCGGTTGGGAAGCTAAATTGGCAGCCATGGCCGCCTCTGGAAAGCCGATCGTGGTCGGTCCGTGGGTGAGCGAGATTGGTTTTGAGGTTTTGTATTGGATTCCGTTTCTCACCTGGTTTTGTAAGTTTTTCAGGGTGCCTACTGAGAGAATTTTCATAGTCTCGCGCGGCGGCGTCCGGGACTGGTACCGCTCGGTAGGATTTCAATACATCGAGATTTTTGACTCCCTTAGCGAAGAAGAATTTCGAAAGCTCAATCTGGCGCGCATCGAAGAACGCGGCGGCCGGCAAAAGCACAAAGTGCCCTCCAAAATGGACGACGAAATTCTAGCGCGTATCCGTTCGCAACTGCCGGACGACTACGAATGGCTGCATCCGTTGTACATGTACCAACTCTTCAGCGGCTTCTGGCGCGGACGGTTGTCCAAAGAGATAGTGGATTCTCATTCGGAGTACGTGGCATTTACGGGCCAGGATTTACCGACGCTCGATTTGCCGGCCGATTATTACTGCGCGAAATTTTATTTTAGCGATGCGCTGGAGAACAAAGCCGAAGTGCAGCAGACGTGCACCGAGTTGCTCGCGCGGTTGCGACAGCGCAAGCCCGTCGTTCTTTTAGAAACCGGGATGGCCTTTGACGACCATACCGAGGCGGCGCTGGCGGCAAAGCAATCCACTTCCGGAATGCACCCCTTGGTTCAGCTAGCGTCGGACGAAATGAATCCCGCAAATAATTTGGCAGTTCAGAGCGCGGTTATCGCGGGCTCTAAAGGGTTTTTTGGCACCTATGGCGGGTTCTCTTACATCGCGCCATTTTACGGCGTGCCATCGTGGTCGTTTTATCTCGACGCAAAAAAATTCAAGTTAGAGCATCTCGATGTCATGTACGCCGCTGGCGTGAAGCTTGGCGAATCCAAGGCCACTTGCGATTTAAACTTCAGCGTAATGTCGATTCAAAGTGCGCGGTCTGCGCTCGATTAGGAACCCGGGTGGCGAAGTTTTTGACACTATCCAAACACTTTTCAGATTGGTAACTGCTCGTTCGTATTGGCAAAAACATAAACTCTTAAATAAATTGAACTAAAACCAGCCGTAATGCCTTGGGATGGTGCCTTCCCTTACGCTCAAACGGCTTGGTCTGGCAATTGCTTCATGAGTATTCATGGAGGAAACATGCCGTTTCGTGCTCTGATTTTAAGTTTAGCTTTGAGTGTGGTCTATCCAGCATTTGCTGATTCTTCGAGTAAGCCGCCGGTGGAGTGCGAAGGTGGAGAGGCTGCCTGCATCACCGCTTGCTCGAACGGTTCCTGGCCCGCCATTAAGGATTGCGACCGATTCGTAAACGTCAAATTCCCTTGGAGTCCCGACTGGGCTCGGCACCAAGAATGCCTGGAGCTTGTGTACAAGCAACGAGAAGCTTGCCAAGCAGCTTGCAAAAAAGGCTTTCAGGATTCCTCGCTCGAAGCAGTCGAAGAGGTAGCAGAGTAGCGCTTCCGGCGGCCGCCTCGCCCTTTGTTTCACTCTCTATTCTGGGCTTAGTAAAACTCCTTCACGGAGCTAGGGTAAAGACGCTTGACGAACCACGAGCACCCTCTGTTGTAACTCTATCGTCGATATTTTTGTGAAGAAGAGAAATTAGCCCAGTCCAACTAGCTTGCGCGCGCACATCGGCTTCGGCGGTTCTTCCTAATTGAAACAAGCGGTCCGCTTGGAGATCCTCGGTCTGTAACTTCGCTACATCGAGGATATTTTTGCCGTGGCCGACCCAACTTGGAGAATGGCTATCCAGATTGGTAATTACAGGGCAGCTGCGCTCCATGGCAGCATATACAGTAGTGTTATTGGCCCGCAGGCCTTTTTCAAAGAACGCCACCATTGCGGTTGATTTGCTGAGGAAATAATTTACCGAATCGTCGGAGAGAAAGCCTAGAAAACGAATGCGATCGCCGTAGATTTCTAAAAGCGTGTGGCTCAATTGATCGAAGTCGCCGAACTTGGCTTTTTCGTGAAACGCAGTCGATAGCCAAATCGTATAATCCGCACCGAGGTTATCAAGCACATTGCGCAAGTTCTGATGCATCCAAGGTTGAATCTTGTGCGCCATTCCGAAACAGAAAAAGTTATGCACAGCACTCAGGCTTGCCTTGCTGCGGTCCATTAGCGCCGGAGCCCACGCCGCCACCACGCGGCTGTGTAGGGGGCTGATTTTCTGCACGAGCTCTTGATTGCCGCAGTAGACGGTGCGCGCACCGGCGACGAGCTTTTGCTCTAAGGGAAGAAAATCGAAAGTATGAAAAAACAAGTCGTAGGGCGTGCGGCCTTGCTCAAGGGACAAATGCAGCTCTGCCAGGTGAATTTCTTGACCCTTAAGGAGATCATTTAATTTGAGTGAAAGCAGGGCCGGTCCTGCCGGCCGGTCAGCAGGGCCATCAAATCCGAATACTGGCACGTCCAAGTGATCGCTCAATATCTGATTGAACTTCGCCACGCCCGAGAGAATCGGGTTGGTGTGGGAAGTAAACAGAACGGAATATTTTCCGGAAATAGTCATTAGTTATTGAGTGATTTTCTCGTACACCAGCACTCGGCCGTAGTTTTTCCAATCGAGTTTTTGCTCTAAATCAGGCCGCTGCTTCATGCCTTCCAATACAAACATCAGGCGCAAGAAATCTTTGTTCAGTACCGTGATGTGAGTAGGGTCGGTCACCTTATCGTCGGTAACAGCAAGCAGCGAATCCGGTGCGGGATGAAAGCGCGTCGTCACATACACAAAGCGCGTCGTCAGACGTGCCATGTTTGCGACTGTTTTGCGAACCTGGAGAATCGTTAAATGTTCTAGCAGTTCGCGACAAACCACGAGATCAAACTTCACGCCAAAATCATGAAAGTCCGTTACCGAGCCAACATGGATGCGGTCTTTTACCGACGGAGGAGCGACTTTTTGTGCGCCTTCAGAAAAATCAATGCCGTAGGTGCGAACGCCGATTTCGTCCAGTAAGTGCATTAGTGCGCCAGGGCCGCAGCCGAGATCGAGTACACACTCGGGGCTAAACGCGTCTTTGATGTTCTGAGGATTTTTGCCTTCGATTTTACGACGAGTTTCGAGCGAGTAGTCGTTGCCGCCTTCGCGCCATTCTCCCGTGAAGTAATGCTCGTCGTAATGCACATCACTGACGGCTTCTTGCTTGAGTACAATCTCTTCAAACTTTTTTATTTCGGCGGAGTCCATGTATGCCTCTCTTTGCTCTCAAAATAGCGCTTCGATAAATTAGTAGAACTGTCCAAAATCGTATCTAAGAAAATAATCTCGGTGCCATTTTCGCGGCACACTTGCACTTCTTCAGCAGGCAGCCCGCGGTCTTTCCAATCGCCGCCCTTAACGTAGTAGCGCGGGGCCAGGCGCTTCAAGACGTCGGCCGTCGTGGTCTGGCAAAGATGCACGTAGTCGATAGTTTTTAGTGAATCAATCAAGTACGCGCGTTGGGATTGGGGCAAGAGGGCTGGGCGATTTTTACGCTCTTCTAAATACTTGTCCGCCTGCACATTGCAAAAAACTGGCAGCCCTAACTTCTTGGCTTCTTCGAAATAGCGCAGATGTCCGATGTGGAGCGGATCAAATCCGCCGTCGACCATCGCCCACGCAGCACCGCGGTGTTGTTCCAGCATTTCGGCAGTCAGAATCATCCGACGGTTCTCCCATAGTTTGGCCGTAGGCGCCAGTTAGGGGGCTGGACCATGAGAGTGTAAACAAAGGCCAAAGGTGCCGTGAACCACCCCACCGCTAACGACGGCGTCGCAATTTGCGGCTTGGGACTGGTAATCGACGATTCAATGGCTTGCTGTAAAAAAGCCACTGCTGGAATGTCTCGGCCATGCGGGCGGACAAAGGATTGCACGAATGTTCGGCAACGGCTGCGAGCAGTCGACGGGTCTTCTAACGCCGCCAGAAGCTGTCGGCGGTGTTCGTCGAAATCCTGCGCGACTTGTAGCAACCCTTCAGCACCACTGGAGTCGCGGGTGAGCAGGTGAAAATGCAAAGTGCCCTCTTGCGTGCCTGCGTGTTTTTTATCCACCACGGTGAGGATCGGCTTATCTAAAATCGCTGCTTCGACCAACGTACTAGTATTCAGACCTACAACAGCATCGCAGTAGAAAACAGAATCGTAAAAATCTGCCCTGCCCTGTTCGTCGGTTGTTCCCGCGTCACTCATCGGCCAAATCGCTGTGGGTGCAAACGCCAGGCGGCCATGGACGCGCCATTTTTGCAGCGCTTGTGGGTGCGGCCGTACCAGCACGTTAAATGGGAACGGCTCCTTTGCATTGAGCGCTGCTAACCAGCGCTCCACAAATTCTGGCTCGTTGGGAGCAATGAACTTCGAGGAACAGCAATAGAGCACTGTGCGCAGCGCGGGATTTAAACCGTTTTGCGCAAAAAACGCCTCGCGGCTGCGGCTCACTGATCGATCGAACCAACCATCCCAGGTTTGTGCGCCGGTGATGGTAACGTTGTTCTCTGCAATCTCGTGCAACTCCACGGCTTCTGATTTCTGAGCCGCGTTCCACACCGTCACATAATCGGGCTGCATTCGCAGCATGCCCTTGTTGGTTAAATTGTCCCAGCTGGCGACGAGTACTCCGGCGGGGATTGCGGCAGCGCGCGCACTTTTAATGTAGTCGGTCTGAAACGACCCAGCAGGTGTTACGAGTGGAGTAATCCACACTGCATCGTAGTGGCCGTTCTTTATGAACTGATCAATTTCGGGCGCAGTGGAGATGCCGCCTTCTAGCCAATCGAGAAACCGTCTGGTGGATTGGCGAAACCGTGCATTTCCCAGCGGTAAAAAAGCGCTGAGTGCGACAACCCACGCCGGCACCCATTCTCTCGATCTCTTAACGAGCTTAGAGCCAGAGGGATAAATCGGGTCAAAATACCGCAAGTAATCCTGCGTGCAGCGAATCAGCTTGGCCCAGTGGTACCAGCGGTTTGTTTTGTGGCGGTGGACCGAAGGGCCGGTTGTGACCTGCTCTGGAAAACTGCGCACAAGTTCTTGGAGTTCCAGCAGATTGTTTCTGTCGATGGAGTCTAAGTTGTCTGTCTCCAACCGGTCTATTGCGATATGAAGCCGATTTCCCTTCACCGCGAGCAGCCGGAAAAGCTCACCAAAATGGCGAAAATAGCCTACGTGATCGAGCACAAAAAGTAGGTTTTTCGGAGAGTTTGGGACCATTTGTCGGCGATATATCCTTCGGGCAAGAAACTAGCGCAGCCACCATTTATTAGCAATTTTGAGGTAGTATCGGCCCACCATGGCTCCGACTGTGAAAAAACCGGCCAAGCATTACTGGGATCGTTTCCTAGTTTACGTAACCAATCATCTGATCTCGCGCGTGGTCTTTAGCAAAGTGCGGTTGGTCTGGTATCGACGCGTGATGAAGTTTCAAATCGGTGCCGAGTCTAGCATTTTGACTGATTTCAAAGTCGCCCGACGCGGTAATCTCCGCATTGGCAATAATACGGTAGTGAACAATGGCTGCCGTTTCGATAACCGCTTCCGCATTGAACTAGGCAACAACGTCTCGGTTTCCTATGGCACCAAAATATTTACCAAAGGGCACGACATCACCTGCCCTGATTTCTCCACCAATGGAGACGTGGTGAAGTTGGAAGACTATTCGTGGATTTGCGCCGAGGCGATTCTTTTGCCCGGAGTAACCGTCGGCAAAGGTGCCGTGGTACTTACCGGAGCTGTCGTTCCCAAGAGTGTAGAGGCCTTTGCGGTCGTCGGTGGCAACCCGGCCGCGAAAGTAAGCGAGCGCCCACAGAATCAGCGCTACCAATTGCACTGGGATCCCTGGGTTCCGTTTTTTGGATGAGTTTTTGGGTAATTAGCGCGCGAAGACGATATTGGCGGTTTTGCCACCACGTTCGGTGACTGTCTGAATATTGTATCCCCAGCCATTTAAAAGACTAACAACGCTTTCGTAGTTCTTATCGTCGGTAGAAAGCTCCATGTGGATCTCTCGCAGACTAGGATGAGAAAGCGTTTTTTCTGCGCCCTTCAAAAGCGGCAGCTCAAAACCATCGACGTCGATTTTGCACATCGTAGGCAGCGGCAGCTTGAATTGCGAAATACAATCATCCAAAGCCACTGCAAACACAGATTGCTTGCGCACTTCTTTGGGATCGATCTTCTCAGTCGGCAAACCATCTTGAACGTACTCGCTCAGGTAGTTAAAGGCCTGGCCTTCTTTAAGGCCCGCCAAGGAAATTTCGGAATGCACGGTGGTTTGCGCTAATGCGAACGGAACTGGTTTTACCGTCGATTCCAATTCATTGAGGAAGATGTTGTCGACCAGGCGCGCGAAGCTTGGGTAGCTCGGTTCAAAGGCAAAAACTTGGATTTTGTCTTTGTACAACGCTCCCGCAACGAGCGAGTAAGCTCCGACGTTTGCACCGATATCATAAAACACGTCGCCGTCTTTAAACTTGGTCTCGATCCACTCAACGAGCTCGGGTTCTTTTTCTACCGAGTGAGCGCGAGTGACGAGTTCTGTCGACGATTCGCAGCCTATTCGGATTTTCTTTTTTAGATAATCCAGCGGCACAATCTTCTTTAACTGACGGCGCAATTCAATTTGTTGGCGATCCGGGAGCTTAGCCCAGATTTCCGCAATCAGCTCTTCTAAGTCGCGCTCGGCCAAAGGCTTGAGTAGTGCGGAGACAAACTGATGAATGACTTTGCGATTCTGCGGCGGATTTTCTTCCAGCGTGGACAGCATCACTTGGTTAAAGGCTTTTTCGTAACGCTTAAACAATAGGCGCCAGGAGGAGCCCGCGATTTTATCTGCGATTTCTGAAATCAGCGTGTAAACGCTTTCGGCCTTTAATTGAGAGGCTAGGTAGGTAACGAGAGCGAGCTTCTCTTCTTCTTCGAGTTGCTCGGCGCGATCCAAAGATTGCAGCAGCCCCGCAGGCAGGCTCTTTAAGGTTTTTGCTAAACCAGGAGAACTCGAATCGAGTTTGTTTTGACGACGCCCGTGGCCCGGAATGGCTAACCAATCCGCGAATCGACTTTGATATTGTTCGAAATCTACTTCCAAACGGGCCTCCGAACAGCCTGACTTAAACGTGCAATTCTGGCTGAGCGCTCTTGGATTTGGTCTTGCGCGCCTTTGCTTTACCAGCTCTTGGCGGCACCAAGACGATCCAAGAAGCAAACATTTCTACTGGCCACTGACCTTGAGTGACGGCAACTTCTAAACCTTTTTCGGCGAAGAACTCATCGACTGCGCTTTTGACACCGAAATCGCCTTGGTCAAAGTGACCATCAGCGTAATCGTGTCCACAGATCAAACCGCCTGGTTTCATTTTTGGATACCAGAGGTGGAGATCTTCTTTTACCGATGCGTAGTCGTGACGAGCATCGATGTAGACGAAATCTAGATAACCATCTTCGACTTTTTCAGCCGCTTCGTCGGACTTCATGCGCCAAATATCAGAACGCTTGCCGAACTTGGCCAGGCGCTTCTTGGTCATCTCGTAAAAAACGTTGTGAGTATTTTGCTCGACGTTGGCGTGATCGATGTAATTCTCAGGCTTGTCTTCTAACCACGGATCGACCGAAATTAATTTCGAACCTTTCCAATGCGTCAGTAGGTACTCGGAGTAGCCGCCTTTTTTGACGCCAATTTCGAGACCGATGCCCGTGAGCCCGCGTGCATTGAGCAACGCTGGAATTTCGTCGCGATCACGTACGGTGTCGAGACGGTTCGCGTACGTATAACGATATGATTTGTTGTAAGCGCGCAAGACTCGACGCAATACGCGTTTTTCAAAAAGCTTCTTGGTCTGAGCGCGCGCTTTAGGATCCAAGATGAGAGCTTTGGGATCCATCAGAGAGGATAGAAGTGTAGGAACTGCTTTTTTGGTCACAGCTTTTTTCCCGCCATTTTTATTCTTCGTTTTCTCAGCCAAAGTAGGATTCTCCCCGTGATACGAAATTTTAGAAACTAAGCGCTCGATTTCAGCTTTAGCAGCTTCGGCGCGTGGATCGGTCTCCAGCGCCTTGAGGCCGTTGTACACATTCATCAACTGCGCCTGCGCGAGGTTGAGTCGTTTTTCCGCGGTTTCTGCGGACTTTTTAAAACCTTCTGCGTCTTTCCAACTGCGCTCGTGGTGGTGATCGGCGAACGCTTTTTCGCGCTCTAGCGGAGAAGACGGGTACACAACCCACGGCTCAAAAATTTTAGTGCCTGGATGTTGTTTTACGATTTTATCGAGGAACGACGGGCCCGCAGCGGCTTTGTCGTAACCGTAAAACTTTACAGGCGTGAGTTCGCGAATAGCTTGCTCGAGAATCTTGTGTCCTGGCGTGCTGCCGATAAACGCATTGTTAATACGTCCTGGCTTCAAATCTGCCGTGAAAAAGTCCAAGTCCCCGATGATCGGCTCAAGCGGCTTTAAGCATTCCATGTCCGCATCGACATAGATTCCGCCGTGGCGAAACAACACTTCTAAGCGCAACATATCGGCGCGTTCTGCCGGCACTCGGAGTGTTTCAAAAATTTCTTTGCGAATGAGATCGGCTGGAAGGTTCTCTTCAGTCCAGAACATCAGTTCCCAGCCTGGATTGAGTTCCACCCAGGTAGCTTGGTACTTTTTGAATTCTTCTGGGAAGGGTTTAGAGCCAACCCAAATCGAGTGAAAAATGCGAGGAATTTGAATCATAGCGTTAAAAAATCCTAAGCTGGAACCCTATTCTGGGCGATTGGGAGAGTCAACTTGCCCTTAGGCAACTGACGTCTCAAAAACCAGCGTAGGGGCGCCAACCAACGGGGCGGCATCGACACAGGAATCGGGCCTTTGGCCGCTTGCTGCTCAACCGCCGCCGCCAAAAATGGCGCGGAATCTAATTCGATTCCCTGTGGTCTTAAAAAGCTCTGAACAAACGCTTTTCGTTTTTCGCGAAACGGGTCTTGGCCATCAAATAGCGCGCTAAGCGAGGCAATGTGTTTACCTAGCGAGCGGGCTACATCCACCAAGCCATCGCGGATGTATTGAAAATGCAGTGTGCCTTCTTGGCCATTGTCGCAGCCGTCGGCAATGACAGTGAGAACCGGTTTACTCAGAATCGCGGCTTCCAACATCGCGCTGGTGTTGAGTCCAACCACGGCTTCGCAATAGTAAATGCTGTCGTAGAGTCGTGCGAGTGCATCGGGGGTGTAGGTTAATTCTCCCGTCGGTGGCCACACGGTTATGTTGCCAAACTCCGAAAGATTTTTGCCTTCCCAAATCGATCCGCCCAATGGATAGGGACGAATCAAAACTCCCAAGGAACTCAATCGGACGTCGCTTGCTCTGCGAACGGCCGCGAGCCACTCGCCGATAAACGCCTGCTCGGCCAGCGAAATGTTTTTAGACGAGCAAAGATACAACAGAAACGGCTGGTCTGGTCGGAGCCCAGCGGTTTTTAAGAACGTGTCTTTATCGACGGTAGGTTTCCAGCGAAAGCACTCGTCAAAAGTTTGAGCGCCAGTGATGGCGATTTTTTCAGCCGGAATGCCGTGCATTCGAATGGCTTCGTCTTTTTGCACGCCATTCCAAAGAGTCATCAATTCGGGAACGGTTTTCACCACCCCTTTGTTGGTGAGGTTGTCCCAACTGGCGACGGCAAACACAGATCGAATGCCTAGGGATTTAGCAGCTTTTAAAAACTCAGTTTGGCCGGATCCGACGTAAATCAGCGGCGAAACAATCACGACATCCGGCGCACGTTGCGCGAGATAAGCCGCTACTTTTTGATTCACGGGCAAAGCGCGTTCGAGCAGGTCTAAAACAAAACACAGCAGACTTACCACCCAGTGCTTGCGCAAGAGTGGGCGTTTCATCAGTTGGATGAAATTATCGGGGATTTGAGATTCGAGGCGTTCGCGTAAAAACGCTGCGCGCTCATATTCTTTGCTGAAATAGCGCAAGTAATCGCGCAACGTGCGAATGCTCTTAGAGATTGGCGTCCACTCATTCGCAAAGCGATTTTGAATTTCAAACGTCAGCGCTTGAGGAAACTGATTTTGGAGTCTCTCGATTTCGGCCAGGTCTGGTTTTAAGATCTCGGGAATCTCGCCGTTTTCTAATTTGGTATCGAAGAGAATATGGACCTGGTGGCCGTTGGCCAACCAAATGCGAACAGCGTCCTTGAAATGGCGCACAAAGTGAATAGGCCGCAGGACAAAAACGAGACGCTTAGATGGAGATGGGGAAAGTGGTTTTTCCAAGTCGGTGATCCTAGATTACGTAATCCAACGCGCTTCGCGAGGACGCTCGATAAAACCACAGAGAAAGCGCAAAAGCGAACAAAGTTAGTATCGCAAAACTCGCGAACTCCAGCGCCAGTGAGCCATCTCCACGCAAGAGCAAATCACGCGGGACAGACACGGCATACGTCAGTGGATTGTAAAGATTGACCCAATGTAGGGGGCCGGAATCGGGCATGGCATAAAGGACAGGAACCGACCAAAGAGCCACTTGCCCAACAAACCCAATACCGTAAAGCACGTCGTGAAAAATAAATGAAGCGGATACCAAGGGTAATGCCACGGTACTTCCCGCCAAGATCAGTACTGGAATGCAAAGCAACGAGAGCGCCGCTGCCGGCGGCAAATGCACTCCCATTTGAATGCAGAAAATCAGCACCAATGGAAAACTCAAAACGAGATTAAACAACGCTCCGATACCGCCAGCTGCGATCAAAGCCCCTGCACTCACCGGATATTGGCAGAGTGTTTTGCGGTAACGGCGCGCATAGAACAAGGTTTGCTGCACGCTGTCCCAGAAAACGTTCCAGAACATGGCTCCCGCGAGTGCGAACACTTCGTAAGGGATGTCCGTGCCTTCGTTTAAATTTAAATGCTTTCCAACAAAAATAATGGGCGCCACGGAGGCGAGTGGTTTGACGACGGACCAAATCCAACCGAGCAAAGTCAGTCGATAACGATGCTGGAAATCAGAGGCAAAGAGGTACCAACCTTGCGACAGTTTATTCTGCATGGTGGCCTCCCGGGTTTTCAGAGATCGACCACTCGTGGCGTACCCAAATATTTCCTACGGTGGGTGCGGGCCCACCATCTTGGAGTGTGACTTCACTGCCGCCGACTTCAAAATTTTCTGTGGAGTAGGCGCGAGCGAGTGCTTTGCCCTCTGCATCGACGATTGCCGCCTTGAACGAATAAGTGCCGGGCAATAACGGAAAGGATGGCACCTGCAAACGGAAGCTGCCGCTGGCTCGATCCACGACAAATCCTTGCGAGTGGCTCCAGGTGGAAAAAATGCGGATATTTTTTTGATCAAAGAAACTCATCGCCACGCCTACTCGCAAAGGCGTGCGCAATTCATTGAGCTTCTCGAAATCGACGATAAAAGTTGCTGGCTTTGCCGTGCGCAATTCGGATTCTGGATAAATTCGAGAAATAGCAATGTCGGAAGGCGGTGGCGGCGGCGGTGGCAAGGTTACCGGTTCCTCGGCTTCTATTTCGTCGTCATCATCATCGTCAGCGCTAAGTGCCTGCGGGTCGCCGCCGTAGAGATCTAAATTCTGGTCCCAATATGCCGCAGATTCGTCGGCAGTGGGGAATGCGACCAACTTTCCCTTATCTAAAGCCCACCACTGATCAAAAATCGATTCGTCGCATTTAGGCTTGTTGGTAATCCAAAGAACGGTTTTGTTTTTCAAACGCTCTTGTTGAAATTCCGGGTGATCGCGCAAGTAGCTGCCGTCGCAAACAATGATTTCTGCGGTGCTGGCGATGCCAGTGAAATAATTTATCTGGGCTAGCAACAGCGGCGAGAGATCGATTAAGCGATCACCGAGTTTGTCGGCAGCACCCAGCAATTGCAAAACGTCGTCGCGCACTTGCTTGGCCTGGCTGCCAGTCATGCCCATCAACGAACAAAGTGTCTTGTGGTGAGTCGCTAGCGTTACTAGGGGTCTCTGAAAGCGCGTCTTACTAGTGAGCAAAGTGGCTGTTGCGGCACAGGAAACCTTTCCTGTTTTGGGAGCAGTTATTCCCAGCGCCAAGCGAACCAGCATTTCTTGCGCAATACGATCGGTACAAAGAATTTGAGCGTGTTTGCCTGGTTCAAGCGACCAAGTAACGTCGTGTAACAACGCGATTTCGTTTGTCGCTACGGTCTCGGGCGGCGCGTGTGAGCGCTTTGAAAATAAAAACGAGGTAAAAAAATGGCGTCGACGGCTGTCCGAGAAATTCTTTCCCGCCGTTTTGGAAACGTTTTGAAAGGTAATGATGCCAGCCAAGGTGATCGACGTTATCGCAAGTTCCGAAAGTCAGCAAATCTGGATTTGAAACCGGCAGCATTAGTGGCAGACTTTCTCCCATGAAATGGCATCGTTTACGCATACTTCCGTGGAAAAAGCTGGGCATCGGACTGCTGGGATTTTTAGCGGTTTCGTTTATCGCGTTGGTCACTCTGCAGACCTCTTCGCTTGGTCTGTACGGGCCAGCACTTAGAAAAAAGCAGCAACGGCTGCTGACGCTGACTCCGGAGTACATGCGAATCCAGACGCTGTTCTCTGGTTTTGACGTCTACAAGACTCCCAACAATGCAGGGAAAGACGCGGGCGATTTCCTCAATCCGATTGTTCGCTGGCCTCTGCAATGCGGATCTCCCGAATATCTAGAGCACCCACCGGCAGGCCCCTTGAGAGTTTCGCCCCAGTGGCAAGAGCGAATCATGGCTCGCATCGATATTGAGAATTTTGATAAATGGGATTTAAAGAGCCTGGATCTATCGTGGCTCCGTAAGCTAAAAGAATTCGACTACTGGGATCTGTCTCACTCGAATTCTCAAAAAACGCATTACAACCGGCTCTTAGTGCATCACATCAGCGCTATAGAATATTTTCGCGCGGTGCCGTATCCGGCTTTTGCGGATTTGTTTCAGTTTGGGCAATTGCGTTTGATGCAGGGTTTGAAGCAGCGCAAGATGAAGCCTGCGCTTGAGGATGTCCGGCACTTAGCAAAGCTGCTTTACTCCACCGAAAGTTTAAACGGCATGATTCTCTCTGCCGCCATGTTGGTCGCTGAGGAAAAAGCTTATCGGCTCGCAGTGGAAAGAAAGATTTTGGCCAAAGGCGACTGGACACCCGTTACTGGCGGGTTGGATTTATTAGACAGGGGCCTCATTAGTGTTACGCCGCAGTATGGTGCGTACACACCAGAAGAAATTCTGGTTCACACTATAGAAAACCCAAAGCACACCGTTGGCCGCTGCGCCGCTATCCAAGAGGGATTGCCGCGAGTGACTCGCCTAGTCCCGCTGTTTTCGAAAAAATGGCCACTCGAGCGGAGTATGGACGATGCGTTGGGCCGTCTAAGAAAAATCGCACTGGATCCGAACAACGGCTGCCGACTTCGTTACGTGCGGGAATATTGGCAGACACAGGATACGCTACTTGCTGAGTGGCCTGGTGAGCTCAAGCTATCGGCTTATGAAACGCTTCCTTATGTGCGACGAATTGTCGCCAATAAATGGATAAGCAATCCTTAGTTGGTACAATAGGCATATGAAGCTCACTCTCTCGATCCTTTTTGGCGCAATCATCTTTTATCTAATTGTTGGACTGGGACTGCAGGCGCACTACGCATCGCGCATGAGTGCGCAGTTTACTGCGGGCGCGAATCATCTCGAAGCTAAGCTTCCTCGCTACGAAAACATGCAGCGTGAACTCGGACGCACTGAGATTTTTGGAAAGCCGCACCTGGCGAAAGATGCGAGCAAGTTTCTTAATCGACGAGTGCGGTGGCCCGCTCGATCCGGCGAGCCAGTATATTTAGATGCCGAACCTAAAGGCCGAGTGCCACTTGTCGCGAAAAACATTCCGCTTTCGTTCGATAAAGCTAAGTCGATCTCCTATAAAAACATCGATTTTTCCTGGCTCAAAGAAGTTGGCGGATTTGATTACTGGGATTTGAGCCACTCTCCTCCGGTGATCAATCGCCTGGCGGCGATGAAGGGCGGGTATATTACCGCCAACTATTTTTTTGGCGACATGCCTGAACCGCTCTTTAACGAGCTCTATACGTTTATGCGATTGCGCTTAATGCATGGAATTGCCACGCGTACGTTGCGAGCCGCTCTGGCGGAATCGCGGCAGATGGCGCAGCTGGTCGCTTCTACCGAAACGGTGAATGGTTATGTCGTGGCGGGTCTGATGCTCGTTTCGGAAGCAGAAGCTTTTGATTACGGAGCGAAGCTGGGGATCGTTCGGTCTAAAGAATGGACCCCCATTCGCAATGGCGGCGAGATTTTAAAAAACGGCTCCATCCAGCCTTTTGCAGGGTATTTTGGTGTTTATTCCAGTCCAAAATTGGTGGAGCGCACGGTTGGGAATCCGGCTAATAATGTGGGGCGCTGTCTTGCGATTATCGATGGCACACGCGAAATGGCGAAGTTCACTCCGTTCCTAAAAGCCCATTTTCTATTTGAAAGAGATTTTTCTCCGCTGATCGAGAGTCTAACGACGGCAGCACTCGACCCTTCGAACAGCTGCCGTTTGCCTTACGTCCGAAAATTTTGGGAAGGCGAGCCGGAGTTTCATTCGACTGCCTTGTTGCCCTTGTGGCAGCGCACGATTCAATACCTGCCCTATTTCCGGCGGGCGTATGTGTATAAGGCTCTATTAGAGAGCCGCGATATCGTCGTTAAAACAGCTTCGAATTGATTGGTACTATGGGTAGCACGGTGGATCGCCGCAGGCGCCGTTGCAATCGACTTGGCCCGGTCCGCAGCAGGCATTGGCGACACACGCTCTGCCAGCGGCACAACATGCTCCCCCACAATTGCTCTCACCGGCGTCGCAACAAATCCCGCCTACTTCCACCTTTCCGGCTGGGCAGCAAAGTCCGGTGCCTGCGTTGGCGCAGCTTTGTCCCGCAGGGCAGCAGACAGTGCCGCAAGGGTCTCTGGGAGCAAGACAGCAGTTTTCAGCAGGTCCTCCCTCGTCTAAACATTCTCCTTTGCAACAATCACCCGCGCACCACTTGTCCGGGAAGATGGGCGGCGGCCCGCCATCGCAGCACTTCGTGCCGGCGCTAGGCTCCGGAGCTCCGGGCAACCCCATGTTCACTGATGGCCCCAGGCAGACTTTTGCTGCGTCTGGGTCGCAGCAGATTCCGGTATTGCAGGCGGTTTGACCCCTGGGGCAACAAACTCCTCCGGGCTCCTTTTCAGGGCCTGCGCACTGGCGGCCCCGAACGCAGCAGGCATCCCCGCAGAGTTTTCCGTGATCTCGACAGCATTCTGGGTCCCCATTTTTGTGGATTGTGCAGTACTCGACGTCGGAGGGGGAACCGCCGAAATCACCATCGTAGGTCGATGCGCAGCACTCCACTTTGCCATTTCCGACGCAACTGGCGGTGGTCTGCATGCAGCACTTGGAACCCGTGGTGCTGTTGCCTGCAGGTGGTTGGCAACGACCTGGTTCTGGGCAAACTCCGCCGTTATTACCGTGGCAAACTCCGTTGCAGCAAATAAACTCGTTGTT
>Ga0163144_10002251_pt1 | contig 44963 bp, 40 predicted proteins | sample OliLak19BULKMAT1_FD_123175 | JGI IMG/M metagenome (GOLD analysis project Ga0163144, IMG submission 123175) | Freshwater microbial mat bacterial communities from Lake Vanda, McMurdo Dry Valleys, Antarctica - Oligotrophic Lake LV.19.BULKMAT1 | ecosystem: Environmental > Aquatic > Freshwater >... | reverse complement strand
TCCTCCGCGAAATGAACTTTTTTTGGCTGGTGTCCATGCAAGGAAAGGAGTGCGCACAATGAACACAAGGCTGCAACTCTTGGCTGTGCCCCTGAGCGCACTGGTATTCTCGCTGTGGTTTTTAGATATGCCGGCGGCTTGGGCGAAATGCTGGACGGTAAGCGGAGCGCAATTCTGCGATAACCGCGAGGGACTGGGCAATAATGGTGGCCAGGGACGCGAAGACGGCCCGCGAGGTCCCTCGCCCGAGGAGATCAGAGCGCTGGCGGCAAAAGAGCGGCGTGCAAAAGCCAACGCTTTAAATGATGAAGGCATCGCCGCCTGGAATCGCGGCGCATGGGGTATTGCCGCCGAACAATTTCGGCAGGCGTATGCGTGGAATCCTGATTCCAAGGTTATCTTCAACAATCTCCTCAATGCCCAGCACAAAGTAGGTCTGATTGCCATGGAAGAGGGCGACTGGGAGTACGCGGCCACCCAATTCCAGAGCCTCCTCTATCACAAGCCTGACTCCGGGGAATTCAAACGCCTGTCGGCCGCGGTCGAAAAAAAGCGGCAGGCGGCGCGGCAGGCGCACGAGCTGAACCGTCAAGGAATCAACGCTGCGGATAACGGTGACTGGAAGACGGCCTTTGCGTACTTTCAAGAAGCCACGAAGAACGATCCTCTCAAGGTCGTGTATGCCAACAATCTCGCGATTGCACGGCAAAAGAAAATGGCTTTTGAGCAATACGATCAAGGCCACGCCGCTGCCCAGGGTGGTGACTGGGCCAGCGCCCTGATTCATTTTCAGCAAGCCGCGCTATCCGATCCGGGAGATCCTGCGCATGCTGAAAATGTCGTGCTGGCACAGCGCAAGGTTCACGAGCAACAGAACAAGGCGGTGGTTAAAAAAGTCCAGCAGAGCGTAAGCACGATCGCAGGCGACGTGAAGAGTTCGCAGCCCGTGGGTGATTTGGATCTGAGCGATCTCTCGACCACGGGAGACGCTTTCGGTGCAAACAAGGCTAACCCAAAACTCGCGCCCGCTGTAGCGCAGGAAAACGGGGGCGTTGGAACAGATCCTGGCGCACAACTGAAGAGCGTCGAACACCACAGTCGCCAGGCGCAGTCGCAGGGCAAGGACGACGACAAAAAACAGATGGCGCGAGACGGATTCGACGTCGTCGGAGACGATAGGGGAACCCTAGCCTATCCGGATAAAAACCAACTCCGGCAGGGTCCGCCCTCGGCGCTGGACAAGCAAGTACCCCAGGGCGCGAAAGACGATCCACAGGTCAAGCAGATGCAGGCCTGGTATCGGTCGCTCGATGCCAGGAAAACCGAGAAAGAAACGATGATAGCCGAGATCAAGGAGCAGCAGAAGACCAGCAAGGATCCCGTGCTGGATGTGAAATTGGCCACCCTTGCCAATGACGTAAAGCGATTAAACGACGACCAGGCCCAGGCGAGGGCAACGGTCAAAGAGCGGGTGGAGGTGATCAAGAAGCAGACGCTGAACAAGGGGCTTGCATGGGACGAGGAGCCGTCTGCCGATATACCAAGTGCCAATAAAAATGAGGATTAGCCGAATGGTTCAACAGGCCAGGCGCCGCTTCAACAAGCAGCCCGTCCGGTCGATGTCACCGAAGGAATGGCTTGCAGCTATCATCGCTGTGGCGCTCTTCGGCCTGCTGCCCCTGGGCAGGGCCACAGCCGAGACGATTCCGGCATTGCCGGAAATCGAGCCGGGAGTCGCCGCCGATAATCCGGAACTTGCCCAGCGACGGATCGCGTTGAGCCAGGAGCGCGATGCGCTGCGCGGTCGAACGTTGCAGCACAATGCGGCATGCCGCAGTGTCGAAGAGGGCAGTGCCGCGGATGCGGCATGCACGCAGACGTTGACGGCACTCCAGTCGGATCTTGCCCGCCACATTCAGGCCAGCAAGCGATTCATCACCATGGTGGATGCCGTGCGCAGCAAGGCATCCTTCCTGTATGCGCTGCAGACGCGCACGTTGACTCCCATGGCCGATGGCGGCCATCCGATCGACGCACCCGGTTCGCCGCCAGCGGGTTTGCACGGACTGGTCGGTGGAACGACCTGGACCTACGGCTTCCAGAGGCCTTACGTTAAATGCGAGAAGAAGTGCCAGGATGACATGAAGAGGAATCTGGATGGCCAGCTTGTTCTCTTCTGCTCTTCGCAAAGCGATCCCACGGCCTGTCTCGCGGACGGTCTGCCCTTTACGCCTGACATGTATGACCTGGTCGTTTCGATGGGCAGTTCGCATTCGGCCATCGAGGACCTCGCCACTCGGGTATTGTTTGACGGCACGACGTTCGGAGAGTTTTCGCGGCAGAACAAGGAGATCTTCGCCAGCTTGAAAGGGCGTCAGTTTGCAACGCTCGACTGTCACAGCAATGGGGCAATGGTTTGTCTCGCCGCCCTCCGCAGCGGCGATACAGAGGCGAAAGAGGTTCGGTTGTTCGGGCCTCAGATGAACCCTGAGGCGGCGAAACGCTGGCAGGAGTACGCCATGAACAAAAAAACCACGATCAGGATCTACATCAATAATGGCGACCCAATCGCGGCGATTTCCTGGAAACAACCGACTCCACAGACGCCCGCCGGAAGGGCTGCCACTGCTGCGTGGCTCTCCAATCCGCTGACCGGCCCCGCCACTTTCGCGGAGGCGCTCTTTCATACGTACGTCGACAGCAAGAAGGGCGTGATGGACGAGACCCTCAGGAATTATGGCTTCGACGTTAGGCGATCGAAATGCAAGGACGCGCCCAGCATTGACTGCCATTCAATGAAACTTTACGAGACGAATCTCCTTCAATAGCGAGGGGGAAAAATGAGCTCGTTGCCCATTATGACTTGAGCAATCCACCATGACACGGATCTACCGATATTTTGGATCGAGTATGCTGTGCAAGACTTCCCGCAATCTGGTTTATCTGGTGTCTTGCGGGTTGCTGGTCATGTCGAGTGCCCCGCCGCTCGCCGCTACTTCCCTGGCCTTGCCGGCCGCGGCGAAGGAAGCCGTGAATAAAGGCATGAGCGCCGATAAAAGCCGGGACTACCTTACCGCCATCAGCCATTTTCAGGAAGCGCTCCGGATCGCGCCGGATGCTCCGGAGGTTCTGTTCTATCTTGGCGTGGAGGAATCAAAAGTCCCGGGACGCGAACTGCGTGCCATTGCCTGGCTCGGCGCGTATCTGTCGTTGCGAGCTGATGGAGCGGGCGCGACGAAGGTCACGAACCAGATTGGCAAGTTAAGGATTGCGCATCACAAGACTCTGGCGAGAGTAGTCGAGGCCATTGAGAAGTCCGCCCAGTTTGCGGAGCGCAGGGGTCCGAGCCTGCGAGACGTTGCCCGCAAGCTGGCCGAGATCGGTGATGTCCCATCGGCGCTGCAGGTCGCAGCCAACCTGTCGGAGTTCCCAGAGTCCCAGGCCGAGGCGTACGCCGGGATCGCCACAGTCCAGGCCACGAGGTGGGAGATCGCTGGTGCCTTGCAGACCGCCAGTTTGATCGCCGAGGCGCAGCCCGCGAAAGGCGATGCGTTGGCGCACATTGTCAAATTTCAGATTGCGCGCGACCGGGTCGGAGCGCTGGAGACCATTGGGCGCATTCAGGATCCCAAGAACAAAGACCGGGCGAAGCGGATCGTCTCTTATTTTCAAGCCAGGACCGATGACGTTGCGAGCGCCCTGAAGACCGCCGAATCCATCCAGGATGAGGAAGTCCGGGGCTCGGCGCTCAATGACATCGCCCATGTACAAGTCGATGCCGGTGATTTGGCCGGAGCGCTCAGGACGGCCATCCTGATTCCGGCGGTGGGGGACGCAAACGCTGTGCTACAGCACATCAGTCTTGCCCAAGCCAGAAAAGGCGACATCGGCGGGGCTCTCAAGACCGCCGCCCTGTACGGCCATGGCTCCGATTTGCAATCTCGCGTCGCCAAGGTTCAGGCCGAAAGCGGCGACCTGGCCGGCGCCCTCAGAACCGCCGCTTCATTTGACAAAGATAATAAAGACTACTACACGATGGGCCTGGTTCAGGCGTCATTTGCGCAGGCGCAATTGACGCGCGGCGATGCCGGTGGTGCCCGGAAAGCGCTGGCTTCGGCGCGCCAATCGGCAGACCTTGTTTCGGACACCGACCGTAAGGAAACGGTATTGCGCCAGATCGCTCTCATCCAGGCCGAGAGCGGTGACTTGGCCGGCGCCCTGGCCGTTGCCGGCCAGATTCAATCCGTCTATTGGAAAGGGGAGACCCAAAGCGATATCGTCGTCGCTCAAGCCAGAGGTGGCGATGTGGCGGGCGCCCTCAATACCGCCGACGCGATTCAATACCCTGACGACTATAAGAAGAGCGTCGCGCTGGTCCGTGTTGCAGAAATCCAGGCCAAGGGCGGTAACTTCGCAGGGGCACTTCGCACATCTGGCTTGATCCGAAGTGATTCCAGCAAGGCTGCCGCACAGCGCATCGTGGCGGAACTTCAGGTCCAAAGGGGCGATCTGGCCGGGGCGCAGAAAACCGTCGGGCTGATCCAAGATGCAACCTCCCAGAAGGAAGCGCAGCAGGCCGTGGACGCTGCCCGATTCAAGGCCGGCGATCTGGTTGCCCTATGGCGCCAAAGGCTGGAGGACTCCAACCTCGACCACGACGGCGCCCTCAATGCCGCGCCATTCCTGGATCTGGCAAAACACCTGCAATCCGTGTCAGCCATCGAGGATCCCAAGAAACTCTTTGGGGCACTCTATCGAACGTTCATAGACCTGATTGACGCGGAAATTGTCGTCAACCAACTACTGGAACAACAATCCAAAAAATAGGAATCTCATCACATGAAAGCTACCTGTATTCGAATCGCCGTTCACGCGCGCTTGCTCGGCGGCATAGTGCTGATCTGCACCACGTCAGCGGCCTTCGGCGAGGATGAGTCAACGCCTTTTCCACGCGAGGAAGTATCACGCCTGACGGCTGAGATCCGCAAGGATCCGGAAAATGATGAATTGCGGCGCGATTTCATCGATCTGCTGCGCGGTCGTACGCTGCGAATGCCCGCGGAGGGCACCTACAAACTGCTGGATTCGGCGGCAATGCTCGAGGACACCGGTAAGCCGGACGATCTGAAGCGCGCGATAACGATCTACAAACGTGTGGCGAACTCCGTGCCGTGGTACGTCAGCGTCTACATGAATCTCGGCTTGGCTTACGAAAAGACGCGCGATTGGGCACAAGCCAAGCGTTACTACGACCTGTTTCTTTACGCCGGTGCGGACTACTCGATGGTGCCCGCCGAACTCTCAATTATTCGCGAGGCGTTACACCGGGTGGAAGACGAGATTGCAAAAGGCCGTAAGTAACGAAACTGATCGAGGAAGCATGTGGTCGACCTGACAGAATCGCATAACCGACAGAAGGAACCAGGTTTGGTTAGTTGCATATTGGCTCTTTTCAGAGGGCGATCGAGACCGAACCAATTATGCGGCTAACCAGGACTGAAAATCATCTAGTCGCCCCACTTTTAACGGCTCTGACCCAATGATTTCTGCGGTGCTTTCTTTCATTTCCATGAACACGCCGAAACGTGTGGTGAGGATCCTGCTCACCGCGTGGATATGCGCAGCTACCCCGGCATTGGCGGCTGCTCCAGACGGGGAATGCGGCGAGCGCATGACATTGGCTAAACTGATCGCCAATCCGGATGCTTATCATGGCAAAGCACTGTGGGTCGTCGCCTACGCAACGATCGATTTCGAGAACATGACGGCGTGCCCGTCGGAAAATGAAACGCAAGCGGGGAACTGCCTCTGGCTCAACGTAGACGATGGTCCTTTCAAAACCGATCAGGACTACATTCGCTACCAATCGAAGTTGCAGATATGGCGGCAGTTCAATTTACAGACCGTCGCCATCTGCGCGACGTTCAACAAGACCGAGACAGGCCATTTCGGCGTGTGGCGGGGCGGCCTCGGTAACGTCATGGAAGTGTCGGGGCACGGAGGTGGCTGGAACTTCAGTTCGAACGCCGCGGTGCCGCGCACCGCATGCGTGGGTGAATTGCCGGTGCCGGAGGAATCCAGCGAACGACGGATTGGGCACGGCAATCTGAAACTTCGCAACGGAGATTACGAAGGTGCTATCGCCGACTTTAACCTTGCCATCGACCTTGAGCCTCGCAATAGCAGGTATTACCTTCTGCGCGGCAACGCGAAAAAGCTCAACCGCGACTACGCTGGCGCCATTGCAGACTACACGCGTGCGATCGAGTTAGAACGGGAGTACAAGGATGTCATGTTCACTACCCGTGCCGGGGCGAGAGAGCTGACGGGCGATCTGGACGGCGCCATTGCCGACTATAGCCGGGCGATCGAGATTGATCCGAAGTTCGGCGGCACGTACAAACTCCGCGGCTTCGCCAGACAAAAAAAAGGAGATCTCGCGGGCGCTGCCGCGGATTTTGCGCAGGCCGAACGGTTGGCGCCGAAGCAGTAGCCCCCGCCAACAGACCAACTCAGGTGCTCAGCGTAAAACCTTCATAGTTCCTCGCGGCAATGTCTGCGCAGATCTTCCGGTAGTGCGCCATCCCGCCAGCGTAGGGCATGAATACGCGCGGCTTGCCGGGGATGTTGGCGCCGAGGTACCAGGAGTGCTTCGCCTGCGGCAGTACCGTGGCTTCGGCGGCCGCGTTCACCTGCGCCACCCACGAGTCCACGGCTTCTTCCCGCGGCTCGATCCGCTTGAGGCCGTGCTTGCGCATGTGCGCGATGCAGTCGGTGATCCACTCGACATGCTGCTCGATGGCCACCGGCATGTTGCACAGGACTGACGGACTCCCGGGGCCAGTGATGGTGAACAGATTCGGAAAACCCGCAACTTGAAGTCCGAGGTGGTTGCGCGGCCCCGCCTTCCACGCTTCCTTCAGCGGCAGGCCGTCGCGACCGCGAATGTCCATGCGCAACAGCGATCCGGTCATGCCGTCGAAGCCGGTGGCGAAGACGATGACGTCGAGCGGGTATTCGGCACTGTGCGTTTTTATTCCGCCTGGGGTGATCCGTTCTATCGGATCGGCGCGGACGTCGACCAGCGCCACGTTGTCGCGGTTGAAGGTCTCGAAATAGTCGGTGTCGATCGGCGGGCGCTTAGCGGCATAAGGGTGGTCGATGTCGGCCAGCTTCTCCGCCGTTGCCGGATCTTTCACGATCTTGCGGATCTTGTCCTTGAGGAATGCGGACGCGGTTGCATTCGCTTCGTTGTTCGTCACCAGGTCGCGAAACACCGCGCGGAAGCGCAGGCCACCGGTCTCCCAGGCTTTTTCGTAACGGGCCTGGCGTTCCTGCGGCGGGATCGACAGCGTCAGGGTCTCGGATAGCAGGAAGGGATGGCCGTTGACGGCCGCACGCATGGTCGTCCGGATCTCGTCTCTGTTGTCCTGGATCCAGCGATTGAACTCCGGGGTGAGCGGTCCATTGCGTGCGGGTACGCTGTAGTTCGCGGTGCGCTGGAAAACGGTCAGATGGGCGGCCGTTTCCGCTATGACCGGCGCGGCCTGGATGCCGGTCGAGCCCGTGCCGATCTGGCCGACCCGCTTGCCGCGGAAGTCGACGCCTTCATGCGGCCATTGCCCGGTGTGATACCACTTGCCCCTGAAGGCATCCAGGCCCGGGATATCCGGGACGTTCGCCGTTGAAAGGCAGCCCACGGCGGTTATTAGAAATTGGGCGGTCAACACGTCGCCGGCATCCGTGGTCACGCGCCAGCAGTTCGCGGCCTGGTCGTAGTGCGCCGATTCGACACGGGTATTGAAGCGAATATCCCGTTTCAGGTCGAACTTGTCGGCGACATGATTGAGATAGCGCAGGATTTCCATGGGGCCGGGATACTTTTCCGTCCACTCCCATTCCTTCCACAGGTCTTCGGAGAAGGTGTAGCAGTACGAATGGCTTTCCGAATCGCAGCGCGCACCCGGGTAGCGGTTCCAGTACCAGGTGCCGCCGACTCCCGCGCCGGCTTCCAGCACCTGGACCGAAAGGCCCAGCCGGTCGCGCAGGCAGAGCAATTGATAGAGGCCGGAAAACCCGGCGCCAATGACCAGCGCATCGAAGGCGCGTGGCGGGCGGGTAGTTTTTTCTGAAGATTCAGGGTTGCCACTCATTGCCATTCGAATTCCTGATTTCTGTCGCGCCCGGGCTGAATGTTCTATCCCGTAAAACTATCCGGGAAAACCATCCGGAAACACGATCCGGTAAAACCTGGCACAGGGCGGTGCCCGTGGAGAATGTTAACCAGGCCCGCATCATTGCATATCAGGAGGTCAATGTTGCAAGGCCGGCCCGCATGACGGGATTGAAAAGCGCTAAAGTGGGCCCTCCAACCGTACAGTGAGCCACTGCTCATGGCCAAGTCTCCCGTTCCGGATTTATCCCGGCTCGATCGCGTAATAGCCGAAGCGCGGCGGCATAGCAACGAGCGCGAAGCAACCTATCGCGAACGCGCGCTCAAGTTATATCCCCACCTATGCGGTCGCTGCGCCCGGGAGTTTTCCGGGGTGCGCCTGCGCGAGCTGACGGTGCACCACAAGGATCACAACCACGACAACAATCCGCTGGACGGCAGCAATTGGGAGCTGCTTTGCATTTATTGCCACGAGAACGAGCATGCAAGGGTCGCCGACGAGGCGGTGAGGGGGCGCAATCCCGGTGACCAGAGGCCCGGGGCGACGCACAATCCCTTCGCGGACCTGCAAAGGAAGTTGGAAGAAAAGAAAAAATCGCGTTAGCAGTCAACGAAACGAGCGGTCAACGAAACTAGCGGTCAACGAAACGAACCGCAATCGCCCGTCCGGGGCGGGCGACGATCCTTGCTAGTTTGGCAGGTCCTTCCGCCCGTGCCGGGCGCCGTCCGGACACTTGCGTGGCCGCAACCGGCAGATGCCGGCCCGGCTATGGAACCAGCGTGAAGTCTTGGGTCGCACTGGCGCTGACGATGTCCTTCGCAACCGGCGGGCTCGTCGCGTACCCCTCGGCAGAAGCTTCGATGTTGTACTTCCCGGTGACTGCCACGAACGAATTCAGGGGAATCGGCAGCGGACCGTATTTCCCGGACACTGGCGCGTCGATGGGAAGGGTCAGGAGATACGTGCCATCCAGAAGGTCCGCCGCATCCGACTGCACCGAGATGGTCGTGGCATTGCCGCTTTGCTTTGCCGTCACGAAGGGCACGGTGTTGGTCGTGCTTGCCGGATTCAGACGGACGGTTCCGGATATCGTGCGAGTGCGCGCATCCGGAAGTGTCAGCGGCAGTGCGCTCGTCGCCAGTACTGCAACGGCGCTCTGGTCGGCGACGGGCACGTTGATGATCACCGCAGTCGAGTAACCATCGGCCGTCATCACGAAGTCGTAAGTGCCCGGCGCCAATCGCGCCAGGAAAAATTCTCCCGTCTGCGGATTTGGAGCGGCGCTAAGGATCACCTCTCCGCCCTGCTGCGCGGAAACCATCACGTTGGAACCCAGCAGGGCCGAATTGACCACACCGCGGATGCCGTTGGCGGCCGTTTCGACCGGGACGGGAACAGCCGTGATCTTGATCTTCGGCTTGAGGAAGCGGGAACCCTTGCCGTGCCTGACGATGGACTTGCAGGCATCGAAATCGAGCATCAGGTCCGTCCGCTCGCCGGCGTTCACGGTGAATCCATGGACCAGCTTGATGCCCGAGCGATCCCCACTGGGAAGGTTGATCGGAATCTCGACATCGGTTCCTGAGAACACCACCGAATTCGCGATGTTGCCGCCTTTGTTCGATGCCAGCACCAGGCGGACCTGTTGGTAGTGGCCGGCCTCGAGGGGCGCTTCGCCGAGGCTTGTAAACACGCCGTTGGTCAGGTCGAGCAGGTTGATCTTGCGCGGCGGATCGATGCTGATCCGGGTCCAGCCGTCGTTGCGGTTGTTCTTGTCGTGTTCGTCGTCCTTGCTTTTGTGGTTGTCGTCGTTGTCGTCTTCGTCGTCGTCGGCGTCTTCAACCTCCGAACTTCGATGGATCCGCACCTCGCGGATCGTGACATTGACTGCATCGAAGCCGCAGGCCGGAGCATCGGTCAGGGCGACGCGAACGCTGCCCTGGCTCCCGCCGCTACCGCCGCTACCATCACCATCTCCCCCGCCGCACGCCGACAATAGCAAGGTCGGAATCAGCGCACCCAGAGCCCGGAGGGCATTATGGTCAAGCCGGAGGATCTTCATTTGCAGCTCCTTTAGGGTTCCAGATGTAGGGTTCCAGATGAGTTGCCCTCGACACCACGTAACAGGGCGTCATGATCAATGCATGCCGGTGAGACAGATTGACAGGGTATAAATTTCACACCTACCCATCCGGCATCCAGTAATTTAGTCCGTACGGACTACGAAAAACGGGCGCGGAGTCAATTTGCCATCGCTCGAACTTGGAGGCACAGGCCGCTGTCAGAACGAGTCTGCGCGGACTGTGCGGAGTAAGGCAAAAAGTAGTCCGCGGCCATGCAGAGGGGTCCGGCATAATTCCGCCGTCGGGCGGCTGATTTCAGCCAGGAGCAGTCGTTCGCGAACAGATGGGCCGGTTGTCTCATCCTCGATGAATCTGGTTTTGAATGCCCGGTCCGGGTCGAGGCCTATGCACGGGGTCGGATCGTAATGCTTGCGGGAGATACCATGCTTCGAAGATCCATGCTCGTCTTGCTGTGCGGGTTGCTCAGCAATCTCGCCGCCGCCGCAGAGCCCGAGCGCGACGCGTCACGCGGTGAACTGTTGTATTCCACACATTGCATCGCCTGCCACACTACCGAGGTTCACTGGCGGGAAAAGAAAATCGCCACCGACTGGGTCACTTTGCAGGGGCAAGTCAATCGCTGGCAGGGAAATTCATCGCTTGGTTGGGGCGAAGCAGACATCACGGAAGTTGCGCGATACCTGAACGCGCTCTACTACCACTATGACGCGCCGGAATGACCCGCGCTGATCCAGGCCGCGCCGGTCCCGGCACTGCAAGATCCCGGCACTGCAAGATCCCCGCACCGTAAGAGTTGGCAGATTTGCTGCCCTCCCCCGGACCACGCAGCGGCTCCACGTTTCGGGGTTACTCGGTGGTCCGGGTGGTTGCGATGGAGACTGCGAGCCGGGACCTCTGTACGGGTGTGGCGACCGCGGTCAGGGCGCCGGTTGCCGCATCGACACTGTAGGTCTGGATGCCGCTGGTCATGCCGACATAGGCGAATTGACCACTCGGGTCGAAGGCAATGGATTTGGGATTGTCCGCTGAGACCGGCGCGCCGCTCGGCGTCAATGCACCGCTCGCAGCATCGATGCGGTAAATCCAGATGTCGTTGGAGTTCTGGTTCGCCACATAGGCAAGGTTGCCGTCCGGATGAACTGCGATGGACTGGGGAGCAACTCCCGTTGTGACAGGCGAACCCTGCCGGGTCAACGTTCCGGCTGCGGGATCCAGTTGGTACGTCGACACCTCGCCTGGGCCCGAGCCTGCGCTGCTTGCCGCATACGCGAACTTGCCGCTCGGATGCGCGGCAATGCGCCCAACCCCGACTCCATCCGCAGTTGCTGCGAGCAAGGTCAGGGCCCCGGAGGCCGGATCAATGGCGTACGCTGCGATGAAGTTTGGGCCTTCGCTTTTCACATAGGCGACATTGCCATTGCGGGGGACTTGGATCGAGGCGATGACTCTGCCTGTCACGACCGTGCTCGCCAGGATCAATGCGCCGGTGTCGGCGTCGATGCGCCAGGTCGAGATCGACTGCGGCTCCTGCGGCGGCGGAAAGGGCGAGTCGCTTGGGTAGTTGTTCGGCACAAAGAGAAAATTGCCGCCAGGATCCACGGCGACCGAGCTGGTCCCGTTGGTACTATCATCTCCGGTAGCGCCGATCTGGGTCAGGGCACCGGTGGCAGCATTGATGCGGTAAGCGGACACGCCCTGATACGAGGTATTCGACACATAAGCGAATTTGCCGCCGGGATGCACGGCGACCTGGGTGGGATAATTTCCGGCCGTGACGGGCAAACCCACCGGAGTCAATTCCCCGGTCGCCGGACTGATGCTGTAGGCCGAGACGGTGTTGGAAAAATCATCCGCAACATAGGCGAAAGAGTACTGGATCGCCGTTGCTGGCGGTGGCGTTGTGGTTCGTGATGACGGCGTGCCGGTTGCAGCCGGCGAGGGGCTGGCGTTTGTCCCGGCGCTATCTGTCCCGGCTCCGCCACCGCATGCCGCCAGCCATAGCGGGACGAGCAGCAGGGCGAACGGCGCTTTCCTGCAGGGGAGACGCATATTGACCTTCGCTTTCCCGACCCGAGGGCCGCGATTCGAATCCGTGCCCGCGAGTTGCAGACCCGTACACTTCTGACAGGCCGGGCAACGCCGCGGGGCCCGGGTTGGGGGCCGCGCGTGGAGCCGCCAGGGTTTTTTCTAGCGCAGCCCGAAGAACGACAGGATTGCGACGATGATGACGATTGCGCCGACGATGTAGACGATGTTGTTCACAGGATTTCCCCTTTCTCTGGGGTTAAGGATCGAATCGCGTGCCTGACAGCAAGGATCCACTACACGCGACTTTGCATTGTTCCTTTGCCGGCCAGGACCTTCGGTGCGCCACCGCTCATAGCGGCCCGATAGTTACATTCCACAGCGGTAACCGGAACCCCGGGGGCGGAAGCAGACTCCAATCCCACTTGGGGATTCTTTAAGACTCTTCCCCCGGCTGTCACTCAAAAGAGCCTACAGCCTGGCGCGATCGTCATTCCCGTGTTCCGGCTCGGGAACACGGCATAGCGCCCGCCACGAAAGACAGCCATGTCGGATTTATCGGGATCGCACGACGCGGCACCGGCCTCAACGGGGTTGTGGCTGGCCATCAGGAAGGCTGCCGGCCGGCTGCAGGATTGGTTTGTCATCCAGCCGGTGGCCGTCAAGCTGATCGTGCTGGCCCTGGCCGTCCTGATACCGGCCAGCGGACTTTATTCGTTGGCGCACGTCCTCAAGCAGGCCGCGGTTGCCGAGCAGGTCAGGTCCATGACCGCTGGCGGGAAGGCGAGCGAGGGGATATGGACGCTCAATGAGACGCTGCCCGTAGTGTTCGGCACCGGCTCGGTACTGAGCTTCCTTGAAACCAACCCGGTCGAGCGCATCACGGTGATCTACAAGCCACTGACGTGGAGCGTTTCGGAGCGCGTCATCCTGATCGAATCGCAAGGCAGGCAGCACGCGTATTACCCGAGCGACATGGAGAGCAAGATCTTCGCCGACAAGGCCGTCACTGCACTGTGGGGCGGCAAACTTGTCTTCGTTCCGCGCGACGAGCTCAGGGCCGGCAGCCTCGAATTGCTCGAACGCCTGGACCAGCGCTTTGCCGGCGCCCGCCCGCAGTCCGCGAAGGACGGCTGGATCGCCGTCGTCAGCGGCGTGCTTTCGGGCGCACTTACGCTCGGCCTGCTGGCTTTCCTGTACTTCCAGCTCAAGGGCCAGTTCAAATCGCTCAAGTTCATCGAGCCGGCGCAGGTGCAAGGCTCCATCGACGACCTGGTGGGCATGGACGACATCAAGGCCGAGGTGGCGCAGATCAAGGACCAGTACCAGCGCCGCGCGGCGTATGCCGAGTACGGCATCAGCAAGCCCTTCAACGTCATGTTCAGCGGCCCGGCGGGGACCGGCAAAACCAAGCTGGCCAGCTACCTGGCCAAGGAACTCCGGCTTCCCATCCTGTTCCACTCCGCGGCCAACCTGGAAACGGGCTTCGTGTCAGGCGGCTCGAATACGTTGAGCCGCATCATGGCCATGGCCAGGCGCCGCAAGCGCTGCATCGTCTTCATGGACGAGGCGCAGGACCTTTTCATGAAGCGCGGCGGCCGCCGCAAGTTCGACGACGACACCGCGAACACGCTGCTATCCGTGCTGGACGGCGTGCGCAGCCGGCACGAAGCCGAGATCATCTGGATCGTGGCCAGCAACTTCAACAGCGAGACCATGCAGATGGATGAAGCCATGCTGCGCCGTTTCCAGATGAAGGTGGACTTTCGCATGCCCAACCGGGAGGAACGGCGGGCCATCATCGACCACTACCTGGGCAGCCGCGCCGACAAGGTGTTACCCGACCTGGACCTGCGCCACCTGGTGGCAGTGACCGAGGGCCGCAGCCCGGCCGACCTGGAGACCATTGTCAACCAGGCCGGCATCAAGGCCGTGCAGGCGGGTGAAATGATCGGCGCCGATACCCTGATGCAGGCCGCCGAGCGCGTGCTTGTGGGCAACGTCAACACCAACACCACCAAGGAACGCGAGCGCGACCGCCGCATCATTGCCGTTCACGAATGGGGTCATTTCCTGGTGGACCTGGAGCACGAACGCAAGCTGGCCGACGGCAATTGGGAGCGGGTCCTGGCCGACATGAGAACCATCAAGATTTCACTGAAGGCCAACCCCCGCAACAATGCATTGGGATTCGTCTTCCACAAGCAGGGGGCCAACCTGCTCAAGACCAGGGGGGACATCGAACACGACGTGCGCGTGCTGCTGGGCGGCATGGCCAACGAGGAACTTTTCTTTGGCGAGGAGGGCACGACCAACGGGGCGCACAACGACATCACCCGCGTGACGGAACTGCTGCACCACGCCGTGGGGGAAATGGGCATGTACCGCAAGACCCGCCTTAACTTCGGAGCGCTCGGGCGCGACCGCAACGGGGGCGGCCATGAAGTGGACGAGGAGACGCGCAGCATCATGCAAGCGCAGAGCGAGCGCCTGTACGGCGAGACGAGGGCGTTGCTGTCCCGGCAAAAACTACTGACCGAGCACCTGGTCGGCAAGCTCCTCGAGGCCGGCGAGATCAGCCTGAATCAGGCGCTGTCCGAGATCCGCAGCTTTGAAGGCGGCGAACGGTGAAGAAGGGCGGTGAAGAAGGGCGGCGAACGGTGAACGGTAAACGGTGAACGGTAAACGGTGAACGGTGAACGGTGAAGAAGGGCGGTTAACGGTTAACGGTAAACGGTAAACGGTGAACGGTGACGAAAAAAACCAAGCCACCGTTCACCGTTCGCCGGTCACCGTTCACCCGTTACGGACTACCGGCTATTGCTGGCTATCGCGTTGCGTCTTTGCCATCGCCAGGGCGTCACTTCGGGTCGACTTGGCATCCGACATGCAGGTGCGCATGGCGTCCCCCTGCAGGCTGTCGCATTTCGCCTTGGCGTCTTTGTACTCCGCCTGCGCCTTGGCCTTGGCGGCGGTGCAATCAGCCTTCGCGGTCGGGGAGTCGGACTACTTGGCGTCCGTCGCAGCATTGGGGGTACATCGGCCGGTTTCTTATCCGAATCAGTACATTGGGGATAGAAAAAAAGGGATATTGGGCTCCCTTCAGGGGCCCTGCCCCGCAGTCACCCGTCACTTTCCTCAGCGCGTGATGAAGCTGACGAACGTGATCAGTCCCCCGACAAACAGCGCCGCCCCGATGACTGCAACGATGACCACCTGCGCCGGGCTGACCTTTGGTGCATCCGGCCCGTAGTCGCGATTGCGGCCGATCATGAAGAATCCGGACACGACGATCCAGATGACCTGCAGCAGGTTCGCTTTCCTGGGAGTCGGCGGGGAACTCGGTTTGTCCGGCAAGGCTGTCATACGCGCGTTAGTAGTGTATTCCGACCCGCATTCTAGAGGAAAGGAACGCGGTACTGAATGCGCCGCAATTCGTTGAACCGGTCCTGAAGGAATCGTGCGTCGACGCGGCCGACGCACCAGCGCCATATCGAGCGTGGACTGATGACGCTGTATCGCTCCTGAAAACTGCTGCGCAAGGCACAAGTTCGTTCGCTGCACCGGATCTGGAGATTCAGGTATGTTCCTGATGATGCGTGGGCTACCATGTTCTCTGGCTGGGTTGCTTCCCTGTCCCCTGGGTTCCGACAGCCGGGTTCGCGACCACAAGCAGAATCGGCAGACGCTGCTCACTTCAACCTGGCGGTATCGGAACAGATCGCAACTGTCGCAACTTAGAGCATGGGCCAGGCAGAACAACACGGCGATCCCGCCAACCATCTCGCGGCAAGGCACCGCCATGTCCTCGTCCTCGGGGACTACAGGCAGACGGTGACGATCGTCCGCTCCCTGGGCCGGGTCGGCTTCCGGATAACCCTGGGCACCAGCGAAGGGCGCAGTTCGACCGCGCTTTCGCGCTACGTCTCCGAGGTGCGCATCTTCCAGGAATCCGACCGCGACCGCTTCCTCGACCAGCTCGAGGACTACCTGAGGCGCGAGAAGCCCGACTACGTATTCCCGGTCGGCGACGACCAGGCGCGCTGCATAGCCTGCGCCACCGAACGCTTCATGCCGCTCGCCACCTGGGTGATGCCCGATCCGGATACGTTGCTGCGGTGCCTCGACAAGCGCGCGCTCTACGAGCTGACCCCGACGCTCGGCATCCCGACCGTAGCGTGGAGAAAATTCACCGATATCGCCGGTTGGTCGCGAGCCGTGCATGAAATAGGCTTTCCGGTCGTGGTCAAGCGCAAGGATTCCTCGGCGAACATAAGGCAGAAGAAGGCCATCATTCTCCGGACTCCCGATGCGTTCGACGCTTTTCTCACCGAGCTGGCGAACGAGCCCGATGTGGGGTCGCTGCTGCTGCAGAAGTTTGCCTCCGGCGCGCGCCAGAACTGCCACATCGCCGCCGATCGCGGCCGCCTTGTGGCCTACTTCCAGCAGAAGGTGCTGCGAACCGACCAGCTCGACGGTACGGGAATCGGCGTCGAAGGCGTCTCGGTGCCGGTTGCCCCCGAACTGCGCGCCTACTGCGAGCGCCTGGTCGAGGCTCTCGGCTACCACGGCATCGGCTGCATCCAGTTCATGGTAGACGAGGGTAGCGGGGCTGTCGCCTTCCTCGAATTCAACCCGAGGATGGACAGCACTGCGGCGCTGCCCTATCGACTGGGGTACGACTATCCGCGCATCGCGGTGGAGATTGCTGCGCGTGTTGCGCTGGCTCCGCTCACCAGGGCATATCCAGTCGGCAAACGGTACCACTGGCTCTACGGCGACGTGCTGAGCTGGTTCGGTTGTCGCAAGCAGGGCCGGCAAAGCAGCGCGGAGCTCCTGCGCTGGGCGCTCAGGATGTCGTGGAGCACGCTTACCAGCTACCACCTGACCTGGGATGCTCGCGACCCGATGCCGACTCTGCACATGTTCTGGAAAAAACTTTCCAGGGCCGTCCGGAGACAGCGGCCGGGCTGATCTTCGGTGCGTCCGGCCGTAGTCCCGATTGCGCCCGATCATGAAAAACCCCGATCATGAAAACCCGGACACGACGATCCAGATGACCTGCTGCAGGTTGGCTTTTTTCGGGATTGAGGGCTGGGAAGGAACAGGAAAGCAGGGCCCGGTTTCTTTTCCGGCATACTCCAATTCTCCACAACAACAATAAGCCGCAACCCTTCATGCTCGACTACGCCACGCTTTTCCGTCCCGACCTGCCGCCCGCCGCTGCCCGCTGGAACGGTTTCCCGAGGTTCAATTTCGTTGGTGGCCACAACGATGCCGACTGCGTGCCGGTCGAGGCGCTCATTGCGGCGGCGGCGAAGGTGCTGAAGCGGGAGGGGCGATCGCTCGCCACCTATGGGTTAGACAGCGGCCCGCTGGGCTACCGGCCATTGCGCGAATACATCGCCGGCAAGCTGGACCGGGACGCCGGCATCAAATGCTCGGCGGACCAGGTGCTCATCACGTCGGGTTCGCTGCAGGGACTCGACCTGGTCAATGCCCTTCTGGTGACCCCGGGCGATACCGTGGTCGTCGAGCAGATGACCTACGGCGGCGCGCTCACGCGCCTGAAGCGAGCAGGCGCGAATGTCGTCGGCGTGCCGCTGGATGGCGACGGGCTGAGCAGCGCCGCGCTGGAAACGACGCTCAAGGACATGAAGGGGCGCGGCATTCGTCCGAAATTCATCTACACCATCCCCACCGTGCAGAACCCGACCGCGACGGTGATGAGCGAAGGCCGCCGGCGGGAAATCCTGGCGCTTGCGGAAAACCACGGCGTGCCGGTGTTTGAGGACGAATGTTATTCGGACCTGGTCTGGGGCGGTGCGCGGCCGCAGGCGATGCGCGGCATGACGGCAGACGACCGGGTCATTCACATCGGCTCGTTCTCCAAGTCGATCGCGCCGGCGTTGCGGATCGGCTACCTGGTCGCCGACTGGACGGTGATGAGCCGGATCCTGGCAATCAAGAGCGACGGAGGGTCGGGAGCGCTCGAGCAGATGGTGCTCGCGGAGTTCTGCCGCGAACATTTCGACACGCATATCGTGACCTTGCGCAAAGCCCTGCGCCGAAAAGCCGAAGTGCTGATGGAAGCGCTGACGGCGCAGTTCGGTCCTGTGGCCGCTTTCGACGATCCGGCCGGCGGGATTTTTTTATGGGTCAGGCTGCCGGATGCGGTCGATACCACTCGCCTGACCCAGGTCGCGCTGGAGTCCGGCGTCGCCGTCAATCCGGGAGCAGAGTGGATGACCAATACCGTCGCCGGACAGCGCCGAATTCGGCTTTGTTTTGCGCATCCCGGCGAGCAGGTGCTACGCGACGGCGTCGCCCGCCTGGCAGAAGTCTGCCGGCGGGAATTCGGCGTGCCGGTTCCGGATCCGAAGGGGCATCGGTAAATGGCAAAGAAGGCGCCATCCTGGCTGACGCGGCCGGCAACCTGAAGATCAGCCGGGAAGACTTACTCGATCAATTGTCATTGCTCACCGAACCTGAACGATGTGAACGACCAGGGCAGCAAGGGAAGCAGGGCATTGCGCCTTATCAGTTGATATAATCATAGTAACCATATCAATTGAGGGAGCCAACATGATCCGTGAAGCCTCCGCCATGACCGTCCGCCAGAACCTCGGCGATCTTCTCAACGAAGTCCAGTATCGCAATGGCAAAGTCTTGATTACCAAGGCCGGCAAGCCGGTTGCGGCGCTGGTCGATATCGCCCTTTTCGAGCGTATCCGGAAACTGGACGAGGAGTTTGACCAGATGACGGCGGATTTCGCGCGGGCGTTCAAGGGCAAAGCCGAGAAGGAGGTCAATGCCCTGCTCGGTGAGGCCGTCAAGGCTGTTCGCCGCAAGCCTGCCGGGAAGTGAGGGTTGTCCTCGATAGCAATGTATTCCTGTCCGGCTTGATGTTTGCGGACGGTGCGCCGGGGCGCATCGTCGCCGCGTGGCGGGAAGCGCGTTTCCAGGTGGTCATTTCCGTGCATCAACTGGCTGAGATCGGACGGACGCTCGCGTATCCGAAGATCCAGCGCATCCTCGGTTGGGACGACCTTCGCATCGAACAATTCATCAGGCAGTTGTATATTCGTGCCGAGATCGTGGATCTCAGCGGAACTTTCGTTGAAGTGCCGCTGGATCCGGACGATGTTCCGATCCTGGCGACGCTTGTCGCCGCGAAAGCCGATGTGCTGATTACCGGTGACGGCGATCTCCTCGCGTTGCGCGATCAATACGCGATCCTGACGCCGGCGGAATTCGTCCGCAAGCTGTGAACAGTGAATCCGGAACCGCCTTGCGGACGGAAGCATGCCGGCGCCGCTGCTGACCCTTAAGACCCACGAGACCCTGCACGCCGGCTTGCGGGCAGACAGGAGAGCCATTGAATGCTCGCTCGACCTGAACCGCTCAGCGGTGATGGTCGAAATAAGCGAGGCGGGCTGGACGTGGCAGGGCCGGCGATTTCCCTGGATGGCCAAGTGCAAGGATCGGACGATCTATCACTGGACCGGTGAGACCTTCGAACCGGTGCAACGCTTTGCGGCATCGCTGATCAAGCTGGTGCCGACGGAGTGGGGCACGCCGACCTTCGAGATCGACGGCATCAAGATGCTGGTCACCGCGAAAGTCTCGCCCTGGGCGGATGCAGAACGCAAGGTCGGACTGATCCAGCCGCGTGGAAAGGTCATTCTCGATACCTGCGGCGGCCTTGGCTACTTCGCCGAGTGGTGCCTGCAAGGCCAGGCGAAGCAGATCCTTTCGTTTGAAAAAAATCCCGACGTAATCTGGCTGCGCAGCTTGAATCCCTGGTCCCCCGCGGCTGGTGGCGCATTGACATTGAACCTGGGCGACATCGCCGAACAGATCGTCGGGATGCCCGAAGAATCCGTCGACGCCATCCTCCACGACCCGCCGCGCTTCGGCATTGCCGGAGAACTCTACTCGCAGGTTTTCTATGATCACCTGGCCCGGGTGATCCGGCGCAAGGGCCGGATGTTCCACTACACCGGCACGCCGAACAAACTCACCAGCGGCCGCGATGTACCGAACGAAGTGGCGAAGCGGCTGCGGAATGCGGGATTTTTGACAGAAATAATTGGCGACGGGGTGGTGGGGGTCAGAAAATAGAAAGCAGGGCCTCGGCCCTGCTTTTCGTCAGCCCTTCTGGCGCGGCTTCATCTCTGCCTGCTCCTTCGCGCCAACACCACTTTCAACCTTGCTGATCTTGAGCTGCTGCCCCGACACCCACACCTTGCGGAGGTCCCGCGCAATCTCCTTCGGCATGCCTTCGGGCAGGTCAACGAAGCTGTGGTCGTCAAGGATTTCGATGCGGCCGATATGCTGGCTTTCGAGGCCGGCTTCGTTGGCGATGGCACCCATGATGTTGGCGGGCTTCACGCCGTGCTGCTTGCCGACTTCGATGCGATAAGTCGTCATCCCGGCTTCGGGGCCGCGGCGAACACGAAGCGGGCGTGGCCGCTCTGCCGGGGACTCGCCGGTGGGGGCAGGACGGGATTCGTCGCGATCAAACTTGCGAGGACGTTCGTGCCTTTGCGGACGATCATCGGTGCGCGGGCGGGGCGCAGCCGCTTCGCTCATTAGCGGCGTCTCCCCCTGAACGATGTATGCCAGGGCGGTCGCGATGTCGGACATCGAAGCTTCGTCCGAGCGCTGATAGTCCTCGACGAGTTTTTTGAATGGCCCGAGCGTGGCGGCCATGTCCGGGTTGCCGAGGATCTCGCCGATGCGTTCCTTCAGCTTCGCGGCGCGCTGCTCGTTGACCGCTGCGATGCTCGGCAGCTCCATCGCCTCGATGCCCTGCCGCGTGGCGCGCTCGATGATGCGCAGCATGTGGCGCTCGCGCGGCAGGACGAACAGGATGGCTTCGCCGCTGCGGCCGGCGCGGCCGGTGCGGCCGATGCGGTGCACATAGGATTCGGTGTCGGTCGGCACGTCGTAGTTGATCACGTGGCTGATGCGCTCCACGTCCAGTCCGCGCGCGGCAACGTCGGTCGCGACGACGATGTCGAGGTCGCCTTTCCTGAGCCGGTTCACGGTGCGCTCGCGCGTCTTCTGGTCGACGTCGCCGCTGAGTGGTGCCACGCCAAAGCCGCGCGCCTCCAGCTTGCCCGCCAGTTCCGTGGTTTCCTGTTTGGTGCGCACGAACACGAGCATGCCGTCGAAGGGCTCCGCCTCGAGGATGCGGGTCAGCGCATCGAGCTTGCTCACGCCGCCGCTGGCCATCCAGAAGCGCTGGCGGGTGTTGGCGACGGTGGACGTCTTTTCGCGGATGGTGATTTCCACCGGCGACTTCAGGTAGGTCTGCGCGATGCGCCGGATAACCGCCGGCATGGTGGCGGAGAACAGCGCGACCTGGCGGGTGGGCGGGGTCTTCCGCAGCACTTTCTCGACGTCTTCGATGAAGCCCATGCGCAACATCTCATCGGCCTCGTCCAGCACCAGGCAGCTCAGCGCGTCGAGCTTCAGCGTGCCGCGGTCCATGTGGTCGATCACGCGGCCCGGGGTGCCGACGACGACATGCGCGCCGCGTTTCAGGGCCTTCAACTGGGGAGCGTAGTCCTGGCCGCCGTAGATCGGCACGACATGGAAGTCGCGAAGATGGGCTGCATATTTCTGGAATGCCTCGGCGACCTGGATCGCCAGCTCGCGGGTGGGCGCCAGCACCAGCGCCTGGGGCGCCCGTTTCTGAAGGTCGATGCGCGCGAGCACCGGGAGTGCGAAGGCGGCGGTCTTGCCGGTACCGGTCTGCGCCTGGCCCAGCACATCCTTGCCCGCCAGCAGCGGCGGAATGGTTTGCGCCTGGATCGGCGAGGGCGTCTCGTAGCCGACATCATCGAGGGCTTTTAGCAGCGGCGGCGGCAGGCCGAGGTCACTGAAGCTGGGTTGGGGGGTATTGGGGGTATCAGACATGGATTTTTACTGGGCGGAACGCGTCGGTTGCGAATTGGCGGCATCGTACGCGCAAAGCCGCGAAAAAGGGCAGGGGCCAGGGGAAATGCAGGGACCAGAGGCCAGGGGAAGTGCAGAGGTCAGGGGACGATCAGGAGGAACTTACCCAGGCCTGATTTTCTCCAGCCTCCAGCCCCTGGCCCCTATTCCCTAACCCCTGCCCCTTCAGGACCACGTATAGTGTAAGACTGCCTGAAACACGCATAGGTCCATACGTGGCGCGGGCGCGGGCCTGAGTTCGGGTCAACACCCCCCGGTACCGGCGCGGAAGCCGGGGCGCAACCAATAGAGGTCATATCGTGAACGAGAAAATTACGGCAATTCGCAAAGCCCTGAGCAAGAACTTCAACGCTGCGCCGGTCGAGTATCTGGACAGCGAGGGGTGCCACCGATTCAACCTGGAACTGCCGAGGGTGACGCACCGGGTGAACTTCACCCTGGAAGTCGTCGAGGATCACCAGGCCGGAAACTTCAAGCGCCTGTGCAAGGAAGTTGCCAGCTACCTCAGTCGCAATCCCACGGGAAAGCCCAAGCAGGTACTGGTGACCAAGACCGGTGTGCTCGAGGAAGAATGGGCGACGGCGCCAAAGGAAATCCCCCAGGTCGTATCCGCAGTTCAGTAAAAGCGCGTCCCCCGCGCTCGCAGGCTGATTGGCGCCTGGCCCGAAAGTCACCCGGGTTGATCGCATGACCATCACTTGTGCCTCCTGCCGGGCCTGTTGCTGCAAGCTCGAGGTCATCCTCATGGGCGATGACGATCCTCCAGTCGAATTCATCGAGACCGATCGCTGGGGCGGCCAGGTCATGAGGCGCCTCGACGATGGCTGGTGCGCCGCCCTGGACCGGAAAACCATGCTTTGCCGGATCTACGAGCGCAGGCCGGGGGTGTGCAGGGACTATGAAGTCGGCGGCACTGAGTGCGTCAGCGAACGGCGAGCGTTGGATGTTGAACGGGAAAAGCGTGAAGGGTGAATAGTGAAGGGGAAAGGCACTAAACGTAGGACGCACCAAGCCTGAAGCTTCTACCCTTCACCCTTTTCAGCCTTCTCCCATCACCGTGACCACCAGACTCCGCGAGTGTCCCGCCGTCCGGTGCTCCCACAGAAACAAACCCTGCCATGTTCCCAGCATCAACCGGCCGTCGGCGACTGGGATGGTGAAGCTGTTCGACGTCAGGATGGAGCGGGCATGTGCCGCCATGTCGTCCGGGCCTTCGGTGTCGTGGGCATAAGCGGAATCCCCGTCCGGCGCCAGGCGCGACAGGATCGTTTCCAGGTCGCGGCGCACATCCGGATCGGCGTTCTCGCACAGGATCAGCGAGGCGCTCGTGTGCTGCAGGAATACCGTGCAAAGGCCGGTATGGATGCCGCTGTCGGCAACCGCGTTCTCCACCTTCTCCGTGATGTCCGTCGTTCCGCGTCCGCGGGTCTGGAATTCCAGTATCGTGTAGTCGACCATGAACGAAGTGAATGGGTGAACGAGTGAAGTGTGAAGGCGTGAAGGGGGACAGGCGTGAGAAGAAAAAGGCTACGCGTGGGAGAGCAGTGGCACTCCTGCTTTACCCGATGTGAGGATCTTACCCTTCACTCCTTTACCCTTCACGCCTTCACTACTCAATGTCTTCCTGGACCATCTACATCGTCCGCTGTTCTGACGATACCCTCTATACCGGCATCGCCAGGGACGCCGTGAAGCGCGTCGGGGAACACAACTCCAGCAAGCTCCTGGCTGCAAACTATACCCGCGGCCGGCGACCGGTCGTGCTGGTCTACCAGGAAACGGCGGAGACGCGCTCGGAAGCGTTGAAGCGGGAGTACGCGATCAAGCAGATGAGCAGGGAAGAAAAAGAAGAATTGATAAACGCAGCTGCAAGGTAGCGGGGGAAAGGTAGTGTCGCGTTCAGCGATCAGTGCTGAAACGTTCGACCGGGCGAGGACAAGGTTGGTTTAAAATTTTTCCTTGTTCCCCGCAAGCTCCGGACAGCAGTGTTGCAGTACCATGAAGTCATCTCCAACCAGGGCAGGATAAATCATGATCACCGTCCAGCACGAAGGCCAACTCACGATCATTGGCGTATTCGGTACTTTCGAGATCGAGGATTTCAAGCGTATCGAAAAGGAAGTCGGGCAGCAGTTGCTCGCAACGGCCAAGATCGATCTGATGGTTGACCTGGGGGGCATGTTGAACTACACCCTGGATGTTGCACTCGAGGACATCAAGTTCACTCGTGAGCATGCCCACGACGTGGGGCGTGTCGCGATCCTCAGCGAGAAGGATTCCGTGGTTTGGACCGCACTGCTGTCCCGGTTGTTCGTCCAGGCCGAGATCCAGGTGTTTGACAGCGAGGACGGAGCGAGGGAGTGGATAGAAAGTACAGCGGAAAAGTGACCCTCATCCCTCGGCCCGATTTTTGGGCCACCAGCCACTTTGCCGCTGGCGCTCGTTTGGTGGATACTTTCACCCAAGGGCAGGGCACGTCGGCAAGCTTTGTTTCCATCGAAGCGCAGTCACAAGATGAAGCGCAGTCACAAGATAAGGAGGAATGCGATGAACTCCAGAATGACGGTTCTCGGACTATCGCTGTTTTTGTTCGGTGCGCCGGACACACGGGCGGCGGACCTCGATCAGATGGACGGCCTGCAGATCTACAACAAGGAATGTTCGGTCTGTCATGGCAACCTGGCGAAGAAAACCGGCGATCGCGGCCCCGATCAGCGAGAGCCGGTACAGGTGGCGATGTCATCGGAGGTGGCGAAGCCTGATTTCCCGAATCCGCTCTCTTCGGAATGGGGCGATCTGCCGCGGCATGAGCTGGCCGGCGAACGGTTCGCCGTGGTGCCGCTTTATGGACCCCCGCTCGCAGGGATAGTCGGGAAGACAGCCGGCACCTTCAGCGGCTACGCCTATTCGGCAGCCTTCCTGAAAAAGATGAACGGCGTGACCTGGGATGACGCGAAACTCGATGCCTGGATCAAGAGTTCGCAGACCCTGGTTCCGGGTTCGTTCATGTTCTACAGCCAGAAAAAAGCCGATGCGCGCAGCAAGATCATCGACTACCTGAAGAATCAGTGACGGGTGCACCCTTCCGGGTGTGCCGGTCTGTGACCACAACAGGTGACGAGTGACGAGGATCGGTGCCATGCGGGTCGTCGTCGTGGGCGGTGGCATCGGCGGACTTGCCGCCGCGCTTTCCCTGGCCCGTGTTGGCATGGCCGTGACATTGCTCGAGCAGAGCGCCGAGATCGCCGAGATCGGCGCCGGCCTCCAGCTCGCCCCCAACGCCTTTGCCGCGCTGGATGCGCTGGGCATCGGTGAGGGCGTGCGCCGCCGCTCTGTCTTTACCGATCGCCTGGTGCTCATGGATGCGGTCGATGCAGGCGAAGTGGCTTCCTTTCCGGTCGGCGAGGAATTCCGCAGGCGGTTCGGCAATCCCTATGCGGTGACACATCGGGCCGACCTGCACAAATCGATCCTCGAATCGGTGCGGCAAACGCCATCGATCACCCTGCACGCGGCGACGAAGGTAGCGGACGTCGTCGTCGGCGACCGGGATGTCATCGTGACCGGCCAGGATGGAAATATTTTTCGAGGCGAAGCGGTCATCGGCTGCGACGGCATCCGATCCGTCGTTCGCGACAAGCTGATCGGTGACGCGGTGCGCGTATCCGGGCATGTCGTCTATCGGGCCGTCATGCCGCGTGAGGAGATGCCGGAGGATTTGCGCTGGAATGCGCCGGTGGTGTGGTGCGGGCCGAACTGTCACCTCGTCCACTATCCCCTGCGCGGCGGGGAGCAGTACAACCTGGTGGTGACTTTCCACAGCCGGCAGCAGGAAACATGGGGCGTGAGGGACGGCAGCAAGGAGGAGGTGCTTTCCTACTTCGATGGCATTCACCGGCGCCCGCGCGCGCTGCTCGACAAACCCAGATCGTGGAAGCGCTGGAGCACCGCGGATCGGGAGCCCGCTTCTGCCTGGGGCCGAGGCCGGGCAACGCTGCTGGGCGACGCTGCCCATCCCATGCTTCAATACATGGCGCAGGGCGCGTGCATGGCCCTTGAGGACGCCGTCGCGCTGGGCAAGGCCGTGGCAGCCTGCGATCTGGATTTCGAGGCGGCGTTCCGGCGATACGAAGCGGCGCGGCTGACGCGCACGGCGCGCGTGGTTCTGTCGACGCGGGAGATGGGGCGCATCTATCATGCGGGTGGCGTCGAACGCCTGGTGCGCAATTCCATGTGGGTGGGCAGAAAGCCCGGGCAGTACTACGATGCGCTGGAATGGTTGTACGGCTGGAAGGCCGAAACCTGCCTGGACCCGGCAAGGACATGAGGAGCTGCAGGAAATGATAAACAGGCGGTGCGCAATCCAGGCGTGTGGAATCCCGGCCGTGCGGGCCGCTGTAGTTCTGCTGCTCGCCGGTGCGGGGCTAGTGCCCGGTGGTGCCGGGACGGCACTTGCGCAGGAACCGGTGAAAATTGGCGTCGTCGCGGAGTTTTCCGGCCCGTTCGCCGACTATGGCGGACAGATCCTCGGTGGAATGAAGGCCTACCTCAAGCTGCACGGTTACGTATTCGGCGGACGCAAAGTCGAGCTCATCATCAAGGACACGACCGGCCCGGCGCCGGACGTGGCCAAGCGCGTGGCCCAGGAGTTGGTCACCCGCGACAACGTGGACATCCTCGCCGGCTTCGGCCTGACGCCCAATGCCCTGGCGGTCGCGCCGCTCGCCACCCAGGCGAAGAAGCCGATGGTCGTGATGAACGCGGCCAGTTCGATCCTCACCACCAAGTCGCCGTATGTCGTGCGGGTGTCCCATACCCTGGCCCAGAACACGCAGCCGATGGCGATATGGGCGGCGAGGAACGGGATCAAGCGCGTGTTCACCCTGGTTTCCGATTATGGGCCGGGCCTCGATGCCGAGGCAGCGTTCATCAAGGCGTTCAGGGAAGCGGGCGGTGAAATTTCGGGCAGCCTTCGCACCCCTCTGCAGAATCCCGATTTCGCCCCGTCCATCCAGCGCGTGAAGGACGCCAGGCCGGAGGCGTTGTTCGTTTTCCTGCCGCCTGGGAGCCAGACCATCGCATTCATCAAGGCCTATGAAGAGCGCGGGCTCAAGCAAGCCGGCATTCGCGTGATAGCCACCGGCGACTTGACCGACGACGGAGTCTTGCACGCCATGGGTGACGGGACGATTGGAATCACGACGAGTTTTCATTATTCCGCGGCTCACGAGTCGCCGCAGAACAAGGCCTTCCTGAAAGCCTATGCCGAAACCAACGGCAGCAAGCTGCGGCCAAATTTTATGGCGTGCGCGGGTTATGACGGCATGGCGGCGATCGCCGAGGCGTTAAAGAAAACCCAGGGCTCGGTGGACCCGGAAAAGTTGCTGGCAGCGCTGAAGGGCATGAAGCTGATGAGTCCGCGCGGCCCTATCATGATCGACCCCGAAACCCGGGACATCGTACAAACGGTGTATATCCGGCAAGTGAAAAAAGTGAACGGCGAGCTCTACAACATCGAGCTCGAGAAATTTCCCGATGTGAAGGATCCGGGAAAGCCGCAGTAGCAGACCGCGCGTTGCACGAGTCCCCTGTTCCGGCATTCGCCCGCAAACCGCGCAAGCGGCGCGGGCGCCGCTTCCCCATCCTGAAGTTCTGGCCGAACGCGCGCGTCCGCCGCCGCTGGTGGCGGAATTTCCGCCGGCTTTCGGGCAGCAGCCAGATGCTGACCGGGCTAGTTCTGGCGTTCCTGTTCTGGCTTTCTCTCAACTATGCCTACCAGGTGATGCGCAAGCCGACCGAACTGTTATTCCCGCTGAGCGGGCTGCTGTTCAAGACGCCTTACGAAACCTGGGACGAATATGGTCCGATTTTCGAGGCGCATTCGACAGCGATCATTTCGCCCGACTTGCTGGCTGCGCTCGCGCAGGTGGAAGGTTCCGGCAACCCTGTGGCGAGGACATACTGGCGCTGGTCCCTGACCCATGAGCCTTTCGAGGTCTACCGGCCGGCTTCGAGCGCGGTGGGGGTGTACCAGATCACGGATGGGACCTATGACGAGGCGAGCCGCTATTGCATCCACGACCACATCGTCGTCGAAGAAGGGCCGTTGATGGATTTCGATTCCTGCTGGTTCAACAGTCTCTACATGCGGGTGATCCCCTCACACGCCGCCGAGATGACCTCCGCGTATCTGGATCGTCGTGTGCTGACTACGTTGAGACGCCTGCGCATCGACAAGGCGACCCTGCAGCAGAAGCAGGACATGGCCGCCGTGATCCATTTGTGTGGCGCAGGGGCAGGCGAGTTGTACGCGAAGCGCCGCTTCCGCGCCGCCTCCGGCCAGAGGTGCGGCGATCACCATGTTCGTGCGTATGTGGCAAGGATCAACCAGATGAGGCGGGTCTTTCAGAGGCAGGCGCTGAGCGCGAGGCACTAGGCGCGAGGCGCGAGGCACTAGGCACGAGGCAACGGTCTGATGCTTGGAACCCAGTGCCTCGCGCCTAGTGCCTAGTGCCTAGTGCCTCGCGCCTCGACCTACATCCATCTCCCCTCGTTGAACGTATATCTCAAGGCCCTGTCCAACTACCCGTCACAGGATCCCACCATGAAAACTCAAACTCGATTTGCGTTGCTGTTCGCGGCCTCCCTGTTTGTAGGCAACGGCATCGCCGCAGATTCCTCGACATCGGCGACGGCGATTGTCGGTGGCGGCTGTTTCTGGTGCGTGGAAGCGGACTTCGACAAATTGCCTGGTGTGACGAAGACGGAATCCGGCTACGCAGGTGGCAAGCAGCCGAATCCGAATTACGAGCAGGTGAGCGCGGGCGGCACCGGTCATACCGAAGTGGTACGCATAACGTACGACCCGACAAAAGTGACGTACGAGCAACTGCTGGATTATTTCTGGCGCCATGTCGATCCGACAGTGAAGGATCGGCAGTTCTGCGACATCGGCAACCAGTACCGCACCGCGATCCTTTATGAGAACGACATCCAGCGCCGGGCGGCCGAGGCCAGCAAGGCAGCGCTGGAAAAGAGTGGCCGCCTCCCGCATGTCTATACCGAGGTCGCGCCCGCCGGCACGTTCTACCTCGCCGAGGAATATCACCAGGATTACTACACGAAGAATCCGGTCCGCTACAAGTTCTACCGCACCAGTTGCGGCCGCGATGCCCGGGTGAAGGAGGTTTGGGGGGGGAAGGGCTAGAGGAAAGGGCGTTCAGACCCTGACTCAGCACCCAGCACGCAGCACCCAGCACTTCCGCCGGTCAGGTGGCGCACTTCCCCGGGAACCCGCTGTCGAACGGCCACGATGGCGTTGCGATTTCCCCGAATCGGTCGAAAAACCCGGATCCTTCTGGGTCTGCTGGTCGCACTTTTCATAATGGTGGCGGTGTTCGACTGGAATTGGTTCCGGCATCCGGCTGAGCGCTATCTCTTCAACCGGTCGCATCGGGAGGTCCGAATCGGCGACCTGCATGTGCGACTGAACGCCAACTTCGAACCGACGGTGCGCCTGCGCGCCGTCTACATCGAGAATGCGCCGTGGGCGGACAGGCGGCCGTTCGTGACCGCCGCTGAGGTGTCCTTCACGTTTTCCCTGAACAGCCTTTCGCAGCGGCGGCCGGTGTTGTCGAAGCTGCTTCTGATCGACGCCGACATCGACATGGAGCGGCAAGCGGACGGGCACAGAAACTGGCGCCTGCACGACCCCGAGAATGTCGATCGCGGCCGGGTGAAGGTGATGAAGCTGGAGGCTTACAATTCGCGCCTGCGCTTCGTGCGCCGCGACCTGGATCTCGAAGTCGTGGCTGCTGCAGCTCCGCTGGAGCCGGCATCGACGAATGCGGGTGGGGCGCTGACCACGCGTATCCTGCTCGAAGGCAGGTTCGAGGGCGTGGAGTTTTCCGGCGAAGCCCATACCGGCGACGTGATTTCCGTCATGGAGTCCGGCGCTACCTTCCCGATCCGCGGCCATATGGAGGCCCTCAAGACCCGTCTGGAGTTCGACGGCATCGTGGCGGATCTGGTCAAGCCTTCCGCCATGGAAGGCAAAGTTCAACTAGCCGGGCCTTCGCTCGCCAAACTGCATCCCTTCGTGCCCGGCAAGCTGCCCGACTCGCGGCCCTATGAAATGGAGGCGCAGCTTCGCCAGGAAGGCGACGCCATCGCGGCCACTGAAGTACGGGCAAAGGTCGGCAGCACGACGCTTAGGGGAGATGCCAGGTTCGACCGCAGCGGCGACCAGCCGATGCTGACGGCCGCGCTTCGCAGCGATTCCGCCGATCTCGCCGACCTGGGATCGCTGGTCGGCATGGGCGAGTCCCCCGGCGCCGATCGGACACGATCCGAACGGACCACGGCAGCGGCGAATGAGGATCGCGAACCCGCCAGGCTAAAGCGCTTGTTTTCGGACCGGCCGATTTCCTTCGCCGCCCTCAAGTCACTAAATGCCGAAGTCGGCCTGCGACTGAAGAAACTGAAGGCCGCTGCATTTCCGGCACTCGAGAGCCTGAAGGTAACGGCCAGGCTCAAGGACGGCGTGCTGACGCTGAAGCCCTTCGACCTTGGCATTGCCGAGGGCAATCTCGTGGGCAGCCTGGTATTGGATGGGCAGGATCAGCCTGCAACCGCGGCCGTAAAAATAGACGGCCGCGACATCCGCGTCGAGAAACTTCTGGCGGGGCAAAGAGTGGCCGGAAATGTTGCCGGGCCGGTTTCCGTACACGTTGATCTGAAGGGGCGCGGCGCTTCGTTTGCCGACTTGCTGGGTTCGGCATCGGGCAGCGCCAGTCTCGGCATGGACAACGGCGTCGTTTCCAAGCTGGCCGACGCGGTGCTGGTACTCGATCTGGGCAAGGCTTTGCGTGCGATGCTCAGCGGCAACCTATCGATCGGTGTCAACAAGGTCGACATTGCCTTCGAGTTCGACAAGGGCGTGGGCAATGCCCGGAGGTTCTTCATCGACACCGACCGGACCCGCATCCTCGGCACCGGCAAGGTCAACCTGCGAAAGGAAGACCTCGACCTGGTGTTGACGCCAGAGCCGAAAAAGCCCGGCCTGTTCGCGCTCGACAAATCGATTCAGGTAAGCGGAGCCATCCGCAAACCGAAGATCGCTGTCGTACGGAGGGACGAGGTGCCGGGAACGACAAGCGGGATAGCCACCGGTCCTGCAGAAAACAGCACAAGGTAAAAACCATGCGCGAGCCCGTCGACGAAATAAGTCCGACCCCTCCCGGGGAAATTCCCAAACCGCCTCCTTTCGATCCGCCGTCGATCGATGTACCGCCGCCGGTCAACGAACCTCCGGACGAAGTGCCGCCGGTAAAACCTCCGGGCAATCCGCGCCCTATAGACGAGCCACCCAGGAGAAGGCACTGACGTGCGGTGGCTGGTGGCTGATGAAAAGAAAATCGCTAATCGGAGCAGAATAGCACCCGCGCATAAGGTTAAGGGCTTACGACCAGCCACTACCCACTACCCACTACCCACTACCCACTATCCAATGGAGAATCCATGGCCGTAAACACCGAAAAAATCAGCAGCCTCGTCCGCCAGTTGCTCGTGGAGCTGGGCGAGGATCCGGAACGCGAAGGCCTGGTCAAGACGCCGACACGAGTGGCCGCCGCCCTGGATTTCCTGACCTCGGGCAAGCGCACCGACCTGAAGGCCGTGATCAACGACGCGATTTTCACGCAGAAGACCAACAGCATGGTCATCGTCAAGAACATCGAGGTTTACAGCCTGTGCGAGCACCACATGCTGCCGTTCTTCGGCCGTTGCCACATCGGCTACATTCCGAACGGCAGGGTCTTCGGTGTGAGCAAGCTGGCGCGGCTGGTGGACATGTATGCCCGGCGCCTGCAACTCCAGGAGCGCCTCACCGAAGAGATTTCCCAGGTGGTCATGGACTCGATTGACGCGCAGGGCGTGGGCGTCATGATCGAGGCGCGTCACCTTTGCATGATGATGCGCGGCGTGGAGAAACAGAACTCGGAGATGGTTACCTCATCGGTAGTCGGCACTTTCCGGGAATCGCAGACCACGCGCGAGGAGTTCCTCGCACTGATCGGAAATCGGGGAACGTAGGCCGGTTGTCCATCAGGATTTTCCGTGGCCGTGCCCGGCCTCTGACGGAATGATGCGCTCGACGCGATTCCACGCCGCAAGAGCCGGCGCCCGGCTTTCTTCCCATAAGGGGCCGTTTTCAACGCGATTCCTGTTGTAATCCTTTTCCAGGTCGCGCTCCACATCTTCGAACCTGCGTGCCAGGTGGCGGGTGCGGCCCTCATAGCCGGCACGATACGCCGCGGCGTAGTCCTTGTAAGAACGGCCAGGCTTGTAGTACGGCTCGGTGGCGTAGTGTTCCTTCCAGTACGCCTCTTCGACCGTCGGATCGATGGCCTCGGCCGCGACTTTTCCCACCATTGCTCCGGCTACCGCGCCGACCGCCGCGCCCAGTATCGCGCCCGCCGGGCCGGCGATGGTTCCGGCCGCGGCACCCGCAGCAGCGCCACCCGCTGCGCCCACCCCGACACCGACGGGATGCGCACCCGGGGAACCCGTGAGCGGATCGCGATTGGCATCACGGTCCTCGCGTTTCCTGACATCCTTTTCGGAATCATGAAGTTTCCTGCCCATGCCGCATCTCCTCTGTGATTAAGTGCTTCGAAGCCTTGAGATATAGACCGCAAACACCATGCCGATGTTTCCCGTTTGTGCGAAGTAGAAGAAACGTCGCGCATGTCACTGAGTAGTAGAGGAGTTTCACCGGATGTACCGGCAGTGCAGAGGGAAGATTTACCGGATCACCGGTAAAACAGGGAAAGAGCAGGTACGGAGTGCTAAGTGCTGAGTGCTGTTTTTTGTCTTTCCCCTTTGACCTTTTACCTTTAACCTTGCGATCCTCTTTTCCGAGCTCCGATTTTTATGGCAATCCAATGGTTCCCGGGCCACATGAGTGTGGCGCGCAAGAAGGCAGCCGAGACCATGGAGTGGATCGATGTCGTCATCGAAGTGGTCGATGCGCGCCTTCCCGAGGCCAGCAGCAACCCGATGATCAAGACGTTGCGCGAATACCGGCAGCGTCCCGCCCTCAAGATCCTGAACAAGGCCGACCTGGCGGACCCTGCGGCGACGAAGGCGTGGCTGGATTTCTACAACCAGCAAAAGGGCGTTAAGGCGGTCGCGCTGTCCTGCAAGAAACCGGCGGACGTCGCGCGCGTGACTGGCTACTGCAAGGAGATCGCCCCCCACCGCAACGACAATACGAAACAGTTGAGGATGATGATCATGGGCATCCCCAACGTCGGCAAGTCGACGCTGATGAACGCGCTGCTCAAGAAGCGAGTGGCGAAGGTGGGGGACGAGCCGGCGGTGACCAAGGCGCAGCAGAGCTTCGATCTGGGTTCGGCGATGACGATTACCGATACTCCCGGACTGATGTGGCCGAAGATCCAGTATGAAAGCGACGGCTACATGCTGGCGGCCAGCCATGCGATCGGCACCAACGAAGTCATGGAAGAGGAAGTCGCCGCTTTCCTGGGCGAAGTCCTGATCGCCCGCTACCCGAAGCTGCTGACTTCCCGCTATGGATTCGCGCTGGACGGGATGGATGGCCCGGGCCTGGTCGAGGCCGTCGCCAGACGCCGCGGCTGCCTGGTCAAAGGCGGCGGCGTCGATCTCGAGAAGGCCGCGATCATTGTGCTGGACGATTACCGCAGCGGCACGCTGGGAAGGATCAGTCTGGAAACGCCCGAGACGCGGGCGGCGATGCTGGCGAGTGCCAGCATCGAGCCCGGCGGTGAAAGTGAAAAGGTGAAAGGGGAAAGTTGAAGGAAAAAGAAAGTGCAGGTTCGCGGTCCGCGCGAAGCGTTACGTCGCATCATGAAAAATGATGCCCAGCGTATGCCTGCTCCCCGCCTGGATCCGGCTGACGCCATGGCGCATATTCACCCGATAGGTCCCGCGCGTGCCCTGCACCGGGCGGTTGTTCACTGCGAAAACGACGGCGCTCGCCCTGGCGAAGCGGCACCACGGACACCTTGGATTGCATCCGCGGCCGCTGTCCGGTGAGCACGAACTCGCCGCCTTCGAATTCCTTTCCCGGTTCGGATTCACGACATTCACGACATTTATGGGCGACAGCCCGGTTATGGTCGAAGACCGGTATCCCGGGAAGCGGGGATACCCGTAAGGGTGCACGATATTCACCGCCTTCACGCGATCCGCCGTGCTTTCAGGCGATCGCGTGAAAGGTAATGCTGCCGGTAAATCTCGAAGGGCATGGAATCCGCATCTTCGATGCGCTTCTGCTCTCGCAGGGAATCGTCCGCCGCTTTCCGGAAGCGGGCTTCGTCGGCATCGGACCAGGGCAGGGCGAGCAGGTCCTTCTTGTATTGCAGCGAGCGGTTCAGTCCGAAGCGCCGAAACGCGTTCGAGTATTTTTCCGCCATCTCCTGCAGGACTCTTGCCGACGGCGTCTTCGAGGACTGGGCAAGGGCTGCGGCCGCGGCGGCCAGTGCGTCGGTGTAGGCGCTGGTGCGGTGCGCCGCATCGAGGGCGCCGGCAATGGGTTCGTATTCTTCAAGGAGCTCCGTGCCCCATGCCGCGGGGGAAAGGGAATCGCCGTTGCGGGTCAGCAGCAGGTTCGGGTCGCGCCCCTGGCGGGCCACCAGTAACTGGTTGCGCGCGAGCACGACAATCTCAGCCGGTGTGTCGGCCAGGCCGTCGCTCAACAGGCAGTGCATCAGGAAGATGTCGAGGAAACGGATGGTGGATTCGTCGATGCCGATCGCGTGGAACGGGTTCAGGTCCATGAGCCTGACTTCGACGTATTCAACGCCCCGCTCGCGCAAGGCATGTACCGGGCGCTCGCCCGGCCGGATCGGCCGCTTCGGCCTGATGGTGCCGTAAAACTCGTTCTCGATCTGCAGCAGCGATGTCGAGAGTTGTTTGTAGTTGTCGCCGTCGCGGATGCCGATCTTCTCGTAATCCGGATAGGGTTGCGTGAGCGCGTCGGACAGCGAGTAGGCGTAAATGTCGAGGTTGTTGTAGCTCACTGCCAGCGAGGCTTGCGCGGCGCTCTGGTAGCCGAGCGGGCTCATGCGCAACGAGGTGGCCCAGGGAAGGTAAAGGTTGCCGGCGGCGAGTTCCTGCAGGCCATGGTTGCGGCCGGCCACAAAGGAGCCACACACGGCGGGCGAGGCGCCGAACAGGTAAAGCAGCAGCCAGGAATGGCGGCGGAAATTTCGGATCAGCGAAAAGTATGCGGCATCCTGGAAGGTCTGCACCGGCCCGGAGTTGCCCGCCGCTTTCTGCAGCAGCGGCCAGGCCGCTTCGGGTACGGAAAAGTTGTAGTGGATGCCCGAGATGGTCTGCATGCGGCTGCCATAGCGGTGCGACAGGCCCTTGCGGTAGACGGTTTTCGCCGTGCCCACGTTGGAGGTTCCGTAGTGGCCGATCGGGATACTGTCGTCCGCGGGCAGCACGCAGGGCATGCTGCAGCCCCACAGGGTTTCATCGCCGATGCTGCGATGGACGAATTGATGAATCTGCGTCAGTTCGTCGAGGCAACCGCTGACGCTGTCATGCACGCCCGTGATCAGTTCGAGCTGGGACTCGCTGAAATCGGTGGTGATGTGGTCGTGCGTGAGGGCCGAGCCGAGGGCGGAAGAATGTGGGGTGAGTGCGAGCGTGCCGTCCGGATTGACGCGCAGGCTTTCTTTTTCTATGCCGCGGAGCAGGCCCCTGAGAACGGCGGACGGGAGGGCTCTTAGTCTTTGTTGTAGCGATCGCAACGTGGTCTTTCCGGTAGTGGGCCTTGGTCGGGCCGCCAGTGTACTAGATAGGCCGGAGGCCGAGGATCGGGGATCGGGGATTGAGTGGAGCCGAAAAGCAGGGCCGAGTAGAAGCGCCCGGAGACGCGGTATGATCCTTGTCAGTGCACTCGGCCCTTATGGTCGAACACCGGTACCCCGTGAACGGGGCGAACCTCGGCCCCCGGCCCTTAAATTTTCATCGAATGATCAAGAAGACATTCCAGCGCATCAGCTCACGCGATCTGTGGATGGCGGCTACGCCGGTCGCCATCGTCCTGGCGTTGGCGCTGGTTGTAACGATGTTTTTCATCGAGCCGGGCCCACCCCGCAGGATCGTGATGAGCACCGGAGCGGTTGACGGCGGCTATCACATGTTTGCCCAGCGCTACCAGGAGATCCTGGCGCGCGACGGCGTGACGGTGGAGTTGCGTCCTTCCGCCGGTTCGCAGGAGAACGTCAGCCGGCTGATGGACGAGAAGTCCGCGGTCGAGGTCGGTTTCTTCCAGGGCGGTTCCGCCTTTGCCGCCAACGCCCCCGACCTGCAATCGCTGGGCAGCATCTATTACGAACCGCTGTGGGTGTTCTATCGCGGAGCGCCGACGCGCGATTTCGGCGGCCTCAAGGGCAAGCGCCTGGCGGTCGGTCCCGAGGAAAGCGGCAGCCGGGCACTGGCGCTGCAACTGCTGGCTGTGAACGCCACTGTCATGCCGCCGACAGTGCTGTCGGCCGAGACTGGCCAGGAAGCGGCGGACATGTTGTTGCGTGGCACGCTCGACGGCGTCTTTCTGGTGGCGCCCGCGGATTCGCCCCTGGTAGAGAAACTGGTCTCTGCGCCGGGCATCCGCCTGCTAAGCCTGGAGCGCGCGGAAGCCTATACGCGCCGCTTTCCCTACCTCACCAAGCTCACGCTGCCGCGCGGAGTGTACGATTTCATCAATGATGTTCCCGCCCAGGACGTGACGCTGATTTCCCCCACTGCCAACCTGCTGGCGAGAAACAGGCTGCATCCGGCGCTGGCCTTCCTGCTGATGCGCGCGGCCACGGAGATCCACGGCAGCGCCGGGTTGCTCAGCGGGACGGGAGCGTTTCCGGCGCCGCTCAATTCCGAATTCCCGATGGGCAGCGAGGCCAGGCGCTACTACAAGTCCGGGCCGCCGTTCCTGCAGCGCTATCTGTCGTACTGGGTCGCCGTGCTCGTGGATCGGCTGTGGATCATCCTGCTGCCCTCGCTCGCGCTGCTGGTGCCGCTGACGCGGGTAATCCCCCAGGTCTATCGCTGGCGCGTACGCTCGCGCATCTATCGCTGGTATGCACGCCTGAAGGAGGTGGAACTCGAACTCGACGAGGATCCGTCGCCGGAGAAACTGAAAGACATGCTGGGGCGCCTGGACGACATCGAACGTGCGGTGAACCGCATCAACACGCCGCTTGCCTATTCCGACAACCTGTACTTGTTCAAGCAGAATGTGGATCTCGTAAGGGCGCGGGTGAGGTGGAGGGTAAGGGCGGAAGAAAAGGACTGAGTGCCGCATAAGAGCGCGTTCAAGGAAAAATGAATGCAGCAGGTTGTTTGCAGGAAGCAAAGACTTCTGGAAAACACACAGGGACTGAGAATGACAAACATGGCGAGGAGGGTGTGCGCGCTGGTACTCGTGGCGGCGTTTGTCGCAGCGGGTCCGGTCTGCGCAGAAGAGGAAACGGAACGCTCGGCGGACGCGCCGGACCTGCCGCAAGAGGCGACGGTCCCGCAATGGATTCGGGACGGCACTGCCCTCCTGGGGGAAGGCAAGGCAAAGGAAGCGGCGGCAAGGTTCGAGGAACAGGTCAAGGCCGAGCCGAACAACGCCGCTGCTCATTATTTCCTGGGCGAGTCGCTGTGGCAGCTCGGTGAGAAGGATAAGGCGCGGGCCGAGTTCGGGATCTCGCTGAAGCTCGATCCCCGCCATCCCTACGCGGTGGATGCGCGCGTGCGCCTTGCGGAAAAAGCCCCCGTCGTGCCGGTGGAGCCGAGCGCCAATGACTTTCCCAAAGCCGGGACCCTGCTCCAGGACTGTCCGAAGTGTCCGGCGATGGTGGTGATTCCTGCGGGCAAGTTCATCGTTAGCTATCCGCCGGGCGATTCCGGTCGCTATCACCACGAAGGCCCGGTTCGGCCAGTCACCTTCAAAGTTCCCCTCGCAGTGGGCAAGTACGAAGTCACGTTCGATGAATGGGATGCCTGTGTTGCCGAGAAGGGGTGCCCGAAGATCGACGACAAGGGCCGTGGCAAAGGCAAACGCCCGGTCGTGTATGTCACCTGGACCCAGGCAGTTAATTACACAGCGTGGCTGTCGAAAAAGACGGGCAAGAAGTACCGGCTCCTGACCGATGTGGAATGGGATTACGCCTTTCGCTCCGGCACCGACGAGCGTCATCGTTTTCTCGGCCTTCCGCCGGCAAAGGTTTGCGCGGTGGCCAACGTTTACGACAAGCGCGCCAGACAGCAGGCCGACATGGGTTATGAAAACCTGCCCTGCGACGACCAGTTCGGGGACGTGGCGCCGGTCGGATCGTTCAAGCCGAACGCGTTCGGACTGCACGACCTGCTCGGCAATGTCTGGGAATGGACCGAAGACTGCATGCCGACCGGACTGCAGTGGCGTGGCGCGCCGATCGACGGTACCGCCAACCTCAAGGGCGATTGTTCGCAGCGCGGCTTCCGCGGCGGCTCATTCCTGGAGAACGAGAAGTACTACATCCGCAACCCGGATCGCTACAAGTTCATCGGGGCACGGGACAGCGACCTCGGATTTCGGGTTGCAAGAACGCTTCCTTAGCTAAGGGACGAGGGGCGAGGGGCGAGGGGCGAGGGGCGAGGGGCGAGGGGCGAGGGGCGAGGGGAAGACCGGTCTTCTTCTGGTCAGTTCAAACTTCGTTCATCCCCCGCCTCATGCTACTTGCCTGGCTTGGGGATTCTCCCTCGTCCCACGCCCCTCGCCCCTCGCCCCTCGCCCCTCGCCCCTCGCCCCTAGGGCCATTCGTTCCAGGCATGAATTTATTCATGTTTTCGTCGGAGCGTGGCCGCTTGATTCCTGCCTGGCCGCCGCAATGTATCGGCTATGGTCCTTATCCGATGAACCCGCGCAACCTTTCCCGACTGATGTGGAGCGAGGCCCTGTCGATGCTGGAGCAGGCCGATCGCCTGCATCGCCAGTTCTTCCAGCCGGTGGCGGCACAGGCCCCGGCTTGGGAGCCGCCGGTGGACGTGATCGAAAGCGCGGACACCCTCTGGGTCCAGGTTGCCCTGCCGGGAGTGGATCCCGGTTCGGTGACGGTCGGATTGGAGCCGGATGCGCTCACCGTGTCTGCCCGGCGTTCGTTCCCGTGTGGTGCGGGCGAGAGTGGACGCGCGGCGCGAATTCGGGCGCTGGAGATTCCGTATGGGCGGTTCCAGCGCAGGATCGGCTTGCCATTGCAGGCCCTGACACTGGCCAACAAGAGAATGCAGGACGGGTGTCTTACCCTGACTTTCAGCAGGAAGGAATCATCATGAATAGCTGGCCCACCATGCAGGAAATGCTCTCGCCGGACGAGGCAGCCAGGTCCGCGCAAGCACCCGAGGCCGCACGCAACGGCGGGAGTGTAAAGCCGCTGCCGGACGACTCCATGATCATCGTGCCGCTGCGCAACGCCGTGCTGTTTCCCGGCGTGATGTCGCCGATCACGATCGGCCGCGCGTCCTCGGTCGCCGCCGCGCAAGAGGCGGCGCGAGCCGAGCGCAAGGTCGGCTTCCTGCTGCAGCGTGATCCCGCCCAGGACGAGGTCGGTCCCAATGACCTTCACTGGGTTGGAACCGCCGGCCAGGTGGTGCGCTATATCACCGGTGCGGATGGCGGACACCACATGGTGGTGCAGGGCCAGTCGCGCTTCCGTGTCCTCGAATTCCTCGAGGGCTGGCCGTTCATGGTGGCGCGCGTCGCTTTCATCGACAGCGTGGAAGACCTCAATCCCGAAACCGAGGCGCGCTTCATCCAGTTGAAGGAGCGTGCAATCGAGGCCATCCAGTTGCTGCCCAACGTGCCCGACGAACTCATCGGCGTCGTCCAGGCGATGAACTCGCCCGCGCTGCTGGCCGACATGGTCGCCAATCTCCTCGATGTGAAGAGCGAGGAGAAACAAGCGGTGCTGGAAACATTCGACCTCAAGCGGCGCCTGGACAAGGTGCTGGGCCTGCTCGGCGACCGCGTCGCTGTCCTCAGGCTTTCCAAGGAAATCGGCGACAAGACCCGCGCGGAGTTCGACGACCGCCAGCGCGAACACGTGCTGCGGGAGCAGATGCGCCAGATCCAGAAGGAACTCGGCGAGGGTGAAGAAACCGCCTCCGAAATCGAGGAGCTGAAGAAGACCATCGACGAGGCCGGCATGCCCGCGGACGTGCACAAACACGCCACCAAGGAGCTGAAGCGCCTGCAGCGCATGGGCGAAGGCAGCGCCGAAGGCTCGATGCTGCGTACCTATCTGGAGTGGCTGAGCGAACTGCCCTGGAAGGTAGAGGAAACGAAATCCATCGACATCGCGCAAGCGAGGCAGGTGCTCGACGAGGACCACTACGGCCTGGAGAAAATCAAGCGCCGCATCCTCGAGTATCTTGCGGTGCGCAAGCTCAACCCGGAGGGCAAGAGCCCGATCCTGTGCTTCGTCGGTCCGCCCGGCGTGGGCAAGACCTCGCTCGGCCAGTCGATTGCGCGCGCAACCGGACGCAAATTCCAGCGTGTTGCCCTGGGCGGCACGCACGACGAAGCGGAAATCCGCGGCCACCGCCGTACCTACATCGGCGCATTGCCGGGCAACATCATCCAGGCGATCCGCCGGGCGGAGTCGCGTGCGAGCGTGCTGATGCTGGACGAGATCGACAAGCTCGGCGCGGGAGGTTTCCATGGCGATCCGTCGAGCGCGCTGCTCGAGGTTCTCGATCCGGAGCAGAACTCGAAGTTCCGCGACAACTACCTTGCCGTGGATTTCGACCTGTCGAGGGTCATGTTCATCGCCACGGCGAACCAGCTCGATACGATCCCGGGCCCGCTGCGCGACCGCATGGAGATCATTCACCTGCCAGGTTACACGGAGCAGGAGAAGCTCGAGATCGCCAGGCGCTACCTGGTGAAGCGCCAGATCGAGTCCAACGGCCTCAAGCCCGGGCAGGCGACTCTGACCGACGAAGCGATTCGGGCAATCATCGGCGACTACACGCGCGAGGCCGGTGTGCGCAACCTCGAACGCGAGATCGGTTCGGCACTGCGTTCGGCGGCGATGAAAATCGCGGAGGAAAAGGCGCAAACCGTGATCGTGGATGCGGCCGACCTGCACGCGATCCTGGGTGCGGCGCGGTTCGAGAACGAGATCGCGCTGCGAACGGAAGTGCCGGGCGTGGCGACAGGCCTGGCGTGGACGCCGGTGGGCGGGGACATCCTGTTCATCGAGGCCTCCAAGGTGCCGGGTTCGGGCAAGCTGATCCTGACCGGTCAACTCGGTGACGTGATGAAGGAATCGGCCCAGGCGGCGCTGACCCTGGCCAAGACCTACGTCGGCGAATCGCTGGAGAAGCTCGACCTGCACGTGCATGTGCCCGCTGGCGCGACGCCTAAGGATGGCCCGAGCGCGGGTGTGGCGATGTTCCTCGCCTTGATTTCGCTGCTGACCGGCAAGCCGGTGCGCTCGGACGTGGCGATGACTGGAGAGATCTCGCTGCGCGGGCTGGTGATGCCCATCGGCGGCGTCAAGGAAAAAGTGCTGGCGGCACAGCGCGCTGGCATCCGCACCGTGATGCTGCCGAAGCGCAACCAGAAGGACATCGAGGACGTGCCCGCGGATGCGCGCGAGAAGCTCGAGTTCATCCTGCTGGAGAACGTCGAGGATGCGGTGAGGCACGGGATGGGCGTCGAGCCCGCTGTGCTCTTCGGCAAGCCGGAGGCGCAAGCCGTTTAAGAAAGGGCCGCGGTTCGAGGTTCGAGGGCCGCGGTCCGAGGGCCGGGTAGGAGCGCAGGGCTTTAAAGCCTTGGGGTTTTCCACTTGGCCCTCGGCCCTGCTTTTAGGTTAGTGGAACAGGGCTGCGTGCCACCGGAAACGGAGCACGCGGTTTTTATTTACACTGCCTGCTTCTCTCATCCAAACCCGGCTTTCATGTCCGAACCCTCCGCCCTGCCCGAACTCTCGCCCTTGGAAGCCCGCGTGATGGGCGTCCTGATGGAAAAGCAGCTCACCACGCCCGACTACTATCCCTTGTCGCTCAATGCCCTGGTTGCAGGGTGCAACCAGAAGACCAGCCGCGATCCGGTGATGAGCGTAAGTGAGGAAGAGGCACAGGGCGCGCTGGATTCGCTGAAGGACAAGAAACTGGTGATCAACAGCTGGGGTGCGTCGCGCCGGGTGGTGCGCTACTCCCACAATCTGCCGCAGGTGATTGGTACCGACCAGGGAACCACAGCGCTGATTGCGACGCTCATGTTGCGCGGACCGCAAACGCCGGGTGAACTTCGCATCGCCTGCGAGCGCATGTATCGCTTCGCCGACCTTTCCAGCGTCGAGGCCTATCTCGAGGGCATGGCAGGCCGTGCGAACGGCGGGCTGGCCATCAAGTTGCCGAAGCAGGCCGGTTCGCGTGAGCATCGTTGGGCGCATCTGCTGAGCGGCGCCATCGAAGCCGCCACGGAATCCGCTGCGCCGCAGGCACCCGCCGGACCCGGTACTTTGGTAGCGCTCCAGGCGGAATTGAACGAACTGAGGGACGAGGTGACGGAGTTGCGAAATCTTCTGGCGCAACTATCGGACCAGGTTAAAGGTGAAAGGTGAAAGAAGGAAAAGCGGTGCTGGGTGCTGAGTGCTGAGTGCTGCGAGAAAGGCGATGACGCGGGTCTCGATCCATGACTTCCACTAGACACCAGACACTGACAACTCACCACTGGGCAAAGCCATGAAAATCTACATGATCGGCGCAGGCGCGATGGGCGGCGTATACGGCGGCCTGCTGACGCGGGCCGGCTACGACGTCACGCTGGTCGACATCCGCAAGGACCATATCGACAGGATCCGCAGCGACGGATTGACGGTCGAAGGCGTGCGCGGGACGCACGTCATCAGGCTGCCGTCACAACTGGGCGCGTCGGGCCTGCCGCCCGCCGATCTCGCGATCATTTTCACGGACGCCAATTCGACGACCGAAGCGGCGCGAACCGCGAAGCTGTTGCTGAAGCCGGACGGATTCGCCCTGACCTTGCAGAACGGCATCGGCAATGTCGAAGCGCTCGTCGCCGAACTCGGCAAGGAGAATGTCATCGCCGGGGTATCCATGAACAGCGCCGCCAGTTCCGGCCTGGCGAGGTCGGCTTATACGCATGGCGGCATGACGTCCATCGGCGAGCTGGATGGAAAGGACACGGAGCGCATCCGCAAGGTGGCGGAGATGTTCAACAAGGCGGAGATTCCCACCGAGATCGTTGCCGACCCGATGTCCCAGATCTGGGGAAAGTTCGCGCACAACTGCGCCGTAAACGCGCTGGCCGCGGTAAGCGGCCTGCGAACCGGGGAATTGTTCCGGGTGCAGGAGATGAATGCGTTGCAGGAGCACGTCATCGACGAGATCCTCGCGGTGGTCAAGGGCAAGGGCTGGAAGCTGCCGGAAAAAGATCCCCGCAAGAAAATCCGTGAGCACAGCCGCATGCGCTATAACAAGCCATCGATGCTGCAGCACATGGAGAAGGGCCAGCGCACGGAGATCGACGCCCTCAACGGGGCGCTGGTGCGCGAAGCCCGGGCGCTCGGCATCCCGGTCCCCTACAACGAGACCATCGTCGCGTTCGTAAAGGGCCTGGAAAAAAGCCGCAGGCAGGCGCTTCACGAAGCGCCGATCGACTATGCGGCAATGGAGCGGGCGGCTGCCGAAGGCAAGCAATAAAAGAAGGGCCGAGGTTCACGGGCCGCGGGCCGAGTGAAGGTCGAGAGCACTTAAGCTCTAAAGCAGTTACTCGGCTCGCGGCCCGTGAACCTCGGCCCCGTTTTTCCCAACCATCAACCATCAATCACCAGCCACGGTATTCCAATGAGACCAAACAACTTACGAACAATCTGGAACAGCGGCGGGGCGGTGATCAACGGCTGGCTCGGCATTCCCAGTTCCATTTCCGCCGAGAACATGGCGCAGTGCGGCTGGGACTCCCTGACCGTCGACCTGCAGCACGGGCATATCGACTACGCCACTGCGGTGACGATGTTGCAGGCGATCAGCACCAAGCCGATCACGCCGCTGGTCCGCGCACCGTGGAATGAGCCCGGCATCATCATGAAGCTGCTGGATGCCGGCGCTTACGGGGTCATTTGTCCGATGGTCAATACGCGCGCCGACTGTGAAGCCTTCGTCGGTGCCTGTCGCTATCCGCCGCGAGGCTATCGAAGCTATGGCCCGGTGCGCGCCTCCTGGTACGGTGGCGGCAACCACCTCAAGGAGGCCGACGATACGCTGGTCACATTGGCCATGATCGAAACCAAACAGGCGCTCGACAACCTCGATGCAATCCTCAGCGTGCCGGGGCTGGATGCGGCTTATATCGGTCCGAGCGACCTGTCGATTTCTCTGGGTGTCGATCCGGCCGGCGGCATTCCCAGGGACCCGATCGTGCTGGAAGCGGTGAAGTACGTGCTCGAAAGCGCGAAGAAGCACAACGTGATTCCCTGCATGCACTGCGGGTCGACAGCCATGGCGCGGGAAATGATCGCCATGGGATTCCGACTGGTGACCGTGCTGTACGACAATTACTTCCTGTACGCGGCGGCGTCGGCGGCGGTAAGGGATGTGAAGGGGGAAGGCGTGAAGGGGGAAGGGTAAGAACGATCTCAAACGTTTTCACCCTTCACCCTTC
>Ga0163144_10002246_pt1 | contig 45012 bp, 42 predicted proteins | sample OliLak19BULKMAT1_FD_123175 | JGI IMG/M metagenome (GOLD analysis project Ga0163144, IMG submission 123175) | Freshwater microbial mat bacterial communities from Lake Vanda, McMurdo Dry Valleys, Antarctica - Oligotrophic Lake LV.19.BULKMAT1 | ecosystem: Environmental > Aquatic > Freshwater >... | reverse complement strand
CGAGTGCTAGAGAGCACCCTACCAGGTCGCATCCTCCTCCTCCGCCAGGCGACCGCGCGCCCTTGCCGCGGTTACCCCCCGTGCCGTGACCCGCACCTCGATGTGCGGCTGCTCTTGCAGGAAGGAGGCTCGTTCCGTGTCTTTCCCCTGTCGTCTGTCGTCGTGCGCGTTCCTCGCCGTGGTGTCCGTGTTGGCCGTGGTGCCCGCCCGTGCCGCCACCATCGTCGTCCAACCCTCCAACCAAGACGCGTTCATCCGGAAGAACTTTCCCAATCGCATCGCCGGCGCGAATCCCACCAATCAGCGCATTCGCGTGCAGGCGTCGCCGCCGAACACGCAAGTGTGGCGCGGGCTCCTGCAGTTCAGCCTGGCGGCCATTCCGTTCGGCTCCACCATCAACGCCGCGACGGCGGAGATCTCCGCCGGCAACAACGCGAGCAATCCGACGCTGACGCACGGGCTGCACCGCATCAGCGCGTCGTGGCTGCAGAGCGGCGTCAAATGGAACAACGCGCCGCCGTTCGCCGTGGCGGCGACGGCGACCGCGCTCGTCGGCAGCGGCCAAGGCTTCAAGGCCTTCACCGTCACCCCCGACGTGCAGGCCGCGGTGAATCTCTGCGCCGCCGACCACGGGTGGATGGTGAAGGACGAAAACGAGACCGCCACCAACGACATGGTGAACTACGTCACGCTCGAGGACATCCACCCGGCGCAGCTCGTGAAGCGCCCGAAGCTCACCGTCGATTTCACGCCGCCGCCCTGCACGACCGACGCCGACTGCGCCGACACCAACTTCTGCACGACCGCGGAGCAATGCATCGCCGGCGCATGCGTCGTCACGCCGGTCAATTGCGACGACGGCAATCCCTGCACCGACGACATCTGCGATTGCGGCTCCGGCTGCATCAACGCCAACATCTGCAACGACGGGTTCACCTGTACGACCGACACCTGCGACCCGGGGACGCTCGCGTGCACCAACACGCCGAACGACGCGGTCTGCAACGGACAGTGCTCGACCGGTACCTGCCTCGCCGACCCGGACGACGTCGTCGAGGACCCGATTACCGGGTGCATCCTCACCTCGACGCTGCCCGACGGGTCGGGCTGCAACGACGGCGACGCCTGCACCAGCACCGACGAGTGCACCGGCGGCAGCTGCGCCGGTGCTGCGATCGTCTGTACCGCCCTCGATCAATGCCACGACGCCGGGACGTGCACGGCCGGCGTCTGCTCCAATCCGACCAAGCTGAACGGCACCGCCTGCGACGACGGCACGCTCTGCACGGCTCCCGATGCCTGCGACGGTGCGGGGACGTGCGTCGGCGGCAACGCGGTCGTCTGCACGGCCCTCGATCAGTGTCACGACGCGGGAACGTGCGACTCGGGCACTGGCCTCTGCTCGGATCCGCCGAGCAGCCCCGTGACCCCGTGTACCGACGGCGACGCCTGTACGCAGACCGACACCTGCGACGGCGCCGGCACGTGTGGCGGCGCGAACCCCGTCGTGTGCGTGCCGCTCGATCAATGCCACGACGTCGGCGCGTGCGACGGCGGGACCGGGCTCTGCTCCGATCCGCCGACCACCAACGGCACCGTCTGCAACGACGGGAACACCTGCACCATCGGCGATGCGTGCACGGCCGGCAGCTGCGGCGGCAGCTCGATCACCTGCGGCGACGGCATCGTGCAGCCGGGGTGCAGCGAGGATTGCGACGTGCCCGGCGGCGGGCCGAATTGCACCACGGATTGCCACTTCCTCTGCGGGCCGGTGCCGCAAGCGGGCTGCCGTGGCCCGGCGCAAGCACTCAAAGGCACGGTCGCGCTGAAGGACAAGTCGCCCGACAAGAAGGACCAGGTGAACTGGAAGTACATCAAGGGTGCGGCGACCACGCTCGCCGACTTCGGGACGCCGCTCACGACGACCGACTACACGCTCTGCGTCTACGACGCCTCGGCGGCGCCGCAGCCGATCCTGCTCGCGCACATCCCGGCCGGTGGCACGTGCGGGACGAAGCCGTGCTGGAAGGCGATCAAAGGGGGCTTCAAGTACAACGACAAGCTGCTCGATCCCGACGGCATTCAGCAGTTGCAGCTGAAATCAGGCGTGGCGACGAAGGCGAAGATCATCGCCAAGGGCAAAGGCGTGAATCTGCCCATGCCGGCGCTCCCGCTGTCGCCGACCGTCACCGTCCAGCTGAAGAGCGAGTCGGGGGTCTGCTGGGAAGCGCGCTACACGAATCCGCAGAAGAACATTCCGGAGCAGTTCCGGTCGAAGGCCGACTAGGGGAGTCGGTGTAGGGGGAGGACGCCCGCCATCGGCTTGCAGTGCCGGTGGCGGGTGGCTTCGTAGAGCCACACCGTGTTCGCGTCCATCGTCGTCGGGCCGGCAATGGCGACGCTGCCGTGCTCGGCGCGGTGACAGCCGAGCTCCTGCCAGCGCATCGGCGTCGTCGTCCCGTTCCAGTGCGCGTCGCGTGTGCCGAGCGCGGCGACCCGGACGCGATACGCGCCGGCGGCGACGTTGGTGGCGCGCACTTGGACGGTGCGGGCGTCCCGTCTGCGGAGACCGCTGCCGTCGGTGACGGGACGGAGCTGGTGATGGACGACCAGCAGGCGGAAGCCGTCGCGGGTCCGGGTGGCGAGCGTGCCGAGCGAGCTCGTCGTGGCGCCGGGAACGATCGCGTCACCACGCGTCGGCGGAATCTCCCCGTGCACCGCGAGGCGCGGCAGCCCTTGCCAACGCCCGGTGCGGCGCGCGCCGAAACTCGTGCCGTCGCTCGCGCCGTCACGGACGGGGCGCAGCTGGCCGGCGAGGAGGCCGAGCAGCTGATACGCCCGCGCCTTCGGAAACGGCTGCATCGGCCCGAGGTCGAACATACGACTCATCCACGGCGCGGCCGAGGTGACCCGTTCGGCATTCACGAATTGTCGGATCGCTTCGGCGTGCCACGACGCCGCGAACGCGGTGCGATCGAGCTGCTGATGCGTCGCCGCCTCGAAACGGTCGGCGATGACGGGGTGGATGTCGAGCTCGTCGACCTTGATCGGCAGGGGCGCGAGCCCGGCCTCGCGCGCGGCGGCCTCGAGTCGTCCGACCCGCACCCCGACCAGATCGTACACGTTCGTGTCGGGCGTCTCGTAGAGGCTGAGCGACAGCGCGCTCAGGTCCTCCCAGCGGACGGTGCCGTCGGCGGCGAACGCGTCGTGCAGGAAGCGTAGGTAGGTGCGGAGGTTGTCCTCCCCCGGGAAGGTGTGGCTCGTGACGAAGTTGCCGGCCTGGAGCGCGATGCCGGGTGCCGCCGCTTGCACGACGCGCGCGCCGGTCACGAAGGTCTTCCCGTACTCCGCCGGCGTGCCGGCGAAGCCGACGTGCTGGACGTCGCCCTCCCAGCCGACGAGCGTGAGACAGTTCGGCTCGTTCACGATCGACGCGCGCCAGCGTCCGGGATGGAGGTCGGCGACCGCCGCGAAGGCTCCCGCCACGAACTGCGACCAGCCGTCGAAGTCCTGCACCGGAGCCGCGTTCCAATGGTAGTGCGTGAAGTCGACGACGCCGCCGGTGAAGGCCGACGGGGCGGCCGAGAGGTTCACGTGCGGGCGGACGCCGCTCCGCAAGACCCGCTCGATCGCGGTGCGAAACGGCGTGTAGTCCGTCACCCACGTCCCGTCGCGGTTCTGCACGAGCTCCTCGCGCGCGGCCGAGCCGGGGACGCCGTCGTGTCCGCACTCCTGCGTACCGTTGTCGGGGTGCTCGGGCGTGACGCGCGCATGATCGCAGGCGGGCGCGATCGCGGGCGCGTAACTGCCGCCGAGCGCGGCGAGCAGTCGCACGTAGCGCACCCAGGGCGCGTGCTTCCGCATCCAGCCCGGTCCCCACCAGCGCGCCGGATCGGGACGGCTCGCGCCGTAGAGCGAGCCGAGCTTCCACAGGTTGGTCTCGTCCCAGATCGGACGCACGCGACCGATGCGGGTCCGTGCGTCCACGGTGAGGGTCACGACGTCGGACGACGACCGCTGCTCCCAACCGCTCGCCGCGCCGAGCAGGCTCACGAGTACGACGAGCAGCGGTATCCGCACGCTCCAGACCAGGGTGGATCGGGCGCGCCTCGTCGTTGCCGGGGTGCCGGTCACGGGAGCACGGGAAAAGGGATGCGGGTGAAGTCGGCGTCCGCGTCGAGCACGACGTGCGCCGGATTCAGCTGGCGAGGAGCGTCGGCGAGCACGCGGCGATCGAGGACGCGGACGGGGAGGTCGGGGCGGTCGAGGAGGAACTGCAGCATCGGGGCATGGTCGTCCGCGGTGAGGACCCATCTCCAGAATGGCACGTCACGGGTGACGAAGGTCAGGGATTTGAGGGGCTGGCCGCGGTAGGGCTGCAGCACTGGCCGTTGGATGGTGGCGGCCGCGTCGGCGGCAAATTGCCAGTCGTAGTGCGCTGCCTGATTGCTGGCGAAGCCGGCGACGCCGATCGCGGCAAGCATCAGGCTCCAGACGATCAACGTGCGGCGGGTGGCTTCGGCCAGCACGATCCCCACCAGAACCGCTGCGCCCGCGAGCGGTTCGTACGCGTAATAGATCTGCACGTTGCGCGTCAGCAGGGGCGGAGCGAAGAAGGCCAGCACCCACACGCCGGGGGCCACGAGTCGACGCCAGGTGACGCGTGTGCGCCAGAGCGTCGCCACGAGGATCAGCAGGATGGCGAGGCCGGCGAGCGCGTCGATCGCCGCGGGGAGATCGAGCGCATCGAGCACGGTGGGGTCCCGCCGGGTCGTGGGCAGCAGCGGCGCGAGCAACGATCCCCAGCCGCTCGCGCCGGTTTTGGCGTGCCATCCGACCGAGAGATTGGACCACGCCGAGGCGAAGACGAGGCCTTTGCGCGCGACCTCCACGATCGAAAAATGCGGCGCGTAGACGGGATCGGACCAGGGCATCGGTCCGGCGACGAAGTGGCGGAGCCCGATGCGCAGCACTCCGATGGAGGCCAACGGTAGCACCCACTGCGACAGGCGACGCCAGCGATCGTGCGCATCCCGCGTCGCGATGCCGTCCGCCGCCACCGTGCCCGCGACCACGATCGTGGCCACGCCGTAGTCCTTGCTGAAGGCGCAGAGCGCGCAGAACAGGAGCGCGCACCAGTAGTCGACGGTCGATCGCGTCGCACACCAGCGCAGGGTGCACAGCACCGTCGCGAGCAGCAGGCCGAGCATCACGATCGAGTCGAAAATCATGAGGTAGCCGATCGTCGTCAGATGGACCTTGGAGACGGCGAAGAGGCCGAGCGCGAGGGCGCGCGCCCAGCGGACGTCGACGAGACGCAACAGCACGCGATGCAGCAGCAGCAGGTTGACGATCGAAAAGGTGAAATTGCGCGCGTGGTAGAACCACGGATCGGCTGGGAGCAGGGAGTACCACGGCACGCTGGTCGCAAAGGATACCGGCTTGAAGAACAGGACCCCGCTCGGACTCATGAGCGCACGCCAGAACCGCTCGTGCGTCGCCCAGTATTGCCCGAGATACATGAACGCCTCGCCGAAGAAGTAGGCATGGAAGGCCGGCCGGGCAATCAGGAGCAGCACCGCGCCGGCGAGGCCGACGAACAGCGCCGTTTCCTCCCATCGACCGCTCCCGCGTCGCGCGGTCACGGGATCACATGCCAGTCGCCCTGAATGCGGCGAGCGGATAGCACGCACCGACCGCGTTCTCCACCGGCGGCGCCGCGCCGATCAGCGTGCGGGGTGTCGCCCGCGCGCGCGCCAATAGATCCGCGCCGTCGCTCCCGCGAGAAACAGTGTCGCGGCCGGCACGATGAACACGCGCCCGACCGCCCACCGCAGCAGCGCGCCGACGCTGCCTCTGCCGCTCACGTGCTGCGCGAGCGACGACAGGCGCCCGAGCTTCAGCGGGAAGTAGTCGAGGTGGTCGTTGAACATCAGGATCGCGCCGGTGCGCAGCAGATAGGGGATCATCAGGAACGAGCGGCTGCCGGAGCCGCTCAGCAGCACGACGACGGCGTCGAAGCGGCGCGTCCGGAGGTCGCGCACGAGCTGAATGCGATCCTCCCAACGGACGGCGGTCACGCGGTCGAAGTCCTCCGGCGCGACGGCCCCGAGGTCGTTGTCGCGGATGAGGCCTTCGATTTTGCACCCGGGGAACAGCGTGCGCAGCCGGCCCGCGACCGTGCGTGCGAGATCGATCGAGCACGATTGGATGACGAGGAGCGAGCCCATCGCGTGGTAGCGAAACGGCAGCAGGAACGTGAGTGGATTGGCCATGGCTAGGCGTGCTCCCTCGGCGCCGTGGGGAGGTCGCGGAGCGCCGCTTCGTAGGTCGTGACGAGGCGGGCCGCGATCGAGTCCCAGTCGAAACGCTGCTCGACGAACGTGCGAGCGCGGCGCGCGATCACCGCCGCCGTCTCCGGCTCGCGCAAAAGTCGAATGATGGCGTCGGCCATCGCCGCGGCGCTGTCGGCGATGACGAGCTCCTGGCCGTCGGTCGCGCCGAGTCCTTCGGCGCCGATCGTCGTCGACACGACGGCGCAGCCGCTCGCCATGGCCTCGAGGATCTTGAGACGCGTGCCTGAGCCCTGCAGCACGGGCGCCACGAAGACGGCGCTGGCTTGGTAGTACGGCACGATGTCCTCGACGCGGCCCGTGACCTCGACGCCGGGCTCGTCGCCGAGCCGGCGCACGACGTCGGGTGGATAGGCCCCGACCACCTGGAACTGCGCTTCCGGCACCGCCGCGCGCACGCGCGGCAGCACCTCGGCGCAGAAGTAGCGCACCGCTTCGACGTTCGGCTCGTGGCGGAAGAAGCCGACGAACAGAATCGACGCGGGTGTGCGGCCGTTTTCCGCGAGCGGGAACTGCTGGCAGTCGACGCCGTTCGGAATCGGCACGACGTGCCGCGTGTCGACGTAGCCGCCGAGGATGTCGCGGTCGGTGTCGCTCATGGTGAGGACGAGGTCGGCATTCTCGACGGCGGCGAGCTCGTAGCGCAGCATCCGCATCCAGTCGAAGGTGAACGTGAGGCGCGCGAGGCGGCCGCCCGCCGTCGCCTGGCTGCGGGCGAGGGAGACGAAACTCACGTCGTGCTCGACGAGGACGCGGAGCAGGCCGGGGGACGGCGCCGGCATGAGATGGCCGAGGTGCGTGTATTCGAGCTGCACGACGTCGTAGTCGTTGCGGTCGAGGAAGTACTCGATCTGCTGCTCCATCAAGTACGAGCAGAAGCCGCGCGTCTTGTTGGGAAAAAGAATGCCGCCGACCGCCGTCGTGTCGCGCTCGATCACGACGACGTCGCGACAGAGCTTCTGCAGCTCGGCGGTGCTGCGCGGGTCGAGCTCGAGCTGCGTGTCGGCGTAGGCGACCCAGGTGACGTCGGCGACCTGCGCCAGGCGGCGGAGCAGCGCCAGCATGCGGACCGCGCCGCCGTGCACGGGCGGGTAGGGGCTGTAGGGGCTCGCGATCAGGAGCTGCAGGCGCGCATGCGGCGCACGCGCCGGCCGCCGTCCGAGCTTGCCGCGGAACGCGTGGCGATAGCGCGAGATCTGGAAGATCGTCGCGTCGTCCCAGCGCCGCCCGAGCCGACCCTCGCGGACGCGGGCGCGCGCCACGACCGGGAGTTGCTTCCACATCCCGACCCACGTGTAGACCGCGGCCTTCATGCCGCTCTGGCTCCGCACGCGGAACGGCAAGAGCACGATGCCGCCGAGATGGACGCGGAGCATCCGCCAATCCGTGACGTTCTTCCACACCAGCGCCGCCAGGTTCTTGATGAAGAAGCTGTAGATCTTGTCCTCGCTCCAGAGCCGTCGGGTCGTGCCGCGGTGCTTGTGGTGAACGAGGCTCTTCGGCGCGAAGAGGGCGGGCCAGCCGCGCTTCCAGGCGCGGTACCCGAGCTCGACGTCCTCGATGTAGACCGGCGAGAACACCGCCTCGTCGAAGCCCTCGAGCGCCAAGAACTTGGCGCGGTCGTAGGCCGAAGCCCCGCCGCCCGCGAAGAAGACCGGGTACAGATTGTCGTCGACCCAACGGTCGAGGTGGAACAGCGCGACCGCGCCCCACTTCCAGCGCGCGTGGACCTTGCCGGTTTCCCACCGCGGCTTGTTCTTGTCGATGAAGTCGATCTGGCACGACACGCCGAACGCCGTCGGCTCCTCGTCCATCGCCTGCACGAGCGGAAGGATGAAGTCGGGCTCCACCACCATGTCGTTGTTGAGCATGATGACGGTCGGGTGCGCGCTGTCGCGGGCCCCGCGATTGGTGGCGCCGGCGAAGCCTTCGTTGGTCGGCAGCGCGATCAGGTGGACTTCGGGAAAGTTGGCGGCGACCCATGCGCGGGTGTCGTCGCTGCTGCCGTTGTCGACGACGACGATCTGACCGCCGGGCGCGTAGGCGGCGATCGCCGCGCGGAGCGGCGGCAGGCTCATCTCGAGGAGCTCGCGGCCGTTCCAGGTCGGAATGACCACCGACACGGGGAGCGTGCTGCGGAGCTGCGGCAGCGGCGCCTCGGCGGCGGCGAAGGCGGCGGCGCGCGTGTCATCGCGCCGGAGGCGCGCCAATAGATCGGCGCCGACGAACATGAGGCCGGCCGCGATCGCGAGCGGCACGCTCAGGACGGTCAGCAGGAACGCGAAGAGGAACGCCGCGAAGACGCGCGCGCGGAACGCGATCCGGCCGAGGAGCGCCGCGACCTCGCGGACGAGCTTCGGCAACACGCGCACCTCGGAGCCGGCTTTGGCCTGCGCCGCCGCGAGCGCCGCCATGTCGTTCCGGGTGACGGCGAGCTCGGCGACGAGCCGCGCGACGTCGGCGCGGAGCGCATCCGCGCTGGTCGCGGGCGCGTCGGCGGACGCGTCCGCCGAACGCTCGGCCGTCAGCGACGACGCGAAGTCCTCGCGTTCCGCGGCGAGCGCGTTCAGCCCAGGGACGAGGGCGTCGCTCACGGTCGTGTTGTGCAGAAAGAGAAAGGACTCATCGTCGAGCGGCAGCGCATCCACCACCCCTTTTACCAGATAGTGCACGGCGAGCGCGGGTGTCGGCTTGGCCACCCCGTCGTTCTTGCAGAGCCAGAGCGACACGCCAGACTCGGTCGTGGTCGGCGCGGCGATCGTCACGCGATACGCGCGGCCGCGCGAGTTCGGGATCGGACGAAACTCGAAGCGCTGCCAGTTGTCGTGCGGCAGATCGCGGAGCGGGGCGACGACGCGCGCCACGCGGGCCCCGTCGGCCGCCTCGTCGTGGAGCGTGAAGATCACGTCGACGTGCGGCGGCGGCGCCGGGATCCACGGCAGCACGTCGACGCGGCAGAGATTGTCGTAGGCGGCGACGAAGCGGTGCTCGAGCGCGAAGTAGCGGCCGAGCGGCGGCGAGATCTCGCGTTCCGGCGTCAGCCACTCTTCGGCGATCAAGGCATCTTCCTTGTGGACGACGCTCTCGCGCGGCGCGTCGGCGTCGAACCACGCGCCTTCCACTTTGTCGGGCGCCGGATGCGGAGCGCGGCAGAACTCCCGCACGGGCTCGATGACCCGCGTCCACGAGAGCTCGTCTTGCAGCGCGGCGAAGCGGGCCTGACGCGCCGGCGACGGCCCGGTGTTCAGCAGCCTGTCGAGCGCGCCGACCACGGCATCGACGTCGCCCTCGGGCACCGTGAGGCCGAGCCCCTCGTGATCGACGCGGGTCGCGAGCTCGTCGCCACGGCTGAGCACCATCGGGAGTCCGGCCCAGAGGTAGTCGAGCACGCGCGTGCGGAACGCGAACTGCGCCTCGACGCCGGGCTGGTGCAGGCTGACGGCGACGTCGGCGTCGAGCAGATAGTTCTGCCGTTCGGCGTAGGGCACCCAGTCGACGAAGAACGCGCCGCGATCGGTGAGTCCGAGCTCGCGCGCGCGGGTCAGCGCCCGCTCGGCCATCGCCATCGCGCCGATGTCCGGATTGGGATGGCGGACGCCGAGAAAGAGGCCCTTCACGTCCGGGCGCCGTTCCCGCAGGCGGGCGAGCGCTTCGAGCAGCGTCAGCGGGTCGAACCAGTTCCAGAGCCCGCCGGCCCAGAGCACGACTTTGTCGTCGGCCTCGATGCCGGGAATGACGCCTTTCACGGCGGGTGCGCTGCGGACCGGCGGCGTGCTCGCGATGCCGAACGGGACGACGGCCAGCAGCTCGGCGAAGGCACGGTCACCGGCGTAGTTCGCGCGGTTCACACGGCCCGCGGCGGCCAGCATGCCGAGCCAGAAGTTGCGCTGCACCTCGCTGGCACAGAGGAAGAGGTCGCCGTTCTCCAAATGGTGCTGCAGCCAACGCAGTGCCAGCAGCGGCCGTCCGCCCGCGGCGTTGAAGCGGCCGTAGAACTCGAGATCGGAGAGAATGAAGGGATCGTAGAGGTCGACGATCAGCGGTTTCCGGATCGCCGTCATGAGCTCGGCGCGGCCCGAGATCATGACGCAGTCGGCGGCGGCGAGGAGCGGCGACAGCGTCGAGTCGCTCGGGACGCGGACCTGCGCCGCGTCGAGCGTCACGCGCTCGCTGCCTTCGGGAACGGCCAGTGTGACCTCGCACTCGTGGGCCAGGGCGCGCGCGATCTCGACCGAGCGGATCGCGGTGCCGGCCATGAGCGGCCCCGTCTTGTCGGGGCAGATGACGAGGACGCGGGTCACGCGGCGGGCGAGCTCACGGCGGCGGTGCTCGCCGTGGGCGACCACGCGGCGAAGCTGCGGAGCAGGAGGGCGCCGGATCCGGCGACGCCGTCGATTGTGTAAGGCTCCGCCGCCTCGGTGGTCACGCCGAACGAGAGCGCGTTCCGGTCACCGGTGCCGCGGGCGCGGAGCTCGAGCGTATAGGTGCGGCCGGCGGAGTCGGGCTCGGGCGGCAGATCGATGGCGAGCCAATCGCGATTGGGCGCGACGCCGGCGGCGACGACGCGCGTGGCGACCTCCGAGCCGTCGTCGCGGCGAACCGCCGCGTGCAGGGCGTGATCGAGCGGGAGGCCGTACGTGATCGTGTGCACGTCGACGCGCATGAGGCCGTCGACGTGGCTCGGAAAACGCTGGGCGAGCACGCGACCGTCGGCGAGAGGGTCCGAGATCGCGGCGAACGGCGCCGCGCTCTGGTCGGGCCGCGCGTCGGGCTCGCGGGCCGCGCGCGTGACCTCGCCGGGAAACGCCGCGACGAGCTCGCGTTCGGCCCGCGCGCCGATGTCCGCCTCGGTCGGGTGCGGTGCCCGGAGGCCGGCGACGACGGTGCTGAGAAACGCGGCGAGGTCACGGCCCTGCGCCGCGGGTGCGAAACGCAGCTCGAGGTCGGCCCGCGCCGTCGCGCCCACGTGGGCGGCGCGCTCGGGGTGCTCGACCACCGTGGCGAGCGCGGCGCCCCAGGCGTCGAGGTCGGCGGCGAGCCAGCCGGTCACGCCGTCGCGGATGGCGTCACGGTAGGCGTCGGTCGGGCTCGCGATCACGGGCACTCCGACGGCCGCCGCCTCGAGATATTTCACCGCGCCCTTCGCGGCGACGAAGGGATGCCGCCAGTCGAGCGGGACGAGGCTCGCGGTACACGACGCGACGAGCGCAGGAAGCTCGGTCCAGGGGACGAGCGGCCGGCGCGCGATGCGGGCGGCGTGCCCCGTCAGCGCGGCGGGCAGCGCGAGCGGAGCGGGTAGACTGACCGGCCCGACGAGCAACAACTCGACCGCCGGATGCGCGGCCATCACCTCGGCCAGGACGGGCGCGATGCTCGCGAGGTCGTCGTCGTGGGTGGCGGTCCCGCTGAAGTAGCCGAGACGGATCGGGGCGGGCGTCATGCCCATGCCGGCGCGGGCCGCGGTGCCGAGCACGAGCTCGGGCGTGGAGACCCCGCAACGCTGCAGGTGCGTCGGGATGCCGAGGGCGCGGCCGACGGCGGCGATCGGCTCGGTGGTCGCGAGAAAGGCGTCACAGGCTTCGAGAGTCCGGCGATAGCGGGCGACGCCCTCGTGCCACTCGCGGTGCTCGTCGGCGCTCCGCGTGCGCAGCAACGGGACGTCCGTGAGCGTCGGCTCGACGATCAGATCGTCGACGGCGAACACCGTCGGTCGACCGAGGCCGGCCGCCCGCGCCTGGAGATGACGCACCCACGCGCCGTCCGGCACGCGATAGAGCACGAGCACGTCGTGCGTGAGGAGCGCCGCCGCCAGGCGGGGATCGGTGTGCGCGAACGCGGTGCTCGCGATGCCCTGGGTCGCGAGCTGCTCTCCCCAGTGCAACACGTTGTAGCGGTGGCAGAATCCGTCGATTCCGCTCGCGAAGAGCACACGCATGGGGGGTTGTTGTTCCCATGCACCCTCCGCACCGTCAAGCTTGGTTGTGTCGCCGGTGGGTGGGTCAGGGTGTGCTCCTACGGTCGCCGGGTTTCCGCCACCCAGCGCATACAACCCGCCGCTGCCTCTCTGACCGGCGCACACGCGAGCTGCGGCTCCCCGGAGCACACCCTGACCCACCCACCGGCGATGCATCGGAACGAGAACGTCGAGCGCCGACGCGCACGGGAACCGAAGTCCCTATGAGAGTGAGTGATGATGCAGCCGGCGGGCGGGTCGGGGATGGTTCCGGGGAGCGCCAGCTCGCGTGTGCGCCGGCCATGGAGGCAGCGGCAAGTTGTATGCGCTGGGTGTCAGCGACCGCGCGACCGTAGGAACCATCCCCGACCTGCCCGCCGGCTGCCACCGAGCTGACGCCGTACCAGCACGTGGCAACCGGCCGTCTGCCACGACGGTGAAAGGCCCCGAAACGCGCGGCGACAGTTGCAACGATGGGCGGGCGCAGGAATAGTCCGCGCGTGAAGAAGCGCGAGGCTGCGAAGACGGATCGGGTCGTGCAGGTGGGGCTCGTGCAGATGCGGTGCGCGGCGGATCCGGCGGCGAACCTCGCGGCCGCGGCGAAGCACGTGCGGGCGGCGGCGAAGAAGGGGGCGACGATCGTCTGCCTGCCGGAGCTCTTCCGCTCCCGGTACTTCTGTCAGGCCGAGGACCACGCCAACTTCGCGCTCGCGGAGACGATCCCGGGGCCGTCGACGGCGGCGCTCGGCAAGCTCGCGCGCGAGCTCGGCATCGTGATCGTGGCGTCGCTCTTCGAGCGGCGCGCGGCCGGCGTCTACCACAACACCGTCGTCGTCCTCGACGCGAAGGGCGCCGTCGCCGGGATGTACCGCAAGATGCACATCCCCGACGATCCGCTCTTCTATGAGAAGTTCTACTTCACGCCGGGCGACCTCGGCTTCCGCGCGTTCGACGTCGGGACGACGCGGGTCGGGACCCTGATCTGTTGGGATCAATGGTACCCGGAGGCCGCGCGCCTCACCGCGCTCGCCGGCGCCGAGGTGCTCTTCTACCCGACGGCGATCGGCTGGCACCCGTCCGAAAAGCAGCAGCACGGCGCGGCGCAGCACGCCGCGTGGGAGACGATCCAGCGCAGCCACGCGATCGCAAACGGCATCTTCGTCGCCGTACCGAATCGCGTCGGCCACGAGCCCCATCCCGGCGGTGACGGCATCGAGTTCTGGGGCCAGAGCTTCGTCGTCGATCCGGCGGGGCAAGTCGTGGCGCGCGCCAGCAGCGATCGCGAGGAGATCCTCGTCGTCCCGTGCGACCTGGCGGCCATCGAAACCGCGCGGACGCACTGGCCGTTCCTCCGCGACCGGCGCATCGACGCGTACGGCGACATCACGCGCCGCTATGCCGACTGATCCGATGGCGACGCCGCTCGCAACCGCCGACCTCACGTTCGTCCGCGACGGCGCGACGCTGCAGGCCTACGGCGCGTGGCCGACGAACGCCGCGTCCGGTCCGGGGCTCGTCGTCATTCCCGACGTGCGTGGCCTCACCGAGCACTACCGGGACATCGCGCGCCGCTTCGCCGCCGAGGGCTTCTTCGCACTGGCCGTCGATCTCTACAGTCGCGAGGGCGCGCCCGACCTGCCCGACATGCCGGCGGTCTTCGCGTGGATCCAAGCGCTGCCCGACCCGCGCATCGTGGCCGATCTCGGCGCGGCCGTGCAGTTTCTCGCCGGACGCCCCGAGGTGAGCGCCGCTCGGATCGGCATCACGGGCTACTGCATGGGCGGGCAATACGCGCTGATGGCGGCGTGCAGCGTCCCCGGTCTCGCCGCGTGCGTGTCGTGGTACGGCATGCTGCGCTACGCCGCGCACAACGAACGGAAGCCCGTGAGCCCGCTCGAGCTGGCGCCGCGACTGTCGTGTCCCTACCTCGGCCTCTTCGGCGCCGAGGATGCGCTGATCCCGAACCCCGACGTCGAGGAGCTGCGGACGATCCTCACGCGCGCCGGGAAGACCTTCGCGATCACGAGCTACGCGGGCGCCGGTCACGCGTTCTTCAACGACACGCGCCCCGACGTCTATCGGCCGGACGCCGCCGCCGACGCTTGGCCGCGCGCGGTCGGCTTCTTGCGCGAGCACTTGTCGCCCGCGCGCCCGTGACCGCCGACCCGACACCGCGCGCGCTCGGTTTCCGCATGCCGGCGGAGTGGGAGGCCCACGCCGGCACGTGGCTCTCGTGGCCGCGCGTCGAAGGGATCAGCTTTCCGGGGCTCTACGCGCACGTGCCGGGACTCTGGCTCCGCATGATCGAGGAGCTCTCGACCGGCGAAGACGTGCACGTGAACGTCCTCGATGCCGAGGACGAGGCGCGCGTGGCCGCGCTGGTCGCCGCGTCGCCGACCGCGCAGCGCGATCGCGTGCACCTGCACCGCATTCCCACCAACGAGCCGTGGTGCCGCGATCACGGGCCGATCTTCGTCGTCCGTCCGGGCGAAGTCGCGGCCGTCGATTGGGGTTACAACGCGTGGGGCGGAAAATATCCGCCCTTCGATCGCGACGACGCGGTGCCGCCCCAGGTCGCCGCGCTGCTCGGCCTCCGCGTGTTTCATCCCGGCATCGTGATGGAAGGCGGCTCGCTCGACGTGAACGGTCGCGGCACGCTCCTCACGACGGAGTCGTGCCTCCTGAATCCCAACCGCAACCCGACGCTCGACCGCGCGGCGATCGAAGGCTACCTGCGCGACTATCTCGGAGTCCGACACGTGATCTGGCTCGGGGACGGCATCGCCGGCGACGACACCGACGGCCACGTCGACGACATCACCCGCTTCGTCGCCGCCGACACGATCGTCACCGTCGTCGAGGACGATCCCGCCGACGCGAACCATCGCCCGCTCGCCGCGAACCTCGAGCGCCTGCGCGCGGCCCGCGATCAGGACGGCAAGCCGTTCACCGTGCGGACGCTGCCGATGCCGCGGCCGGTGGTGCGGGACGGCCAGCGACTGCCGGCGAGCTACGCCAATTTCTACGTCGGCAATGCCGTCGTCCTCGTGCCCACCTTCGCCGACCCCGACGACGACCGGGCGCTCGCGGTCCTGCGCGAGTGCTATCCCACCCGCCGGGTCGTCGGCATCGATAGTCGCCATCTCGTGTGGGGCCTCGGAGCCTTCCACTGTGCGACTCAGCAACAACCGGCCGTGCCTGAGATAGCGGCTTGACCGAGAAATCACGGGCCCTTAGGGTCGACGAGACACACGAGGATCTCGTCACGCCCGCCTCCCCGTACACCCGTCCACGACTCACGCTCCTGATCGCCGTCCTCGTGTGGGGGATCGTCGCGCCGAGCGGTCGCGCGTGGGCCCAATTGGTCGATCCCGGCGAGGCCAAGGCCGTCGTCAATTGCGAGAAGAACGTCAGCAACGCCGGCCGGACGTTCATCAACAACAGCTACAAGGCCCTCAAGAAGTGCGTCGACACGGTCTTCGCCTGCGTGCAGCTGAAGCAGGGCGACGGCGCGTGCCTCGCGAAGGCCCAGGCCACCTGCGACAAGCAATTTGCCGCCCTCGACACCCAGGCGCTCAAGCTCGAGCTCGCCGTCGACAAGAAGTGCGCCGAGGAGATCGTGCCGTTCTCGACGCTGCGGACCGCGCTCGCCGCCAACATCGATTCGCTCGCCGACGACTGCCGACCTTTCGGGGTCGTCGTGCTGGGCACGCTCGACAATTACAAGGACTGTCTGCTCGGGGCCTTTCAGTGCCGCGTCGGCGAGCTGCTGCGTTTCTCCGCGCCGCGCGCGAGCGAAATGCTGGGCCTCGTTCAACGCGGCCTCACCACGTGCCCGACGCCGACGCCGGGATCGACGAGCGTCACGCCGACGCGGACGGCCACGCCCACCCGGACACGCACGCCGACGCCGACGCGCACGAGCACCCCGTCCGGTCCGACCGGCACGCCGACGTCGACCGCCACCCGGACCGTCACGCCGAGCGCCACCGCCGTGACGCCGACACCGACGGTCTCGCCGACCCCGACGATCACGGCCACGCCTCAGTTCAATCGCGTCTTCGTGACGTCGACGCTCCAGAAGGGCGACCTCGGTGGGCTCGCCAACGCCGACGCGATCTGCGCGGCGCGTGCTACGGCCGCGAGCCTGCCGGGCACCTATGTCGCGTGGCTCTCGACCTCGGCGGTGAACGCGACGACGCGGCTCGGCAGCGCGCGCGGTTTCGTTCGGGTCGACGGCAAGCCCTTCGCGAACACCGTCGCCGACATCGTCGCCAACAAGATCTGGAATCCCATTCGTTTGACCGAAAGCGGGGTGGACGTTGCCGCGGGCGTGTTGCCGGGCACGTCCACGCTCACGGTCTTCACGGGGACCCAGGGCGACGGAACCTTCGCGTCGGGTTTCACCTGTGACGACTTCACGTTGACGACCGGCAGCGCGCGGCGCGGTGAGGTCGCGGGCGGACCCGAGACCTGGACCGCCCGGCAGAACTCGAACTGTTCGACGAGCCGGCGGCTCTACTGCTTCCAGATCGACCACAGCGCCAACGATCTCGTGCCGGCGCCGGCGACGGGGAAGATCGCGTTCGTCTCGACCAAGAACTTCGTTCCCGGCGGCGGCATCGGGGACGCCGATGCCCGCTGCGCGACCGACGCGGCGGCCGCCGCCCTACCGGGAACCTACAAGGCTCTCCTCGCGACGACGGGCGCGACCGCCGCGTCGCGCTTCACGCTCGCGTCGTTGTACGTGCGTCCCGACGGCACGCCCATCGCGGCCGGGAGTACCATTGCCGTGGCGGGTCTCCTCGACAGCGGCATCTGGCAGCGGGCCGACAGCAGTTACGTCGGGTCGAGCGGCGATCTCGTCTACACGGGTGCGCAGACGCCGTCCGCTCTCGGCACACTCACGTCGACGTGCAGCAATTGGACCTCGACGGTCACCCCCGGCGCGGTCATCGGGGCTGATACGTTCGCCGATCCGACGTGGTGGAACCTGAGTTCCGCGAATCCGCCCTCGTGCGCGCAGACGATCGCCGTGTACTGTTTGCAGGAGTGATCCGAAAGCATTGCCGTGCAGCGCGCACGGCGCTATGCACCGGGCATGGGTCGAGCCGTCAATACGCCGAAGCCTCGCCGAGTCACCAAGCGAACATCGACTGCGACCCGCGTAGCGCGGCGCACGCGCAACCCGCTGCTGACGCGCACCGAAGTCGTGAACGCCGTCATCGAGCTCGCGAACAAGCTCGCGCCGGCCGACGTCGGTGATCTCCTCGTCGCGGAATCGTCGATCCGCGAGCGCGCCACGAAGCTCCCCGGCGCCGCCGGTCGCACGCTGCGCGCCGAGCTCGATCTGGCGCTGCTGTGTCTGAAGGATCACGCCGCCGGACGCTGTCCGCAGATTCCGTACTACTCGATCAGTCTGCTCGCGGCCGGCGTCGTCTACCTGGCCGACCAGCTCGATTTCGTTCCGGACTTCCTGCCGCGTCTCGGCATGATCGACGATGCGCTGGTGATGGCGGTTGCGTTCGACCTCGGCCGCGACGGTCTCCGCCGCTACTGCGTGTGGAAGGGGCTCACGCCGCTCGCGCGCCGCCGCCGGCCGGTTCGCCCGGTGCGCTGACGCCGAGTATCCCGGAGTAGCCATGGACCCCACTGAACGCGGCCGGCATGTGGGCTCCATGGGAGAGCCCGCGCGCCTCGCGCACTACACCTACGACGAGTACCGGCGCTTCGAAGCGGCGGCGAACACCAAGCACGAGTACCTGGACGGCCAGATCCTGGCGATGGCGGGCGGCACGCCCGAGCACGCCGGGCTCGCAGCTTCGGTGATCGAGCAGCTCGGACGGCAGCTCGCCGGCGGATCATGCCAGAGCTTCACCTCCGACCTCCGCATCCGCGTCCTCGCGACGGGGCTCGCCACCTATCCCGACGTGACGATCGTGTGTGGCGACCTCGAACGTGATCCCGAGGACGCCAACGGCGTCGTCAATCCGACGGTGCTCGTCGAGGTCCTGAGTACCAGCACCGAGCACTACGACCGCGGCGAGAAGGCGGCGCACTACCGGCGGATTCCGTCGCTCCGTGAGTACGTCTTCGTGTCGCACCGCGAGCGGCGGCTCGAGCGCTGGTGGCGCGACGACCGCGGGGAGTGGCAGTCGGAAAGCGCCGGACGCGGATCCCAGCTGCAGATGGCGGCGGTGAACGCCGGGCTCGACGTGGATGCGATTTACGACCGCTCGGCGCTGACGCGCGATTTATGACGGTTCTGCGCTGACGCGCTATCCATGACGGCTCGCGGCTGAGCGCGATCGATGGACGGCTCGCGGCTGAGCGCGATCGATGGACCGCTCGGCGCTGACGCGCCGGCTCGGATGCTTACGGGATCGTCAGGCTCGACGTCGGGCCGCCGTCGACCGCGAACGTCTGACCGGTGACGAAGCCGGCCGCTTCCGACGCGAGGAAGACGCACGGCCAGGCGATCTCTTCGACGCGGCCGAGGCGGTTGAGCGCGGTCGACGCTTCGACCTGCTGTTTCATCTCGGGCGTGCCCCAGCTGCGGGTGCCGGCCTCGGGCGTGTCGATCGGACCGGGCGCGATGCAATTTACCAGGATGCCGTGCGGCGCCCATTCCATCGCGAGCGTGCGGGTCAGGTTCTGCACACCGGCTTTGGCGGCCGCGTAGTGCGCCATGCCGGGGGCGCCGTAGGTCCCGGCCTCCGACGACATGTTGATGATGCGGCCGGGCCGCTTGTGCTCGATCCAGCGGCGGGCGGCGGCGCGGGCGCAGAGGAAGGTGCCGTTCAGATTGATGGCGACGATCGTAGCAAAGCCGTTCGGGCTGAGCTCCTCGGCGCGCGCATAGAAGCTCGCACCGTGATTGTTGATCATCACGTCGACGCCGCCGAACGCGGAATCGGCGCGCGCGAACATGGTCTCGATCTGGTCGGGGTCGCGCACGTCGCAGGTGATGCTCTCGACGGTGCCGCCGTCGTCACGCAGCGCCTTCGCGATCGGTCCGAGGTGCTCGGCGTTGCGGCTCGCGATCAGCACCTTGGCGCCGCGCTCGCTGAAGACGCGCGCGATGGCGGCGCCGATGCCGGTCCCGCCGCCCGTCACGATGACGGACTTGTCGCGAACGCTGAACGGGTCGTGGACGATGGGGTTCGTCATGGTTGCTTTCCTGCGGGATCGCGCGGCGTCGGCGACCAGCGTCCGTCGCGGCCGATCGTCTTTTCGATCTGGCGTTGGGCTTCGTCCATTTCGCGCGCCCAATCACGGTTCTTCTTGGGGGTGCTGCGAAACTCGTCGTAGAGCGGCCGCGCCAGCTCGCGCCGGCTGATGCCTGTGGGCGCGACCATGATGTCGACCTGCGCGCCCGGCAGATCGAAGCCGCTGTGGACGATGTCGTCGGCGGCCATGCCGAGGTCGGTGAGGACCTGGCGGAGCTCGGCGGCGTTGGTGCCGAAGCGGCGCGCGACCTCGTGGATGTTCTGGATGCGGTACCCGTCGTCGGGCGTGATGCCGAGGTGGTAGGCGCAGAAGAGATCGAACGCGTCGATCGTGGCGCCGACGCTCCGCGGCGGCGGTGGCTGCGGTGCCGGACGCGAGGGCGGTCGATTGGGCGCGCCGCGCTGCGGATAGGGCCGCGGGGCTGGCCGGGTATCGCGCGGTCGCGCGTTCTGTGGGGGCGCGTTCCGACGCGGAGCATCCTGCCGCGGAGCTCCGAATTGCTCCACCGACCAGCGCGTGCGCCCGGTGCTCGCGGCCAGGTTGCTCCGTTGTCCGTTCGCGTGATTCTGCCAGCGGGTCAGCGGCGACGGTGGCGGCGTGTATCCGGTGCCGCGATCGTCGGGGCGTCCATCAGGCCCGACGCGCGGCTGACTCTCGTCGTTTCCCGCGGGCGGATCTCCGGGACGGTGTCCTCTCCGCCTGCGCGTCATCGAGCGCTGGACTATGCCCGAACGATTCTCGGGCGTCGAGTGCGCCCGTGGGCTTTGCGTGCACGGAGCCGCAGGCTATGAGCGCCGCCTGTGGCGATCGGTGCCGAAAGCCGGAGCGCTGTCCGCAGCGTCGTCGGCGATCTCCTCGTCCTGACGCTGCTCGTCGCCGTCATGCTCGCGTGGCCGCTCACGGCGCCGCCGATCGGGACGCACGGTGAAGCCCGCGAAGGTCTGGTCGTGCAGGACGTCGGGCGGGACGGACGGTGGATCTTGCCGCTCCGGAACGGCGAGGTGCCCTCGAAGCCGCCGCTCTACCATTGGATCGCCGCCGGCCTCGGCGCCCTCGTTGGACCTTCCGATGCGGTGGTGCGCGCGCCGTCGGCGCTCGCGGCGTGGCTCGTGGTGGTCCTCGTGTACGGGCTCGGTTTCGCGGCCGGCGGGCGGACGAGCGGCTGGCTGGCGGCCGGCGCGCTCGCGGGCATGCACACGTTCTTCGAATCGGCGAGCGAAGCGCGCGTGGACATGCTCTTCACGGCGTGGATCACGCTCGCGCTCGCGGCGTTCTGGCGCTGGTACGAGCGCGACGGCGCCGCCGCCCGCGCCGTCTGCTACGCGGCGATCGCGGCGGCGGTCCTCACCAAGGGGCCGGCCGGCGCGGTGCTGCCGTTGCTCGTGATCGGCGGCTTTCTCGCGTGGGAGCGACGCTGGGATCGCGTGCGGGCCTTCTGCTCGCTGCGGCTCGCGTTGGCGGCGGTCGTGGTGGTCGGCGGCTGGTACGCGCTCGCGGCATGGACGGGCGGCGCCGATTTCGTGCACCGGCAGATCTTGAAGGAGAACCTCGATCGCTTCGTCGGGCGCGGCGTCTTCGGCATGCACGGCGGCCGCTCGCGGCTCGCGATGCTCGAGAATCTCGCGACCGATCTGCTGCCGTGGAATCTGGTGCTGCCGGCCGCGGCCTTCGCCTGGTGGCGGGGTGCCCGCACCGACAACCTCGGACGCTTGCTGCACACCTGGTGGGTCGTGATTCTCGCGTTCTTCACGGTGGCCTACGGGAAACGCGGCGTGTACTTGCTGCCGCTCTATCCGGCGATCGCCGTGCTCGCGGGACGGGCGCTCGCCGGCGTCGTCGATCGCTTGCGCGCCGACCCCGACGGCGCCTCGCCCGCACCGATGCGCGTGCTGCAACGCCTCGCACCCGGACGGCCGTGGCGCGCGCTGATCGTCGCGGTGGTGCTCATCGATCTCGCCGTGGTGCTCGCCGGGCAAAGCGTGCGGGTGCGGCGCGCGCGGCGGGCGTCGCTCGTGCCGTTCGCCGCGTCGGTGGCCGAACGGGTGCCGCCGCATGCGCCGCTCGTCGCCGATCTGTCGCTCGACGAGAGCGACTATCTGGTGTTGTCGTACCGTCTTCCACGGGCGCTGCCCCGCGCGCTGCCGGGGGCACCGTGCACCCCCGGGACGTTCCACCTGGCGACGCCGCGTCCCGGGGCCCCGATCGTCGCGCCGCTGTTCGTCTCCGAACGGCGCGGCGTTCCCGTCGCGCTCGCGGAGGATACGGCCGAAACGTGCCCTCTTGCTCTCGAACGCGAGCACGATAGATAGGCGGCGCGATGGCGGCCAAAGAAGCGGCGCCGAAGATCATGCTGGGATTCGTCGTCCGCCAGTGCGCGGTGGCACTCGGGCACCGCCCGTCACCGGCCGAGCTCGTCGAGTGGGCGAACAATCAGGGCAAGGGGCGCGAGCGCCATTGCCTTTTCGGTCGCCCCATCACCGTCGCCGAGGCCGGCGTCATCCTGCGTCACCCCGGCCGGCCGGTGACGGTCCGCAGCACCGACCCGTACCCGATCTTCGCCCTCGCCAGTCGGTAGGAGAGCGGACCCGACGTTACGGGCAGCCCGGACTCCCCGGGCGAGCCGTCACGCCAAAATGATCGGCGACCGTACCTTGTCGTCCAACCAGCGGGCCAGATCGAGCAGGCTGTCGGCGTTCATCTCGTGCCCCATCTCGTACTCGCGATAGAGCACCGGCACGCGGAGCGTGCGGAGCGCGTCGGCCGATTGCTGCGCGCGGGCGACCGCGATGATCTCGTCGGCGGTGCCGTGCTGCACGAGGGTCGAAAGCTCGTCGCGGCCGTCGGCCGGCGGCAGCGACGTGAGCAGCTGCGGCGGCAACCACGAGCTCAGCGCCGCGAGACCGGCGAAGCGACGGGGCGCGGCGAGCGCGACGCGATACGCGAGCACGCCGCCTTGGCTGAATCCCATGATGAGGAGCTTCCGGGGGTGCACGGCGTAGCGCGCGAGCGCGGCGTCGAGAAAGCGCTCGACCATCGCGGCGGCGTCTTCGATCGGGCCCTCGGTCGCGGGCTGCACGGCGCTCAGTGGGAACCAGCCGTACCCGACGGCGCCGTCGGCGCCGAGCGGCACCTCGAGCGGCCCCTGCGGGCAGATGACCTGGAATTGGCCGCCGCTCAGATAGGGGGCGAGGCCCATCAGGTCGAAGGCGCTCGCGCCCCAACCGTGCAAAGCGATGATCGTCGGATGGGGGCCGTCACCGGCCGGCTCGTACACGGTATGGACTAGCTCCACGCGCGCATTCTCCTTCGGCGTTGGTGTCGCCGTGGGCCTCTGCTAGCCTTTCGCGGTGCAAGTCCGCAAGGCGCGCTCGGTGAAGCTCCTCCTGTTCGATCTCGACGGCACGATCCTCCACGCGCACCACGCGCCCGGTCGCGTGCCCTTCGATCTCGCGATGCGAGACACGTTCGACGTCAGCGTCGAGCTCGCCCGCCTGCGGCCCGACGGCAAGACCGATCCCGCGATCGCCGCGGAGCTCCTGGCGCTCGCCGGTGCCGACGCGAACGTCGACGTCGCGACGCTCGCTCGGCTGGAAGCCGCGCTGACGGCGCATCTCGGGGACGCCATCGCGGCCGGCACGACGCGCGTCGAGCCGACCCCCGGAGCGCGCGCCGTGCTGGAAGCGCTCGTCGGCGACCCGCGCTTCGGCAGCGCCGTCCTGACCGGGAATCTCGCGGGGGCGGCGGCCTTGAAGCTCGAGGCCGCGGGCCTCGCCGACTTCTTTGCCTGCGGCGCGTTCGGGAGCGATCACGTGCTCCGCGCCGCGCTGCCCGACGTCGCCCGCGCTCGCTTCCGAGCGGCGACCGGGCACGACGTGACCCGCGGCGATTGCGTGATCATCGGCGACACGCCGCTCGATCACGCGGCGGCCGTCGCCAACGACATGCCGGCGGTGCTGATCGCGACCGGACGCATTCCCTACGATGAGCTCGCCGCGCTGCGACCCGCGGCGGTGTTCGCCGACTGGAGCGACGGCGCGGCGATTCGGCGCGCGCTCGAGGCGATCCCGTGAGCGGGGCTTTCCGCGTCACCGTCGAGAAGGAGTACCTCAAGTTCTCGGCGGCGCACTTCATCGCCTACAAGGGCTTTCGCGAGCCCTTGCACGGCCACAACTACCAGGTGTCCGTGACGATCGCGGGCGCGGTCGGTGCGGACGGATACGTACTGGACTTCGGCATCGTGAAGGCGACGACGAAGGCCGTCTGCGAAGAGCTCGACGAGCGCGTGATCGTCCCGGCGCGGAGTGATTGCATCACCGTGTCGCACGAGGGTCCGAGCGTCGTCCTCGAGTACGAGGACGGGGCGCGCTTTCTCTTCCCGGCCACCGACTGCGTGTTGTTGCCGATCGTGCACGCCTCGGCCGAAGAGCTCGCGGGCTACGTGTTGACGCGGCTGCGCGAAGGTCTCGGGACGCACGGGATGCGCGGCCTCACCGAGATCGAGGTCGGCGTCAGCGAAGCGCCCGGCCAAGCGGCGTTTTGTCGCGCCCAGCTCTGACGAGCCGGGCGCGTTCGCCAGACAGCTTAGTGCTGCTTGTGGTTCTTGCCGTTGCCGTGGCCGTTGTTGCCGTGGCCTTTGCCCTTGCCATGGCTCTTGCCGGACCCGTGCTGGTCGCGGTGCCAGTTCGCCTGGCGCTTGTGGGAGCGCTGGCCGTGGTCGTTCCAATGACCACCACCGACGAGGCGCGGTGGCACGCGGTAATAGCGATTCGGAACGCGGAGCACCGGCCCTGGTACGTAGTGGCGCTCTACGTACGACCACGGTCCGCGGTCGGCATGCGCCACGAACCAATTGCCGCTGTCGTAGGTGTAATACGCGTCGCCATACGTGAAGTAATTCACCGACACGTCGGGTGCGTAGTGCACGTGCGGCACACCAGGGACGACGACCAGGCGCGGGGGCGCATCGAACGCGATCGCGGGCGGCACGATGTTCACGTCGATGTGGACGTCGGCGGCGAGCGCCGGCGTTGTCGCGAAGGTGGCGGCGATCAGCGCAGCGGCGAAGTGAGTGGGTCTCATGGTGTGGTCTCCTTTGCTTGGTGCTGCCGCTCAGTTCGAGCAAGATGAGCGCCAGCACTCAGGGCCGTGTTTTGGCGCCCTGGAGTCCACGAACGTAAGAGTTACCTCCTCACGTGCAGAGGTTACACGCCGGAGCGTGGACGCACTTGCGCCGCTCTCCGCCTGCTGTCAGTCAGTGCGTCGGAGGAGCCCCGCATGCCGACGACGATCACGCTGCTCGATGGAGAAGAGACCCGCGAGATCCCCGCGTGGATCGCCGGCGACGCCGTCACGATCGCCCCCGGCGACCTCGGCTGGAAGGTGGAAGCGGTCGGCCTCTGCCGCGGCGACGTGTGTGTGCCGATCCGCGATCGCGCGCGCCTCGTCCGACCCGAGGGTGTGGATCTCGCCGAGCTCGCGCGCCTGCTCGATCGGCCGCTCGCCGTCGACGGTGCGGAGCGCGTCGCCGTGCTCGGTACCTCCGCCGAGCGCCGCGCCGGCACGCTCGCGTCGCTGGCGGCGCCCGACTTCGCGCTCACCGATCTCGACGGGCGCACCCATCGCCTCTCCGATCAGCACGGCAAGAAGCGTCTGCTCGTGACCTGGGGCTCGTGGTGCGGCTGTCGCGAGGATCTGCCGGTCTGGCAAGCGCTCCACGAGGAGCTTGGCCCGAAGGGATTTCTGCCGATCACCGTCGCGCTCGACAGCGGTGCCGAGGCGGCCCGCCCGTTCATCGAGCGCGCGGCGCCGACCCACCCCGCCTTGATCGATCCGGAGCACCGCGTCGCCGACCTCTTCAACATGATCAACGTGCCGACGATGGTCTGGATCGACGAGGACGGCCGCATCGTGCGGCCGAACGATCAGCAGTTCGGCTCCGACATGTTCGTGCAGATGACCGGCAAGCCGTCGGCGCCGTTTCTTGCCGCGCTGCGTGCGTGGGTCAACGAGGGTCGCGGCGCGCTCGCCCCCGACGACGTGCGCGAGCAGCAGCTCTTGCCGAGCGTCGAGCAGCAGCTCGCACGCGCCGAGTTCCGTCTTGCCTGGCACCTCCACGGGCTCGGCAAGCGCGAGTCAGCCGAACGGCACTTCCTCCGCGCCGGCGAGCTCGCGCCGACCGATTGGACGATCCGGCGCGCGCAGCTCCCGATCCGCGGCATCGATCCCATGACCAGCAACGAGTTCATCGCGCTCTGGGAAGAGGGCATTCCGCAGTACCCGACGCGCACCTTCGGCGCGGACGAGCCGAAGGAGTAGGGCCGTGGCCACGGCGATCCGCCGCACCAAGCTGACCGAGGTGATCTGGAGCGTGCACCGCTTCCTCTACCGCGTGAGCGGCGGTCGCATCGGTGGCAGGGCCGTCGGATTGCCGGTGCTGATGCTCACGACCCGCGGTCGGAAGAGCCGCGAGCCGCGGACGAGCGTGCTGACGTACCTGCCGAAGGGCCGCGCGGCGGTGGTCTTCGCGTCGAATGCCGGCGAGCCGAAGCATCCCGCCTGGTGGCTGAATCTGGTGGCCGACCCGCACGCGCAGGTCCAGATCGGCCGGGACGTGACGCCGATGACCGCGCGCGAGGCGGACGGCGCGGAGCGCCAGCAGCTGTGGGCGGAATTGGTGCGCGCCTCCCCGAGCTACGCCGAGTATGAGCAGCGAACGACGCGCCGCATTCCGGTCGTCGTGCTCGAGCCCGGGCACTGACGCGCCCGCTCGATCACACCCGCCGCGTGCGTCCTTCCCAGTACGGCGCGCGGATCTCGCGCTTCAGCAGCTTGCCGGAGGGATTGCGCGCGACCTCGGCGACGAAGTCCACGCTCCGCGGTCGCTTGTAGTCCGCCACGCGCAGCATGACGGCGACCTTGTCGCCGCGCTGCAGCCCGAGGCCGGTCAGCGCGTGCGCCAGCTGGTTGATGCGGGCGTTCCACGCGCGCCAGGTGAAGCGCGTCTCGTCGAACACGATCGCCGTGCGATCGGGCGTGTTCGTGGCATTGGCAGCGGCGCCGATTTCCATGGATGCGAACCTCCGAGAGCGAGGCGTGCCGTGAGCGACCCTCGCTTGTCAACGCGATTCGTTCCGGATACCCGAACCGCGCATGCAGGGGATGGGGTGGGTCGTTGCGGCCGGGATGTTGGCCGTCGTCGCGGGATGCACGCACGCGCTCCCCGATCCCGATTCTCCCGGCGCGCAGCTGTATCAAACCAAGTGCGGCACCTGTCACGCGCCGCACGAACCGCGTGCGCTCACGACGGCAATGTGGGAAGTCCAGGTGATCCGCATGCGCGAGACGATGCGACGGCGCGGTGTCACGCCGCTCACCGACGACGAGGAGAGTCTCGTGCTCGGATACTTGCGCGCGCACGCGACCGATGCCGGGGGGCCGTCATGAAGATTCGTCTCAGCGATACGCCGGTCGAACGGGTCGAGGCCGAGCTCGTCGTCCTGATCGTCGCGAGCGACAAGCTCGCCCGCTTGAAGACGGCCAAGAGCGCCGGCCCGGCGACGATGCGCGCGCTGGAACGCGCGCGTTTCACCGGTGCCGAAGGCACGTCACTGCTGCTGCGCGGCGGCGGCCGCGGGGACAAGCCGGTCGCGCTCGTCGGCGTCGGGCCGAGCACGGCGGCGACGGTCGCGGACGCGTATCGCCGGGCGGGCGATCAGACGATCGCCCGCGCGCGCGAAGCGCGGGCGCGGAACGTCGCGGTTGCGTTTCTCGCCGAGCCGACGCGGCTGCCGATCGAGCGGCCGGCGGCATTCGGGGCCTTCGTCGAGGGCGCGCTGCTGACCGGCTACGGATTCACCCGCTATCGCCACGATCGCGACCGGGTCGAGATCGCGGCCATCACGCTCGCGAGCCTCGTCGCCCCGCGTGATCCCGAGCTGCGGCGCGCCGTCCGCACGGGCGAGATTCTCGGCGGGGCAACCAATCAGGCTCGGCTCTGGATCAACGAGCCCGCCGCCGTGATGACCCCGACCGCGTTCGCGGCCGACGCCGAGCGCGTGCTCACGAAAGCGGGCCTCGAGGTGACCGTCGACGGACCGGCGGCGATGCGGAAGCTCCGCATGGGCGCGATCCTCGGCGTGTCGAGCGGCAGCGTGGAAGAGCCGCGGCTCGTCCGTGTCGTCTATCGGCCGGCTTCGGCGAGTCGCCCGGCTACCCCGGTGCGTCGTGGCGCGGCGGCGGGACCATCATTGAGCCCGCGCCGGCTCGCGCTCGTCGGCAAGGGCATCACCTTCGACAGCGGCGGCCTGTCCCTCAAGCGGGCCGACGGCATGGAGCACATGAAGCGCGACATGGCGGGCGGGGCCGCCGTGCTCGGCGCCATGCTCGCGCTCGCGGCGTTGAAGCCGACGGCCGAAGTGCGGGCGTACGTGCCGATGAGCGAGAACATGCCCGGCGGGTCGGCGATCAAGCCGGGCGACGTCGTGCGGACGCCGTCGGGCAAGACGATCGAGGTGCTCAACACCGACGCCGAGGGCCGTCTCGTGCTGGCCGACGCGCTCGACCTCGCCGTCGCCGACCAGCCCGACGCGATCGTCGACATCGCGACGCTGACGGGCGCGGTGCGGAGCGCGCTCGGCAACCGCATCGCCGGCATCATGGGTAACGACCACACGCTGATCGCGGCGCTCGTCGCCGCGGGGAAGCTAGGCGGCGAGCGTCTCTGGGAGCTGCCGTTGGTCCGCGACTACCGCGCCGATCTCGAAAGCAGCGTCGCCGACCTCGCCAACGTGGCGACGGGTGGGCACGGCGGCGCCATCCACGCCGGGCTCTTCTTGCAGGAGTTCGTGGCTGGCGTGCCGTGGGCGCACATGGACATCGCGGGCGTCGGCTTCACGGATCGCGACATTCCGAACGCGCCGCGCGGCGGCGTCGGCTTCGGCGTCCGCCTGCTGGCGCGCTACGCGCTCGCGGCCGCCGCGCGCTGAGGCCGACGGCACAGCTGCGGTCGGCTGCGGCTGCGCCCGACCGCCGAGCGGGGCCGCGGGCTATTCGATGTAGCCGAGCGCTCGCAGAGCGGACGTGTGGTCGTCGCTCATCGCGGCGGTACGGGCGCGTTTGGCGGCGACGCTGGCAGTGAGGGCCCACTGTTCCAGCGCCGCTTTCAACCTCTCCGTCGCTGCGGAATCTCCGGCGGCGAGATTGGTGCGCTCGCCCGGATCGTTCGTCAGGTCGAACAGGTGGTCGGTCACGGATTCGAAAGGGGTCTGGATCAGCTTGCGATGCTCGTGGCGGATGGCACTTTGGGCTTGCGGCTGCAGGCTGGCGAAGGCCGGCAGTGGCGGCACCGTCTCACCTGCCAGCAAGGGGAGCAGGCTGCGGCCAGCGTACGGATCGAGCAAAGGATCGAGGCCGAAATCCGCCGGGGACACGACGCCCGCCAGCGCGAGGATCGTCGGGGCGACATCGACGAGGCGGACCTGGGGCTCGACGACGGTCCCAGCCGGTACGCGCGCCGGGTAGCGGATGATGAGCGGCACGCGAATGCTCTCGTCGTAGAGCGCGAAACGATGGCCTTTACGGCCGTGTTCGTAGAACTCCTCACCGTGGTCAGCGGTGACGACCACGACGGTGTCGTCCAGCAGGCGGGCCGCCCGTAACGCGTCGACCAGGCGCCCGACGTATGCATCGGCGTAGCGAATCTCGCCGTCGTACAGTGCGACGACGTGGGCGAGGTCACGCGCGTCCATGCCGACGTGAACCGCCGAGCCCTTTTCGAAGTCGTCGCCGTTCACGGCACCGGCATAGTCGGGGTCGAACATGGTGTCGTAGGGCGGCGGCGGATTGAAGTCGTAGTGCACGTCCCACATGTGCACGAAGAGGCAGAAGGGACGCCGCGGCACGGTCGCTTGCCAGCCGTCCAGCCACGCGACGACGCTCGCCAGAAGCGCCGGCGACGTGTGTGCCTGGTGGACGGCCGGGCGTGAGATCCGCATCGCCGTGTAGTCGTCGTAGTGGTCGAAGCCGCGCGCGAAGCCATACCCGGCGTCGAGGTACGGGCCCGACACGAAGCCGGCCGTCGCGTAGCCGTGTCTCCGCAGCACGTGGGCGAGCGTCACGATGTGCTCGTCGAGGCGGAGGCCGTCGTTCACGACGCCGTGGATCTCGGGCGGCAGCGCCGTCAGCAGCGTCGCGTGCGCGGGCAGCGTCCACGAGGTCGGCGACACGACCGTCGTGAAGCGGGCGCCGGCAGCGGCGAGGGCATCCAGCGTGGGGCTCGTGTCGCGCTGATACCCGTAGCTGCCGAGGTGGTCGGGGCGGAGTGTGTCGATCGAAATCAGCACGACATTCGGGGCGCCCGGCGCTGCCGTCGCCGTTCCGCCGTCACGGTGCGGTGCGCGGACGACGGCCAGCAGGCCTACCAACGTCGCCAGCAAGGCGCCGCCGCCGGCGACGAGCACGGAGATGCGCACGACCGTCCGTGCGACGGCGGTGCGGCGGAGAACGCGCATCGCGATCAGCCAGACGCCACCGACGGCGGCGACGCTCGCGGCGGCGATCACACCCGGGGAGGCATCGCTCCAGAGACCCAGGCGGTGGGTGACGATCGGCAACGAGGCCGCGGCGACGACACCGAGCGGATAGCCGTGGGGCCACGGTGCGCCCGCCGGCGCTCGTCGCCTGGCCAGCGGCACCACGAGCGGTGCCGCGAGGGTGGCGCACGTCCACGCGAGCGCGAGATGTACGGCGACGGCCGCCGCGAGAAACGTGACGTCCGACCAGGCCCGACCCAGTTCGAACGGCACGTGGAGGAAGCCCGGTTGGTAGGCGAGGAGTGCGGGCACGTGCGCGTCGATCCAGGCGCGCCCGTGCGCCAGCAAGCGCAGATCGCGCAGGCGCGCGCTCTCGACGGCATGCGCCAGCATGAGCACGTTCGCGCTGGCGATCGCGACCGCGACGGCTCCGCTGGCAGCGAAGAGGACCGTGCCGGCGCCGAATTCAGTCCGCGGAGATCGCATGGGGCGTGCGGGGCGGGACACCGGCCATTCGGATCACGGCAACCGAGGCGAGGAGGCACCCGATGGGCAGGAGCACCTGGTGGAAGCGCGGATCGCCGTAGATGGCCGCGAAGATCGCCACCCACGTGACGGCGAGCGTCTTCACGATCCGCCAGCCATCGGCCGGTGCGCGGGGGGGGAGCAGCCAGCCGGCGATCGCGAGCACGCCCACCACGCCATAGTACACGTCGGCCGCGCGCCCGAGCAGGCGGCGGGCGCCCTCGGAGGGCGCGATGCGCGGCGTGCCGGGTTCGTACCACGCTTGCCAGACGTGATCGCCGCGAAACAGGTGATAGATCCGTGCCGGCACGAGCGCGAGCTCGCGCAGCGGATTGGCGACGGCGAACGCCAGCGCGTCGTCGCGAAGCGCGCGATCCATCGCAAGCTCGCCGGCCGGGCTCCAGGGGAAGGGGCCTTGCCGAACCAGGAGTGCCTGCATCGCACCCTGGATGGCGACGGTCATGCCGCCCCTCGCGATCGGGTTGTGGCCGATCCAGAGCGTGCGACCGAAGCTCGTGCTGGTCGGGACGATGACACCGAAGAGTCGGGCGTTTCGGACCATCCATGGCGCGAGCGCGAGCAGTGCGCCGAATACGATCGCGCCGAGCACGCGAGCGCTGCTGCGCCACGCGCCGCGCGAGGCGAGCGCGAGCGCGGGGACGGCAGTCAGCAGCACGGCTTCGGAGCGCACGAGCCCCGTCGCGCCCGCGGCGGCGCCCCACAGGAGCCACCCGCCGAGGGCGTAGGGGGCGGGTCGTTCGCCGAGTGCCACCGCCGCCAGGAGCAGACCGCTCACGAGGCAGGTGAAGAACGTCTCGGATAGCGTGAGCGCCGCGAAGAAGACGTGACTCGGGAACGCCGCGAGCAGTGCCGTCGCGACGAGCGCGCCTTTGGCGCCGACCAGTCGGAGCCCGAGCCGCCATACCAGCCAGCACGTCACGGCGCCGAAGACGGCATTCAGCGCGACGGCCGTCGCCGGCGCGGCGCCGAACAGCCGGTAGCCGAGCGCCAGCACCGCCGGATACCCGGGCGGCCACATCGCGGTCGGTTGCAAAGTGAAGGGGCTCACGTAGCTGCCACCGCGGAGGATCAGCTGCGCGCCGTTGTGGTACCAGAGCGCGTCGTCGATGCCGTTCCCTCCCGGTGTTACTCCGGCGGCGAGTCCCCACGCGAGACGCAGCACGAACGCGGCGACGACGAGAACGAGTGCGATGCTCGTCGCGCGGGCGTCCGGCCGGTCTGCTAGGCCTCGGTGCGTAGAGCCTCGATCGCCGCGACGGTCTTCGGCACCGCCGCGGAGAGCACCCGCCCGCCGTCCTCGGTCACGAGCACGTCGTCCTCGATGCGAATACCGATGCCGCGCCATCCGGCGTCGACGGTCTCGCAATCGGGCGGCACGTACAGCCCGGGCTCGATCGTCAGCACCATGCCCGGCGCGAGCGCCCGAGGACCGTCGCCGACGTGGTAGACACCGACGTCGTGGACGTCCATGCCGAGCCAATGGCTCGTGCGGTGCATGAAGAACGTGCGGTAGCTGGCGCTCTCGATCGCGGCGTCGCGCGTGCCCGTCAGGAGGCCGTGCTCGATCAGGCCGTCGACCAGCACGTCGAGCGCGGCCTTGTGGGGCGCGTCGAAGGCCACGTCGGGTTTCACCGTGGCGATCGCGGCCTCTTGCGACGCGAGGACTACCTCGTAGAGCGCCCGTTGCCGATCGGAGAATTTCCGGCCGACGGGAAAGGTGCGGGTGATGTCGGCGCAATAGCCGCCCCATTCCGCGCCCGCGTCGATCAGCAGGAGATCGCCGTCGTCCATGCGGCGGTCGTTCTCGACGTAATGGAGGATCGTCGCGTTGTGACCCGACGCGACGATCGACGGATAGGCCGGTCCCGACCCCCCGCGGCGCCGGAACGTGTAGTCGACGAGCGCCTCGATCTCGTACTCGAAGAGGCCCGGACGCGTCTCCCGCATGGCCGCGGTGTGGGCCTCGGCGGCGATCGCGATGGCGCGCTCCAGCGCGCCGACCTCCTCCGCACTTTTGAAGAGCCGCATCTCGTGCAGGAGCGTGCCCGGATCGAGCACGCCGCGCGGTCCGGCGCCGCTGCGGGCGCGGTTGTCGCGGGCCCACGCAAAGAGATCCATCATGCGCTGGTTGAACGCGACGTCGCGGCCCGGCGCGAAGTACAGCACGGGCGCGTGCTCGACCATCTTCGGTAGGCGCTCCGCGAGCTCTTCGATCGGATAGGCGGCGTCGGCGCGGTAGGCCTGGCGCGCGCCGTCGACGCCGGCCCGAATGCCGTTCCAGATCTCCTTCTCTTTGTCGCGCGGCCGGACGAAGAGCGTGAACGGGAACTCGGTGCCCGGTGCGAGGACGCAGGTGGCCTCGGGCTCCGCAAAGCCCGTCAGATAGAGGAGGTCGTTGTCCTGGCGGTAGGGATAGTCGACGTCGTGCGAGCGGACGGCGACGGGCGCGGCGCGAAAGACGGCGACGCCGCGCTCCATCTTGCTCATGAACGCGCGCCGGCGTTCGGCGTAGATCGCGCGGTCGTGGATCACGCGGGCGGTTGTAGCACGGGGATTCCGGCAGCCGATAGTCGTCGGGCGCTTCTAACGGCTCGCACGGTCCGGCATGATGCGGCCTGACGCAGCCTTCGGAGGTGAGATGAACATGCGGACGACGATGAAGACGATGGGGACGATCGCGACGATGTCGGTGCTGTTCCTGCTCGCGAGCGTGCCGGTCTCCGCGGCGCTCGACTGTGCGCGGGTGAAAGCGATGAAGCAGCAGGGCGAGAGCCCTGCCGACATCGCCCGGTCACTCGGGCTCACCACACCCGACGTGCAGGCCTGTCTGGCCGACGTCGTCGACGAGCCTTCCATGGCGAGCCCGCCGAGCAAGCTCCCGCTCGCGCCGCAACGGCCGATCGCCGACGGGCCGATTCGCCGCGCGCCCAGCGGCCAGAATGAGTAGACACACCCCCCCGCCGATCGCGACGCTGCAGCCGCCGGTCTGGGCCGGCGCCGCCCCCGACGGCGATGCGGCCGAGGTGGTCGGCACGTTCCAGGCCTGGCGTCGTCAGTGGCTCCGTGCCGTGCGGCTCGGGGACGAGCTCGCGACCAAGCGCGCGCGCGCCGAGCTCGGTGACGCGCGTCTCGCCGCAACGGCGATTCTCGAGCGGCCGCGCTTTCGCCGGGCGTGGGAGTCGATCGAGTACACCGAGGCGTTTCTGATCGACGAGCGCGTGAGCGATGCCGAGACGCACCACGATCCGACGCTCTGCTACCTCTGCGATCCCGCCGCCACCCTCGGCCTCGCGCTGCCGCGCGCCATCGCGTACGCCACCGCCTCCCTCTTTCAGATCGAGAACGGGGAGCAGGCCGACGAGGACTTCTACGCCGACTGGGACGAGTTCCGCCGCGGCCGCGGCGTGCGCGTCGTCCCCCTGAACGAGATCGCCGCGTCGCCGGAAGCCCGTGACGATCTCCTGGCCTTTCTCGCGTGGGAGCTCGACGGGGTCTGCTTCGACTACGCGCTCCCGCACGTCCGCGAATGGCGCTCCGACGAGCTCGGCCGCGCCGAGGTCGACCGGCTGATCGCCGACCTCACGGTCGAGGCCGAGCGCTACTGGCTCGCCGGAAAGACCTGCAAGAACGGTTTCAGCTCGACCCGGTTGTAGATGCCGTTCACCACGAACGGATCGCGCGACACGATCGCCCACGCGGCGCCGAGCGACTCGGCTTCGAGGACGATCATGCTGCCGCTGCCGTCCGTGAACGGGCCCGCGAGCGGCACGCGGCCCGCGCGCGACAGCGGCTCGAGGTGGGCGAGATGGGCCGGACGGTGGAGGGGACGCTTCTCCTTCGAGTCCGGGGCGTCGTGGCCGATCATCACGAAAAGTGGCATGGGCGGCTGATAGCACATGGCCCACGAACTCGAAGCGCCGCCCGTTCTGGAAATGCTGCTCACCCGTCTCGACGAGCTGAAGGTCGTGGTCGGGCCGGCAGCGGCGCCGCGCCTCGGCGCCGTGCGCGAAGGCCTGACGCGCGCGCTCGCCCTCCGCGCCGCGGGTGACGTGCCGGCCGCGACGCGCGCGATCGCCGGCGCCATGCAGACCCTCGCCGACATCGCGGGCGCGCTCGATCCCGCCGAGGCGGCGGCGATGCGCGCCGTCGCCGCCCATTTCAGCACGGCCCTCGCGCGCGGCGAGCACGCCGAGATGGCGCGCACGAGCGAGGTCATGCGCGAGCGCTCGGGGGCCCGCAAGGTCGAGAAGTGAGCGGCCGGCGCGCTCGCGGGGCGTGCCAGGTGGCGGGCGGCGTGATCTGGGACCAGTGGCGCTATGCGCGCTTGCTGCCGGCGGCGGCGCGCAGTCTCGGGCGCGGCGCCACCTACGCGCGGCTGGTGGCCACGATCGAGTGGCGGCGCGATCGGGCGCGGCGCATCGCCGCGTGCCGTCGCGTCCAGGGTTGGCTCGGTGTTTCCGCCCTGCGTGCGAGCCGGCTGCACTGGCAGTGCCTCTGGTCGGAGGCTCGCGAGGAAGCCGACGCCGCGTTCTTCATGCGGCACCCCGACGCGCTCGACAAAGCGTTCGACGACGCGGTCGGCGCCGCGGTCGCATTGCCGCCGCCGACGGGCTCGGTGATCTATGCGGGCCTGCATCTCGGGAGCCCGGTCCTCGGCTATCTCCATCTCTGCCGCCGGCTTGCACCCGACTTGGCGTTGATCGCGCGGGCGATCGACCCCGACAATCCGATGCCCGCCGACAAGCGGCGCTTCGCCGAGCGCAAGGTCGCGTGGGTCGAGGCCACGGCCGGTCGGCCGTTCTTCAAGACGGATGCGGCGTCGATGCTCGGCGTGCGCGCGCATCTCCGCGCGGGGAAGCCGCTCTATCTCCTGGCCGACGTGCCGGGGGATGCCGTCGGCCGCTCCGCCGTCTGCACGCTCTTCGGCGAGACGGTGCGCCTCGCGGCCGGCCTTGCGACGTTGGTGCGCATCTCGGGCAGCGCGGTCCAGACGCTGGCGATCACGCGTGAGCCGCGCGGCTTCGTCGTACGGCCGGGGCCGCGGCTCGCGCCGGACGAGGTCGATCTCCCGGCGGTGCTGCATGCGCTCGCGCCGTTCATCGGCGACTTTCCCGATCAGTGGTGGATGTGGCCCTATCTGCCGACCGCGATTGACAGTGCGCGTGGCTGACGTGACAACGGCCCCATGGACGCGGCGCACGAGCTCGCGGTGTTGATGGCCGTGCGCGTGCACGGTCGTGCCGACGCGGTGGCGGTGGCGCGGACGGCGGGTGTCGATGCGGGCGCGGCAGCGGCGACGCTCGCCGCGTTGCGTGCGGCCGGGGCCGTCGCGCCCGCGCCGTCGGCCGCCACGGTGACGCTCACCGACCAGGGTCGGGTGCGCCTCGCGCTGCTGCTCGCGGGCGAGCGGCGCGACGCCGGCAGGGTCGCCGAGGTCTACGAGACGTTCGTCGTGGCCGATCGCGAGCTGAAGCGTGCGATCACGGCGTGGCAGCTCGCCGCCGACGGGCGCAAAGACGCGGCGCGCGACGCCGTCCTCACGGTCGCGGCGACGGCCGGCGGCGTCGCTGCGGCGATTGCCGCCGTCGCGCCGCGCTTCGCGCCGTATCCCGGCCGCATCGCGGTGGCGGCGGGCGCGATCGCGACCGGCGACGCGCGTTTCGTCGCGAGCCCGCGCGTCGACGCGCTTCATCAAATCTGGTTCGAGCTGCACGAGGATCTGCTCGCCACGCTCGGACGGAGCCGGGCGGCATGAGAACGCCCGAGCCGCGGCCGCTCCGGGCGTTGATCTTCGACTTCGACCACACGCTCACGGACTTCGGGCGCTGGGTCGATTGGCAGGGCGCGCGTGCCGCGGTCGTGGCGCTTTACGAAGCCGCCGGCGTCTCGCCCGACAGCCTGACGAAGAAAGCCTACGCCTTCGGGCTCTTCGCCGCGCTCGACGAGGCGCTCGCGGTCCGCACGTCGCGGCCGGACGCCGACGTCGTGCGTGATCGGGCCCTCGCCGCGCTCGACCGCTTCGAGCACGGCGGCGCCGGACGCGCGAGCTGGCTTCCCGGCGTGCCCGCGCTCCTCGATCTCGCCGCGGAGCGTGATTTCGGGCTCGCGATCGTGAGTGCCAACGGCGAGGCCCCGATCCGCGCTGCGCTGGAGCGCCTCGGCGCCGTCGAACGGTTCACGGCCATCCTCGGACGGTCGCCGCTCTTTCCGCCGAAGCCGGCGCCGGACATGCATTGCGAAGTGCTGCGGCGCTTCGCAATCGCGCCCGGGTCGGCGCTCGCGATCGGTGACAGCCCGAACGACGTACGTGCCGCCGTCGCCGCGGACATCCTGACCGTCGGGGTGCTCGGCGGGGAGGGCAGCGAGGAACGCTTGTTCGGCGCGGGCGCGACCTGGGTGCTGCAGGACCTGACCGCGTTGCCCACGCTGCTCGCGCTCTGGGCGAATGCGGTGTGACGGCACCGCGAAAAACCAGCTTTGACACCTTTACAGACCCTGTGTCACCTTCAATGATCGGACGTCGACCATGAAGCTGGTCATTCAGATCCCCTGTCTGGACGAGGAGGAGTCACTCCCGCAGACGCTCGCGGCTCTGCCGCGCCAGGTTCGCGGCATCGACGAGATCGAAGTGATCATCATCGATGACGGCAGCACCGATGCGACCGCGGCGGTGGCACTCGCGCACGGCGTCCACGAGGTGGTGCGATTCCCGAATCATCAGGGCCTCGCGCGCGCATTCGCGGCCGGCCTCGACCACGCCCTGCAACGCGGCGCCGACGTGATCGTCAACACCGACGCCGACAATCAGTACGACGCGCGCGACATCGAAGCCTTGGTGCAGCCGATCCTGCGCGGCGAAGCCGACATGGTGATCGGCGATCGCGATGCGGCGCGGCTTCAGCACTTCAGTCCGGCCAAGCGCGTGCTCCAGGGCCTCGGCAGCTGGGCGGTGCGACAGCTCTCCGGCACCAAGATCCCCGACGCGACAAGCGGTTTCCGCGCCGTCAGCCGGAGCGCGGCGCTCAAGCTGAACGTGCTTTCCGACTTCACGTACACGCTCGAGACCATCATCCAGGCGGGGAAGAAGCAGATCGCGATCGCGCACGTGCCGGTGCGGGCGCGTCAGACCCTGCGGCCGTCGCGGCTCTTCTCGGGCACGTCGCACTACGTGCGGCGCTCGGCGGCGACGCTCTTCCGCATGTACGCGTTTTACGAGCCGTTCAAGGTCTTCTTCCTGCTCGGCAGCGTCCTGATTCTGGGCGCGAGCGCGATCGGGCTGCGCTTCCTCTGGGAGTACCTGCACGACGGCGGTGCCGGTCACATTCAGTCGTTGATCCTGGCGGGCGCGCTGCTGGTGACGGGCGTCGTGACGTGGCTCTTCGGCGTGCTCGCGGATCTGGTCGGCCGCAATCGCCAGCTGTCGGAGGAGATCCTGCTGCGCATGCGGCGGCTCGAGCTCTTCGTCGGGGCCGGTCCGGATGCTCGGCGCCCGGAAGCGTCGCCGACCGATGACGCCGCGCCACCACAGCGATGGCGGGCGGACCGCCGGCCGCGATGATCCGCGCGGTCCTCTTCGGAACCTACACCGCCACTCACCCCGCCAATCGCCTCCTCGCCGCCCAGCTCCAGGCGGCCGGACTCGACGTCACCCTCTGCCACGAGCCCCTCTGGGAACGCACGCGCGACAAGACGGCGACGTTCTTCGGCGCCCGCAGCCTCGCGCGACTCGGCCTCGCGTATCTCGGCGCGGCGCAGCGCTTGCGCCGGCGTTTCCGCGCGGCACCGCGCCCGGATCTCGTCGTCACCGGCTTCAACGGTCAGCTCGACGTGCCGCTCGCGCGGCTCGTCGCCGGCCGCCGCGCGCGCCTCGTGTTCGCGCCGCTCGTCACGCTCACCGAAACGCTCGTCGACGATCGCCAGGTGTACGCGCGGGGCGGGCTGAAAGGACGCGCGGCGCGTGCGCTCGATCGTTGGACGCTCCGCCTTTCCGACCTCGTCCTGACGGATACCGAGGCGCACCGCCGGTGGATCGCGGATCGCCTCGACCCGGCGGCGCGGACGGCGACGGTCTATCTCGGGGCCGAACCGTTCTTCCGTCCGACCGCGCCGCGGACGCGCCGTGCGGACGAGCCGCTGCGGGTGCTCTTCTATGGCCAGTACGTGCCGTTGCACGGCACGTACGTGATCGTCGAGGCGGCGGCCCTGCTCGCACGCGAGGCCGGGATCGAGATCACGATGATCGGCACCGGGCCCGAGCGTGCGCTCGCGACGCGGCTCGCGACGATGCGACACGTCGCGAGTCTCCGCTTCGAGGACTGGGAGGCCTACGAGCAGCTGCCGGCGCGCTTGGCCGCGTGCGACGTCGCGCTCGGAATCTTTGGGCCGACGTCGAAGGCCCGCATGGTGATCCCGACGAAGGTGTACCAGGCGGCCGCCGCGGGGCGGGCGGTGGTGACGATGGACACGCCGGCACTGCGTGAGGTCTTCACGCCCGAGGTCGACGTGCTGACGGTGCGCGCAGGCGATCCGCGCGCGCTCGCGGCGATGCTGCGCCGGCTGCGCGACGATCCGGCGCTGGCGCCGCGGATCGGCAGCGCGGCGGGCCGACTCCTCGTCGAGCATCTCGATCCGGCGGCCCAAGGCGCGCGGATGCGGACGGTGCTCGCGGCAGCGTTTCCCGATCTCGCCACGCGTTTCGCGCCCGTGCCCTCGGCGCTGACCCCGGCGTTCGCGGGCCTGCCGCCCCGATGACGCCGACCGCGCCCATCGGCATCGTGGTGCCGACATGGAACCGCGCCGCCGCCGCGACCGCGGCGGTCGCGGCTGTCGCGCGTCTCGTGGACCTCGCGCACTTCACGGTCGTCGTCGACAACGGCTCGCGCGCGACGGAGCGCGACGCGTTGGCGGCGTCGCTCGCCGGCCGTCCGGACGTCGCGCTGATGACGCTGCCGGAGAATCGCGGGTTCGCCGGTGCGGTGAACGTCGGTGTCGCCGCCGCGTTCGCGCGCGGGGCCGCGGGCGTGCTCGTGCTGAACGACGATGCCGAGGTCGAGCCGCGATTGCTCGCAGACTTGAGCGCCGTGCTGCGGGCCGATCCGTCCGTCGGGATCGTTGCGCCGCGCATCGTCGACGCGACGACCGGCGCGGAGGTGTCGCGGGGCGAGCGCGTGTGGCTGCCGCTGGTCTGCCTGCCGCGCACGTGGTTGCGGGTCCGCGGCACCGGCAACGTTCCCTATCCCGTCAGTAGCGTGATCGGCGTGGCGTTCCTCGTCACGCGGGCCTGCTGGGAGCGCATCGGGGGTCTCGAGGAAGGATTCTTCGCCTACTACGAGGAGGTCGACTATTGCCTGCGCGCGCGCGCGGCCGGCTTTCGCGTGATGGTGGCGCCGGCCAGCCGCGTTCGTCATGACGGTTTCCGCGGTTTCGCCGGTGGCTTCACGCCGCTCGCGGCCTACCTGAAGGCGCGGAACCTGCCGCTGCTCATGCGACGCCACGGCGGCGCGCTCGCCTGGACCCTCTTCGCGCCGACGTACGCGGCCATGCTCGCGGCGAGCGCGGTCGCGTACACCCTCCGCGGCGGTGCCGGGGCGATCTTGCCGGCGCTCGCGCACGGGGTCGCCGACGGGCTCCGCGCGCGCAGCGGCCCGCCGCCCCTGACGTTGCCGAGCCGGAGCGCGGACGCATGACGACGCGGGTCGCCATCGGCGGGATCGTCCGGACGCTCGGCGGTCCCGCGACCTATGCCATCGAGCTCGTGCGCGCGCTCGCGGCGCGGCGCACGCCAGGCATCGAGTACGTCGTGCTGACCGACGGGCCGGAGGCCTTCGACGGCATCGACGTCGCGATCGAGCATCTGCCGCTCCGCAGTCCCTGGGCGCAGCCGGTCTGGGATCATTGGCAGGTGCCGCGCGCGCTGCAGCGCTGCGGCGCCGACCTCTACCACGGCACCAAGAACGCGGTGCCGCTCGCCAGTCCGTGTCCCGCGGTCGTCACGATCCACGATCTCGCCGTCTACCATCACCCCGAGAGCTTCGCGCTCGCGCAGCGCTGGCACTTGCGCGCGCACACGCCGCACGCGGTGCGCGCCGCGCGCGCGATCCTCACGGTGTCGGAGCATTCCGCCGCCGATGTGCGGGCGCGCTTTCCGCGCTTCGCCGGGAAGGTCGAGGCGGTCCCGAATGGTGTGAGTGAGCGCTTCCGTCCCGTCGCCGACGCGGCGGAGGTCGCGGCGTTCCGCGCGCGTCACGGTCTCGGGACGGGTCCGCTGATCGCCTACCTCGGCACGTTGCAGCCGCGGAAGAACGTCGAGCTGCTCGCGGCGGCGTTCGGCCGCGTCGCCTCGGCATTGCCGGGTGCGGAGCTCGTGCTCGCCGGCCGCATCCGGCCCGGCTATCGGCCGAACCTGCCGCGCGATCGGGTGCGGCTGATCGGACCGCTGCCCGATGCCGAGCTGCCGCTCTTCTACAGCGCGGCGTCGGTGTTGGTGAATGCTTCGCTGTACGAGGGATTCGGCCTGACGCTCGTCGAGGCGATGGCCTGCGGTTGCCCGGTGATCGCGCTCCGGCGGAGCGCGGTGCCGGAGGTCACGGGCGACGCGGCGTGGTTGCTCGACGAGCCGACCGAGGCAGCCCTGGCCGACGCGCTCGTGGCGATCGTCGGGTCGGCGTCGACCGCCGCGCGCCATCGCGGTCTCGGTCTGCGCCGCGCGACCGAGTTCTCGTGGCCGCGCGCGGCGGGTGCCGTCGAGCAGGCCTATCTGCGGGCCGTCGGGCGCTCGACGCTGCGCTGAGCGCGCTCTCGCACCCGGTGTCGCGCCCCCCGTGTCACGCTGGCGTCGGGGCGGAGCACCGCGCGCAGGTTGCGGCTATTCGGGCCGAGAACGTCCATGGTACGTCAAAAGGTCCCGTGGAAATGCGCTCCGAGAAGGCTACCTCGACGCGTTTCGGGCGTTCCTGGCCTTCAGCTTCTGTGCGTCGGCGGTCTACCTGATGAACGACTTCGCCGATCTCGAGGCCGACCGCCGTCATCCGACCAAGTCCCGACGACCCTTCGCCTCGGGTGAGCTTTCCATTGGATTCGGCTGGGTGCTCGGCGTTGGCACGACGGTCCTTGGGCTCGCGATCGCCACGCGCCTGCCGCTACTCTTCGGCATCGTGCTCGTCGTGTATCTGGCCGTCACGACGCTCTACACGTTCTGGTGGAAGCACGTACCGCTGGTCGACGTGCTGGTGCTGGCACTGCTCTACACCGGGCGAGTGATCGCGGGTGGCGCCGCGACCGCCGTCGTGCCGTCGCCGTGGATTCTCGGCTTCTCGCTCTTCTTCTTTCTGAGCCTCGCCTTCGTGAAGCGCTATGCCGAGCTGCGCCCGTTCGCCGTCAACGAGTCGTCGCTCCAAGTGCGCGGCTATTACGCGGGTGACCTCGATCTCATCACCATCAACGGCACCGTGAGCGGGTACCTGGCGGTGCTGGTCGCGGCGCTCTACATCAACGGCGACCACGCCGCCGGGATCTATGCGTCTCCGGCGCTGCTGTGGCTGGTCTGCCCGCTGCTGCTCTATTGGATCAGCCGGATGTGGATGCTCGCACATCGCGGCGAGCTGCACGAGGATCCGGTCTTTTTCGCCATCCGCGATCGCACGAGTTGGATCGTCGGGGGGTTGCTGACGCTGGTGCTGCTGGCCGCGCGGATTTAGGTCCGAAGCTCCGTCGAGGCGCGGCGCCAGGTGCGCGACGACGTGCCGGCGCCGAAGCGGAGCGAGACGGTGTCGATGCGTTGATGCCGCTTCTTCGAACGGAGCCGCATGATGCGCTCGGCGGGAATCGGCGCACCGGCACGCACGAACGCGTCGCGGTCGACGAGCAACGTGCCGGCTGCCGCCTGCGAGCAGAGATACGCGGCCTGATTCACCGGCTCGCCGATGACGCCGAACTGCTTCTTGCCCGACGGACCGAGCAGGCCGATCGTGGCGCGCCCGAAACTGACACCGATGCCGAGACCGATCGTGGCGACGTCGCGTCCTTCGGCGCGCCACTGAGCGCGCCAGCGCGCGTTCAGGTCGTCGAAGCGGGCGTGCATGGCGCGCCCAGCGTCGTGGACGACGCGTTCGAGCATCGCCGCCGAGTCGGTACCGGCGAGCTCCGGCAAGAAGAGGGCGAGGAGGCCGTCGCCGGTGTACTGAAAGACGACGCCGCGATGCGCCTCGATGATCTCGGTCATCTCGGTGAGGTACTCACCGATGAGATCCGCCAGGTACTGCGTGTCGTGCAGCACCCGGGTGAGGTTGGAGAATCCCCGCATGTCGACGGCCAGCACGGCGACCTGATGGGGGTGCGGCACGAGCATCCCCGGGTGCGCGCGGGCCCGGAGCGGTTGCTGGAGGGTGGTCGCCCCGGCTGAGTCGGCCGCGGCGGCGACGGCGCCGGAGCTCCAGCGCACGACCGCCGAGGCCGTCGGTCCGAGCCAGCGGGCCGCCCCGCCGGCGACCAGCCGGACGATGCGGTGCGGGACGGTGGTGGCGGTGCGGAGCGTCGGCCAGCTGCGGGCGTCGACCAGCCAGCGTGCCACCGGGGCCGGCATGTCAGGCTGACCCGCACCGCACGCGAGGACGAGATCGATCTGCCGGGGCTGATACCGGACGGAATCCACGGCCGTCCGGGCCGCGTTCCAGGCGACCCGATCGAGCACCGCGCTCGCCCGGGTTCCCGCCCACTCGGTGAAACTCTTCATGGCGTTGATCGGGGTTAATATACTTGACACAGTGGCCCGCCTCCCGTAGGTTCTCCCCATGCCGAAGAAATCACCGCGCATCGAATCCGCCCCGGCGACCCTGAAAGAGTGCATCGAGTACTTCAGCGACCCGAATCGTGCCCTCGCGTACGTCGTTGCGATGCGGTGGCCCGATGGCGAGATTGCGTGTCCGACCTGCGGTTCTCACGCAGTGCGTTATATCAGCACGCGCCGCGTATGGCAGTGCTCCGAGTCGCACGTGCGTCGTCAGTTCTCGGTGAAGGTCGGGACGGTGATGGAAGACAGCCCGATCGGACTCGACAAGTGGCTGTGCGCGTTCTGGTTGTTGGCGAATTGTAAGAACGGCATCAGCTCCTACGAGCTGGCCCGCGACCTGGACATCACGCAGAAGTCCGCATGGTTCGTGCTGCACCGGGTCCGCCTCGCGATGCAGGAAGGGTCGATTCTGAAGCTCGGCGGCGAGGGCAAAGAAGTCGAGATTGACGAGACGTTTATCGGCGGCAAGGCCCGCACGATGAACGCGCGTCAGCGCGCGAAGTCGAAGGTCGCGCCGACCGATCCGCGCTCGGGCAAGCCGCACCATCGCGCGTACACGGCGACCGGGAAGGCGATCGTGATGGGGATGCTGGAGCGGGGCGGGAAGGTCGTGACGAAGGTCGTCGACTCGCGCCGCCGCAGGTCGATGTTGCCGGCCATCGTGAAGCACGTCGCCCCGAAGACCGAAGTCCACACCGACGAACTCGGCTCCTACAAAATCTTCGGCGAGTCGTACTCACCGGCCGCGTACGAGCACAAGGTCATCGACCATACCGTCGCGTACGTGGACGGCAACATCCACACGAACAACATCGAAAATTTCTGGAGCCTGCTGAAGCGCGGGCTGCGCGGCACCTACATCAGCGTCGAGCCGTTCCACCTGTTCCGCTACTTGGACGAGCAGGCGTTCCGCTTCAACGCGCGCCAGGGCACCGACCAAAGCCGCTTCCATGCCGTGCTCGCGATGGTTGCGGGCAAGCGCCTCACCTACAAGCAACTGACGGGGATTGAAGGCGCGATGGAGGGACACCCCGCGTAGTTCCGCGACAGGGGCGGGGGAAGCGAGGAAAAGGCGTGACACGGGAAAACAGCCTTTGATCGGGCGATGACCGTCGAAGCTACTGACGGTGCGATGCCACCGCCGCCGGGTGGTCTCCTCTACAAGTATCGAACAGCTTCGTCCGCGATAGAGATGCTCACCAACCGCAGGACGTGCTGGTCGTCTCCCCTGCTTTTTAACGATCCCTTCGATCTACGGTACGGCGTAGAAAACCTTGGCTATTCGCGCGTAACTTGTTAAGATTTTTGGGCAATGAGCGCACTGAGCCCCCGCGATTGGCTGCTGCTTCTCTTCCTTGAAGCGCCGAAGGCTATCGATCGTGTGCGCATCCAAAAGGCTCTCTTTCTTTTCGCGAAACGCTCGAATGCGCCCGAGGATCAGAAGTACGACTTCGAGCCCTACAACTACGGGCCGTTCAGTTTTCAGATCTACCCAGATCTAGGGTCACTCGTCTCTGGCGGAGCCCTCCGCGCAGAGTCCGTGCCCTGGATGAATACGCCCCTCTATGCAGTCACCGACGAGGGAAGCAGTCGCGCCCGCGAGATTGCCGAGAT
>Ga0163144_10002243_pt1 | contig 45045 bp, 48 predicted proteins | sample OliLak19BULKMAT1_FD_123175 | JGI IMG/M metagenome (GOLD analysis project Ga0163144, IMG submission 123175) | Freshwater microbial mat bacterial communities from Lake Vanda, McMurdo Dry Valleys, Antarctica - Oligotrophic Lake LV.19.BULKMAT1 | ecosystem: Environmental > Aquatic > Freshwater >... | reverse complement strand
GCAAGGCGCGCGACTTCCTGGTCGATCGCCTCAACCGGTTCGACGGCATCGAAACGGCGCTACCCTCCGGTGCGATGTACGCCTTTCTTCGCGTGGCAGGGCTGACGGACAGCCTGGCGCTGTGCAAACAGCTGGTGACCGAGGTCGGACTCGGGCTGGCACCCGGCATCGCATTCGGCCCGGAAGGCGAGGGTTTCGTCCGTTGGTGCTTCGCGGCCGACCTGGCCCAACTCGAGCGAGGGCTCGACCGATTCGAATCCGGCCTCGCGCGACTCCGCGCGGCAGCGTAGGAAAGCGATCGTGTACGCCTCAGCGCCGGCTACCCGTTACGAGATCATCGCGTGGGTTCTCGCCGCCGTCGGACTGTTCATGATCATCCGTCTGCATCTTCTGCCCGCGCTGCTCGGCGGCCTGCTCGCGTATGAGCTCGTGCACATACTGGCGCGGCGTCTGCAGTTGGTCCAATTGCGCGGTCATGGGGCCAAACTGGTCGCCGTCGGCCTCCTCGCGATCCTCGTGGTCACCGTGCTGACCGCAGCGGTGCTGGGCGTGATCGCCTTCTTCCGCAGCGACATGGGCAACATCGGCACGCTGCTAGCAAAGATGGCGGACATACTCGACAGCGCGCGCGACAAACTGCCGGCCTGGATGGCGGCACACGTGCCCGAAAACGCGACCGATCTGCGCGTCGACCTCACCGACTGGCTGCGCGCGCATTCCGGCGAAGTGCAGACCATGGGCAAGGAAGCCGGCCGTGGCTTCGCGCACATCCTCATCGGAATGGTGATCGGCGCGATGGTGTCGCTGCGGGAAGTGCGCGACGGCGACGGACTCGGGCCGCTCGCGCGCGCGCTCGCCGAACGCGCCGACCGTCTGGGCAATGCGTTCCGCCGCATCGTGTTCGCGCAACTGCGCATCTCAGCGCTCAACACGGCGCTGACCGCGATCTACCTGGTCGCCGTGTTGCCCTCGTTCGGCATCAAGTTGCCGCTCATCAAGACGATGATCGCCGTCACCTTCATCGCCGGACTGCTGCCGGTCATCGGCAACCTTATCTCCAACACCGTGATCGTGGTCGTCAGCCTGTCGTACTCGCTCGGTGCCGCGTTCGGTTCGCTCGCGTTCCTAGTGGTCATCCACAAGCTCGAATATTTCGTGAACGCCCGCATCGTCGGTACGCAGATCCGCGCTGCCGCCTGGGAATTGCTGCTCGCCATGCTGTCGATGGAGGCGGCTTTCGGAATACCCGGCGTGATCGCGGCGCCGATCTATTACGCGTATCTCAAGGACGAGCTTTCGAGCCGCGGGCAGCTCTGAGACGCCTGGTCGGCGACGACATCCAGGGTCGACGCGCGAGCGCAGTCGAGGTCGGGAATCCCTGGCGGTTCCTGAAGCTGACTCGAACGATGCGGCGCACACGCTCCGAAACACTCCGGAAGGAAAGCGGCAACCGCCAATGGAACTCGATCACCTCCGGGACTGGATCGGGCGCAGCGAAGAGCGCCGGGACCAGGTCACCGCCACGCCAATCGCCGCCCTCGCTGCAACACTCGACCTCGATCCGATCGAGACACAGCGGGGCCCAGCCGTTCCGCCACTGTGGCACTGGCTGTACTTCACGCCGCTCGCGCGACACAGCGAGATCGGTGGCGACGGTCACGCGAAGCGGGGCGGATTTCTGCCGCCCGTGCCGTTGCCGCGCCGCATGTGGGCCGGTGGGCGTCTCGAATTCAGGCGCCCGTTGAAGATCGGCGAGGACATCGTCCGCGTGTCGCGAATCCGGGACGTCACGATCAAGGAGGGGCGCACCGGTACGCTGGTGTTCGTGACCGTCGGTCACGAGATCTCCGACGCCGGCGGCGTTGCGATCGTCGAAGAGCACGACATCGTCTATCGCGAGAATCCTCGTGCCGATGCTCCGATCCAGCAGCCGTATCAGGCATCGGCCGACGCGGCTTTTTCCCGCGAGATCGTGCCCGACCCGGTGCTGCTGTTCCGGTACTCCGCGCTGACGTTCAACGGGCATCGCATTCACTACGACCGTTCGTACGCAACGCAGGTCGAAGGCTACCCGGGCCTCGTCGTCCACGGGCCTCTCATCGCAACGCTGCTGATCGATCTGGTGCATCGCAATCTGCCGCAGGCACGCGTGACACGCTTCGCTTTCCGCGCGGCCCGTCCGCTCTTCGACATCCACCCGTTCACCGTCTGCGGGCGCCCCGACGATGATCGGCTCGTAGCCCTTTGGGCGCGAGACCATGAAGGCGCGCTGGCGATGGAGGCGAGCGCCGAGCTGGCCTGATCGCGCAAATTCCGGAAGGGTCGCCGAGGCCCGCGCCGCCGCTATCTGACATCGCGATTGGGCGGCCCGCGGTCGATCGCAATCGAGATCGACCTCTCCGACCTGCCGCGGACCGCCGTGTGCGGTCGATTTCCCACGTACGTGACCGTGGCTGCCTTGGCTCTTGGAATGGATGCCAGGAGTTCAGGTTCAAGCGGCAGCAAATCAAACAAGCGATTGGTTCTCGCGCGCAGAACGATGACCGCAATAGCGAAGGCCGGGAGATCTTGCTGGAAGGAGAGATTTCGATCGACCGTGACGAACACGTCGAACTCTCTCGAAGCCAATGCAAGCAATTCCCCGTTCTTGATGGTTGACCACCCCGTCTGGCGCGCCGTCTTGAGTTCGTGACCGATCGTTTCGCGCGAGAGGCGCCAGTCGATGCATTCGTCGAAGAACACCTTCAAGAGACGGCGGCAACCAGGTGATCTTTTGCCTGTTCAAGAAACGCGATGATCTGTTCCCGGCTCACCGAAGGGAAGCCTTCGAGAAAATCATCGATGGAGTCCCCGGCTTCCGGAAACTCGAGAAGTGTCTGGATCGGGACCCTTGTCTCAGCGAACACGGGAGTACCACCCATCACGTCGGAACTGCATGATATGGCTGGCTTGCCCATGTCTCGAGGCTACCCCCGACTCCGCGCGCCCCGCAACCATTGAGCATTGCCCGGCCCTGCGTAGTACGCGCCGCGACGCGCGGAAACCGTACCCGCGGCAGTGCCGCAGAATACGACCGCGAGGCCATGTTCAAGGACGTCGGGCAGTATGCTCATCGAGTGAGCGCAGGTTTCTTAAGTGAGCCCGGTCCCGGACCTACTGTGCGAACCTGGCCACCGCCTGCTCGTCCCACTCGATGCCCTGGCCGGGCTTGTCGGGAACCATGAGGTGACCTCCCTCGAGTTGGAACGGTTCCGCCAATATCGGATCGGCCCAATCCTGCCACTCGAGCCAGTGCGCGGTGTCGGTCACGCGCAGGAGCTGTGCGGACATCTCCGGATAAAGATGCGAGGACATGGCATGGCTGACTACCAAGCCGGCATTCGCGCGCGCCCGGGGTTGTATCGGGTCGGGTGGGTTGCGATCGTTCACGCAAGGCCTCTGCGCAAAGCCCTCCCTCACCCTCGGTCGCTCTGCGCAGGGGAGAGAGAAGCAAAGGCCGTCGCCCCGCAGGAAAGGACGGCCGTCCCGGACCAGTACACTGCGCAGATTCAAGCACCGGTTCGCCCGCAACCTCATGAGCTTCTACGACCGTCACATCCTCCCGAGGCTGCTCGATTGCGCGTGCGGCCTCGGGCCGGTCACGAAGCAGCGCCGCAAAGTCGTGCCCCTCGCCACGGGCCGCGTGCTGGAGATCGGCATCGGTAGTGGATTGAACCTCGCGCACTACGATCCGGCCAGGGTCTCCACGATCATCGGCCTCGATCCCGGCGCGGAACTCCTCGACAGGGCACGGCGACGGGCCGCTCGCGTTCCGGTGCCGGTTGAGTTTCTCACATGCGAAGGCGAATCGATCCCGCTGGATGATGAGAGCATCGACACGGTCGTGGTCACCTACACCCTGTGTTCGATTCCCGGGGTCGATCAGGCTCTTGCTGAAATGCGCCGCGTGCTGAGACCGGGCGGGCGCCTGCTGTTCTGCGAACATGGCCTCGCACCGGACGCTCGCGTGGCAAATTTTCAACGCCGCATCGAGCCGCTCTGGGGTCGCCTGGCGGGTGGATGCCACCTCACGCGCAACGTGCCGGCGCTGTTGCGCGCCGCGGAATTCGCCGTCGAGCTGACCGAGAGCGCCTACGTGAAGGGCGTACCCCGGTTCGCGGGCTATCATTTCATCGGTCTGGCGCGAGCCTCATGAGCGTCATTATCGAGGACCGTCCGCTGACTGACACCAACCCCTTTGCTCACTTCCCGCCCCGCTCCCGAGGGAGGCGGGCGATGTCGCACCGTTCTTCCAGCGCGACCAGCGTCGATCGGCCGTTCCCGAGTCAGCCACTTCCATGACCATCCGCCTTCCCACCCTCGAACAGCTCGAACGCGCAGCCGACGTCGTCTACCGCGCCATGACACCCACCGCCCAGCATTCCTGGCCGCTGATCAATGCCGAGCTCGGTGCGCAAGTCTGGCTCAAGCACGAAAACCAGACGCCGCTCGGGGCGTTCAAGATTCGCGGCGGGCTCACCTACTTCCAGCAACTCGTGGCGTCCGAAATCAAGCCCGCCGGGGTCATCAGCGCGACCCGGGGCAACCATGGCCAGTCCGTAGCGTACGCGGCGAAGCGTCACGACATTCCGGCCACCATCGTGGTGCCGCACGGGAACAGCCGGGAGAAGAATGCCGCCATGCGCGCGCTCGGCGCGGAGCTGGTCGAACATGGCGAGGATTTCCAGGAAGCGCGCGAGCACGCCGCCGTCCTCGCCGAACGTCTCGGGCTGCACATGGTGCCTTCGTTCCACCCGTTTCTCGTGCAAGGAGTGGCGAGTTGGGCGCTGGAATTGATGCATTCGGTACACGATCTCGAAGTGCTGTATGTACCCATAGGTCTCGGCTCCGGCATCTGCGGCGCGGTGGCCGTGCGCGAGGCGCTCGGCCTGCCGATCGAGATCGTGGGGGTCGTGTCGACCGGAGCCCCCGCCTATGCCCGCTCGTTCGAATACCGTGAGTCGGTGGAACGCCCTGCGCGCACCGAACTCGCGGACGGGCTTGCATGCCGCAAACCCGAGCCCATGGCGCTCGAGATCATCCTGGCCCACGTTGCACGAATCGTCGAAGTCACCGACGAGGACATCGCCGATGCGATGCGGCTGGTCTTCAGCAGCACCCATACCGTGGTCGAAGGTGCGGGCGCAGCGGGGGTGGCCGCGATGTTGCGCGAGAAGAATCAGCTCGCGGGACGCAAGGTCGCGACCGTGCTCTGCGGCGCGAACGTCGATCGCCACGTGTTCGCGAAGGTGCTCTCGGCTTGAAGCCTCTGCTTCTGGCGCACAGCGAGAAGAACGCCACCGTGGCGGCCTACAGCCACATGGAGCTGGCGGCGGATCGGAAGAGGGCGCTGCAGTACCTGGCCGATCGCGTCGAGGTACTGGCCGCCGGCGCTAACGTGCTGCCTCTGCGCGCGGCTTGAACCGGTGCGCATCAGTCCAGGCAGCCCGCAGCAGCTCAGCCCGCGCGATCCAGCTTTTCGAGCAGAGCCAGTGCGCGCTTGGGATTGCCGCGCGCCGCACGCGTCTCGAAGCGGACGCGAGCGTCGTAGTTGGCCAGCGCAATCGTCGCCAGCTCGTCCATCAGCTTGCTGTGCTGATCGAGTTTGACTTCGCAAGCGCCTTCAGGCGCTCGTGGGTGTCGTCCGGCAAACGAATCGTCAGGGTGGCCACTCAATGTTCTCCGAGCTGTGCGCGCGCGACATTACGGGACATCGCGCATCGCAGCTCAGCCTACGGCAAGTCGGACTGGCTTGCCAACGCGACTCAGCATCTCGACCAGCGTATCGATCGTGAACTTCGAAGTCTTCTGGTTCACGACATCAGACACCCGGGGCCGGGACACCATCAAAATCTGCGCCGCATCGGCCTGGCGGAGTTGATGCTCGGTGATCCAGTTCGACAGCTCTGCCATCAACTGCTGCTTGAGCAGGCGGGTGTCGTTGATCTGCTTGCGCGACGCGGCATGAAGCTTCTTGGCCTCTGCAGCCGAGAAGCCCAGCTCCAGGAACAGGTTGGCGCCAGGCTTGGTGACATGGCGGATTTCGGTATCGATCGTCATCGCTTGACCCTTCTTGCGCTCACCACGGCGCGATAGCGCGCTGCGGCGATGTCCTTATCCTGCTTCGACGTAGCCTGCGTCTTCTTCTGGAAGCAGTGCAGGACGTAGACCGCTTCCTCGAACTTCGCGACATACATCACCCGGAAGGTGCCCTTGGCATCCGCGACGCGGATCTCCCGAGTGCCTGCGCCGACCTCATCAAACGGCTTCCAGTCGGTGGGTTCCAGCCCGGCTTGAACCTTGCCGAGCCGAAAACCCGCCTCCTTGCGAGGCGCCTTCGGGAACGCCAGCAGGTCGTCGTACGACGAACCCACCCAACGGATTTCCTTGTCTTCGGCGACAGATGGCGTTGGTACAAAAGTTTATACACGTCTGCGCGTGCAGTCAATCGACGGCGGGGCGGAGTGCCGCAATCCGCGCCGAAGCAGGAATTTGAAACGGTCAGTGACGGCAGCGAGACTTGCCGAGACGGCTCGAGAGCGCTCGGGGCGCCGCGGGACAGCACAAGGCCGCGAGGGCAGTCTTGACTGGGACTTCCACGCCTCGATCGGCAGCGGCACGATCCGTTAATGCGCCTGCCGTGGAACAAGTCCAAAGACGTTCAGCTCGATCTGCTCGACGCGGAGCCAGCGACGAGCGTGCCGCATCAGTCCGCAGTGCCCGCACCGCGCCCAGTCGCAATGGAGCCCGCCTCGGTCGCGACCTCACCTGCCGCGCCAAGTCCGGCATCCACGACGGTAGGCCCATGCTCGTGGCGGTGTCGATGCTCTACGAGGATGCGAACAACCCGCGCACCGAGTTCCCCGAGGACTCTCTTCCCGACCTCGCCACGGACCTCCAACAGCGTGGTGTCCTGCAGCCACTCGTCGTGCATCCTGCCGATGGCCATGGCCGGCACCGCGTCCACTTCGGCGCGAAGCGGTTGCGCGCAGCGATCCGAGCCGGGCTTCGCGAGGTTCCGGTCGTCGTGCGCGACCTGCCGGCCGATCGCTACGCCCAGGTCGCCGAGAACCAGAAGCGCCACGGCGCTGACCCCGCTCGAACTGGCCAGGTTCATCCGCGCCCAGGTCGATGCGGGTGACTCGAACGCGATCGTCGCCAGGCAGCTCGGCATGAACCTGACGGCGGTGGCCCACCACCTGTCGCTGCTGGAACTTCCGCCAGCGCTCGACGATGCAATGAAGTCTAGCCGGTGCACGTCGCCCCGCACGCTGCACGAGCTCAGCAAGCTGCACGCCGACAGCCCCGACCAGGTCGACCCTTGCTCGCCAGCGGAGCAGAGATCACACGTACGGCGGTGTCCGCCATCCGTTCTGCTCCCAACGAGGCCGTGCCGAGGGGGCCTGTCGCGTCGTACCCTGACAAGCTGATCGCCCAAGCCAATGCGGCCTGTGATCGGTTGGAGCGCGCGCTCAGCTGCATCAAACCGGCCGACGCGAGCCCGGTCGCGACGCCCGATCTGATCGCCCTGCGCGGCAGGATCGAAGACATCACCAAGCGCTGGCTGCATAGGTCTGACCGTCAGACCCCTTCGCAGGCCGAACGCTGAACCCATGGAGATTGGAGTGAAGAGAGCGAGAAGAGATGGATGGCAGCATAGGCGGACCGCCAGTGAATGGATGCCATGCGGCATCCGACTCGAGGTTCGAGGTGGCGGGCACCGCGCGTGATCGCGTGACGATCGACCTGCGCGGCATTGGCGATGCCGTGCGCGCGGCGGCGGTCAACCGCGGCATGGGCGTCGCCCAACTGGTTCGCCGGGCCGTCGTCATGAGTCTCGACCTGCACGCGACGGCGGCAGTCGCGGTGGGGTCTGACAGTCAGACCCCGGCGCAGGCGATGGCCAAGTTGACGCTGCGACTGCCCCAAGCCCACGCCGACGCTCTGGTCGTGAATGCCGTGACGCTGGGCCTGTCCTACGGCGAGTACGTGGCGCGGTTGGTGGACGGCAGCCGTCTGCCACGACCCCTTGCCGAGCGCCAGGCCGAACGTGCCGCGCTGCTCGAGTCCAACGACCGCATGGCCACGCTGTCGACCGATCTCGTGGCGCTCGTCGCGCTGCTTCGCCAATCGAAGGTCGAGCAGGCAATGCCGTACCGGGACCGGCTCGAAACCGCCAATGCCGAAATCCGGGTATGACGCGTTCACCAGGCCCCAGGGCGACGCCGACGCCGACGCGGACGGGACCGGAAATGGAACGGTAGGCCAGTCCGACGAGAGGTTGTCCTCGCCGCCGGACGGGCTCGGGGGGCTGGCCGCTCGAGAGCCGCCAGCCCAGCCGGCACGCGTCGGCGCCCACCGCGCCGCGTCAAGGGTGCGCTGGCGCCGGGCTGGGGCCAAGTTCTTGTCGAAGGATTTGGGAACCCTCACCAGCCTTAGCGCTCCGCCCGATCGGGAAGTGATGATCGACCACGCGACCGGATCGCCATCCTTGACCAGTGCCGTCGCCTGGCCCACGCGCGACGAGGTCCACGAGCACCCGGAACGCGGCATTGCCGGCTGCGGCGAGGCTTGCGTGCTTGTCCGGCTTCACGTAATCACCGAATATCTCGCCATCGAGCCAGCGTTGCCGGGCGTGCGACAATCCGTCGCTCCCTGCAGCCGCGATTCCCTCCCGCCTCTTCGATGCTTTTCCGATCCGCTCCGGCGGTCCCGCCGCCGTGAGCCGTTCGCCCCATCCAGAAGCCGGCAAGGGCCGCGCCGCGGCGGCACTCGGCCTGCTCTCGATGATCTGGGGCTACAACTGGATCGTGATGAAGCAGAGTCTCGCCTTCGCCTCGCCCACCGATTCCGCTGCGTGGCGGTTCCTGATCGCGGCCGCGAGCCTGGTTCCGGTGGTCCGGATGATGGGTCATTCGCTGCGCGTGCCTCGAGAGGAATGGTGGCTCGCCGGCCTGCTGAGCGTGATGCTCGCAGCGAACTTCACCGGGACGCTGTGGGCGCTCGAGCTCGGCGGCACCGGCAAGGTCGCAGTGCTGTGCTACACGATGCCGTTCTGGACCGTGCTGTTCGCCCGTCTCTTCATCCACGAGCGGATGCGTCCGATCCAGTGGACCGCGGTCGCGATCGCTGCCGTGGGGCTGGTGGTGCTGGTCGATCCGCTGCATCTCGCCGGCCTCGCATCGAGCCTGCTCGCGCTGGGCGCCGGTTGCTCCTGGGGCGCGAGTGTCGTGCTGATCAAGCGCTACCAGGGCCATACCACGAGCCACCTGCTCACCCTCACCTTCTGGCAGATGCTCATCTGTGCAGGTCTGCTGTTCGCGGCCGGGTGGTTGCTCGGCACTGCGCCGGTCCGATGGTCGTGGATGTTCGCCTACACGACGCTCTACAGCGCGCTGCTCGCGAGCAGCTTCGCGTGGATATTGTTCTACTTCGCACTGGCGCGCCTGCCCGCCGGCGTGGCCGGGCTCGGCACACTGGCCACCCCGGTGATCGGTGTCACCGCCGCCTGGTTGCAGTTCGGCGAACGCCCGTCGCCGGGAGAACTGACCGGCATGGCGTTCATCGTGGCAGGCCTGGTGCTGCTGGCGATTCCTCCGGGGGGATTGCGGCCGGTGCGGCGCTGACCGGGTTACCATCCGCTTACGCGGGTCGCAAGAGCCCGAGTCCGAAAGGGGAGGGAATCATGGCTTCATGGCTGCACCGCGCGGGGCTCGCCGCGCTGTTCCTGCTGGTCGCGTCGGCGGCGTCCGCGCAGAACATCCGCATCGCGTTCATCGATCCACTTTCGGGGCCGTTCGCGAACGTGGGCGAATCCGAAGTCCGCCACTTCCAGCTGGTCGCGGAGATGATCAATGCGCGCGGCGGCGTACTCGGTCGCAAGATCGAGATCGTGCCGTTCGACAACAAGTCCAGCCCGCAGGACTCCGTGCTGCAGTTGAAGGCCGCGATCGATCAGGGCATCCGCTACGTCACCCAGGGCAACGGTTCGAACGTGGCGCACGCGCTGGTGGATTCGATCGACAAGCACAACAGGCGCAACCCCGACCAGGCCGTCGTGTACCTGAACTATGCCGCCGTCGACCCCGCGCTGACGAACGAGAAGTGCAACTTCTGGCATTTCCGCTTCGATGCCGATGCCGACATGAAGATGTCCGCCCTGACCGACGCCATGGCCGAGAACAAGGCTTTCACCAAGGTCTACCTGCTGAACCAGGACTACGCGTTCGGCCAGGCGGTGTCGAGGGCCGGGCGCGCGATGCTGGCGAAGAAGCGGCCGGACATCGAAATCGTCGGGGACGATCTGCATCCGCTCGGCAAAGTGAAGGACTTCGCACCCTACATCTCGAAGATCAACACCTCGGGGGCGCAGGCGGTCATCACCGGCAACTGGGGCAACGATCTCGCACTGCTGATCAAGGCGAGCAAGGATGCCGGGCTTAAGGTCGAGTACTTCACCTACTACGGCGGCATCGTCGGGACGCCCCCGGCCATCGGCGAATCCGGAATCGGTCACGTGCGGCAGGTGAGTTTCTGGGCGCCGAACGTCGGGACGCCCCACGCGGCGAAGATGGTGGCCGCGTATCGCGAGCGATTCAAGGGCGCACCCGATGACTACTGGTTCAACGGTCCGCTGAACGTGCTCGAACTGCTCGCCAAGGCGATGGAGCAGGCGAAGTCCGCCGACCCGCTGCCGGTGGCGCGCGCGCTCGAGAACGCAAAGTTCGTGGGTGACACCGGCGAGGTCTATATGCGTCCGGACAACCACCAGTTGATCCAGCCGTTGTTCATCTCCACGTTCGCGAAAGCAGACGGCAAAGCGGTCAAGTACGACAACGACAAGACCGGCTTCGGCTTCCGCATCGACCGCAAGGTCGAGGCCAAGGACACGGTGATGCCGACGGTGTGCAAGATGGAAAGACCGTAGTCGAAGAAACGATCGCTGCCCCCATCCCCACCTTCCCCCGCTGTCGCGGGGGAAGAAGTTGTACGTCCCGCCCTCGCGACGGCAGATGAGGGGACGATTGGTACATTCCCTCCTTCGGCGAAGGCCGGGGGGTCCGGCAGGGAGCCGCTGCCTAAGCGCCGGCAGGTCTGCTTGCCGACAGGATTGCCACCAGCGCCGCAACATCCGCTTCGAGTGCGGCTACCTCGCCCGCCACCAGCCCGTCCGGATCGAACCGCATCCTGCTGTAGGCGAACGCCACCCGGTGTGCGATCTGCCGGGCGCCGGAATCGGGCAGCGGCAGCGTCGCCAGCCAGGACCGCACCGGTTGCGCCGGAGGGCGTGTCAACCCGTCGCGGGCAAGCAGGTCGAGCAACGGATCGATGATGGTGGTCACGGGACCGGCCCGGTCTGCCTGATCGATGGCCGCCGGTTGCACCCGCTTCCGGTGCGTCACCCGCCACGCGACCCAGCCCGCGAGGGGCACGATGATGAGCAGCCACACCGGACTCGATCCGTCGTCGGTTTCGTCGCCGCTCGCGCGCCAGCGAGCAAACCGGAAGCCGAGCCACGAGAAGAAGTCGGCGACCGGACGCCATGCTGATTCGCCCTCGCGTTCCAGTGCGAGCCACCCGACGGGTGTCGCGTCGACCTCCCGCCATCGACCGTCGATCCACGCGAGCGTCCACGCATGCGCGTGCCGGGCACGCACGAGATACTGCCGCTCGAGCGGACTCCATTCTTCCGCGACGTATCCGGTCGCGTAGCGCGCGGGAACCCCGGCGGCGCGCAGCAGCAACGTGGCCGCGGACGCGAAGTACTCGCAATGCCCGCGGCGATCATCGAGGAGGAAGCGCTCGAGCGTTCGGCGCTCTTCGTGGGCCGCCCCCAACTCGGTGGTGTAGGTGAAGTTCTGCTGGAAGAATTCCACCAGGCTGCGCGCAGTGGCCGTCGGATCGCGCGAGCTGCCACCGGCCTCGGCCAGCACCTGCGCGAGCACCGGTTCGAGCCGCCTGGGCAGCGCCAGGTCCCCGGCGTCCGGTCCGGCATCCTGCTCGCGCGAGCCATCCACCCGCGCAGAGAACAGCACGAGCTCCGGACCTTCCGACACGCGCACCGCGCCGAACCCGTTCACTTCCACGTGGCCGACGTTCAGTCCGTCGAGCCGATAGGTGCCGAGAGGCAATGGCAGCACGGCCCGGCTGCGTTTGAGCCAGGCCGAGATCTTTAGCGGCGCACCCTGACCCGGCCCGATGATCCAGCTCGACACCCCGACCGGCGCAATGACTCGAAAGTTCGTACCCTGGGCGAACCAACTGTCGTGCGCGAACGCGTTGTAGGTTCCGTCGCGCAACCTGAGCGGCGCTGCGTTCGTGCCGGAAACCCGGAACAGGATCCGGTCGGACAGCTTGACCCGGCCGACGTCACCGATCGCGGTGTGGGCGTGAAACGGATCGGTACGGCCGAAGACGCGCTCTCGCAGATAATCCATGACGAGCGATTCGACCTGCTCCTGGGCCCGCACGATGCCGAGCTGCAAGGCGTAGGCCATGGCGACTGCCACGCCGAGCGCAATGCCCCAGGCGCCGAGGCGGCGCCCCGCCGCGCGGGCCGGATAGAGCGCGTAGCCGGCGAGCAGCGCGAGTATCGGAAAGAACCAGCCGGTCCGCTGGTTCGCGCACGCTGCCGACACGAGACATACGCAGAAATACCCATAGTCGATGGGCAGCGACCGGGGCGGGCTCGTCCCCGCAGCCCGGCGACGTATCGACCAGAACAGCGCCGACAACGGCGTCACGCCACGGGCATCGAAGCGTTGCATCAGCAGGACCGAAAAGAAGAAGAACGGCAACCACACCAGCACGATGAGCAGGCCGGCGGGGCCGTTGCGGCTGCCGAACCACTGCCAGAACATGAGCAGGAGAAAGGCGATGCTGCACAGATCGGCGACTCTTTCGAAATCCTTCGCCTCGAAGTTCCAGCGGGCACGTACAGCGCGCGGGCTCTCGATCGCGAGCGCCAACGCGATGGCCGGCAGCATCAGGTTCGTCGCCGCGCCCCAGAAGAGCAGGCCGGCGCCGATGAGCAATGGCGGCGGCGTCACCTGCATCGGCTCGGCATCGCGGCCAGCGTGGCCGCGAGGTCCGCAGGATCGATCCGGTGGACGAGCCCGCCTTCCACGTCGGCGATCGGAGCGTCGCTCACTACCAGGACGATCTGGGGTACGCCCGACATGCGCAGCGCGCGGACCAATTGTCGACGCGGCTCGTCCAAACCGAGCAGGACGTGGATGCAGGTGCTGAGCCGCGACGCATGGGCCTCGACCTGCGCCGCCAGCACTTCGAACGAGCGGTCCCGGCATGGCGCGACCTGCGCCAGCTCGCGCAACAGGGCACCGGCCGAAGCGATGCCGCGCCCGGCCGTCACGGTGAGCGCGCGGTCTTCGACGAACATGAGATCGAGCAGGGCATCACCGAGGGTGAGTCGGGCGGCGAGCGAAGCCGCAGCCGACACCGCCGCTTCGAACGCGGGCTCGTCATCGCGCAACGCGAACGTATCGAGGACCAGGCCGTGGCGGGCGAAGAACTCCTCGCTGGTCTCGCGCACGATGGGCCGTCCGGTGCGTGCGGTACTCGGCCAGTGCAGACGCTTCACCGGGTCACCGGGCCGGTAGTCGCGCAACTGCAGAAACTCCTGGCTCTCACCCACCTGTTGCGCCGCCTGGAGACCGCCAGGGTGATAGCGTCGCGCCCCCGACAGTTCGAGGGCCGGAATCGCGTAGAGCCGAGGCAGCACGAGCAGCGACTGGGGCAAGGCCTGCGTGACGATGGCGTTGATCAAGCCGAGCGGATCGGGTCGCAGCAGGCGCGTGCGAGCGAAATGCAGCACGCCGCGCCGTTCGGGGACGAATTCGATGTCGACGATCCCTTCCGTGCCCGGGGCAATTCCCGCGAGCCGGGCCGGCGCAATACGCCCGCCGCGCAAACGTCGCACCGCGGCGAGCCAGCGGGGATAGCCCACGCGACGATCGAAGAAATTGCCGGACGGATCGAGGCGACGCCCGGCAGCGGCAAACTCCGCTCGCGTCGGGAAGCGGTCCTCGAGTTCGTCGCGCAGCCAGAGAACGGGCAGGACCCGCTTCGCTCGGGAACGGACCACGACCCGATACCTGATGGGCACACCGACCGTTGCCTGGTCGGGCAGCCGGCGGGTGATCTCGATCGACGGTCGCCAGCGGCTCGCGCCGATCCATGCGCACAGGATCAAGGCCGCCGCCAACGAAAACAGCTGGTAGCCCATGGTCCGGCCGGCATCGACGCCGAACACGCCGGACGCGATCATCATGTACAGAACCACGGTGCCCGCCGGCGTCAGGCGCCGCTCCGCCCATTGCGACCAGCGGTAGACGCGGGCGAAGGCGTTCAGACCGCGCGCCATCGCTCGACCTCAGGCGGGCACCGGTAGCGACTTCACGATCTGTTCGACCACCGCTTCGGGCGAAACGCCGGCGAAGGTCCGTTCGCGCTCGAGCACGATGCGATGCGCGATCGCTTCCACCGCGATCTCCTGCACGTGCTCCGGTGCGACGAAGTCCTCGCCGTCGAAGGCCGCCAACGCCTGCGCCAGCTTGACCACGGCGAGCGAGCCTCGCGGGCTCGCGCCCAGCGCCACACCCGGCGCAGTGCGCGTCGCGGCAACCAGGTCGACTGCATAACGCTTCACCGGATCGGACACGCGCACCCGCGCCAGCGCGCGGCGAGCCGCCAGCACGTCCTGCACGTTCGCCACCGGCGCGAGACGCTCGAGCGGATGTGCGACGTTCTGTGCCGAGAGCATCTCGACCTCCTGCTCGGCACTCAGGTAACCCAGCCGCAGCTTCAGGGCAAACCGATCCATTTGCGCTTCGGGCAGCGGATAGGTGCCATGGAACTCGACCGGGTTCTGCGTCGCCACCACGAAGAACGGATCGGGCAGCGCATGCCTTTCGCCGTCGACGCTCACCTGGCCCTCGGCCATGGCTTCCAGCAGTGCCGACTGGGTGCGTGGACTGGCGCGATTGATCTCGTCCGCCAGCAGCAGGTGCGTGAACACGGGCCCGGAGTGGAATGCGAACTGTTGCGTCTGCGGGTTGTAGATGGAAACGCCGACGATGTCGGAGGGCAGCAGGTCGGGTGTGAACTGGACGCGCCGGAAATCGGCGGCGATGGACCGCGCCAGCGCCTTCGCCAGAGTGGTCTTGCCGGTGCCGGGGAAATCCTCCAGCAGGACGTGGCCACCCACGACCAGCGCGGCCACCAGTTTGCGCACCGTGACGGTCTGTCCGAGAACCACGCTCTCGACGTTGGCGGCGATGCGGCGGTGAAGTTGTTGCAGTTCCATGCTGACAACGGCGTGTTCGCGCCGGCGCGCCTACTCCACCCGCTCCCACACCAACGTCGACACGCGCAGCTTGCCGTCCGGCCGCGTCGGCAGCGCCGGCGTGGTGATGACGAGGCGGTTGCCTTCGATCCTGGGGAAGCGCAGCTGGTCGCCGCCGACCCAGTCCGGATTGGTCGCGACCTCCACGTGATGGATGACACGATCACCCTCGAGCGTGTAGGTACCTGCGTACGAACTGGAGGTCGCGAATGCCTCCGCGCGTTCCTCCATCGGCGCATTGATCCGATTGCCGGCGCTGAAGCGCTTGCGGGCCGTGGCGGTGAGCAATGCGCTCATGCGGCCACCGGCCGTGTAGAACAGGAATCCGTTGGGTGCTTCGCCGTAGGGCTGTATCACCGCGCCCGTTTCCGCGTCCGCGGCGGTGTAGGCGACCAGCTTCCACACGCCGACGACCCCGCCGTCTCCCGCCGCCGTTCCCGCACCGATCATCATCGCCATCGCCATCAAAGCCGCTCCCAGTCGAATCATGTGATCTCCTTGGTCCATGCGCGCGTTGTCCGCCGCATCGCTCGCGCATCATGCCCGAGACTCGATTCCATTTCCCGCCGCGTGGCTGCGATCGTCTGGCGCAATCGGCGCTCATCCGGGACGAGGCGGCGCGAGCCGTCCTCGTCGAGACTCGAGGGCTCGGGCGCTGTTCCAGCCGCCGCCATGCAACGACGAGAGGGTCGAGCGCGACGGGAGTCCGGGAATTGCGAGCGACGTGGATTTCGAGTTTCCAAACCGATTCCGCGATCCGGTGCCCGGCCTGCAATGCGTTCGCGAATCCGATCCCTGCCGGCCGGCGATTCGGCCGTCGATCACTGCGCGCGAATGGTGCGGATCAACGGCTGCCTGCAGGGCGGGGCGGCAGCGCCATCAGGAAACGGTGCATCGCTTCGAGGTCGATATCGTCGATGACCTTCAGGCTGCCGAAGGGCATCACGCTGCTGACCGCACTGCCGTCGGGCCGTCTGCCGGTGCGGAACATCGCCTCGAGCTTGTCCGCCGTGTCATAGCGCCTGAGCGCACTGTCCGACCCGGGCGTCAGGTTCGCCGCCGTCGGCCACGACGGCGGCGCGCCCGGGATCGTGCCGCCCGAGAATCCCCGTCCGTGGCAGCCGATGCACATATTGGCGACGTAAGCCCCGTGCTCGAGACTCGCCGCGACCGGCACCGGTCGCGAGGGCGGCAGATCATGGTCGATCTTCTCGGCCGCATCGCGCATCACGCCCATGGCATAGAGCGCCTTGACGATCAGCGGCAGCCGTATCTCCGCCAACTCGCCCGCCATCGGCGGCAGCGCTCGGACGTAAGCCACCAGGGCGGACAGATCGGCGTCGGTTAAGCGGTTGTAATCTTCGCTCGGCATGATCAGCAACGGCTGCCGTTCGCGATCGACACCATGGCGGATGCCGCGAACCCGGTCGTCCTCGATGTACCCGATCACGGCACTGCCCCGACCCACGGTGATGTTGGGCGCCCTGACGTAGAGGCCGCCGGGATCGTCGATGACCACCCGGCCGCTGCCGTCGTCGCCGTGACAATCGGCGCAACCGCGGCTGCGGTAGAGATACTCCCCATGCGCGATCGCCGTCCGATCGCCGGTGTAGCGGACCGGGCTCGGATGGATGTCGATCACGCGCGCAGCCTTGCGATCGCCGAGGACGTGGATGGCCACGTATACGGCCATCAGGACGCAGGAAGTGACCACCAGCGTGGCGACCAGCCACCTGGAGCGGCGCGTCACGTCCGGCCACCTGCTCTGGGGCGGACGGCGACGATCACCGGCTGCAACAGCACGTCGTCGCGCCGCTCGATGCGCTCGAAGCCCGCGCGAGCCAGGAGGTCCGACAGCTCGGTGTCGGTGATTGCGTAGCAGGTCACACGCAGCACCTCGGCACGGCACGCTGCCCCGAACGTATCGCGCACGAGATAGCGGCTCAGTTCGTAACGCGGCGCCCGCCATTCCCTGACCTGGAACACGAGGTGCCGCGCATCGCCGTCCTGGCGCACACCGTGGAACTCGAACTGCGTCCCGCTTCGTTCCACGACAGCATAGTCGCGCACCGAAAGTATGCACTGGCCGCCGGGACGCAGGCATTCATGGAACTGCCGTGACGCCTGCAGGATGTCGGAGTCGGACAACAGATGCGGCACTGCGTTGTCGGCGCACAGGACGACATCGAAACCGCTCGAGTGGTGCTCGCAGGCGCGGCGCATGTCGGCGACGGAGAAATCCACCAGCAGGTTGCGGCGGACGGCTTCGCGCCGAGCCCGCGCCACCGCGCCCGAGGAAATGTCCGACGCCGTCAGCGCGTAGCCGCGATCCGCGAGGCCCAGCGTCTGGGTGCCGATGCCGCAGGCGACATCGAGAACTTCGTCGCCCGGCGCGCCGCCGAACTCGCGGATCGATCGATCGAGTGCGGCACCCTGCGTCGCGACGCTCGTCTCCCAGTCGTCATGGATCACGTGATGCAGGCAGACGAGGCGGTCGTAGAACCGAGCGACCGCGGATTGCGGGGCAACGAACGCCTCGGGTACGGTCGCGCTCACGCCGCCACCATTGCCGGCACCGCATCGGGGAAACGGGCGGTGTGGCGATCGAGGTGCGCTTCGATCGCCGCGTTGACCAGGTCCGCATGTGTCACGGGCGCCATGTGTCCGGCGCCCTCGATCTCCACCAGGTTTGCGCGGCGGAGAGCGGCCATGAGCATGTCGACGACGCGACGGGCAGCGAACTTCGTCCGGGTGCCGCGCACGAGCAGGGTCGGCAGGTCGAGCTGCTCGAACACCTCGGCTCCGGACTCGACCTGCGAGATCCAGAGCCACTCGATGGCGACCTTGGGCATGACGGCGACGACCATCGCGCGCTTTTCCGGTGCCATCGCCGCCCAGGCGCGAGCCCCGATCGAGTAGTGCATGAAAAGGTCGGCGCAGGCTTCGAACCGGCGCTCCCACGCGAGTTCGATGTGCCGCTGGAGGATATCGTCGATCTCGTGCCAGGCGTCCAGGTCGCCGCGACGCAGCAACTGGAATGCGGCGGGCTCGATCAGCGTGAGCGAGGCGATCTGCGATTGCAACTGCACCGCCGCCCCGAGGGCGAGCGCGCCGCCGCAGGAGTCACCGACCAGATGGAACGGTTCGCCGATGTGTTCGGCCAGCGTGCTCACGAGACCCAGTTCGTTGGCGAGCCTGAGCGGCCCGGGCTCGTGCCACACGGTTTCACCGTAGCCGTGCAGATCGGGCGCGAGCACGCGATAGCGTCCGGCCAGCCGCGCGATGAGGCGGCGCCACTGGTGACGGGAGCTGGCGCTGCCGTGGATCAGCACGACGGCGGGCCCGCGGCCCTCGTCGGTGAAGCTCGAGGTGGAATGCTGCAGTTCGATCGTGGCCATCAGAATCCCTCCGCGTGTCGATAGTCGTTGCGCATCGGTGCATCACCAGTGCCTTCGGATGTAGGCCGGCCACTGTCGATGCGGTTGTGGAATGGACCGGACACGTCGGTGAATGCGGGCGGCATCGCGCAAGCGGTGCAGGTCAGGAGCGCACCCGCAAGCCCCACCGCGAATTGCTTGTTCCAGAACATGGTTGGAGCCCTTTCGTGCTGAACAGGCCGTCAGGCCGCGACTCGCGCGGGCGGATGCCATGCCGCCAGGGCGGCGTTCTGTGCCTGCGTCGCCTTGGCGCTGGCGTCGTCGGCACCGCGGCGATTGACCTGGAGCGTCCGGGCACGTGCGAGGAAGGTCCAGTTCACCGGACTCGACGGCTTCAGGTTGACGCGTTCGTCCGCGAGCGCCTCGGTGAGCGGTGCCATGCCGGCGCGCAACGCCGCTTCCACCAGCGTGAGGTGAATCACGTCGCGCTGGGCATGGCTGCCGCCGGAACGCTTGGCGATGTAGCGCAACGGCAGCAGCAGGCGCACGCAGGTCGCGAAGTCGCCGCAGCCGTAGGCACGCAGCGCCCGGCACAGCGGAATGCCGACCTCGCGCGTCATCATCGCGTCGGTGCCGCCGCCCTCCTTGCGCCGCTCCAGGTTCGCGAGCAAGCGCTCCGCCTCGGGCTGACAGCCGCCGGCGACGAAGGCCATCATGGCGTGCACGTCGTTGAAAGCGTAGTGCCCTTCGTCGATGCGCGTGGCCCACGTCTGCGCCAGCGGCCGCCAACGCTCGCCCACCGGGACCCCGCGCAGATACAACCGCCAGAGCAGCGCGGATGCGTCGATCATCTGCAGCACGACGTTCGACTCGCTTGGCCGCACGCTCTCGTCGTACAGACCGAGCACGCGAGGATGGTCACCAAGATCGAGATACTGCAGCGCCAGATGCCACCAGTTGTGATAAGCGAAGCCGTTGTCAGGCGCCCAGTCGCCGGCCGAATCCTCGAGCCAGCGGATGCCCTCGGGCTGGCGGCCCTGCATCTCGAGCACGTGCGCGACGGCGTGCGTAGCCCACGGATCGCGCGGGTTGAGCGCGAGCGCTCGGCGGCCGGTGTCCTCGGCGCGGGCGTATTCGCCCATCTCCTCGAGGCCGAAGGCGTGCATGCCGAGCACGAACCCGTAGCCTGGCACCGAAGCGTCCCAGCTCGGCAGTGCGGCGGCGACGCGATCGCGCAGCATGCCGCTCTGACCCAGGAAGAAATCGCCCACGTGGGCGACCTGTAGCGCCAGTCCGTCGCGCGGGTAGTCGGACAGAATGCTGCCGTAGAGCCGCACCGAGCGCTCGAAGTCGCCGTCGAGCCAGGCGCGGGCCGCAGCGATATGGCAGCGTTCACGGTCGTTGCAGCTACCGGTCAGGCGTTCGCCCGCTTCCACCGATTCGCGTAGCAGCGGCAACGCCGCACCCTCGCCGGACAACATCATCAGCGTTGCGCGAAAGCAGTGCCCGAGAACGAAGTCCGGGTCCTCGGCAAGCGCCTGGTCGATGGCGCCGAGCGGGTTGCCGTAGTAGCCGTGCAGAAGTTCCAGGGCGGAATCGAACCGTTCCACGGTCCTGCGGCTCGCGGCGGTTTCCGGGTTGCCGCGGTTGTCGTGCATCGTCATTTTCGATCTCAGGATGGGCGAATGCCGGAGTGGCATGGGTGCCATTGGACGCGGCGACCGTGAGCGGTCCGTGCGGGCGCGCGTGAAAGGAGCGTGAAAAACCTCCGCTCGAACGGTGGCGCGGCGGCAGCGACATGCCTAGAAACGGATTCACCATCCGCATGTCGGGGTTCAAGTTGACCGCACTGCGCCTGCACCTGCTGGGCAATTTCGAGCTGTTCACTCCGGACGGCGTGCCGGCGCCGCCGCTGCCGAAAAAAGCGCGGGCACTGCTCGCATACGTGGCGCTCGCCCGCTCGCGTACCGTGCCGCGCGAACAACTCGCGGCCTTGCTCTGGGCCGACACCGGAGACGGGCAGGCGCGCGCGAGCCTGCGGCAGGCGCTGACCGCCATCCGCCGGACCGTGCCGGCCGTCGAAGCCGACACCGAGAACGTGATGCTCGCACCGGCAGTATCAGCCGTGGACGTGTGGGAACTGGAGGCAATGGCGGGGGAGACCTCCGACGAGGCGCTCGAGCGCGCCCTGGCGGCCTACCGTGGCGAACTGCTTGCCGGGTTGAGAGTGGACGCCCCCGAGTTCGACGACTGGCGTACCGCCGAGGCCGAGCGCATGCGCGGCGTGGCGGCGAACGCGGGAACGCTGCTGGTGCGGCGCCTGGGTGATCGCGGCGAGCATGCCCGCGCGGCGGAGAACGCCACCCGCCTCCTCGTGATGGAACCTCTGCGGGAAGATCTGCACCGCTACCTGATGCAGCTCTACGTGCGCCTCGGTCGGCCGGCGGATGCCCTGCGCCAGTACCGCCGCTGCCGTACGCTGCTCGCCGAGGAACTCGGGGTGCAACCGGACCCGGAGACGGAAGCGCTGCACCGTTCGATCGTGGAGCAGCGCCGGAGCGCGCCGCCAATGACTGCGCCACCCGCGGTCCTGACTTCGGTGCGCCCGGCGACGCCGGCCGAGGCTGTGGCCGACGACGCCGGTGAGACGCCCGATGCCCGCGAGGGGATCGTGGTGATCGCGGACCTCGCGGGCTTCACGGCCTTTGCCGCCGGTCAGGACGTGGAGCGGGTGCACGAGTTCGTGACGAGCTACCGGGATGGCGTGCGGCGCGTCGTGCGCGAAGGCGGCGGACTGCTGACCAACTTCATCGGCGCGCGCGTGATGATGGTGTTCGGTGCTCCGGTGGCCCACGGCAATGACGCATCGCGGGCGTTGCGCGCGGCGCTGGCGCTGCGCACCGAACTCGCGCGCACGCGGCCCGCCGGCGGGGAGAGCCTGGCGGTGCGCGCGGGCGTGGCGAGCGGGCGCGTGATCGCCGGGCGCGAGGAAGGGTAGGTTTCCGTGACCGGCGCTCCGGTCAGCCTGGCCGCGCGCATCATGGAGCAGACCCCTGCGGGCGAAGTCTGGGTCGCAGACCCGGTGGTGCAGGCCATGGGCGAGCGCATCGATGCAGAACTTTTGAACGACATCAGCATCGCCGCGCTGGGCGAACCGCTGGCGGTATGGCGGCTGAACGGCATCGGCCGGGTGATCCGCGCCCGGGCGATCGCGTTCACCGGCCGCGCCACCGAAGCGAGCACGGCGGGCGCGACACTCACGCGAGTGCTCGACCGGCGCCAGGGCCATCTGCTGCTGATCGAGGGCGATGCCGGCATCGGCAAGTCGCGGCTGCTCGCGCACGTCCTCGAACTGGCGACCGCGCGCGGGTTTGCCGTGCACCTGGCACGCGCCCTCGATTTCGGTGGCGGACCCGCGGCCGAGCCGGTGCGTGCCCTGCTCTCGAGCGTGCTGGACGTGCCCTCGGACGGCGATCCGGTGCTGCGCGCCCGACGCCTGGACGAAAGCGTCGAACGGCTCGTGCTCACGGCATCGTTGCGACCGCCTCTGGGCGATCTGCTCGATCTCATGCCGAGGGGTGACGACGCGGCCCTATGGGATGCGATGGACGACGCGGCGCGGGCGCGGGCGCGGGCGCGGCAGAATGCCGCAATCCGCGTAGTCGCCGCGGCCGTACGCCAGCGGCCGATCGCGCTCGCGGTGGACGATCTGCACTGGGCGGATGCCGGCACCTGCCGCATGCTCGAAGCGATCGCGCGCGGGACCCGCGATCAGCCCCTGCTGCTGGTTATCGGCACGCGGCCTCGCGTGGAAGATGCGCCCGATCGCTGGCGCGACACGTTGGGCGAAGACGCGCTGACCGAGTTTCGCCTCGGCCCGTTCAAACCGGACGAAGCGTTGCGCCTCGCCTGGGGCTATGGCGTCGACGACCCCGATTTCCTGCAGGACTGCGTCGTGCGCTCACGCGGACATCCACTGTTCCTCGATCAGTTGCTCCGCTATGGCGCGCGCGGCGATGCCGTACCGGGATCGATCCAGAACGTCGTGCTGGCCCGTCTCGATACGCTGCCTGCGGCCGAGCGCCGGGCTTTGCAGGCGGCCGCGGTGCTCGGGCAGCGCTTCAGTCCCGGCGCGCTCACGGTGCTGCTGGACGACCCCGATTACCGGCCCGACCTGCTGCTTGCGCAATCGCTGCTGCGCGACGAAGGCGAGGAACTCGCATTCCCGCACGTGCTGATCCAGGAGGCAGTGGCAGCCTCAATGCTCCGCGATGCCAGAGCCGAACTGCACATCCGGGCGGCCCGGCACTTCGCCGGCCGCGAGGACGCGCTGGCAGCGGAGCATCTGGCGGCAGCGGGTGATCCCGGCGCAGCGCCCGCGTTCCTGGACGCAGCGAAACGGGAAGCCGCGCGCAACCAATCGGAGCGGGCGCTGCGCTTTGCCAAACGCGGGCTCGAGTCCCGATCCGGAACCTGCCCTCGAGGTCGAGCTGCTGTGCCTCGCCGCCGATTCCCTGTCCGACTCGGGTTCGATGCTCGATTCGCTCGATCACTATCATCGGGCGTTCGGGCTTGCGGCCACCGACGCGGCACGCTGCCGCGCATTGCTGGGCCGCGCTGCCGTCTTGCGCGTCCTCGACCGCCAGATGGAGGCGCTCGAAGTCCTGGCCGAGGCCGAGCCGCTCGCGGGCCGACTGGAGGACGTGCGCACGCAGGCGCAGCTGCAGATCCTGCGCGGCAGCGCCTGCTTCCCGATCGGGCGGTTCGACGAATGCCTGCAGGCCTACGAACGTGCTTTGCGGCTCGCGGAACGCGCCGGCGCAGCCGACCTGGTGGCTCGATCCCAGGGCGGGCTCGGCGATGCGCACTACCAGCGTGGACGGTTGCAGAGCGCGCACCGGATGTTCAGTGGTTGTGTCGCCGTCGCGCGCGAACGCCGGTTGGTGCGGGTCGAGGTGTCGAATCTGCCGATGCTCGCACTGACGCACGTAGCCAGGGCCGAGCTCGCCACGGCTCGGACGTTGGCCGCGCAGGCCAAGGCGCTCGCACAGTCGCTCGGGGATCGACGCGCCGACGCCCTGGCCGACATCGCGTTGGCCGAGATCCACAGGGTTTCGGGTGACTGGAACGAAGCGATGGCTGCGGCCGAACGCGGCATCCGTTTGTCCCGGCGCTTGGGCTCGCGGCGGTTCGAAGCCGACGGGCTCATGTGCAAGGCAATCTGCCTGCATGCCGCGGGGCGACGACGCCCAGGCCGAACCCCTGCTCGATCGCGCGTGGGAGATCGCGCAGGCGACCTTAGTCAATTACTTCGGGCCTACCATCCTCGCGTGCATCGCCCAGGTCACGCACGAGGAGGAGCGGCGCGAGTGGGCGCTCGCGACCGGCGAGCGCCTGCTGGCGGGCGACTGCGTCAGCCACTGCTATCTGCACTTCTACAAGATCGGCATCGACATAGCGGCCGACCTCGGCAATGCCGGGATGGCGCTGCGCTATGCGGGACTGCTCGAGGACTACACGTCGCGGGAGCCGTTGGCGTTGATCGACTTCGTCGTCGCCCAAGGCCGGGCAATCGCGAGAAAGCTGCAGGACCGGCATTCGGCGGAAGTGAACACCGAGCTGCGCGCGTTGCGGGATCGCGCCAGCAAAGGGGGCTTCGCGTCGTTCGTGCCGCGGCTCGATGCCGCTTTGGCGGCGTGACGCGTGCCTCAGGTCACGCGAACGCCCTGCGGCGGCGGGTTCACCGCGCTCACGTACGTACGATGCAGCTCCACGAGTCGTCCCAGCACGTTCTCCTTGCCGAGCAGATCGGAGGTCGTGACAGCCTCGGCGATCACTGCGGGCGTCAGCGCGGCCAACGCCGGCACCGAGACGGGCGCGTAGCTCCAGTGCCAGGGCTCGGGATAGACGCCTCCCAGGAACGCGGCGTAGGGCCGGAAAAAACCGAAGCCGGCGGCGTTGTCGGCCAGCCACCCGGCCAGATGTGCGAACACGCCGGTCAGCGCGTACTCCGCGGGAACGAGCTGGACGCGATAGTCCTCCGGCAGGGCCGCGACATCGTAGAGGTCGAGCTCGCTGCCCCAGTGATGGCGGCTCGCTCCGGGCAGCGCTGTCCAGCGCAGTATGTGATCGACGATACCGGCCTCGTCGAGGCTCGCATGATCGACCGGCAGGCCATCGGCGTCGAGCAGCGGCCGCTCACCGCGGAACTTTCGATTCCAGAGGGCCAGTTGCGACTCGAAATCGCGGAAGCCGCTGAAGACCGCGATCTCGATGCCGGACTTGCGCGCCGCTTCGCGCAGCGCGAGGAAGTCGGCGACGGCATCGACGTGCAGCGCCACCCGGGGCGAGTCGAGCTGAGCAATATGCGTGCGGGTGCGGCCGGTGAGCTGGAGGGCGTCGAGCATGGGCGCCGCGAGCATGGACGCCGCGGGTATCGGTTACCGCGGGTTACCGCGCGTGCGCCGGATCGGTGATGAAACCGAGCTTGGTCAGTCCTGCGTTGCGGGCGGTGGACATGATCTCCGCCAGCTTCTGGTAGCGGGTATTCTGGTCGGCGCGCAGGTGCAGCTCGGGCTGCGGCTGCTGCTTCGCAGCCTCGGCCATTCGGGCCGGCAACTGCTCGTCTTTCACCGCTTCGCCGTTCCAGAACACCTTGCCCTCGGCGTCGAGGGACAACGTGATCGTTTCGGGCTTCTCCGGATTGGCGGTGCTCGCCGCCTTCGGCAGGTCGATCTTGATGCCGTGCGTGAGCAACGGGGCAGTGATGATGAATATGATCACCAACACCAGCATCACGTCGACGAGCGGCGTGACGTTGATCTCGGACATGGGCTGCTGCCCGCCGCCCTGATCGTTGAAGCTCCCGAAGGCCATGAGCCGCGCGCTCTATGCGACCTGGGCCCGCTCGGGCGGGGCGCGCGGCACTTCGGTGCCGCCGACCGGGTCGACCCGGGCTCCGGTCGCCAGGAACCCGTGCAGATCGTGCGCGAAGGCGTCGAGCTCCGTGAGGATCACCCGGTTCCCGCGGGTAAGCGCGTTGTAGCCCAGCACCGCAGGCACGGCCACCGCGATCCCGAGCGCGGTCATGATGAGCGCTTCGCCGACCGGACCGGCGACCTTGTCGATCGTGGCCTGGCCCGACGCGCTGATGCCGATCAGGGCGTGGTAGATGCCCCACACCGTGCCGAACAATCCGACGAACGGCGCCGTGCTTCCGACCGAAGCCAGCAGGGAAAGACCGCTTTCGAGCCGCGACTGGGCCGAGTTGATGCCCTGGCGCAGCGCACGAGTGACGAATTCCGACAAGGTCAGGGCGTCGCCGAGGCGGCCCCCCTGGTGGCGCTGGTGGTGCGCCGCGGCGTTGACCCCGGACAGCACTAGCACGGCAAACGGGTTGGTTCCGTCATCCCGGATGTCCTCCACCGCCCGGCCGACGTTGGGTGCAGACCAGAAGCCCTCCATGATGTCCCTGGCGGTGCGGCGTATGCTCAGGACCCGGAAACCCTTGAACAGGATCACCGACCAGCTCGCGACCGACATGGCGAGCAGCAGCACGGCGACGGACATGCCAACCGCGTCCGCCTGGTGCAGTAACGCGGAAACGCCAAACGCCTGGGAATCTTGCATGCAGGTGTTGCTCCGGAGGAGCCGGGTGCCAGCTGGCTGTTGCGGCAGCGGGCGAGCGCCTGGCGACCGGGTCGGACTTGCGGTGGCGCCGCAGGATCAGCGCTCGCCCGACCGGTCCGAGCCGGTCAATGGGAATATTTCTTATTCTGTAAGCGAAGCCTCACCCTGTCAAACGAGACGGCTTGCTTTTCCGCTTCGCTCAGCTCAGTCACCGAACATGCGCTGCATGCGCTCCCGGCGCTCCTGGGCCTCGATGGTCAGCGTTGCCGTGGGACGTGCAAGCAGGCGGCGCACGCCTATGGGTTCGCCAGTCTCGTTGCAGAACCCATAGGTGGCGTCATCGATGCGAGCGAGGGCCTCCTCGATCTTCTTCAAGAGTTTGCGCTCGCGATCGCGGGTGCGCAGTTCGATCGCCTGCTCTTCTTCCTGCGTGGCGCGATCGGATGGGTCGCTCGCCGCCTCGGTCTCGCGCAAGTGCTCGCTGGTGTCGCGGACGTTCTCCAGCAGTTCCCGTTTCAGATCCAGCAGCCGCTGGCGAAAGAACGCGAGCTGCTCCTCGTTCATGTAGTCCTTCGCCGGTGCAGCCTGCAGCTGCGCTTCGGTCAGGGGTTTCTTGGTAGCGGTTGGCATCGGTCGTCCCGTGTTGTTGCCCATACACGACCGCCTCCGCTTTGGGGGGCGGCGAAACGCGAGGGCGGATGTTAGTCGTCTTTTCGAAGCGCGCAAGAGCTATTCCACAAAAAAATCGCAGGTTGTTGCCGGTCTGGCCGGAACGACGCTCGGCCCCTGCCTGACCGGTGCGGTAAACTTCGGCGCCAGGTGACACGCAAACCCATGATCCGGAAAATCATTCGTCTCGCGATCAGAGATGGGCTCCGGGTCGCACCTCGGGCCGGTGGCCGGCCCGAGGTGCGACCCGGCCCGAATCACAATAGCGGGCTCGCAATCCACTTTTCAAATGCTCGGATGGGAGGCGGCATGAAACGACTATTCCTCGCCATGACACTCGCTGCCTGCGCCTCGAGTGCGCATGCGGAGTTCGTTCCTTCCAGGACGCTGTCAGGATGGCTCGATTCGGCCGCGAGCACGACGGGCTCGTTCAAGGACATCACCATCGCCACAGGCTACGTCGCCGCGGTCCACGACCTGCTGGAAGGCACGGAGGTCTGTGCCCCGGAGAACGTGCGCCAGCGCAGGATGCTACTTGCGGTGCGCGGCTGGATGAAGCGCAACGTCGCCAAATGGGACGACAACGCGGCGCTCACGGTGCGCAACGCGCTGATCGATCTTTATCCGTGCCCGCTGCACCCGTAGTGATGGCCGTTGGCGGGAACTGTCCCTTGCGAGTCGCGATCGCCGGTGCCGGCGCGATCAGCCAATACCATCTCGCGGGCTGGCGCGAAACGGGCGGCATCGACCTGGTCGCGATCTGCGATCCTGATCCGGAGAAGGCGCAGTCGCGAGCGCGCGCGTTCGGCATTCCCAAGACCTACGCCGATTTCACCGCGATGCTCGAGGCCGAGAAGCCCGACGCAGTGGACATCATCACGCCCGTCGGGACCCACGCGCCGCTCACGCGCCTCGCCGCCGACGCAGGTGTGCACGTCTGCTGCCAGAAGCCGCTTTGCACCACGGTTGCCGAAGCGCGGGCGTTGATCGAGTACGTCGGCGAACGCGTGCGTTTCATGGTGCACGAGAACTACCGCTATCGGCCGCACTATGCCCTGATGCGGCAGTGGGTCGAGCAGGGCCGGATCGGCGACGTGCTCCACGCTCGCATGGTCGTGCGTTCGGCATCCTGCTTCACCGCCGACGGCACCGAGCCGTTCCTGCTGAAGCGCCAGCCCTACCTGCGGAAATTCCCGCGCCTGCTCGTATTCGAGGTCCTGATCCACCAACTCGACGCCATGCGTGTGATCCTCGGACCGCTCGAAGTGAAGACAGCGCAACTGTCGCAGGTGAACCGGGAGCTCGCGGGCGAGGATGTCGCCGTCGTGACACTGGCCGGCCGGCGCGGCATGACGGTCGTGCTCGACGGCAACATCTCCGCACCCGGCTATCCGCCGCTGCCCGTGGATCGGTTCGAGGTGATGGGAGCGAAGGGCACGTTGATCTACGACCGCGATCGGCTCTACCTTGAAGGTTCGAACGACCCGCCCGTGCTGTTCGATCTGGCGAAGAACTACCAGATCTGCTTCAGCGCGGCCGTGCAGGATTTCGTTCACGGCATCGTCACGGGCGAACCGTTCCAGACCGATCGGCTCGACAACATCCGGACGCTCGAACTGATGGAGGCATCCTACGTCGCCGCCGGTGTGGCCATCCCCGCTTGATTCGATCGTCTTAAGGATCCGACCACATGTCCGGAATTCACCGCCGTGGCGCGCTCGCCGCGCTGTCAACCATCGCTTTCACCGGCTGCACTGGCATCACCCAGCGTTATTCGAATGCCGAGACGCGCATCAATACGCTGCGCAAAGGCGATCTCGAAGCCGGCGGTCTCGCGTTCCTCACGCCCTCCACCGTCACCGGCCAGGAGGAGGATCGCCAGACGCTCGCGCTGCTGTTCACCGAGGCCCTTTCCCGAGCGCGTCCGGACTTGCCGCTCGTGCCCTTGCCCGTGGTGCTATCCGCCGTGAACCGCGCGAAGCTCATCGACGACTACCAGCAGATGTATGCGAACTATCGGCTCACGGGCGTGTTCGACAGCGACATCCTCGAGCGCGTGGCGAGGGCGACCGGCGCGCGCTACCTCGCGCAGCTCAAGCTCGCGCGCTTCGAGCAGGGTGCGAAGGGACGCTTCGGGATGTTCGGGCTGAACGTGACGCAGACCCAGTTCGCGAGCATGCGGCTGTTCCTCCAGATCTGGGACAGCGCAGACGGTAGCGTGGCCTGGGAGGGGATCGACGAGCTGTCCTATTCGTTCGAAACCACCCGGGAATCCGAGGTCACCCTGCGCCTCGCAGCACAGGAAGCCGCGAAGGTTCTCGGCGCGCGCCTGCCGTGAATCCTGCTCAGGCCACGGCCTGGATACCATAGGGTTTGGCCCAGTCGAGCCCGGTCAGGGTATCGCCGCGCGGCCGGTATTCGCATCCGACCCAGCCCTGGTAGCCCAGTTCGTCGAGGAGGTCGAACAGGAACGGGTAGTGGATTTCGCCGACGTCAGGCTCGTGACGACCCGGCACGCCCGCGATCTGGATGTGTCGCACGAGGTGGATGTGCTCCCGCAAGGTATCGGCGAGATGGCCTTCTAGCACCTGCATGTGATAGCAGTCGAGGTGCAGCGACAGGTTGGGATGCGCCACCGTCTCGAGGATCTTGCGGGCGTGGACGGTGTGGTTGAGGAAATAGCCGTGCATGCCCTGCGTCGTGTAGGAAGGACCGTTCGCGACGATGCCCATCTTCTTGTTGATCGGTTCGATGACGACGCGGATGCCGTGCGGTTCGAGGAACCCCGCGGCATGGCGCAGGTTCTGGACGTAAGTGCGCTCGCAATCCGCGTAATCCATGCCCGGCCCCGCGACGCCCGCCATCACGTGAACGGTATCGCAGCCGAGCGCCGTGCCGTATTCGATCACGCGATCGAGGCTGGCGCGGAATTCGGCCTCCCGGCCGGGAACGCAGGCCATGCCGCGATCACCGGCGTTCCAGTCGCCCATGGGCGCATCGAACAGCACCATCTCGAGGCCGTGCGCGTCGAGGCGGCGGCGCAGTTCCGCAGGCGGGTACTCATAGGGCACCTGGAACTCGACAGCTCGAAAACCGGCGCGCGCAGCGGCTTCGAAACGCTCGAGGAAGGGAACTTCGGAGAACAGGTAGTGGAGGTTGGCGGCAAACTTGGGCATGCGGGGCGACGGGACTGGTGGCGGTGACTGGTGATTCGTGGCTCGTAACCGGGGCTAGGGATTCCAGAGCCAGGCAGCGCCGCGCACGCCGCTCGCATCGCCGTGGGCGTTGCGAACGAGGCGGGTGGCTACGGCATCCGAGAACACGTAGCGGCCCCAACGACCGGGGACCGCATCGTAGAGCATTCCGATGTTGGACATGCCACCACCGAGCACGATGACGTCGGGGTCGAGGATGTTGATCACGTGCGCGAGCGACCTCGCCATCCGGTCCACGTATCGATCGAGTGTTTCGAGGCACGCGGCGTCGCCGGTGCCGGCGCGCGCGCTGATCTCGTGTGCTTCGAGCTGCCCACCGGTGGCCCGCGCGTGGTCGAGGCTCATCCCGGGCCCGGACAGATAGGTTTCGATGCAGCCGCGCTTGCCGCAGTAGCAGGGCGGTCCGGGCAGTTCGAAATCCTCGGGCCAGGGCAACGGGTTGTGACCCCACTCCCCGGCGATGCCGTTGGACCCGGTGAGCAACCGGCCCCCGATCACGATGCCGGCACCGGTCCCGGTGCCGACGATGACACCGAAGACGGTTCCCGCGTCGGCGCCGGCACCGTCGATCGCTTCGGACAACGCGAAACAGTCGGCGTCGTTCGCGATCCGAACCGGACGTCCAAGCCGGTGCGCAAGATCCAGGACGATGGGTCGGCCGTTCAGCCAGGTCGAGTTCGAGTTCTTCAGGCAACCCGTCACCTTCGACAAGGCGCCCGGCGTGCCGATGCCGACGCTGCCGTTCGCACCGGCTTTGCGTTCGGCCCAATCGACACAGGCTTCGATCGCCCCGAGCGTTGCTTCATAGTCGCCCCGCGGCGTATCCCAGCGGCGGCGGGCCGTCACGGCGCCGGATCGATCGAACGCGATCACTTCCAGCTTCGTGCCGCCTAAGTCGATCCCGATCCTGATGCCTGCGTCCAAGTACTTTCTCCGCAGTTTCCCTGACGCATCCCATGCGCCGAAGGGACTATCGGATACCCCACGCCGCTGACACCTGTCAGCAACAATCGATGGCCACAATCCCTTTGAATCGTGGGAAATTTCCCTTCAGCAATCCCTTGCCGTCCATGGCATTCGCGCCCAAGAATCCGCTCACTCCCGTCCCCGCATACGCCGCGCAGCCGATCGAGCTGCCTGACGCGATCGCGGAGAGTTCACCCATGGCGGAGCGCGACGCACTATATCGCGACAACCAGGCCCGTAGGGAGCACCCGGTGCAGCTCGAGCGTGGCTCATGGGACGAATCCACGCCGGTGTCGGTACTCGGGCTCGAGCAGACGACCATCAGCCGCCTGTATCGCGTCGGCATCGTTCGTCTCGTCTCGTTGCTCGAGACCTCGGTGGAGGATCTGTGGCGCAGCATCGGTCGCCAAGGCATCACCGATATCATGCGTTGCCTCCAATTCCACGGACTTTCATTGAGGCCGCTCAACGACTACGAACGCTGGCGGCTCGGCTTGATCGAGCCGGATCACATCGCGATCGCCGTGACGGCGTCGAGTCCGCTGGCGGCGTTGTGGCCGAAGCTCGGGGTCACGCTCGTGGAAGTGCTGCAGAAGCGCGGTCGCTTCAGCGTGTCCGATCTCGCGCCGCGCAATCAGGACGAGCTGCTCCAGCTCTACCGCCTCGGCAAGAGCAACCTGGCCAAGATCCAGGCCGCGCTCGAGCAACTGGCTCCGCGAGCCGAGGGTCCCTGGCGGGAACGAATCGAGCGCGGTCTGCGGCTGATGGCCGCATGCAGCAAGCGCCGGCGGTCCCGGCGCAGTCTCGGCGCCCGTTCGCTCGAAAGAGCTATCGAACCCGGCCCATCTTCGGCATCATAATCGGGCCCTCATGCTGTCTTCGTCCCATTCCCGGAGGAACAACGATCATGCCCGAGTCCGAACCTCCCCCCCCTGCGAACTGGGCTGACTTCATCGACGCCCTGCACGTGTTCAACCCTCCGACCCTGCGGGGATACCGCGACGAACGGCGCGGCAGTACGCTCCCGGGGGTGACCGAAACGACGAGCCCTCCGTGCGACCCCTCCCGCGGTCCGCGGCCTTCCGCGGACAGTCCTAGAAGGTGAGCTGCACCGATGTGAAGAACGTCGTGACGTTGTAGTCGATCAACTGTCGATTCGACGACCTGGTGTCGTACGAGAGCGTCGCGCTGACCTGCATGTTCCGCAGCGGCGACCAGTTCGCGGAGGCCGAAAGGGACTGCACGTCGTCCTTGCGCACGGGCAATCCGGTCACCCTGAAGTTGGGATCGCCGAGGAACTCCCGGTTGCTGTAGCTGTAGAAGGCCTGGAACGTCACCTTCTCGCTATAGTTGTAGCTCGGGCCGAAACGCACGCCCTGTGTCAGGATGTAGCTGGTGGTGATGTCCTCGAACGAGCCGATCTCGCGGAAGATCGCGGCGTTCAATCCGATGCTGCCCGACGGGTTGTAGATGCCCGACAGGCGGCCCGTGATACCCGAGAAATTCCGCGAGGAGACCTGATCGTGCAGCCGATTGGTCCAGCCGAGCACACCCGAGAGCTGGGACAAGCCGCTGTAGCGCCAGTCGACCTGGCCCTCGACGGTGTACTGACGATAGCTGTTGTCGACCGTGGAGCTGGCAACCACTTCCCGATTGGGAAACTGGCCGTCGGTTGCACGGAAGTTGAGACCCAGGTAGTTGTCTCTGCCCTTGCTGTAGTAGCGGGACCCCAGCTCGTAGGTCGTGTCGTCGCGGTTGAAGGATCTGAAATTCGCCGCACTGTTGTCCACCGTCGTACTGCGCACCGCGGCCCGCAGCTTCCAATCGGCGCCGAGGCGGTACATCCCGCTCGAGAACACCTCCTGAATCGTGCGGATATTGCGTTCGATCAATCGCACGTCCGCGAAGCTGCCCAACATCTGGGACTGGGACATACCGACGTCGCCGTCCCAATCGGACCCGACCACCCAGTTCCACGTCCCACGCACGTTGTACGAGACGTAGTTCAGGTTGTCGTAGGTCGCGTAGGTGTTGTCGGTCGCCGTCGACCGCAGCGTGAACATCTGCCGGCTCACCGGGATGTCGGCATCGAGCGATGCCCGCAGGCCGAGGATGTGATCGCTCTTCTGCCCGTCCTTCAGGAACGGCAGGGTTCGCGGGTCACGCCTGTCGTCGACATAGAACAGGTTCGAGATGTACGTGTACGTCAGACCAACGCCCGGACGGATGCGGTCGCCATCGAGCGCGCTCGCCGGGCCAGAGAATGCAACCAACGTCAGCAGGCATGACGCCGCATGCCGGCGCCCGGAAATCGAGATCTTCATCGTTCTACTTCTGGGGGTTACCAGAACTGCCAGCTGCCAGTATAGATGACCCATACCCCCAGCAGTCCATTGGTGAGCGCATGAGCGATGGTCGGCACCCACAGATTGCCCGTCACCCGGTAGGTCCAACCGTAGGCCAGGCCGGCAACGATCCCGGCGAACCAGAGGTGATGCTCGAACCCGAACACCACCGAGGAAAGCACCAGGGCCTTCAAACTCACCGCCGTCGGCGACACCGTGAGAAAGGCCGGTTTGTCGATCCAGCGCATCACGAACGACCGCCAGAACAGCTCTTCCATGACCGGCACGACCAGGGCGGCGCCCGCGATCCGGCAGACCGCGAGCAGGACGTTGACCTTGCCTTCATCGCGCGGATCGTATCCGGCAGCCGGTTCCCCGATGGTGAGCCAGGGTAGATCGAGACGAATCCAGAGCATGAACACGAGGAAGCCCACGATGGCGGCAAGCGCCCAGTGCCCGCCCGCGAGCGTCCGCAACTTCGGCAATTCGTCGTAGCGGCGCCAGAAGAACGCGAGCGCCAGGGCCACGAGGCCCACCTGGACCGGGTAGAGCCAGCGTGTGTCGAATCCCGAGGCGATCCCGCCCAGGGCGAGAAACAGGATATAGAGCGCGAACGGAAGCACTCTCGGAAAGGCGGGATGGCGAAACATAGACACGAACACGACAACTATCCCCTCGGCGACGAAATGGTTCGAATCATTGCGGACATGGTGCGCGGCCGCAATGTCCGTGACCCATCCGATACGGCGACAGCAATGGATGCCCCGGTGCGCGCACCGACGAGCAACCTCTATCCTATCGGCATTCCCGATGTGAAGTCGACTCGGGCCCGCCTATCCCGCCGCGTCCCTCGACGTCGACCGGTATCCGCGAACGGGAACACACGCCGCAGGGAACTCGATGCGCACCAGTCCGGGGTACTCGATCGACCCGCCGACGCCGCTTGGCCGAATCTTCGTCCCATTCGGCCCATGAGCGACGACGCGGCAAGTTTCGGCATGCTCGCACGATCCGCCAGGCGCAAGCAACGCACCGGGAGCACGTGATCGTCATGCATCGGAGCGGTGCTGGTCCTGGCGCGTCGCTCACCCGGCACCGACGATGCGGCGAGCCTCATCCATGCCAGAGAACTTCGCGCCCGAGCGAATTGCCTGCTCGAGAAACGGCTTGGCCAGGCTGGGTTCTCCTTTTCGATGCAGCGCCATCCCCAGGTGGAAGTCGAAGATCGGGACCGCGGGGGCCTTCTCGTTTGCCTTCTGCAGAACGTTGACGGCCTGCTCGAACTGGCCGTTGCGATAGTACGCCCAGCCCAAGGTGTCGACGCGAGCCGGGTCGTTCGAGTCGGCGAAGCGCTTCGCAAGTTCCAACGCTCGCGCGTGACTGGCCGGATCGGCCTTTTCATCCAGAAGCAGTGTCGCCAGATTGTTGGCGGCCAGATCATCGCGGGCATTCGATTTGAGAATCTCCTCGTAGGTCAGGATCGCTGCAGTCATCTCACCCGTGTAGAACTGGATCATCGCAAGACGATGGCGCAGCAGGGCGCTCCGGGGGGCGACCCGGAGGCCATCGTTCACCGCTGCGATCGCCTTGCCCGGCTGCTTGTCGCGCAAGTGGAAGTTGGCCAGCTGCTCGTAGACGCCCGGATTGTCCGGATTGAGTTCGATCGACTTGCGGAACGCGGCTTCCGCTTCGGAACTCTTTTGCCGGGCAAAATACAGCGAACCGAGCAATGCCTGGATCTGGAAATCCTGCGGGCGCTCGGCGGCAGCCCGTTCGATCCTCGCCTCCGCCTTGTCGAGTTGGCCTTTCGCGGCGAGCGCCGACGTCAGCCCGGTGAGAGGTTCGATCGCTCCGGGCATTCGGGCGAGCGCCGCCTCGTAGTGGCCAATGGCCTGATCGTAGCGCTTCTGTGCGGCCATCGACGCACCCAGACGAAAACTGACCATGGCGTCCTGCGGGTAGGCGGCCTGAGCGTCGCGCAACGTTCGTTCGGCACCGGGAAAATCGCGACCGTTGGACTGCAACTCGGCCTTTCCCATCAACGCGCGAAAGTTGCGCGGATCCTGCTTCAGGATGGTTTCCAGATCGGCCAACGCACCCTTCCCGTCGCCGGCGGCGAGGCGGACTTCGGCGGACAACAGCCGCACTTCCGGATCAGCGGGAAACTTGTCGACGGCGCTGCCCGCGGTCTCGACAGCCAGTTTGGGCTCCGCATTTGCGAGGTGGGCCCGGGCGAGCAGTCCCAATACGCGGACGGAGTTCGGTTGATCCTTGAGGACCGCGCGGAGATCCGCGACCGCGGACAGGGCGTCGCCCCGAGCCAGCTGCATTTGCGCCCTCAATACCAGTGCGTCGTTGTCGCGCGGGTTGACCTTCAGAACCTGGCCTACCAGCTCAGCCGCTTCGTCGGCCTTGCCTCGAGAAAAGCGCAGGTCGGCCTTCTCGATGCGTGCCCGCAAGCCGTCGGCCCCCTCCGCATCGGCCTGGATTATCGCGTCGTAATCGGCCGCGGCTGCATCGAGTTCTCCCTTTTGGCGATGCAGTCGCGCGAGTGCCGATCTGACCGCGAAGGCCTTCGGATTCGCCTGCGCCGCCGTCGCCAGCTCGTTGACGGCCATGTCCGCGCGCCCCTGTCTCGTGAGGAAGCCGGCCAACGCCAGGCGCCTCTGCTGGTCGGCAGGATCAGCCGCGACGCTGTCGCGCAACGTCTGCTCGGCTTTTTCGGTCTTTCCGGCCCTGAGGTACAACTCGGCCAATCCCGATCGGTACGCAGCGTTGCTCGGATGCAGGCGTATCACTTCGTCGAACTGTGCGGCAGCACCGTCCACGTCGCCCGTGCTGCCGAGCAATGAGATCAACGCCCCGCGGAGGCCCTCTTCCGACGGATTGGCCGCAATCGCCCTGGACAGCACGCTCTTGGCTTTTTCCACGTCGCCCGCTTTCCGATACAAACCGGCCAGGAGGGCAGCGGCATCGGACTGTTTGGCATCGGCATCGAAGATTCGCTGCGCCAGTTCAACGGCCGCTTCGGGCTGCCCCTTCCGGGCGAACACGGCCGCGCGAATGGTTTCAGCCGCGGCTTCATTCGGTTTCTCGGCCAGCACTTCTTCAGCGGCCGCGGCAGCCTTGTCGAGGTCGCCGACGAACGTGTACAACCGGGCCAGCTTGAGCTTGGCCTCGAGGTTGTGGGGATTCAATTCTGCGGATTTCAGGAAATTCGCGAAAGCCCCAGGGACGTTTTCCCGCTTTTCTTCGATCAGACCGGCGAAATAGTAGGCTTCGCCGACTTTCGGATCGATCTGAAGAACGTTGCGCAGCTCGACACCCGCCTTGTCGTAGTTTCCTTCCGCGAAGAACTGCTTGCCCCGCTCGAGATGCTGTCGAAGCTGAGCTTCCTTGCTGCTGCACCCGGGGAGCAATACCGATACCACCAATGTCAACGAAAAGATCAGCGGAAGAGTGTTGCGCATCAGGGATCCTTAGTGGCTGTCACGGTTGTCCGCGACGGATTGTGTCGGGCACTTCTTGACCGGGTCACGCCGCCGGTCTCGCTGCTAGTCCAATCCAGGCAATCACTCCGGAATGAAGCGCCGAAGCTCTGGCAGCGTTGCGCCGGCGAACGCCTCGAGGCGGGCATCCGCATCGACGACCGGTTCCGAAGGTGCAAGCTCCGTGACCAGCCTGACCATCGCGCCGTCGGACCGCCGTCGCGTCAGCGAATCGAGAAATATGTACAGCTTGACCGTGTATTCACCCGTCACGATGCGGCCGCGCTGCTGGAACCAGTAGTAGACGAGAGCGCGGTGTTCTCCCTTCTGAATGAGCACGCGGTTGACGATCATGGGTTCTGCGCCCCATTTCGCGCCCGGGAGCGAGCGCGGCTCGAAGGCGTGAATCTCCCATCCGTCACCCGGAATGCACGCCTTGGGGGAATGCGCGGAATTTCCGTTGGCCTGGGCCGCGTAGTACGACGCATACAGATTCACGGCACGTTGTTGACCATCGAAATAGTTGACGAGCAGGTAGTCGTCCAACTTGAGCATGTCTGTGATCTCCTGCTCCAGCCGCGCCGGGTAACCCTGCCATACGCCGACTTGCATCGGAAAACCCGAGAACGCCGGGCGTTCGGGTCGGGCGTGTACCCGCTCCGGTGTCACCAGACCCAGCACCGCCGCTGCCGATACGATCCCGACCGAGAGCCAGGCCATGATCGGGGGGGAACGTACCAGCCTGCCGACGACCGGCCAATCGTGTGTCGGTATGTCGATCGATAGCACTTCTCGAAAGGCACGCCTGTCACCGGAGAGACGGGTGAGCAACCATATCTCTGCGAGCAGCAGGACGACGCACCCGATGAAGATCGTCACACCTTCGAAATCGTGCAGGATTCCTTCGGCCGCCTGCTTGCCCCAGCGATCGACCGTCACACCGACGAGCGCGATTCGCAGGCTGTTCATGATCACCGTGATGGGAATCGCAGAGACGAAAACGAGCGCGCGCTTCCATAGCCGGTCGCGATAGAAGTACGCCACCAGGAAACTGAGCACCAGCAGCGAGAACAGGTAGCGCAGACCCGAGCATGCCTCGACCACCTGCAGCTTCATGCTGCCCAGGTCGATCACGTTACCCTCGAGATAAACGCTGAATCCGCACAACCGGATGAACTCGACGCCGAGTCGCGATGAAATGAGCTGCAGCGCGGCGGACATCTCCCTCAGCAGATAGTTGGGGATCGGCACCATGAACGCGAGCACGGCAAACGGAACCAGCGCCGTCGCGAACGCCCGCCACCCCAGAAATGAGAGAAACAGGCCCCACAGAGTCAGCAGGAAGCCGTACTGCGCCACCGTATCGAGCGTGCTGATCCGCCCGAGCGTCCCCAAAGCAAGCCCAACCACCACCAGCACCAAGCCGTGCCACGAACCGCCACGAATCACCTGCCCGACAAGCGTCAGCCTCTGGTAGATGAGAAATCCGAAAACGAACGGAATGATGTAGCCATAGCTGTATTCAGCCTGCGTGTCCCAGACCCCCATCAACGCAGTCAGCGACGGCTTGAACGACAGGCCGAGCCCGAGAATCGACAAGGCGAACCAAATGCCCGCCAATCGGGGACGAGCATCGCCATTAGCCCGGACCGAAGGGCTTTCCATCGCCTGTTGCATGTTTCAGGTGGGCTCCAAGGGGTGATCCGGTCGTCTGGCGTACCGAATTCTCGATGTCGACCGCGCCGACATGGCGGTTGAACGACCATCGCGCAGCAACGCGTCATAGATATCAGGTCTGCGTTACGGATATGTGATAGCGGGCATGGAACGAACACTCCGGACGCTCGTCATTGCAGTGTCATCAATGGTTCTTAAGTTACTGGGCTCTGCCATCGTCACAGGAAACGGGCTCCACCATGTCCGCACCAACGCTCGACCCCCTGCGAAAAGGGGGGTCGGAATATGTTCCTGCCTGGCGCTCTCGATGCGAACGTATCGCCGGAATGCATGAGTCGCCGATACGCAATGAGCAGGCGAGTGTTGGCACTGCACCGACCGTCCGCTCGATGATCCTGCCGCGCGCAACACCGCCATGATCTCGATACTGATTCTGACGAAAAACGAGGAACAGGATCTTCCCGGGTGCCTTGGCAGTGTCGCCTGGTCGAACGATGTCCACGTCCTCGACTCTTGTTCCAGCGACTGTACCGAGCAGATCGCGAGGGATTTCGGTGCGAAAGTGTCGAAGCGCGCGTTCGATAACTACGCGGCACAGAGAAATGCGGGCCTTCGCGATCTCCCGTTCGTCAACGACTGGCTGCTGATCCTGGACGCCGACGAGCGGATTCCGGGGCGGCTCCACGAAGAGATGATTCGTTTCGTCCGATCTGCCCCCGAAGCGATCGCTGCCGCCCGCATCCGGCGCCGGGATTTCCTCGGTACCGACTGGCTCAAGCGCAGCCAGCTCTCGCCCTTCTTCATTCGGCTGGTCAGGCCGGCACGCGCTCACTATGAAAGGGAAGTCAACGAAGTGATGCGCGTAGACGGAGGCATTCAGGACCTGAGCGAACCATTCGATCACTATCCGTTCTCCAAGGGCATGGCGCATTGGCTGAGCAAACACAATGTCTACTCGACCATGGAAGCCGAGCAGATCATCAAAGCCCGCCATCTCGGCACGCGGTTCTCGCTCGAGGCCGCATTCACGGCGAGAGATTTCAACGAGCGGCGCTTTCATCAGAAGGAACTCTTCTATCGGCTGCCGTTTCGCCCGCTGGTGAAGTTCATGCTCATGTACTTCTTCAGGCTCGGATTTCTCGATGGACGGGCGGGACTGATCTACGCTTCCCTGCAGGCCATCTACGAATACATGATCGTGCTCAAGACTCGCGAGCTGGAAGCCCGGGGCTCCTCGCCCGAGAGGACCCGCACCGCCAACCCGGGTTAGGGCAGCATGCGAAACATCAGAATGGCCGGCACGCAGATCAGCACGTCGCGACTCGGCTTCGGCACAGCCAGTCTGCACCATCTCCTGTCGTCGGCCGCGCGACAACGACTGTTGCAACACGCCCGTTCGAAGGGCATCCGGTACTTCGACACCGCGCCGCTTTACGGACACGAATCAGCCGAACGAGAGCTAGGGCGATTCGCTAAGACCTGCAGAGCCGAGCTGGTGTTGACCACCAAGACCGGGATCGTTCCCGGCGCCCTGACGAGCCGCCTTCCGCCTCTCCTTTACGTCGGCATGGCCGTTCGCCAGTTGCAACGCCGGATCGGCATCGCGCAACGGACCGCGGACAAGCCTCGGAGGAACTACGCCGTCGGATACACGCGAAATCGGATCGATCGTTCCTTGCGATTGCTCGGAACGGACTACATCGACGTCCTCTATCTTCACGAGCCGTCGTTGTCGCTGATCCCCGATCCGGACGCGCTCGCCATCGAATTGGAGAGAATCAAGGCATCCGGCAAGGTGCGGCACATCGGCATCTCGGGGCTGGTCCGGGATGCGATCGACATCGCCGCGCGTTCGCCCGGACTGGCGGAGATGCTTCAACTCGAAGCGAGTTCGCCCGAGTCGGACTGGACGTCGCTCCGTCGTACCGGGCGAGCGCCTCACGCGACGTTCGGACACTTCCGCGGGCGCGCTGCTCCGGACATTTCGACTCAGTCCCGCGATCGATGGCTTCGAGAGTGCCTGACCGAAGCCACTCGACTCAATCCGGAAGGCGTGATCGTGTTCTCTTCCCGCCATGCCGCCCACATCGATGAGGCAGTCAAGGCCATGGCGCTGATCGAGCCGGAAGTCTGACCGGCGCCGATCGATGCTATTCGACCTTGCGTCCGCGCCTCCCGAAAAACCGATCGAGGTCGACGTGTGCATCATCGGCTCCGGCCCCGCGGGCCTGGCGCTCGCGCGTGCACTCGTTCAACGCGACTTGAGCGTCGCCATTCTCGATGCCGGGCCTGCGACTCCGGAGATCCGCGAGCACCTTGCGGACCTCGTGTTCGATCGGCGCGAATACCGTGGCGCGACGCTGGGCCGCGCGCACGGTTTCGGCGGTACGTCGAGCCTCTGGGGCGGACAACTGCTGCCCATACGACCCCACGAGATGATCGCGCGGCCCTACATCGGCGCGCCCGCGTGGCCGATGGACCACGGTGAGATCGCCGAGCACTTCCCGCAGCTTGATTCCTGGCTGAACGTGACCTCGGGTCCGTTCGATCTCGTTTCAGGCGCGGCCGCGGGTCAGCCGATCGCTGCACTGGACTGGCAAGGATTCGATCCGCGATCGTCGAAATGGATTCCATTCCGCGGGCGCAACCTTGCGCGAGCCTGGTGGCCCGCTATCGCCGCAACGGGCAAGGCCAAGGCCTGGCTGAACAGCACGGTTGCGGCGTGGGACACGGTCGGACCGCGCTCTGCACGAAGAGTCGAGCGTGTTGTAGCGCGGGCGCACAACGGCAACTTGCTCGAGGTTCGTCCACGGTTCGTTGCGATCTGCGCCGGAACACTCGAATCCACGCGCCTCGCACTCGAGTTGTGCGATCCGTCCCATGAGTCCGCCGTCCTCGGTCGATATCTCCACGACCACCTCTCAGTGCGCATCGCGCAGCTGGAGATCACCGACCGGGCCGGTTTTGCGCAGCTTTTCTCACCCCGATTCGACGGGTCGACGATGCGTTCGCCCCGTCTCGAACTCTCATCCGAAGCCGCCCGCGTGGCGGGCCTGCCCGCCATGTACGCCCATTTCGTTGCCGAGGCTCCCGAGGACTCCGGCTTCGCGTTGGTGCGGGACACGCTGCGCAGCCTTCAGCGAAGGCAATCGGCTGCCGCGTTTCGTTGCATGACAAAACTGCCGTGGGCCGTTCCGGGAATCGCCGAGATCGTCTACTGGCGCATCGTCAAGAAGCGCCTCGTCTTCCCTGCCGACGCCAGCATCTACATCCATGTCGATTTCGAGCAGCCTCCTGATGCCGACAACCGCGTCCATGTCGGGAAACCGACGCGCCCCGGGGAGCGCGGTCGCCTGCACGTCGATTGGGATCTGGCTTGTGAACCATCGCGGGTCGTCACGGTGATGACGGAACACATCAGGCGTCTATGGCAGACCAACCGGCTGGATCGATTCGCGACACCGAGGTTCGTGGATGCGGCGACGGTCGCCGGAGCGTGGCCTACCAACCTGTACGATATTTATCATCCAGCAGGGACTACGCGCATGGGCACCAGCGCACAGAACGGCGCCGTCGATTCACGCCTGCTGCTCTACGGTACCGACAACGCGTATGTCCTGAGCAGCTCGGTGTTCCCTTCGATGGGCAGCGCGAATCCCACGTACACCTTGATGGCGATGGCGCTGCGACTGGCGAGTTTCCTGGCCAAAGCCGGCCACTGAGTTCGTCACTCGACATGCGGCGGGAGGTCGCATAGTCGTCAGACGTAACTCGGGGCGGGATCCGCCTGCAGACAGCTATCCCTTCACCCGAAGGACAGGGACCCGAAGGACAGGGCGATTCGATCAGGCAGGTAATTCGCCCGGCAGATCGCGCCGGTCCTTGCCGTCGCTCGACGTGACAGCCGCGCCAGGTGAATCGGCGCTGGTGGCCAAGTTGAGCGTTCGCAGAATCGACTGAGCGCGTACCTGCCTCGATGAAGTTGCATGTTGACCTGCACCGGTCCAGCTTCTGAGCCACGCATTGAACTGTCCGAGAACCACATCCTGCGACAGCGTCGTATCCACCAATCGGCGCCCGTTGACGCCCATTCGCGCTCTTGTCTGCGGGGAATCACAAAGCATGACCAGAGCCTGAGCGAGCGCCCTTGCATCGCCGGGGCCCACCACGACGCCACAATCGGCTTCGGTGATCACACGATGGAGGTCGGTCCCCGGATCCGCGGCGACCACGATGGGGCGACCACTACCGAGAAGATTGTTGATCTTGGATGGAAGCACGATATCGGAAACCGCTCTCCGCTGAGGGACGACCGACACATCGGAGGTAGCCAACAGTTCCGACAGATCGGATATCGCCTGCAATGGACGGAACTGGACGTTACCAAGGGAATGGGCCCGAGCGTAGTCCTCTAGCTTTTGTTTCTCCCCACCGTCCCCGACGATCACAAACTCGATTTCGGGTCGGTCCCGAAGCAGGTCCGCCGCCTCGAGCACGCTGATCAACCCCTGCTTCACGCCGAGATTGCCGGCGTACAGGACGACGAACTTGTTCCCCAGATCCCACGATTCGCGAAAGCGAGTGTCCCTGGCTTGCGGAGTCACGATAGTGTCATCGGCCCAATTGCGAAACAGCAGGAGCTTGCGCGGGCTGACGCCTTTCGTTTCGATCTTGCGCAACATTCCGGGGCTGATCGCGGAAACCTTGTCTGCAACCCGATAGGTCCAGCGCTCGAGAGCGAACAGAACGCGGGTCATCAGGCCCCGTCGCATCATGCCCAGTTCGACGGCCGCGTCGGGTTGCAGATCCTGCACGTGAAACAGCACCTTGCTGCCCTTCATCCAGGCCAGCAGAGCCACCGGCAATCCGAGGAACAACGGTGGCGAGACGATGATCGTCACGTCCGTTCTAGGTCCCAGGAGATAGCTGCAGGTCGCACTGATGACGAAGCTCAACTCATGGACGATGCGTCTCACGACCGTCGGCTTCGAAGGGACGTACAAATAGTTTCTGCGGACGAGCACACCCTCATCCCAATGCTCCCGAAATCCGGTTCGCCGATCGCATGAGACCTTGCCCCATTTCGGGTAGTAGGGAAATCCGGTGTGGACCACCACTCGATGACCCGCCGCAGCCAGGTAGCGGGCCATTCCCGTGGAGTACACACCGATACCGGTGATCTCGGGCGCGTAGTTGATGCCGACGATCGACACGGACGGCGGCGTCGCCTCGCGTTCGACCAATTCATCGTCGGCCGATTGCACCGGCCGATGGTCGCACCCGTGCGGTTCCACCTCCCGAAGATCAGGGGCTCCACGCAAGAACATCGACGACGCGGATCGATTGGGGGCGGTACTCATGGCCACGATATTGGCGGCGCGACTTTTCATCGTCGTGAAGCGATGCGACCTCGAACGTAGGCCGTACGCACTCCTGCCTTGCCGTCGATCGCGAATCGCTACCCCCGACAGGATTCCCCTGTCCGGATCAACGCAATCCCGTCACCCCCACGTTGCCGGGGCCTCATCGGTCTCAACTGTTTGATGGAGTTCGCTTTCGACGACGCGCCTTGAGCACGTCGGCGTCGTGTGATAGTTTCGAGTCTCCTGGTTGTCGCTCCGTCATGTCGCTCACACCCGAACTTCCCGCCGCGACCGCCATCGAGATTCGCACTGACCCCTACCTCGTCCCCGCCAACCCGTTGTCGCAGCGGTTGCGGCGCGGACTTTGGGGTCTCGCTTACGCGGTCCTGTTTCGCCCTTCACCGCGACCCTTATTCGCTTGGCGCGCGGCAATTCTGCGCACGTTCGGTGCGCGACTAGGCGCGGACAGCCGGATCTATCCTGGCGCCAGGATTTTCGCTCCCTGGCACCTCGAGTGCGAGGACGTGGTGGCGATTGCGGACGGAGCGGTGATCTACAACCCGAGCCGCATGCAATTGGGCTCGCATGCCATCGTTTCGCAGGAAGCCTACTTGTGCGGCGCCACCCACGACTGCGACGATCCATCGTTTCCCCTCGTTGCGCGCGACATCACGATAGGGCGATACGCATGGATCTGTGCGCGTGCAACGGTATTGCCCGGTGTGCGGGTCGAGGACGGCGCCGTCCTCGGATTGGGCTCGGTCGCCACTGCGAATCTCGCGGCGTGGTCCGTCTCTGCGGGAATCCCCGCGCGCAAGATCCGGGATCGGAAGCGTAACGATGGTGCCAATTAGCCTCGCCGCGTCCGGCACGGACGCACGTGCATCGGCCCGGCTCGGTGAATGCCCGGTCT
>Ga0163144_10002241_pt1 | contig 45049 bp, 41 predicted proteins | sample OliLak19BULKMAT1_FD_123175 | JGI IMG/M metagenome (GOLD analysis project Ga0163144, IMG submission 123175) | Freshwater microbial mat bacterial communities from Lake Vanda, McMurdo Dry Valleys, Antarctica - Oligotrophic Lake LV.19.BULKMAT1 | ecosystem: Environmental > Aquatic > Freshwater >... | reverse complement strand
GTCGCGTCCAGCGCGGATTGGTCGATTCCTGCGGCAAGCCTTATGGCTCCTGTCCTCGGAATCGACCAATCCGCTCACCGTCAACGCGTATGTCTGTGTCCACTAAATCGAGGCAATCACACCCACAATACGATCAATGCTTGCCGTGCCGCTTCGTCATAGAGCGGCGACCTATTCCGAGTCGATGGTCGGCGCGGGGCATCATCGTCCTGGTTGAGGATGCGAAGGGCGGATTTCGGATGATATCCACTGACCGCGACAAACTCGGCCAGGATTTGGTGTTTGGCGCCTCCGCTGGCGCTATGGTAGCGGACGCGAACCGCTCGAGCTAACTCGATGCGCGCAGACAGCGTGATCCTTGTTTTCATGGGTTCCTCGGTTGAGAGGTGCCCATGGTAACATCCATCGTGAGGCAACGGCTACCTCTGGTAACATTTCACGTGAGGCAACGGCTACCTCTGGTAACATTTCACGTGAGGCAACGACTGCACGCGGTAACATTTTTGATGAGGCAACGCGTACAGTCGGACGGCTGATCAATCTATCGGTTCGTTCCACCGCTGGTGCGGGAGATGGAACCTTGATCGTCGGATTCTCGCTCACGGGCACTGCACAAAAGTCCCTGCTGGTTCGGGCTGTCGGTCCCACGCTCGAAGCCTTCAACGTGCTGGGCCGAATTGCTGATCCGACGCTCGCCTTGCTGAGCGGCCCGACCCTGCTGAGTGCGAATGACAATTGGGGTGGCGGTGCGACGCTTGCCAACGCCTTCGCTTCCGTGGGTGCCTTTGCACTGCCTGCGGCCAGCCTTGATGCGGCCATCTTCACATCACTCGCCGGAGGCGGATACACGGCGCAGGTATCGAGCAGTTCGGGAGGAACAGGTGTCGCCCTTGTCGAGCTTTACGATGCTGGGGGGGGCGCAAGCACCCTTCTCACGAACCTCTCCGCACGTTCCTTCGTTGGCACCGGCGCGGATATCTTGATCGTTGGTTTCACCGTCGTGGATGGCCCCATCAAACTCCTGATCCGTGGAGTCGGCCCAACGCTTTCCGCGTTTGGTGTGGGTGGAGTGCTCTTCGACCCACAACTCAAGGTCTATTCAGGATCCAACTTGGTGAGCGAGAATGGCGATTGGTCTTCTTCCTTGGCACCCAGTTTTGCGGCGGTGGGAGCGTTTGCTCTGCCGGCCAACAGCCGAGATGCGGCGGTCAGCGTCACGCTTCAGCCCGGCGGATACACCGCGCAGCTCAGCGGAGTGAATAGCACCTCAGGGGTAGCGCTCGTCGAAGTTTATGTTCTCCCATAACGATTCCGTGGAAAATCGGTGACGCTGATACCACATCTCGTCTCATCGGTAATGAGTGATTCGTAAGGACGGATCGGCTGAAGTCAGGAAGACCTCCTGGCTTCAGCCGAAAACGCGCTCCCGTATCTGGTTTCAATGATGAAAAGGAACGTCGGGGAATGAGCCCCAATTCAGAGTTGGCTGCGTCCAACCCTGACGCCGAGGAGTGTGTTGCTTCGGCAAGAATGCGTAACACCGGCCGAAGGCTCGAACCAGAGGGCCAGGTAACATGAGTGGCAGAAACAGAAAACGTGCTGCGATGGCGGCAAAGTGCTTCGCTGAAAACTGCCACGAAAACGTATACCGGAATCGATTGTCACAAGCGCTATTCGTTGGCCTGCACGGTGGACGCACAGGGAAACAAACTGCAGGAAGCAAAGATTGAGACGAACGCACCGGAGGGGTTTGCATCGTACTTCGACCGGCACCCGAAGCTGGAAAGGCCCGCGGGCAAAGACATCTTCTGCAACCAGAGCAGAGAAGCCGCATCCTGAATTCGGAATAAGCAACCGTAGCCGAGCAAGATCATGCCCTTCCAGTCGGTCGATGCTTTCGTCAGCACCTTCTGGTGCTGGGGCAGGGTGAACGCTGTCCTCTCGGCTGCCTCGTGACCGAGGAGATCGACCGCCCCAGCTGGGTTAGAGGTGATGATTGCTTGTCCTCGGGCCTTGTTCAACGGGACACGCAGTACCTTGAATTGTTGGTCAAATTCCGCACCATCCCGTTTGAGTTGAAGGGTTTTCGAAGGTCCATACGTTCGTACTTCAGCAATTTTTCGGAAGTCGATGACAGCCGTGATGAATGCGAGGCACACCGACAAGAATTCCCCGCCTAAGAGTGTGACGTAGATTCGTGGTAAGGAATTGCTCCGATTCGCCCGGCGGAAATCGAATGTTTTTCCGGCAAAAGGCTGGATACCACCTTGCGGATACCAGGGGGGCCACTTTCAGGACGGATTGTGACCGTTCAGGCAAACTTCATCCTTCGCTTCGATCGTTCTGAATGAATGAGATAGAAGAGTTGAGAGGTAGTGAAAACGTCCGGGTGCAAGACTGCCCGGGGGGCGATGTGGCCCATTGGAGACAGGAATTGGATGGTACCTTGCCTCCGGCGGGAGTTGCGGAAACTCCTCAGCTTCCTGAAGGTGCGCAACACCAATGCACGAAGAAGCCCACTGAGTGAGTTGGCGTTTTTCGCCGGTCGCGGGAGGTTCGGATACCAGGCATGGTCAGCCAAGCGACGAAATCGAGGGGTAGAAAGACCCGGAAGAGAGGGTCGGATTTCGAGAAGGTGACGGGAGTGGAAAACCTCTACTTCCGTCGTTCTTGCGGCGTTTACGTCACCCGCATTTCCCTGAACGGAACGCGTTCTTGGAAAAGTTTGTAAACGGACGTTCCGACGATCGCCCGGCTTCGGCATGGCATGGAGCAGGAGACGGGCGAAAAGGCGCGGCAGAGGTGCGTCAAGATTACGAATGAGTTTCGTAATCTTGGCGTATTGGCGGCGAATGGGTTCTTGCGCTCAGCGAAGCGAGACTTGGCTACTTACAAAACGTAGGTGTTGAGGTTGACGAATCGTTCCTTGCCGCCGGTGAAAAATCTCGCGTAGTAGTGCCGGTTGACCGCCGGAGCAGTCCGGGCGTCTTGGTTCTTTCCCAACGCTTTTCTTTCAGGTCGTTACTCATGGTTGCAGCGTGATCAGGCCAAAACCGTGACATCGACCGTGACACGAAGCAAGTGGGTGAGTCCTAAGTCGTTGGTTATCAATTACGCGCCCGTAGCTCAGTTGGATAGAGCACCTGCCTTCTAAGCTGGTGGTCGTGGGTTCGAATCCCGCCGGGCGCGCCATGCTGCATCAGGCCTTTGCTGGCAACTTAGCTTGGGGGACCTTTTCTCAGGGGCCGGAAGCGGCGGGAGCCTTTGGGAAGAAGTAGGTCGTATTGAAGATCAGTTCGATCTTGGCGGTGACAAAGACGCGGACCTTGATCTTGCCGTCGGTCGAGGAGGCCGGCACGGCGCGACCTTCAATCCGGCGTGGCTCGCCATCGGTGTTCTTCGCCTGTCCGGAGAAGGTGATGGTTTCACCCGCCGCCAGCCGGGCAAGGTCCGCATCCGGCACGTCGATAAACAGCGTGCCTCTCTCATTGTAGAAAAAGTACGGGAACACTTTGCAGACATACGATGACCGGAAGGCCAGTCCGTCCCGCTGGAAAGTCGGCATGGTCAGGGAAACGCTGCCAATGTAGATCGAGGTGCGGGTCGGGGCGACGTTGACTTCGGCGTAAACAGCGGGTCCCCGGGGAGATGCCGTTGCTGCATCAGGCTCCGGCACCAAGGCGGAGGAGGGGGACAGGTTATGGGTGGACGGGGTGTCGGGTAACGCGATTTCGGGGTCGGGCTTGATCGAGCGGGGCTCTCCGAGGGGGTGCTCTTCGCCGGCGTCCTGGGAGGTGGCGGCCGACCCAGCCGAGAAGTACCCGAGAAGGAGAAGGAGGAGGAGTCGGGTGGGGACGACAACACGCACAGCCGCGCAACGTGGTTGCAGGCGTGGCCGGGCGCAAATGCGAAGTGCGGGCGAAGTGCGGGCGGCCACCGGTGCCGTTCTTTCGCGTTGCGCCGGGCCGAGGGGCGTCGTCTCCTTCGCTGTTCATTTATGGCCAAGCACTCACAGGCGACCTGGGGCGGACGCTTCTCCGCCGGCCCCGCGGAACTCATGCTTCGATTCAGCGAGAGCGTCTCCTTTGATGCTCGCCTCGCGCGTTTCGATATCGCGGGAAGCAAGGCCCACTCGGCGATGCTCGCCCACGTGGGCCTGATCTCCGCCGGGGAGCGCGACGCGATTCATGCCGGGCTGGACCACCTTCTCGGCGAGATCGACGCGGGCAAGTTCGTCTGGAACCCGCAGTTCGAAGATGTGCACATGAACATTGAGCAGGCCCTGACGAAACGGGTTCCGGCCGCGGCCAAGCTGCACACGGCCCGGAGCCGGAACGATCAAGTCGCGACCGACATGCGTCTTTGGTTCAAGCATGTTGCGGCGGACTTGGTGGAACGTGTTCGTGGCGCGCAGAGGGCCTTGCTCGACGTCGCCGTCCGGGACGGCAAGGTGCTGATTCCTGGTTACACGCACCTGCAACGGGCTCAGCCCGTGGTGCTTTCCCATCATCTTTTTGCATGGATGGAAATGCTCGATCGCGATGCGACCCGTTTCCGAGAGGTGATCGACCAGGCCAACTGGTGTCCTCTGGGCTCGGGAGCGATCGCTGGAACGACGCTGCCGATCGACCGCGAATTCACCGCGCGGGAGCTGGGTTTTGTCGATGTCCGCGGCCGGCCGCAGGTCACGCAGAACTCGATGGATACGGTGGCGGATCGTGACGTGTTCATCGCCTTCGCGGCGGCGTGCGCGACCGCCGGGGTGCACTTTTCACGGATGGCGGAGGACCTGATCATCTGGTCGAGCTTTGAGTTCAAATTCATCGATTTGCCGGACGCCTTTTGCACCGGTTCCTCGCTCATGCCGCAGAAGAAGAACCCGGATTCCTGCGAGCTGCTCCGGGGCAAGTCAGCCCGACTGCAGGGCAACCTGCATACGCTGCTGACGCTGACCAAGGGCCTTCCGCTGACCTACAATCGGGACCTGCAGGAAGACAAACCCCCGGTCTTCGACAGCTATGACCAGACGGCGATCTGCCTCGACGTGCTGGCCGGGACGTTGGGCGGGATGGCGATCAACCGTGAGCGCTGTGCCGAGGCGGTGGCGGATCCGGCGCTCCTGGCAACGGATCTGGCGGACTATCTGGTGATGCGGGGGGTGCCCTTCCGCGAGGCGCATCATGCGGTCGGCGCCGTGGTCAAACTGGCGGAAAGTGCGAAGGTGAAACTCGACCAACTCGGAACCGCGGAGGTGCAGGCGGTTCATCCCAAATTCGGAGCGGACTGGCTTGAGGTCTTTGACCTCAAACGGGCGATGGAGATGCGACGGGGAACGGGCATGCCCGGACCAAAACAGGTCACGCGCCAGCTGGCGCGCTGGCAACGGATCCTGAAACCCTAGCGGGCGCGATGCCTGCACTTTTTCCGACATCGGCAAGCGACCCGGATCTGTATCCGTTCCGGCACGGTCTGATCTTCGGTTTTTTCAATGCCCTGACGTGGCAGATCGGCATCGGCACCCCGATGGTGCTTTTTGCCGAGCAACTGGGAGCATCCCCCGCACAGGTGGGCCTTGCCTACGCGTTCGTCTTTCTGCTGACGCCGATCCAGGTTGTATCCACCGCGCTCCTGCCGCGGTTCGGTTTCAAGCGGGTGATGCTGGGCGGGTGGACCATGCGCAGCTTGTTCCTCGCGGTTCCGCTGGTGCTCGCGGTGCTGGCCCCGTGGTGGGGGGTTCAAGGGTGGATGGTCCATGCACTCGTCTGGAGTGTCTTCTTCTTCTGCCTGTTTCGTTCGATCGGAGCCGCGGCGATCATTCCCTGGCTCTACTCGATCCTGCCTGAGGGCGTGCGCGGACGTTATTTTGGAAGCGACCAGTACCTTTCCGGGATCGCCGGCGTGCTCACCTTGCTGTGTTGCGCGGCGCTCTTCGCCTTGCTCCCGGTTTATTCGGCTCTCCTGGTCCAGTATGCCATCGCCGTCGCTGGCTCAACGCTGAGCTATCACGCGTTGAAACAGCTTCCGGATGCGCCCAATCCGACGTCAATCAGCCTTCGGACGGTGGCGAGGGACACGCCCCGGCATATTTTCCGGCGCTCGCCGTTTCGGAAGTACCTCTGGCTGGCGGTCTGGTTTTCGATTCTGGCGACGCCGATCCCTCCCTTTGCCGCGTACTACCTCAAGGTGGGACCGCAGTTGTCGCTCGGCAAAATCATGCTCTTTGAGGTGTTCCGTTACCTCGGGGTGATCGCGGCCGCGTGGGCGCTCAAACGGCGGATTGATTCGACCGGGGCGAAACCGTTCATGCTGCTCGCGCTCGCTGTGTACGCGGTCGTCGCCGTCTTCTGGTGGTCCTATCTGCACCTCGACTCGGACGCCATCTCCGGCGTGTTCGCGGTCTATTTTTTGCTCGGCTTGGGCACGGCCTGTTGGACGATCGCCAACCTCAATTACCTGCCACAAATCATCCCGGTGAACGAGCGAACGCTGATGGTGTCGGTCCATGGGGCGGTCACGGCCTGTTTCGGCGGCATGGCACCGATCGTCTGGGGATGGTTTCTCAAATCCAGCTCGGGTGGAGGGTCGGGGATCGACGTTGACGTTTTCAAATGGTTTTTCGCCTCCGTGCTCATCAGTGCCTGCGTGCTTTCCTGGCTGGTCGCCCGTCTGCCGGAGGACAAGTCGATCCCGGTTGAACCTTTGGTCATTGGAAATGCCATCTTCCGTCCCTTCCGCGCGGCCACCTACCTGGTGAACCTGATCGATCTCAAGAGCCTGCAGACGCCGCCGGCGCCACCGGTGGTGCCCAAAACGCCGCAGGGAGAATGAAAATGGCTTTGCTCCATCCGCGATTTTCGCGACCCTGAATCGTTTGCATGGTCCACGTCCGCATCCTCTCCGACCGGGTAGCCAATCAGATCGCCGCAGGCGAGGTGATCGAGCGCCCGGCTGCCGTGATCAAGGAGCTGGTGGAGAACGCGCTCGATGCGGGGGCGAACAAAATCGAGGTTGAGTTTCGAATCGGGGGGCGGGCGTTGATGCGGGTCGAGGACAATGGCCATGGGATGCAGCGCGACGACGCCCTTTTGTCCTTGGAGCGGCATGCCACGAGTAAGATTTCCGAGGCGGATGATCTCAACCGGCTTTCCAGTTATGGCTTTCGCGGGGAAGCGCTGCCTTCGATCGCGAGCGTTTCCCGCTTCACGCTGCAGACGCGCACGGCGGCGGAGGAGGCGGGAACCGAAATCCTCGTCAATGGCGGTCTTTTCGTGCACGTGCGCGAGTGCGGCCGGCCGGTGGGAACACGGATCGAGGTCGCGCAGCTCTTCAACTCCGTCCCGGCCCGACGCAAGTTCCTCAAGAGTGACCAAACGGAGGCGGCGCACATCGTCCAGTGCGTCCGGCTTTATGCCCTGGCCCGGCCGGATGTCGCGTTTTCCCTGATTGAGGACGGGCGCACCATTTTCCGCTCTCCAGAGTGCACCTCACTGGCCGATCGGGTTGAGGAGATTTTCGGCCGCCAGATTGCCGAGACCGTGGTGCCGCTGGATTTCGCCGAGGGGGGCGCACGTTTGCATGGTCTGATCGGCCGTCCAGGTGTCGGCCGGTCCACGCGCCATGAAATGATCACGTTTGTCAATCAACGGCCCGTGGACAGCCGGACGCTCAATTTCGCGCTGCTCGAAAGTTATCAGGAGTCGCTTCCCAAGGGACGTTATCCGCTCGCCATTGTCTTTTTCGAGATCGATCCGGCGGCGGTGGACGTGAACGTTCATCCCGCCAAACGCGAAGTGCGTTTCCGGAGTGAACCGACGGTGCGCGGGTTCGTGATTCGCAGCGTGCTGCAACGGTTGCGCGAACTCAATCAGGCGATCGCGCCAGTGACTGCGCCGGTGGACTTGGGTGGGATCCCCGGTGCGCTCGCGACACCCGTCGTCAATCCCCTGATCGCGTCTCCGGGCACCCCAATGGCGGGACGCGGGCTGGAAAGTCCTTCTGGAGAAACCGGACCGGCACCGTTGCCGCGGCAGCCCGTGGCCTCGCCGATACTCTCTGCGCCTTCGACAGTGGTTTCCCAGCCCTTCAGCCCCGGGATCTCGGTACGGCCAGCGGTTCCGTTCCCGGCGAAATCCATTCCGATGTCGTCGGGCGTCCCGTCCGTGGCGCCGCCGCCGCTGGCTCCGGCGGGACGTTTTACGGTGCCGACGTGGCGTTTTGTAGGTTTGGCGCACGGGTCGTACGTGCTTTTCGAAACCTCGGCGGGCCTCGTTTTGCTCGATCGGCGGGCGGCCCATGAGCGCGTCTGGTTTGAGCGACTGCAGGCCCAGTTTCGATCCGGGGAGGTCCCGAGCCAGAGATTGTTGTTGGCCGTGCCCTTGGAGCTGGATCCGATTGCCACTGCCTTGCTGCTCGATCGTCTGGCATTTCTCAATGCCCACGGTTTTGAAATTGCCGAGTTCGGCCGGAATTTTTTCCGGATCGAGGCGTTGCCAACCTGGATGGAGCCGGGAGATGCGGAAGCGTTTGTGCGGGACCTGCTCGGTGCGATCCGCGACGGTCGTTTGCAGGAAAAGGATCTCAATCTCGCCCGCGAAGAGTTGGCCCGGATGGTTTCCGCCAAGGCGATCCGCCTGCCGGCGAATCCCGGGGAGCTCGAGGTCAACGGGCTCCTGGCCCAACTCTTTGCCACCCGGGCGCCGTTGACCAGTCCCTCGGGCAAACCGACCTACATCGAGCTCAATCACGGTGAGCTGTCGCGTCGCTTCCAAAAATGACGCCTTCCAACGCATCGCCCGGCCGGATTTTCTCCTCTTTCGTCGGCGTCCGGAGCCGATGTCACCCCGGGGTCGGTCCGGCGATGGCATGATTTCTGGTCTTTCCTTCCCACTTTTTACGTATGTGCGCCGCAAATAAATCCAAGAAACCCGCCACCGCAGCCGCCAAGCCAGCGATTGATCTCCCTGATCCGCTTATGGCCGAAAGCGTCAACGTCAGGTTCAAGCAGTTGATCTTGCGACACATGACCTACACGTTGGCGCGGGATGTTGGCACGGCTGGACCGCGCGATTGGTGGATCGCAACGGCAATGGCCGTGCGGGAGACGATTCTGGCGCGTTTGATTGTGACGCAAGGGGTGCACAACGACGACAATGTCCGCCGCCTGTATTACTTTTCCCTCGAATACCTGATGGGTCGCTTGTTGGAGAATAATTTGTACAATACCGGTCTGCTCTCGGCCGCGCGCCATGCACTTGCCGAGCTCGGTGTGGACTTCGAGGACATCCGCGAACAGGAAGTCGACATGGGCCTGGGCAACGGCGGTCTGGGACGGCTTGCCGCCTGTTTTCTCGATTCGCTGGCGACCCTCGATTTCCCCGCGATCGGGTACGGCATTCACTACGAATTTGGCCTGTTCAAACAGGAGTTTGTCAACGGGCACCAGATTGAGCATCCCGATGCCTGGATGATTTTCGGCACGCCCTGGGAGATCATCCGTCCCGAGTACACCACCGAGGTGCAAATCTACGGGGAGGTCGAGAACGTCTTCGATGATCGCGGCGATTACCGGCCGCGCTGGGTCAATACGCGGACGATCCTGGGGGTTCCCTATGACATTCCCATCGCCGGCTATGGGACGAAGACCGTCAATTTGCTGCGGCTCTGGGCCTCAAAATCCACCGAGGAGTTCGATCTCGCGGCGTTCAACTCCGGCGGTTACGTCGAGGCGGTTCGGGAAAAGGCGGTCGGCGAGACCGTCTCGAAGGTTCTGTATCCGAATGACAAGACAGAGAACGGCAAGGAGCTCCGCCTGGTCCAGCAGTACTTTTTCGTCGCCTGTTCGCTGCGCGACATCATCCGGCGGCACGTGCGCTTCCCCGGAAATTCGTGGGAGAACTTTCCCGCCAAGGTCGCGATCCAGCTGAACGATACGCACCCGGCGGTGGCGGTGCCGGAACTGATGCGGATCCTGCTCGACGAGTACGACATGGAGTGGGAGGACGCCTGGAAAATCACCGTCGCGACGTTCGGTTACACCAACCACACCCTGCTGCCGGAGGCCTTGGAGAAGTGGGGCGTGCCGCTGTTCTCACGCGTGCTGCCTCGCCACCTCCAGATTATCTTCGAGATCAATCGCCGTCTGATGACCGAGCTGGAGCTGAAGTGGCCCGGCGACGATGAGAAAAAACGCATCTGTTCGCTGATCGAGGAAGGTGGCGCCAAGGGCATTCGCATGGCCAACCTTGCGGTGGTCGGGGCTCACGCGGTCAACGGAGTGGCGGCGTTGCACACCGACTTGCTGAAGCGGGACCTGTTTCCGGAGTTTGATGCGCTCTATCCGGGAAAGTTTCAGAACAAGACAAACGGAATTACTCCGCGGCGCTGGCTGTTGGACTGCAATCCCCGACTGGCCTCACTGATCACCCACAAGCTTGGCTCTTCGGCCTGGGTGCGGGATCTCGATCTGCTTCGAGGGCTGGAGGGTCCGGCGAACGATCCCGAGTTCCAACGCGAGTTCATGGCGATCAAGCGGGCGAACAAGGTGGATCTGGCGGCGGTGATCAAAGCCGAGTGCGGTGTCGAGGTCTCACCCGATGCGTTGTTCGACGTGCAGATCAAACGGCTGCATGAATACAAACGCCAGCATCTGAACCTGCTGCACATCATCGCGCTCTACCGCCGGCTGCTGCATAATCCCGAATTGGAAATGGTGCCGCGTGTGTTCGTCTTCGCCGCCAAGGCGGCCCCCGGCTACGATCTGGCCAAAAACATCATCCGTGCGATCAACGTGATTGGTGCCCGGATCAATGGCGACGGACGCATCGGCGGGAAACTCAAGGTCGTGTTCCTGCCAAACTACCGGGTGTCGCTTGCCGAAAAGATCATTCCAGCGGCGGATCTCTCGGAGCAGATTTCCACGGCGGGCAAGGAAGCCTCCGGCACCGGAAACATGAAACTCGCGCTGAACGGGGCGCTGACCATCGGCACGCTCGATGGTGCCAACGTCGAGATCAAGGAGGAGGTTGGGCTGGAGAACATCTTCATCTTTGGGCTGACCGTCGAGGAGGTCGTGGCGATGAAGGCGCGAGGCTACAACCCGTGGAGCTACTACGAACGCGACGAAGAATTGCGGGCGGTGCTGGACTGGCTGGGCTCGAATTACTTCACCCCTGACGAGAACCGCGCGTTTTCGTTGGTTCACAGCAGTCTGCTGGCCGGGGGCGACCCGTTCCTCGTATTGGCGGATTTCCGTTCCTACAGCGATGCGCATGCGCGGGTGGATGCGGCCTACCGAAACCCCTCGACGTGGGCCCGGATGGCGATCCTCAACACGGCACGGGTGGGGAAGTTTTCGAGCGATCGCACGGTCCGGGAGTACGCCCGGGACATCTGGAACCTGCCGTCGACGGGCACGGGCTGACCGCGGGACTGGGCAGGGAAGGTGAAGGGCGCCAATCCCTCCCCGGTCGGAGCCGGCTGAAGGCCACCCCGCCGGCGATTGAATCTCGGCTGAGTTTTCGGTTGCGCAGTGGCGGAGGGTGTTTGGACTGCCTTGGTGTCTTCCGCCTACCAGGTAATCGCGCGCAAGTGGCGTCCCCAGACCTTCGACGACGTCGTTGGCCAGGATCACGTGGTTCGTACGCTGAAGAACGCGATTGCGCGTGGACGGATCGCCCATGCCTATCTTTTTGTTGGACCGCGCGGAACCGGAAAGACGTCGACGGCGCGGATTTTTGCAAAGGCCTTGAATTGCACCGACGGGCCGAATGCCGATTTCGATCCCCAGGACCCCGCGGTGAAATCCATCGCCGATGGCACATCGATGGACGTCATCGAAATCGATGGTGCCTCGAACAATTCCGTCGATCAAATCCGCGAGCTCCGGGACGATGTCCGGTACGCGCCAACCCAGGGCAAGTACAAGATCTACATCATCGACGAGGTGCACATGCTCTCCAACCAGGCCTTCAACGCGCTGTTGAAGACGCTGGAGGAGCCGCCGCCGCACGTGAAATTCGTCTTTGCGACGACGGATGTGCAGAAAGTGCTGCCAACGATTCTCTCTCGCTGCCAGCGGTTTGATCTCAAACCGATCGCCGCCGACCTGATTGTTCAGCGCCTGCAGAGGATTGCGGTGGACGAGAAAGTCAAAGTGTCGGAAGCCGCCTTGGCGTGCATCGCGCGCATGGCTGACGGAGGAATGCGGGATGCGCAGTCCATTTTCGATCAGATGATCTCCTTTTGCGGGTTGGAGATCGCCGAGCCGGATGTGCTCGACGTTTACGGGCTGGTGGCGGCGGAAAAGATCGCCGCGCTGGCGGGTACGCTGGCTTCGGGCGATCACGTGAAGATGGTCGAAATCGTCGATGCCTGCGACCAGAGCGGCCGGGACTTGGTCCGTCTGCTGGTGGACCTGCAGGCGTTGGTCCGGCAGGCGCTGCTCGACGCGATTGGGCATGGCGGCAAGAGCTCGCTCCTCGGGGGAGTCCCGATGACCACCGAACAGATCACCCGATTGCTTGACGGTTTGCGGGAAGGGGAGGGGAGCGTGAAGCTCGGACTCGCCGAGCGGATCAATTTCGAAGTCACCCTGCTTAAGGCGATCGAGGCGAGCCGGGCGCGCGCCATTGACAGTTTGATTCGGGAGCTCACCGCGTTGGCCGGAGAAACCGCCGCCGAGGCGGATGGCTCGGAGGACGCAAAAAAAAAAGTCTGACGCCGCTGGCGGTGATTGACCGTCGCGACTTCGACGCCAGTACGGCGGCGGTGGCGGTGCCGGGCCCTCCGTCGACCGACCGGGGATCGGAGGTGCCGTCGACGCCTGCGGGTCCTGAAGCCGCCACGAGTGAGGGCGCGACGGAGGAGGATGCGGCGACGGTGGAGACGGGAGGGCGTCGACCGGCGGGATCCATCGATGGCCCCGTTCCGCTCTCTGACGACGACGGGCCGCCCCTGGAAGTCCTGGCGGCAGACGAATCGGCGATGGCTTCGATGCTCCCGGAATCGGTGGCATTGCCGGTGCCGGCGGTCGTCCGCCCGGTGGAGCCGGAGTCCGACAATCAGGCGGCCCCGGCGATGGAGGAGTTGGTGGAACGGATACCGGCCGGCGTCCGTGAATTGCTCGATGAGCTTTTTCGCGCCCGCTTTGTCCGGGTTTCGCGCGTGCCTGCGCCTCTGCTCAAACCGCGCTGAGGGAAGGCCTGCCCGACCACCGTCTGCCTCATCCCCCTTGTTGGCGGGCTCGCCGAGCCCGCGGCTGAAGGCGACGACGCAATCCTGCGGCCTCAACGAGGCCCCTTTCAGTGGTCATCAATCTCTACGACTCTGGGGGTCAGTCGACCCACGTGGATCCGAGCACGGGACATCCCTCCACCGTACGCGCGTAAACATAAGCTTGGACAGGGGGTTCGGTGTGCGGCGGCTGCAACGAGACGGACTCGCGGCGATAGAGGCCCTCGGCAATGCCCTCGAAGGCATCGAGTTCTCGAATACCATGGTCGTCGATAAGCCAGACTTCGCCGCAGACTCCCCCCGGGGCATCCGGGTGAGGCACCAGTCCCGGATAACCATCAAGCCGGTGCAGGCGGTATCCGGGCAGAGTCCTCGCCTCGCCGAGAAACTGATGGCGGGAAAGGAGGTGGTGCGACTTGCAGCCCCGCTTGAGCGTGCCGTAAACAAAGAGGGGTGTCATGGGCCAGGCTGACGGGCGAAACGCTCGGGAGGAAGGCCTCAAGCGGACGGCTCGCAAAGTTCAAAGACGAGGGCGGTCGCGTTGTCGCGGCCCGACTTCTCGACCGCCTCCGCGACGATGCGCTGGGCGGTGGACTGGCCGGCCGGAGCTCCCGTTTGGTCCCTGACCAACTCGTCGAGGTGGCGATCCCAGAGCCCATCGATGACGCCGTCCGAGCAGATGAGGAAACGGTCTCCCCGACCGCAGGCGAAGGTGCCGATGTGAGGATCGACGCTCTGAATTCCGGCGCCGATCGCCCGGTGGAGAGAGTGGCGCAGGGGGTGGCTGCGTGCTTCACGCTCATTGATCTGCCCTTTGCGCCGGAGCCATCCAACATGGTTGTGGTCGTCGGTCAGCTGGGTGATGCCGCCGACGGCCGGGATGGCGTAGATACGTGAATCCCCGACATGTCCGAAATGGATTCGCGTGGGGGTCAGCCAGCAGAGGCTGAGCGTCGCGCCCATGCCGGCGCATTCCTCGTAACTGGCTCCGAGCACGAGCAAGTCGTGATGAATCGAGGTGAAGAGTTTGGCGAGAACCTCAGACCGGCCCGACAGGTCATCGGACGCTGCATGCGCGAAATGCTGAGGGAGCAACTGGGCGATCCGATCGACGGCGAGACGGCTGGCGATTTCGCCGGATTTGGCACCGCCCATGCCATCGCTGACCGCAAAGAGAAACTCGGTCCCGACGAGACTGGCCTCGCCGGTCTTACCCAGGTACCGAACCTCCCGCCCGTCAAAGGCCATGGCGAGGAACGCATCCTCGTTGTTGAGCCGGACGCGTCCGCGATCGGTCAACCCGGACCATTTGACAACGAGTGGAGGGACGGGGATCGAGGCGGGGGCACCGGGAGGGGTGGAGGAAGGAAGGGACACGTCCGGAGGAAGGGTGGGGCTAGTGGGAAGGGGCGCGCGTCGGGGAGACGGAAATGGCTTGGCCGCGTTCGTCGAGCAGGGTGGCAAATTCGAAATCGATCAGACAGAAGCGACCGTCGCTCGTGCGGTAGGTGACGTTGCGCAAAAACGGGTCTTCGTGCCGCACGCCGAACGGAATCAATTCCTCGTACAGGCTGGCCATCCGGGTCGGGTCGAGATGTTCCACGATCCGGCCGCAGTTGGTGGTGATGATCTTCAGGGCCTCCGGATCGACCTCGAGGAGCCAGGGCACGAAGTCGCAGCGGCGCTCTTCGAGATGACGCAGGACGCGAACCTCATTTTCAAAGCGATCCTTGGCCAGGGGGCCCCGGAAGGTTTTGTGCACGCGCCCATCGTATCCGATCCTAACCAAGGCGCGTTGTGTATCTTTGACCTGATGCATGACCAGAGGGTGGATATTTTCGCGCGTGGGTTAAGGATGCAAGGGTCAGTTCTGGATGAAATTGAACACCGTGGGTCGCGCGGGTCAAATTCTGGCATGAATAGAACTTCTAGCTCGCTCTGGCACATAAGGTGCTTGAGAAACAAATGAAGGCTGACGGTCCCCGGTGATCTCTCATTGGGTTCCGACGCTTAAACCTCCCAAGCTTCTTTCTTATGGCAAAAATCAAACTGGAATACATCTGGCTCGACGGCTACTCGCCGATGGCTGGATTGCGCAGCAAGACCAAGATCATTGATGGCGAACTCGCCACGTTGAAGCTCGAAGACCTCCCGGTGTGGGGCTTCGATGGAAGCTCAACCCAGCAAGCGGAGGGCAAAAGCTCCGACTGTCTGCTCAAGCCGGTCGCGCTCTTTCCAGATGCCACCCGCAAGGATGCAGTTCTGGTGATGTGCGAAGTCCTGCTGCCCAATGGCACGCCGCATCCGACGAACTCACGGGCGACGATCCCGGACGATTTGGATACTTGGTTTGGTTTCGAGCAGGAGTACTTCTTCTTCCAGAACGGTCGCCCTCTCGGTTTTCCTGAAGGCAGCGGTTATCCCGCTCCACAAGGTCCTTACTACACGGGCGTTGGCTACAAGTACGTGGGTGATATCGCCCGCGAGATCGTTGAGCAACATATCGACCTGTGCATCGCCGCAAACATCAACATTGAAGGCATCAATGCTGAGGTGGCGATGGGGCAGTGGGAATTCCAAGTTTTTGGCAAAGGATCGAAGAACGCAGCGGATCAAATGTGGGTCGCGCGTTACCTGCTGGTTCGCCTTTGCGAAAGCTACGGCATCGATATCGAATGGCACTGCAAGCCGATCCGCGGCGAGTGGGGGCGGTCGGTCGATTGGAACGGTTCCGGCATGCACTCGAACTTCTCGACGAAGTTCATGCGTGAGGAGGGCGGCAAAGCTTACTTTGATCGCCTGATGGCGGCCTTCGACAAGTATCGCGACGAGCACATCGCGGTTTACGGTCCCGACAATCATCTCCGGCTCACCGGCCTGCACGAGACCCAGTCGATCGACAAGTTCTCCTTCGGCCTGGCCGATCGTGGAGCGTCGGTTCGCATTCCGCACAGCTTCGTCAACAGCGGCTACAAGGGTTACCTCGAAGATCGCCGTCCGAATTCCGCTGCCGATCCGTATTTGGTCGCGGGCCGAATTCTGAAGACGATTCAGACCGTTCCCGCGGCCTGAGTCTGACGATCAGCGCTTTCCGCTGTAAACGCCGTCCCGTCGGGGGCGGCGTTTTTTGTGTCTCCTCGAGCCCGGGCAGGACGATTGCAGGGTTCCTCTCGGGCCGCGAAAAACCCAGCACGACAACGCGGTGGTTGGTTCAAGGTCCATTCGATCGCTCTGACTGAGGCGGAGCGATCCGCAGGGCTGCGGGCGCAGGTTGAGTCCCTGAGGCGGGCCGCGTCCTACTTGAGGATCATTTCCTTGACCGTCTTTCCGGCGGGGATCATCGGCAGAACGTGCTCGGTGTAGGGCACGATAACGTCGAGGACGTACGGGCCATCGTGGTCGAGCATTTCCTGGATCGCCTCGCGCAACTCGCTCTTCCTGATCACGCGGCGACCCTTGACGCCAAACCCCTCGGCGACCTTGACGAAGTCGGGGTAGAGGCCCGCAGGATTGTCCGGGCTGCCGACGTTCTTTTCGTCGCCCAATATCGTATTTCCGCGAACGCTCCCGTAGAAACGGTCTTCCCATTGGACGACCATGCCAAGGTGCTGGTTGTTCAGGATCATGGCCTTCGCCGCGATCTTTTCGATGTGCGCGGTGGCGAGTTCCTGGATGTTCATCATGAACGATCCATCGCCGTCGATGTCGATGACCTGTTTGTCCGGGCAGGCGACTTTGGCACCCATTGCGGCCGGGTAACCAAACCCCATCGCGCCAAGACCGAGCGAGCTGATGTAACGGCGGGGTTCGTCGAAGCGGTAGAACTGCGCGGCCCACATCTGGTGCTGGCCGACGCCGGTGGTGATGATGGCTTCACCTTTGGTGAGTTCATAGAGTGCCGCGACCGCTTCCTGAGGAAGGATGTGGGCGCTGCTTCCAAAGCCGGCCGAGCTGTCGAAGGGATGATCCCGTTTCCAAATGGCGATCTGGTCGTGCCAGGCCTTCGTATCGGGAGGGGAGAACTTGGTCGCGTTGGCGAGCTGGACCATGCGACCGAGTGCGTATTTGACATCGCTGACGATCGGCAGGAGGACGCGTTTGTTCTTGTTGTGCTCGGAAGCGTCGATGTCGAGGTGAACGATCTTCGCGCTGGAAGCGAACTTGTTGACGTCGCCGGTGATCCGGTCGTCGAACCGCGCGCCAAAACAAAGGAGCAAGTCGCTCTGGTCCACCGCCCAGTTACCGTAGGCGGCACCATGCATCCCGAACCATTGCATGGACAGCGGATGGGTCTCGGGAAATGAGCCGACACCCATCAAGGTGGTGGCCACCGGAACATTGGTCTTCTCCGCGAACGCTCTCAGTTCGGCGTGTGCCTCGCCGGTGACCATGCCGCCGCCGGCGTAGAGCACCGGGCGTTTGGCTTCGGCGATGAGAGCGAGGACTTGGCGAAGCTGTTCGTCACTCGCGTGGTGGACCTCGTTGACGTAAGGATTCTTGAATTCAACCGAGTTTGGGAAAATCGGGCGAAAGCGGGCCTGTTGTATATCCTTCGGGATATCGATGACGACGGGACCCGGACGACCGGAACGGGCCAGATAAAACGCCTCTTTGAAGACCCGGGGGAGGTCATTCACATCCAGGACGAGGTACGAGTGCTTGACGATCGGGAGCGTCATTCCGAAGAAATCGGTCTCCTGAAAGGCGCTTTTTCCGATGTATTTGGAGAACACCTGACCCGTGATGGCGACCATCGGAGTCGAGTCCATGTAGGCGTCGGCGATGGCCGAGACCAGATTGGTCGCACCCGGCCCACTGGTCGCCATGCACACGCCAACGCGACCGCTCGCGCGGGCGTACCCCTCGGCGGCGAACGACCCTCCTTGTTCGTGCCGAGGCAGAATCACCCGAACTTTGCCCGAGCGCGCAAACGCTTGGTGCAATTCTTGGGACGCGCCGCCCGGGTAGGCGAAAATGGCGTCCACGCCCTCGCGAATGAGGCACTCGACGACGGAGTCGGCACCGTTCATTTCACGACCAAGTTCAGTCTGAGGAAACACGGAGGGCGAAGTATTGGTTTTCATCGATGCGTAAAAGCAGGCAAAGGGATCATGAAACAACCGTGGCTGCGGCAGCGTGGCAAGAGCGGAAAGTATCGCAAGCGGGTCCGGCGGTGCGAAGGCCCGGCAGGCGAATGATCTGGTCAGTCTGGTGCCGTCGATCCTGACTCTGAAGGTGTGATCAAACTCTTGTTCATTGGCGATATTGTGGGGCGTCCCGGGCGTGAGATTGTGCTCTCGAGGGTACCGGCTTTACGGGTGGAGTGGGGACTGGATTTCGTGGTGGCGAACGCGGAGAACGCCGCAGCCGGTGCCGGGCTGACCGGGGCCATCGCCCGAACGTTGCTGGCGGGAGGCGTGGATGGGATCACCCTCGGGGATCATGTTTGGGACCAGCGTGGTTTTGAGGCGGAAATTCTGGAACTGGACCGGGTCTGTCGTCCCGCGAATCTTCCCACGAAGTGCCCTGGACGAGACCACCTGATCCTCGAAAAAGACGGTTTCAAACTCGCGGTGGGCACGATGCTGGGTCGCCAGTTCATGGGCCTGAAAGTCGATTGCCCTTTTCTGGGGAGTGATGCGCTGCTGGCTCGGACTGTCGGGTCCGGAGAAGCGCAGGCGGCGCTGATTGAAATTCACGCCGAGGCGACGAGTGAGAAGCAGGCCCTTGGCTGGTACCTCGATGGCCGAGCTCTTGCAGTCTTGGGAACGCACACCCATGTGCCCACGGCGGATGCGTCCGTGCTGCCTCGGGGCACGGCGTTTTGCTGCGATGTCGGCATGACCGGACCCTATGCGAGCGTGCTCGGTCGGGACACGAATACGGTGATTGCGCGTTTTCTCGATGGCATGCCTCGCCGTCTGGAGGTGGCGGGCGATGACGTGCGGCTCTCGGGAGCTTTGATCGAGTACGATCCAGTCAATCGTCGCGCGGTTCGTTGCGAACTCGTATCGGTTCGCTAAAAAAAAGCCGCACCCGGGAAGGTGCGGCTTGGAAAGTGCGTTGCGGCGACCCGATCAGAGCGCGGCGAGGTAGTTTTTCGCGGCGGCGTCCCAGTCGACCACATTCCAGAACGCGGTGACGTAGTCAGGGCGACGATTCTGATAATTCAGATAGTAGGCGTGTTCCCAGACATCGAGGGCGAGGACCGGATGACCTTCGATGCCGGCGACAGCCTTGCCCATCAGCGGACTGTCTTGGTTGGCAGCGGAGCCAACCGCCAACTTCTTGTCCGCTCCGACCACGAGCCAAGCCCAGCCGGACCCGAAGCGGGTCGTAGCGGCCTTGGCGAACTCGGCCTTGAAGGCGTCAAAGCTGCCGAACGTGGCGGTGATTGCTTCGCCCAACTTGCCCACGGGGGCACCACCCTTGCCGGGACCGAGGATGGTCCAGAAGAAAGCGTGATTGCTGTGGCCGCCGGCATTGTTGCGGATCACTCCGCGAATCGCGTCAGGAACCTTGGAGAGATCGGCGATCAGCGCATTGACCGGAAGCGAGGCCAACGCCGCGTGATCCTTGAGGGCGTTGTTCGCATTCGTGATGTAAGCCTGGTGATGCTTGCCGTGATGGATTTCCATCGTTTTGGCATCAATGTGTGGCGCGAGGGCGTCGTAGGCGTAAGGCAGCTTCGGGAGTTCGTAGGCCATGATAAGTGTGGGTTTTTGTGGTTGAGGAAGGACGGGGAAGGTTGGAACGGTGACCGCCAAGCGTCAACTGAGGACACCCAAAACCCTGCAAGGTTGTCGGGCGGTCGATCGATTTGCGCCGAGCAAAACCGTCATCGACCCTGCTCCTTGAATCATTCGAGCGTGCGCTTGATCCGGAAAAACGCCTGCAGCAACTCGCGGCACTCATTTTCGAGCACGCCCCCCTGCGTGAGCTCGAGGTGGTGGTTGACGCGAGCGAGGTCGTTCAGATTGGTCGCTCCCCCGAGGCAGCCCATCTTGGAATCGGGGACTGCATAACAAACCCGCTTGACGCGCGACATCAACATCGCCCCGGAACACATGGGACAGGGTTCCTTGGTAACGAAGACCGTGGCACCCTCCAGGCGCCAGTCTCCCATGGCGGCCGCAGCCTGGGTCAGGGCGAGCATTTCGGCGTGGGCGGTGGGATCCCGGGAGCCTTCGACGGTATTGTGAGCCGCAGCGAGCAACTCGCCGTCGCGTTCGATGATGCAACCGATGGGGACCTCATCCTGACGCCACGCGTCAATCGCCTGGTTGAACGCCAAGCTCATGAAAAACACATCGTCGCGGATGAGTTGCGACGGGAAGCGTTTCTCGAAAGGACACGGAAGAGAGGGGGAATCAGGAGAGGACATAGCCGGGTGAACGCCTCGGAAGCGGCGAAGCACCTAAGGAAAACCTTGACTAAAGGGCGTCGGATCAGCGATTCAAGGGTCCCTTTTTCAATTATACCCCTCCACTGCATGTTTTTGTTCACACTGTCTGACGTAAGCGCTCGCTGATATGGCCGACGATAAATCGATTGAAGTCGAAGGTAAGATCATCGCGGTGCTTCCGGGCACGATGTTCAAGGTGCAGCTTGCCAACGGGCATGTGGTCCTGGCCCACATCTCGGGCAAATTGAGGAAGAATTTCATCAAGATCGCCGCGGGCGACAACGTGAAGATGGAGATGAGTCCGTACGACTTGGACAAGGCTCGCATCACTTACCGGATGAAGGACGCCAATCCGGCTCCCCGCAGGGCGCCCCGTCGGCGTTATTGAGTCGCGGTCCACGGAGCGCACGACACCGGACACCGGTATGCGCGACGATTTCAGCCGGGCTCCGGAAGGCTTTTTTTCCGAAGTCAACGCGTTCGTGGTCTATTTGCAGCTTGAGCGAGGGCTTTCGCAGAACACCTGGCAGGCTTATCAAAGCGATTTGGATCAGTGCGCGACGTTCGTTTTCGCGCGTCGAGCCCGGGCGGACTGGCCTGCGGTCACCTCCGATGACCTGACCGCGTGGCTGCACGCCTTGGCGGCCAAGCGTTTAGCGCCTTCGAGCTTGGCGAGAAAGCTGACGGCCTTGCGCACGTTTTGCCGTTTTTTGGTCCAAGAGCAGCGCCTGCCCAAGGATCCCTCCGGGCTTCTCGTCGGAGCCAAACAGGAGAGACGATTGCCAGGTGCGCTGACGGCGCGTGAGATTGAACGCCTGCTGCTGGCACCCACGGGCGGTGACCCCTTCGCCTTGCGCGATCGCGCGATTCTTGAGGTTTTTTATGCGAGCGGTTTGCGGGTCTCGGAATTGGCGCACTTGACATTGCAGCAGATGGATTTACAACAGGGTTTTCTCCGCGTTTTTGGAAAAGGATCGAAGGAACGGATGGTTCCGCTGGGCGGTCGCGCAGTCGAGGCGGTGACACGCTATCTGACGGCGGGTAGAACCCATTTCGTGCGGCCGAAGAAAACCGGTAGCCAGCTCTTTCTCAGCGAGCGGGGTGCGGGGCTCTCCCGCATCACGTTGTGGCTGATCGTCAAGAAGTACGCGAAGAAGGCGGGCATTACGCAGGTGGTCAAACCTCACCTCCTGCGGCATTCTTTCGCCACCCACCTCCTCAGCGGAGGCGCGGATCTGCGATCGATCCAGGAAATGCTTGGGCATGCCAATCTATCGACCACGGAAATCTATACGTCGGTCTCTCCGGACAGGATCGTTGACCAACACACCCGCTTTCACCCTCGAAACAAGGTTCGGCTTTGATTGGTGACCGGGTTCCGGTAGAAACCCCTTGCCGCAGGGTGCTTCACCGCCTCATGGTTTTCCTTTATCGGCCTTGAAAACCTCCGCCATTGGCCTGCCACCCTCTTCTCATTCTGCAACGCTCCAAGGAGCGTACCGGTACCTTCGGCTACCGTGGTTGAGTGTGCTGGCTGCTGACCGACTGTTCCGCCGCCGATCCGACTGAACCCGCGGCCCCAGTCATTTTGCGCACCATGGCATCGGATTCGACCCACCCGCTACCGGATAGCCCCCAAAATCCGGATGCTGGCGAGAAATCAGCGGTGATGGCTGGCGAACCAGGCGGACAAGGCGGAGGCAACTCGATGGCAGCCCGTTTGGGGCGCTCTCTTCGACCCCTTGAGTCGGTCCTCCTCAAGGCTCGTTGGGGTGGTGCCAGCCGCCTGCGGCATCGTCTGGAACTTCTCGGCGACGTGCGCCGTCGAGAGCCGATGCGTGCAGCGAAAGATTCGATAGAAGTCGGGTTTGGTGGACTCCGATCGGAACTGCCACTGACTTCGGATCCTCAATCTGCGCTGGTGGCTCAAGCGACCGGAAATTTTGGCCGGGTGGACGAGGCGATTGATCGAGCGGTACTCGATCTGACCGGGGGTGGGGCGGATTCGGTCGGACTTTCCGTTGCTTTGGGGTACGGGAAAATGGGGCCTGAACAGCGCGCGGATTGGTTGCTGACCACGGCTGCGTCGCTGCGAGCGTCCGGGGCTTCGGGCGTGTCGCCGGTGGTGCAGGAACTGGCGCCCGTCGTTGGTCAGGAAAAGTCCCGGGCCTGGGTGCATGCTTACGGGATCCGGCGGACGGACTCTTCTTCGTCCGTCCGGGGCCCTTCAGAACGGGCCCCGGGTGGCACCATTTTTTGGGTCGACATCGGAGGCGGTTCACCCACCGCGAGATCGGTTGCGAGTCCGAGCCCATCCGTTTTGACCTGTGTCGCTTGCGGGCAGGATGGGATGGCCTCCGCGCTCGTGGCGGTGGTCCTGCACGCCGGAGTGGGGGTGCGAATCGAGTGGGCGACGCTGCCACCGTCTCTTTCCACGGCCTTGATGAACAACGCTTCCGTGGCCGGTCACCTCGTGGGGGTGGGGATGGGCGATGACGAAGCCATGAAACGCGTTTGGGCGCACCGCGGATGGGAGGCGGTGCGAATCGGGAGCCTGGTGGAGGAGCGGAGGATTGGGGTGGAGGCTGACCCGGAATGGATGGCCGATCTCCCGTTGGCTGTTTTCGAGGGTGCGAATCCGTGGGGCAAAGAGGAGTCGGTTGTGCCCACGTACCTGCTTCGGGCCAGCGGCTGGTCACCCGAGCGGAACAAAGTGGCGGAACCCGGTTCGTCCGAGCTTCGCCAGGCTTTGCCGAAGCTGTTGGCGCACCCGTCGATCGCGTTTCGGCCTTGGTTTGACGCCGCCCGCGAGCGGTTGACTGCGAGCCATGGAGCGAAGACGAGGGCCGATGGGTGGGTGCGCATTCCCAACGGATCGGGACGCCCGCAACGAACCCTCGTGATTGTCCACGGTACTGGAGGACGATTCGCCTACCTGCATCCCCGCGCGGGTGCGGCCCGGGCGGTCGCGTCGCGCGTGCTGGCGCTGGTCTGCGCGGGCGCACGCCCCTGTGGGGCGACGCTGCACGTGGCGACGATGCCGCCCCACGGCGCGGAAAGCCGCTTTCTGGTCGACGAAACCCTTGCCGGACTGGCCGAGGCGGCGGCGGCGTTCTCCCTTCCGGTGCTTGAGGCGGCGATCGATTGGAGCGGGGAGGGATCGGTCGAAAACAACGCCGCGGTTCCGATCGTTTCCGTCGTCGGCGAGCTCAGTGAGGCCGCCGAAGCGATCTCCCCGTATGCTGAAGAGCCCGGTTCGAGCCTGATCCTGCTTGGCGGAAGTGCCGGCGAGCTCGCTGGAAGCCTCTATCAGCAGGAGATCCTCAAGGTCGTGGCAGGGATGATTGAGGAACCGGCCTACGACCGATTGCGGGCCTTGCACGGGTTGATGCTGAATGTGATTGAAGCTCGGCAGGTCCGAGGCGCCCGAGCGATTGGTATCGGAGGCTTGGCGACCGCGGTCGCCAGGATGTTGTTTGTCCCAGCGTTGGGTGAAGGGACGACGGAGCCGCCTTCCCGGGGTGCGCGGCTGATGGTTTCCCCGCGATCGATCTTTCGACGTGACACGTTTCTCTTCGGTGAGGATGAGGGACGGGTCCTTCTTGCCGTCGCGCCGGCCGACGAAGCGCCCGTACTCGCGAAGGCGGCAGAGGCCGGCGTTGCCGCACAGGTCATCGGCGAAGTCACCGACGGGATCGCGTTGGCGGTGCAGATCGGCGGCCTCGCGATCGCGTGGCGGGTCGACAATTTGCGCACGCTTTGGGATTCGGCGCTCGCCGACGCGGTCGCGCCTTTCGTCCCGAAACCCGCTGGCCCTGCAGGGAAGGAACTATCTGACCATGAGTGACTCAATTCGTCATGAATGCGGCATCGCCCTGGTGCGGCTGCTCAAACCGCTTTCCTTTTATCAGGAGAAATATGGAACTCCGCTCTGGGGTTTTCTGAAACTCTTTCTCCTGATGGAGAAGCAGCACAATCGCGGCCAGGACGGCGCCGGCGTGGCCTGCGTCAAACTCGATGTGCCAGCGGGTGAGCCGTTCATGTTCCGTGAGCGGCACGTCAAAGCCAACCCGTTGGACAAGATCTTCAAGCTGCTGCTCAACCAGTACCAGGAAAAGATCGCGGCGGGGGAGGTCTTCCCGGAGTTCCCGGAAACGGTGAAGAAACACTTTGATTTTGGAGGGGAGCTTCTGATGGGGCACCTCCGTTATGGAACCAGCGGCGGCTACAGCCTCAGTTCCTGCCACCCCTACTTTCGCCGCTCACCCTGGCCGACGCGCAATCTCGCGCTCGCGGGCAACTTCAACATGACGAACACGGCGGAGTTGAATGACTCGCTGATCGCCATGGGACAGCACCCGATCTTCGCCACGGACACCCAGGCGTTGCTCGAAAAGATCGGGTTCTTTCTCGATGAGGAGCATGAGGACCTGTACCGGTTTCTGCGGACGCGCGGACTTGAGGGCGCGGAGATCTCGCACCGGATCAGCGAGGATTTGGATCTGGCCCGGGTGATCACGCGCGCCTCGAAGAATTGGGACGGCGGATATGCACTGGCGGGCATGGTGGGCAATGGCGACGCCTTCGTCGCCCGGGATCCGGCGGGCATCCGTCCCTGCTATTACTTCGAGAGCGACGAAGTGGTCGCCTTCGCTTCGGAGCGCGCGCCATTGATGACCTCTTTCGATCTGATGGCGGAGCAGGTCCGCGAAGTCGAACCCGGCCATGTGGTCACAATCAAGCGGCGGGGTGAGGTCAAATCCTCCCGGTTTACCGCGCCGCTCGCCCGCGCGTCGTGTTCCTTTGAGCGAATCTATTTCTCCCGCGGCAATGACCTCGACATCTACGCGGAGCGCAAAGCGCTGGGCGCGCAGTTGGCCACGCAGGTCCTCGGCGCGGTCGGCAACGACTGGGCGAATACCGTCATCAGTTTCATTCCGAACACCGCCGAGGTCGCCTACTACGGATTGATGTCGGCCCTCCGTGAGCGCCGGCGTGACGAGGTCAAGGAAGCGATTCTCAACGCCAGCCGTGCCGGCGAACTCACCGAGGTGCTGCTGGATGATCTGATCCTGCGCAACTGGCCGCGGGGTGAAAAGGTGGTCAGCAAGGACGTCAAGATCCGCACCTTCATCGGGCAGGAGAGCTTCCGGAATCAATTGGTCAGCCACGTCTATGACATCACCTACGGTTCGGTGAAACCCGGGGACAATCTCGTTTGTGTGGATGATTCGATCGTGCGCGGAACGACGCTGCGCCGTTCGATCCTGCGGATCCTGACCCGGTTGGGGCCGAGGAAGATAGTGATCGTCTCCACCGCGCCTCAGATCCGCTACCCGGATTGCTACGGCATCGACATGTCGGAACTGGGAAAATTCATCGCCTTTGAGGCGGCGGTTTCGCTTCTGAAGGAGCGCGGACAGACCGACATCCTGGAGGAAACCTACCGTGCGTGTCAGGCCGAAGTGGCGAAGCCGGCCGATGTTCGCCTCGAGAATCAGGTGAAACGGATCTACCAGCCGCTTTCACCGACGGAGCTCTCCGCGCGGATCACGGAGCTGGTCCGTCCGAAGAACATCGAATGGCAGGGGGAGATGGAGATCATCTTTCAGACGATCGAGAACCTCCACGCAGCGGTGCCCCAGCATTCCGGCGACTGGTATTTTACTGGCAACTACCCTACACCCGGCGGTTACCGGGTGGTCAATCAAGCGTACATCAATTACTACGACCAGAACGAAGGTCGCTCCTACTGATGAGTCTCAGCTACGAATCCTCCGGCGTCCTCTACGATCAACTCGACGCCTTCAAGCGCGCCTGCCAGCAGGCGGCGCGCACGACCGCGCCCCTGCTGGCCGACCATGGTTACTCCGAGCCCGCGTCGACCCGCGGGGAGAGTGCCTACCTGATCGAGGCGGGGGACCACTACCTCGCGCATGTCGAAGAAGGTCTTGGGACCAAGAACCTCGTCGCGGACGCGGTCTATGCCGGTGGTGGTGGCTGTTTCTACCGGGAAATCTCCATCGATACGGTGGCGACGATCGTCAACGATCTCGCCACCTGCGGAGCGCTGCCGATCTCGATTGCGATGCACGCGGCCGTGGGCGACTCCGGTTGGTTCGCCGACGAGGTGAGGATGAAGGCGCTGGTCGAGGGCTTTGCCGAGGGCTGCCGTCAGGCGGGTGCGGTGTGGGGCGGCGGGGAGACTCCGACCCTCAAGGGAATTGTTCAGCCCGAGACGATCGTTCTCGCGGGGTCGGCAATTGGACGGATCGCTCCCAAATCGCGACGCATCTCCGGGGCCGTTGAAGCAGGTGATAAGATCGTTTTTCTCGCCTCCTCGGGAGTGCAGACGAACGGACTTTCGCTTTGCCGTCTGATCGCGGATCGGTTGCCCCAGGGTTATCGGACACCCATCGGCCATGGTGATGGCCGGACGTATGGCGAGGCCCTGCTCGCACCCTCGGTCATCTATGTCCGTTTCGTGCGCGAATGTCAGGATCGCGGTCTGCCACTGCATTACCTCGCACATGTCACCGGCCACGGTTGGCGAAAACTCATGCGGCTGGAGGAGCCGTTCGTCTACGAGATTTCCGAACCTCGCGCGGCACCCGCACTCTTCCAGTTTTTGATGGAGGCCGGACCGATCGAGGTGCGTGAAGCGTACGCCACCTTCAACATGGGCGTGGGCTTTGCCGCCTACGTGCCGGCGGAGGTCGCGGACCAGGTGGTCGCGGCGGCCCGGGACACCGGTTATGACGCGTGGATCGCGGGAACCGTGAAGCGGGAAGGGGACCGGAAGGCCGTGACTGTTCCGCCCCTCGGGATCACTTTCGAGGGGGACACGTTGCAGGTGCGCTGACGTATCCCCGTGCCTGGCGGCTTTAGCGACCGTCGCGGCGGCGCCAGTGGGAACCAGGTTTGCCGGCCGGATGATGAGTCGGATTGCCTCCGCCGTGGGGGCGCCCGCCGGGCTGGCGGTTCTGGTTGCGTCCGGGTGAACCCGAGGAGCGTCCCGGGCGCGCGCGCGGGCCGCCTCCACCGGGCTTGGTGGTATCGATCACCGGGGCCCGACCACCCATGTAGGAAAACGTATCCAGGGAGAGCTGGGGAATCTTCTGGCCGATGAAACGCTCGATGTCGCGGACGTCGCTCGTGTTCTCAGGGATCGCGAGGGTGAAGGCGTCACCCACGGCCATGGCCCGTCCGGTCCGGCCGATCCGGTGGACATAATCCTCCGGATTTTCCGGAACATCGTAGTTGATCACGTGAGACACCCCGGCGACGTCGATGCCGCGAGCGGCGATATCGGTGGCGACCATGATCTCATAACGCCCCGCTTTGAACCCCTCGAGCGCCTCGACGCGCTGATTCTGCGACCGGTTGGCATGGAGCACGGCGACGGAGTGGTTGGCCGACTTCAGACGGCGGGCAATGCGGTCGGCGCCATGCTTGGTGCGCGAGAAGACGATCACGCTGTGAAAATCGGTCTTCTCGAGCAAACCCAGGAGAAGATCGAACTTCTGGTCGTTCATCACCGGAAAGATGGCGTGATTGACCGACTCGTTGACGGAGCGGGCCACGCCGATATCGATCCGGGTGGGGTCTTTGAGGGCAAATCGGGCGACAGCCTCGATTTCCGGTGGGACCGTGGCCGAAAAGAACAGAGTCTGGCGTTGTTTGGGACACAGTTCAACCACCCGTTTGACATCGTTGATGAACCCCATGTCCAGCATCCGGTCGACTTCGTCGAGGATCAGGACCTCAATGTTATCCAAGCGGAGGGTTTTTTCCTGCAGGAAGTCGAGCAGACGCCCAATGGTTGCGATGACGATGTCGGCTCCGGCGCGCAGCTCGCCGCGTTGTTTGCCGTATCCGACACCGCCGTGAACCACCGTGGCGCGAATGTCCGTGAACCGGCCAAAGTCGCGGAAGGCCGTTTCCACTTGGGCGGCCAACTCACGGGTCGGCTCAAGCACCAGAACGCGCGGATGTCCGGCGCGGTGGGGCCCGAGGCGATTCAGCACCGGCAGGGCGAAAGCCGCTGTTTTCCCCGTGCCTGTCTGGGCAGACGCAATCAAATCGCGTCCTGTGAGCACCGCGGGAATGGCGCGGAGCTGGATGGGAGTGGGATCGGTGTATCCCATGGCTTGGACCCCGCGGAGGAGACTGGTATGAAGACCTAACTTCGAAAACGGCATACCGAGTTGTGCGGCCTACCAGGGGGGAAAGGCGAGCCAAACGATTTTGTGGCGCCGGGCCGTGTGGCCGTTTGGAACTTTGCGCTCGTGCGTTGCGGGCGAAACCGCAGGATCAGTGAATGGAAAAACGTCCTTTTATCGAGCTAGGTCTGGCCCCCGAGCTTCTTCGGGCCGTGGACAAAATGGGGTTTGAGGAGGCGTCGCCGATCCAAACCGCGGTGATTCCGATCGCCTTGACCGGCCGCGATGTCGTCGGCCAGTCGGCCACCGGGTCCGGCAAGACCGCGGCCTTTTCCATGCCCGCGATCACCTGCGTGGACCCACATAAGAAGGCGGTGCAGGTTCTGATGCTCTGCCCGACCCGCGAACTCGCGGTCCAGGTCGCCGAGGAAGTGAGCAAACTCGCGCTCTTCAAGAAAGGAGTTCACGCGGTTCCGATTTACGGCGGTCAATCGTACGAGCGCCAGTTCCGCGCGCTGGCAGCCGGCGTGCAGATCGTCATTGGAACTCCCGGGCGGGTGATGGATCACATGGAGCGGGGCACGTTGAAACTCGACTCGCTCAAGCTGGTGATTCTCGACGAGGCGGACCGCATGCTCGACATGGGATTCCGCGACGACATCGAGCACATCCTCTCGAGGGTTCCGGACACCCGCCAGTTGCTCTTCTTCTCGGCGACGATGCCGCGCATCATTCAGGACATGATCGGCCGGTATTCGCGTGATCCGGCTTGGATCAAGATCGAGGCCCACGCGAAAAACGCCCCGCAGGTCGACCAGGTTTACTTCGAGGTCGACCGGCGCTCGAAGATCGACGTGCTGACGCGCATCATCGACCTCTATGATTTCCGGTACGGGATCATTTTCTGCAGCACCAAGATCATGGTCGATGAGCTCGACGAGCACCTCCATGCTCGCGGTTATGCCACAGACCGTCTGCATGGCGACATCAGCCAAGCTCAGCGCGACCGCGTGATGGACAAATTCCGGCGGCGGGCCTTCGAGTTCCTCGTGGCGACGGATGTTGCCGCTCGCGGGCTGGATCTCGACGATCTGGAGGTCGTCTTCAATTTCGATCTGCCGAATGACGCGGAAGACTACACCCACCGGATCGGTCGCACCGGCCGCGCCGGCAAGACTGGCAAGGCGTTCACCTTCGTTTCCGGACGCGACCTCTGGAAGCTGCAGAGCATGGTCCGGTTCGCCAAACTGAAGATTCGCCGGGAGAATGTTCCGTCGCTCGATCAGGTGGAGGAGGCGCGGGCCAATCTGTTCTTCGAAAAGCTGCGCACGACGCTGGATCAAGCCACCTATCGCAAGCAGGACCGGCTGATCGATCGTCTTCTGGAACAAGGATACGCCAGCACCGATATCTGTTCGGCCCTGATTCACCTGCTGCAGGGCGGGGAAAACGCCGCGGAAACAGCCACGGCCAAACCCGAACGGAAAGAAGCGGACGCGACGCCGGCCGCGTTGACTGCTCCTTCTTCGACGGTTGCCGCGAAGGCGGCGTCTGCTCCCGCCTCCGCTGCCGCCGCTCCGGCCTCGCCGGCGCGTGCAGCGACCAAGGCGCCGGTGCGGGCACCCGCGGCCAAGGCTAAATCCAACGAAGACGAAAGCGACGAAGTGCCGGACCGTCCCTCCGCTCGCGGGGCCTTCGCTCCGCCCGTGCGCACGGGACGCGAACCGGGTTTCACCACCGTCTTTCTTAACGTCGGCCGGAAGAACCTCGTCACCCCCGCCGACGTCGTCGGTAAGATCGCCGGTGTCACCCGACTGCCGGCTCAGGTGGTCGGCGCGATCGACATCCGCCAGCGCCACACCTTGGTGGGCATCGCCGATGAGCACGTGCCCTTTGTCCTCGAAAAAATGCGCGGCATTCGCGTCAAAGGACAGGCGCTGGCGCCTGCCCTGGCGAGCGAGCGCGACACGGAGGCGGATTGACGACCCCCGCCGCCCTCATGTGTCTCTGGCGTTTGACGTGACCTCGTAGGTCAGCAGGAGTGTGTTGCTCCCCTCGATACGTTCATGACGTATCAGGGTGAGGGTCACGTCGATCGCCGCGTTGACGAAGGGAGTGCCTCCGCCGAAAATGCGGTGTTCGAGGCTGATTTCGATGAAGTCGACGCAACCGGCTTCGAGAAAGAGACGGTGCATCTGGGCACCGCCGAGCAAAGCGCAACGGCGGTGGCCGCGGCTGCGCAGGTCGCTGATCACGGACTGCGCCGAGGCGTCGGTGAACTCCAGCTGTCCGGTGACCGCGTCCTCGGCAAACGCCGAGGGGGTGCGGGTCAGGACGATGCGGCGTCGCGCGGCGGTCAGCCGGGAGCGAATGACGCTCCGGGCCACCCGATAGGTTTCACCGCCCATGATGCTGGCATCGAAGCGGCCAAGCGTCGCGGCGAAGTGTTTCTTATCCGCGGCCGAGGTGAACGACGTGCCCGGTTCATCGTGTTTGGTGATGAATCCGTCGAGTGATTGAGCCGCGATCAGGGTAACCTCCATTCCGCGAAGTTAGAAGCGCGTCGTCCCGATTCAACGCGCATTTGTGATCGTGCAGCCGCCTCCCGGGCAATCCGCGACCCCGGTCGGACCGTCGTGCGGAGCCGGGATGGTGCCCGCGTTTGGCTGGCTCGTCCCGAGATACCGGGGTGTGACGGCCGATCGGGGCTTGCCGCCGGTGGGTGCCTGCTCTCTCCTGAGCCCACGTCATGATGAAGAAAGCGTTGATCACCGGAATCACAGGGCAGGATGGATCCTATCTGGCGGAGTTGCTTCTGGAAAAGGGCTATGAGGTGCATGGCGTCATCCGTCGCGCATCGACCTTCAATACCAGTCGCATCGACCACCTTTATCGGGATCCCCACGTCAACGGAGTGCGCCTGTTTTTGCATTACGGTGATCTCGCCGATTCGGTGCAGATGGTGAAACTGCTCTATGAGCTGCAGCCCGACGAGGTGTACAACCTCGGCGCGCAGTCGCATGTCCGGGTCTCTTTTGACATCCCGGAATACACCGGTGATGTCGATGGATTGGGCGCCCAACGAATCCTTGAGGCGATCCGGGAGGCGGGATTGGTCAAGAAAGTGCGGTTTTATCAAGCCTCGTCGTCGGAGATGTTCGGCAAAGTCCAGGAAGTGCCTCAGACCGAGCGGACGCCGTTTTGGCCGCGCTCGCCCTATGGCTGTGCCAAGGTTTACGCCTATTGGCTGACGGTGAATTATCGAGAGAGTTACGGTCTGCACGCGAGCAACGGCATCCTCTTCAACCATGAGAGCCCGCGCCGCGGCGAAACCTTCGTCACCCGAAAAATCACGCGCGCCGCGACGCGGATCAAGGTGGGCCTGCAGGATTCCATCTACCTGGGAAACCTCGAAGCCCAGCGCGATTGGGGCTACGCGAAGGAGTATGTGGAGATGATGTGGCTGATGCTGCAGCAGGACAAACCGGACGATTATGTGGTGGCGACGAATGAGACCCACAGCGTGCGCGAATTTTGTCAGGAAACCTTCTCCCTTCTCGGTTTGGACTGGGAGCGGCACGTCAAGTATGACCAGCGCTACGAGCGTCCCGCCGAGGTTGAATTGCTCATCGGAGACCCCGCGAAAGCCAAGCGGCAACTCGGATGGAGCCCGCGCGTCCGGTTCAAGGAGCTGGTCAAACTGATGGTCGATGCCGACCTCGATCTGGCCAAACGTGAGGCTCAGATCGCGCAACTGCCCTTGCCCTGACCGAGCCTGGCGGTTCACCGGCGCGTCCGACGCCCGGCTTTGCCTGCTCCGGCGGTATTCGTGCCCGGGTGCAACGAGGTCATGCATGGTTGGGTTGACGCGGGGGAGGTTAACCGAGACATAGAAGCTGGCGTATGAAACTTTTTATCGCAGGACATCAGGGCATGGTGGGCTCGGCGCTCGTGCGGCGTTTTCAACGGGAGCCGGGTGTGAATCTGATTTTTCGTTCCCGCAAAGACGGACTCGACCTGACGAATCGAGCCTCGGTGGATGCGTTTTTGTCGGCGGAACGACCGGATACGATCATCGTCGCCGCGGCGAGGGTGGGCGGCATCCATGCCAACGAGACGTTTCCAGCGGATTTCCTGTACGACAACCTGGCGATTGCGACCCATACGATCGACGGAGCCTATCGTATGGGCGTGCCGCGGTTGCTGTTTCTTGGAAGCTCCTGCATCTACCCGAAACTCGCCCCGCAACCTCTGACCGAAGAAAGCCTGCTGACCGGACCGCTCGAACCGACCAACGAGGCCTACGCCATCGCCAAGATTGCCGGCTTGAAGTTGGCGCAGGCCTACCGAAAGCAGCACGGTGTCAGCTATCATTCGGCAATGCCGACGAACCTTTATGGTCCCGGCGACAACTACCATCCACAGAACTCCCACGTTCTGCCCGCGCTGATCCGCCGCTTTGACGAAGCTGCGATTGCAGGGGCCAAGGAAGTAGTTGCCTGGGGTACCGGCTCTCCGCGGCGGGAGTTCCTGCACGTGGATGACCTGGCTGATGCCTGCGCCTTTCTGCTGCGGCTGACGGAACCGCCGGACTGGATCAACGTCGGGACCGGGGTGGATGTGACGATCAAGACGTTGACCGAGCAGGTCGCAGCGGTCACGGGGTTCAAAGGAGAGATCGTCTGGGATGCCAACCGACCGGACGGCACCCCGCGCAAACTCCTCGACTGCTCCCGGTTGACCCGACTGGGCTGGACCGCCCGGATTGGGTTGGAAGAAGGTTTGAAGCAGACCTTTGCGGCCTATCGGGCAGAGAAAGCGGCGGGTGCTCTGCGGGTCTAGCCGAACGGGGGACGCCGTGGTCTCTTGGCGGCTCGTCGGGAAACCGCCTTCGGACTGACTCCCTAGCGGGAGTTGACCCAACGCCCCCAACAAGGGGTATTGAAACAGCCGAGTTATTTCGTTATATGTTTAACAATAGTGGATTAGACTAATTATTGGATCGAAGTGGAGCGAAGGGATCTTCACGTCGGGCTTTACGCAGTCGAGGAATCCCGTCCAATAGACGGACATGAGTTTCGTTCTCGTCACGGTGGCTATCCTGATGGTCCTGCGTTTGCTCGGTGAGTTGTGGCTTGAGGCACTCAACCGTCGGGAGGTGCTCCGCCGTGCCGAGCAACCGCCACCGGGCGTGGCGGCGATCATGGACTCGGCGACCTACAAGCGTGCGGGGGAATATACGCTTGCGCATCAACGCTTTGATGTCGTCGAAACCCTTTTCGACACAGGAGTGTTGGCATTGGTGATCTTTGGAGGAGTACTCCCGGTGTTGTTTGCCCACGTGGCGGTCTGGGCACCGGGAGCTCCGAAGTGGGATGACGCCTTGTTTATCCTGTTTGTCGGGGTGTTGCTGAGTCTGCCCGGGCTGCCGTTTGAGTGGTGGTCCCAGTTCCGGTTGGAGGAACGCTTCGGCTTCAACAGGAGCACCCCCGGCCTTTGGGTCACCGACAAGATCAAGGGATTGGCGCTGACCTTCGCCATTGGGTTTCCGATCCTTTGGCTGCTGCTCTCGTTGGTCCGCTGGGTCGGAGAGTCTTGGTGGCTCTGGGGATTCGCGCTGCTTTTTGGGTTTCAGCTTTTGATGCTGGTGCTCTACCCGAAACTGATCCTGCCGCTCTTCAACAAACTGACCCCACTGCCCGACGGCGATCTTCGCTCCCGGTTGATGTCGTTGGCCGACCGAACCGGTTTCAAGGCCCGGACCATCGAGGTGATGGATGGATCCAAACGCTCGGGCCATTCCAACGCCTTTTTCACCGGATTCGGACGTTTCCGGCGGATTGTGTTGTTTGATACCCTCATTGCCCAGCTCAGCCCGGAGGAGCTGGAGGCGGTGCTGGCTCATGAAGTGGGACACTATCGTCGCGGACACATTCCGAAGATGCTCGCGGTCTCAGCCGTGATGCAATTCGGCGGGTTTGCCGTGATCGCCTGGCTCGCGCGCAGCGAGTGGTTCAATCCGGCCTTTGGGTTTCCCTCCGGTGAACTGGCTCCCGCGTTTCTGCTCTTTGGGCTGCTCAGCGGTTTGGCCACGTTTTGGTTTTCGCCCATCGGCAACTACTTTTCCCGGAAACACGAATATGAGGCGGACAAGTTCGCCCGTGATGCCATGGGCGGGCCCGTCTCGATGGTGGGCGCGTTGCGCAAGCTGGCCCAAAAAAATCTGACGAATCTGACGCCGCACCCTTGGTACAGCGGGTTCTATTATTCGCATCCGACGCTGGTTGAACGGGAACGTGCACTCACCGCCACCACGTCGTAGGGCCCGCACCTGCTTGGCCTTGATCTGGCTGGTGGTGGGGATGCTGGCCCCGGTCAGGGCGGAGAACTGGGTCCTGACCACCTACAACGTCGAGAACTACACGTTGGCTGACCGGGTGGTCGGCGGAGTTTATCAGCCGGACTATCCCAAACCTGAGGAGTCCAAGGATGCCCTCCGAAAGACGATTCGTGAGCTCTCTCCGGACGTGCTCGTGCTCCAGGAAGTCGGGGGGCGGGAGTTCTTGAACGAGTTGCAGCGCGACTTGCAGGCGGAAGGCTGTCTTTATCCTCAGGCCGATGTGCTTGAGGCAGCGGATCCCGACCGGCGCATCGCTTGGTTGTCGCGACACCGACCGACGGACATTCGCCGGCACTCGGATCTGACGCTTCCGTATTTTGGACAAAGAGAAGCGGTGAAGCGCGGGATGCTCGAGCTCACCTTCGCGACAAGCTCAGGACCTTTCACCGTTTTTGTCGTCCATTTGAAAAGTCGTTTCACCGATCGTCCCGATGACCTGAATTCGGACCTGCGGCGCGGTGCCGAGGCGACGGCGTTGCGGAATCGAATCCTGGAGCGCTTTCCGGATCCATCGGTCGCACGCTTCCTGGTGATGGGTGATTTCAATGACTCGCGGAACAGTCGCGGCGTGCGAGCGTTCCTCACGCGCGGTCAAACGCCCATCACGCAGCTTCTCCCGGCTGCGGATTCTCGCGGGGAGGTCTGGACGCACCGCTTTGCCAAGGAGGATAGTTACAGCCGGGTGGACCATGTTCTGGTCTCGCCCGGGCTTCATCCTTGGGTGTTCGACGGTCGCGCCCAAATCGCTGATGGACTCCACATCACTGCGGCGAGCGATCACCGTCCGGTGACGGTGACGCTGCGAATGCCGTAACCGGACCCGCTCAGAGGCGGCCCCCCGTGACTACTTCACAGTCACGGGTATCGTTACCTCGCCGGCACCATAGCCCTTGAGAAAGAGACTGCCGCTACCGGGGCGACCGCCTTGGACATTCACCGTGATGGTGGTTTGTCCTGCGGGCACCATGACTTCGGGCATGATCACGCTTTCGGGCACGTCGGTGGTGAGATCGAGCAGCAGGCCGCCGGGAGGTGCGATATTGGGGATCGAGAAGGTCAGGGTGCGGATTTCGCCGCCACGCAGGGAAAGCGAGTTCGGGAAAACGGTCACCGAGCCACCATCGACGCGGAACGTACCGACGGGCGAACCGGAAGGACCGCCCAGCGAGACGCGGTAATTGCGGTTCGGCTCAACGGCCGGGACAAAAAAGCCCAGCGCGTTGGGGGACTCGAACACTGTGCGTGCGGGTGTGCTGTCGAGATAAACCACGTCTTCAGAGGTGAAGCCACGGCCAAGGACACTGACCTTGGCACCCACGGGCGCTCGATTGACTTCGAGAGAGAGCACATAACGGCCCACGACATTGATCGAACGCACAGGGGTGTAGGCCTCGCGGGAGGTGATCACGCCGTTGTTCTCCAGCTGAAAGGTCACCAGGAAATAGTAGGCCAGTTGGTTGCGCCCGGGAGGGAGCTGATAGTCGAAATCGTAGATGTCCTGTCCCAAAGGACTCGGCGTCATCGTGTAATTCTTCCCGTCGATGACCAAGCGCGGCACCAGACTTCCGGCGACCATGGACGTCGCCTTTGGCGTCGCCCGCATCGAGATCGTATAGATCTGTGAAGGATTCTCGGCCAGCGAGGATGGCGTAAGGTCGTTGATCTTAACCTCTTCGCAGCCAGAAAGCAGGACGAGGCCAAAAGCGGCGCAGAGGAAGAGGACGAATCGTCTCGCGTGGGAGATACGGCTATTATGCATTGGTCGTTTAGGAGAAAAACCGGATGCGAACGCAACAGAAAGACCGGGCATTGGCAATGAATGAGTTGACCGTGGAGCCGGTTGAAAGTGCCTGCGTGATGTCGAATCCCGTCGGGTTGTACGTCCATGTGCCCTTTTGTGCAAGTAGCTGTGACTTCTGTGCCTTCTACCAGATCAAGCCGGATGCGGAGAAAATTGCCCGCTATTTTTCCGGTCTGGCCGACGAAGTTCGACTGATTTCGTGGTCGCGTCCGATCTCAACGATTTTCTGGGGAGGAGGGACCCCTGGGTTGCTGTCACCGGATCAGCTTCGACGCTTGGGTGAACTCGTCGGGGCGTTGCCGCGGCTTGAGGGATCCATCGAATGGTCGGTGGAAATGGCCCCGGCATCGGTCACGGAAGCCCGTCTCCAGGCGCTCAAGGAAATCGGAGTGACTCGGATCTCGATTGGTGTGCAAAGCCTTCGTCCCGCTTTGCTTGACGGACTCGGCCGGCAACACACGCGCGAGCAGGCACTGCGCGCGTATGAACGCGTTCGTTCGGTTGGTTTTCAGAGCGTGAATCTTGACCTGATGTTCGCTTTGCCGGGTCAGGATGAGGCGCTCTGGCTGGAGGATTTGCACGAGGCCATGGCCTTGAAACCGGACCACCTTTCCACCTACTGTCTGACCTTCGAGGAGGACACGGCGCTGTGGGTGAAATTGTCCCAGGGGAAGGTAAAACTCGATCCCACCCGGGAGGCGCAGCTTTATGAGACGACGTGGGCCGAGCTGGCGCGGTCGGGTTTTGAGCAGTACGAGGTCTCGAACTTTGCGCGGCCGGGCCACGCCTGCCGCCACAATCTGAACACGTGGGAGATGCATGAATGGGTCGGTCTGGGTCCTTCGGCGGCATCCCAGTATGGGGGTGTTCGCGGGAGCAATCCCTCGGATCTGGCGCTTTGGAGCGAGGCGGTGGCGAAGGGGGAAAGGGCGACCGATGACCGGACGACTCTGTCTCCGGGATCGCTGCTCGAAGACGCGCTCATTTTCGGGTTGCGAATGAATGTCGGGGTCGATCTGGCCGCACTACGCCAGCGGTTCCGTCCGGCCCTCGGCGAACATGAGTCGGTCTGGCAGGACGTGGAACGTCGGGTCCTTCATCTCGTGGAAGACGGTCTGGCTCAACGTGAACGCGATCGCGTGTTTCTGACGCCCCGGGGGCGCTTGCTTGCAGATGCGGTTGGTGCCGAGATCATGGGATTGTTTCAATCCTCCGAGTAACTATGAGATCCTTGGTTCTGCTCTTGATCGTCCTAACCGGCGCGGCCTCCGCGCAGGCAAAATCGGCTTTGGTCCTGCAGTCGGACTTCGGCACCAAAGATGAGGTGCTTGAGGGCGGACTGGCGCAGCTCGATTTCCAGTACGGCAATGTCTGGACCAATATTCCGGATGCGCCCGGCGGCCCCCCCCTGCTTTATCTGAACAGCCTGCGTGATTTGTCGCTGGCGCTCAACCAGGGCAATTTCTCGCAGAAAAACGGAGTGCTGGCAGGCGGAGAGTGGACGGTTTGCATCGGGAGGGTGACTCGATGAACTTTCATCTGCGCCAGGTCCCGGTGGCGATCGTTCTCGGTCTTGCATTCGTCCTCGGCGGGTGTGCCACGACTCGTCAGGCGGCCTTTGCGCCGGTCGTGGCCCGCTTCTTTTTGGAGGCCGACCTGAGTGAGCCCGGACGAGCCGTCGTGTTGCCGCAGAGCGGCGTCGCGATTCATGTCGCCCCCAAGCCGGTCCTGATGGAATTCGATCTGCTGGATGCCCAGATCGCGGAGGTGTCGCTAGGACGATGCCTCGCGTTTCAACTCTCGCTCGCCGCCGGCCGCGACCTCTACCGGCTTTCCGGAACGTCCCAGGGGAGCCGCCTGGTGCTGACTCTGAATGACGAAGTCGTGGGCGCCCGGCGCATCGATCAACCGATCGACAATGGTCAACTGCTGGTATTCGTCGAGATAGACGATGCCAAGCTGCCTGCGCTCGTTGAGTCCTTGCAGCGGACGATCGCGGAAACCCAACGGCAGCTCGCGCGCAAACGATGAGGTCCCGTTTTTCGCGCGGGTCGGCTGCGTTTCTCCTGTTTCTCCTGGCGACGCTCGCGGGTTTCGCCCAACGGACTGAACTCTTTTGGCCGACACCGAATGTCGCCTGGCTCGAAGGGCGGGGAATCGACGCGTTCGTCCAGCCGACGGTATCGGGCGAGATCACCTCCGGCTGCTTTGGTTGCGTGCGCAGCAGCGGATCCCAGTTTCACGAGGGCCTGGATCTCCGCCCCGTCGTGCGCAACCGCCAGGGTGAGGCCGATGATCCGGTTTTTGCCGTGCTGCCGGGCATCGTGCGGCACGTCGCGGTCCGCGCAGGCGCGAGCAGTTACGGCCGCTATGTCGTCCTTGAACATCCCGAGGTGACGCCGGCCGTGTATTCGCTTTACGCGCACCTGGCCGCGATCGCGCCGGGATTGAAGCCGGGCGATGCGGTCGCCCGGGGACAGACGATCGGCTCGATGGGGCGAAGCGCCGGTGGCTATGTGATTCCCAAGGAGCGCGCCCACCTGCATCTGGAACTGGGTCTGATGGTCACGCGGGAGTTCCAGACCTGGTACGCGACGCGGAAGTTCGGCAGTCGCAATGATCACGGTCCCTGGAACGGGATGAACCTGATGGGGATCGACCTGCTCGATGTCTTCAATGCGTTTCGATCGAAGCGGGTGGATACGTTTGACGAGTACTTCGCCAGCATGGGGACGGCGGTTCGTCTGCGTATCGCGACGCGTCGGATTCCGGATTTCACCCAGCGATATCCGACCCTGGTGGAGCGCGGAACCGATGAACTGATTGCGGGATGGGAGGTGAGTTTCAATGCCACCGGTCTCCCGTTCCATTGGCGGCCGCTGACGATTGCCCAGGTGATGGGCTATCGGCCGAACGAAGTCCGGATCCTGGAGACGAACGAGGTCGAGTTAAAGTCCATGCGCTGCCGCTCGTTGATTGTGAAACGGCGAGGCAATCCGGAGCCCGGTCCCGATTTGCGGACCTTCCTGCAGCAACTCTTTGGGCTGCCGTAGAGTGTAATCACGCCTGGTCCGCAAGCGGGGAGGTTGTCAGTGAACACCATCGTCAGGCCAGACCGGGCCGGATGGCCTGCGGGCCCCGACTATCGCAGGAGGTCGCGCAAGTCGGAAAGCGAAAGTTTGGCCGCGGCGGCATCGCTGGCCTCGAAGACGTCCGCCAGGAGGGCGCGTTTCTCCTCCTGCAGTGCAAGTACCTTTTCCTCGACTGTGCCCGCACAGATGAGTTTGTAGCTCGTCACGACCCGTTGCTGGCCGATGCGGTGGGCGCGATCGGTCGCCTGGGCCTCGGTGGCCGGGTTCCACCATGGATCGAAATGGACCACGGTATCGGCCGCCGTCAGATTCAGGCCGGTGCCACCCGCCTTGAGAGAGAGCAGGAAAACGGGAATGTCGCCCTGACTCTGAAACCGATCAACTTCGGCCTGCCGCTGACGCGGAGCCATCGCTCCGTCGAGATAGGCGAACGGAACACTTTGGGTTTCCAACTCGGTCTTCAACAAGGCGAGCAGGGAGGTGAACTGGGAGAAGACCAACAGGCGGTGTCCATCGTCGAGCGCTTCGGCGAGCAGTTCGCGGAACGCGTCCAGTTTGGACGAATCGGCGTCCGGTTGCCGGGTGGATTCCGCGACTTCAGGCAGCGCTTTCAGGAGACGTGGATCGCAGCAGACCTGTCTGAGTCGCAGCAGTTGGGTGAGGGTGGCCAAGCGGATCGCATTCTCGCTCGCCCCGCCGGTCTCGAGTTCGAGCAGCGCCCGCTCGGTCTGTTCCTGAACGGAGCGGTAGAGCGCGGCCTGGGTGGGGGAAAATTCGCACCAAATCACCTGCTCGATTTTCGCCGGCAGTTCGGGCGCGACGGTGACCTTGGTCCGGCGCAGGATGTAGGGCGCGGTTTGCGCTCGCAGACGATCGTCATACCAGGCGCGTTCTTCGCCGCGGGTGCCCGTGGGCACGGGCTGAAGAAATCCGGGCAGGAGGAACTCAAAGAGCGAACGTAGATCTTCGAGCGAGTTCTCCAGCGGGGTTCCCGTCAGCAGGCAGCGACCCCGGCTTCGCAAGGAGCGCAAGGCCTGGGCGTTCTGCGAGCGTCGGTTCTTCGCGTGCTGCGCCTCGTCGCCGACGATGCAGCTGAACTCGATCTCCGAGAGCAACTCATGGTCGCGGACGAGGGTGCCGTAGGAGGTGACCACGAGGTCGCAGGAGGAGAATTCGGCCGCCGAGTTCAGCCGGCGTTGTCCATGGTGCACGCGGACGTTGAGGTGCGGGGTGAAGCGCGCGGCTTCGCGCCTCCAGTTCTCGAGCAGTGAAGCCGGGCAGACGACCAGGGCGGTGCCTCCTGCCTCGGAAAGCGTGGCGCTGATCAGTCCGAGTGCCTGCAGGGTTTTGCCCAAGCCCATTTCGTCGGCAAGGATGCCGCCCAGCTTGTGCCGATGCAGATGTCGCAACCACGCGACGCCCAAGTGCTGGTAGGGCCGGAGCGCGCTGGCGAGCGGCTCCGCCAAGTGTACCGGCTGGAGTGCGGAAAGATTTCGCAGCGCCTCGCTGCGCGTTTTCCACGTGGACGGTGGCTGGAAATGAGGCGCGACCTCCTGCAGAATATCCTCCGCTTCCGCAAGCCTGGCCGCGGTCAGGCGATGGACGCGGCGGGTCGACAAACCCTGTGTGCCTGCGTCGCCCGCGAGTGCGCGTTGAGCGTCGGCGAGGCGCTTGAGTTGGGCTTGGTCGATCAGGTAGATCTTGCCCTGATCCTCAACATAGCCCCGGTTCGACGCCACGGCAGCCTGCACCGCAACTTCGTCGGCCTTTCCGGCCCGCAATCCAAGGGCCAAAGTATAGCCATCCCGAGCCTCCACGGCGTCGGCCACCACCTCCACAGGGCGCAGGTGGGAGGTGTTCTTTTCGAAATTAGTCGTGAACGCGGCCCGGAAATCTGAACGGAGCAGAGCACCGTGCATCGCGAGAAAGTTGAGCACCCGATGACGGTCGCGCAGCCACCAGCGACGGTTTGAAGGCTCAAGGGTGAATCCATTCGCCTTCAGCAAGTCGTGCGCCGCGGCGTAGGAGGCGTGCTCTCGCGACGGGAGCGTAATGGACAGAAAGTGCTCCGAACCGTCCACCTCCATCGGCGTGGTCAGCGGGGAGATGCGTGAGGGCGTTGTCGGCGGCCTCGTTGAGGCCGCGACGGGACCGGGTGCCCGCGTCGTGGCCGGAGCAGCGCGCAGCGGACTCACCGGCTCCGATGATGGCACTTCGGCCAGCAACTCACTGACACCCCGGAGGACATGGCCGACCCAAAGAACGGGTCGGGCGGGCTCGTTGACCCAGAAAAAGACCGGCAGTCCCTTGAGCAGTCCGACCAACTCCCGCATCTGCGCCCGGTTGAGTTGCAGGAAGAGAACGGGCGCAGCTTTGGCGCCGAAACGCTGGAGCGTAGCCAGTGTGGGCAGCCACGTGGCCTCGGGCGGTCGGGAAAGGTCGAGCTCAACCTTCACCGCAATGGCATCCCGGGGCGCCGAGGCGCCTAGATTGGGCGGGAGAAGGATCTTGAGCATGCGAAGCGGTCGGATTCCGGCCCGCTCAGAGCCGCTGGAAGCGGTACTTGACCAACGCCCACATCCAGGTGATGGGATCGCGGATCACCGAGATCTTCTTACCTTCCTTGAACGATCGCGATCGATAGCTGACCGGGATCTCGAGCGGATGATAACCTTTTCGGATCAACTTGATCAGCAGTTCCCAGTCGAAATCAAAGCGGTTGCTCTGAAACGTCAGGCCGTCCAGGCAATCCCGTCGGAACACCTTGTACATCGTGAACGGATCCTTGAGCCAGACACCGAAGCAGACGTTGATCATCGTCGCGAAGGTCCAATGAGCGCAGTTGAGCACGAAGGCGTGCACCGGCTGGTCGTTGAAGGTTCGCATTGCAAAACCGCCGCCCGTTCCGTGCCTCGATCCGAGGACAAATGCCTGCTCACCCCGGATGATGGGAGTGATCAAGCGTTCGTAGTCGTCCAGACTGTACTCCAAGTCGGCGTCCTGAATGAGAATCACGTCTCCGGTTGCGTGGGTGAATCCCTCGCGCACGGCGAAGCCCTTGCCACGCGGCCGCTCCTGCAGCACAATCTTCACCCGCGGGTGGTCGCGATACCCGCAGACGATTTCACGCGAGCCGTCGGTCGAGTTGCTCTCCACCAGGATGATTTCGAGGCTCCACCCTTGGATCTCCTTTGCGAGGAGGGCATCGAGTGCGATTTTGACCGTCGCGATCTCGTTGAACACCGGAACCACCACCGAAAGGACGTGTGGGTGCCCTTCCGGGGACGCATCCCGTCGGACGCTTCGATTGTTCGGCGCGGCATTCATGGTGGAGAGGGAGAGGGAGGACGGGGCAGACACAAACCGCGATGCTCACATAACGGGCACCGGATTACCAAGCCAGAAATCCGAGCCTCCTCACCGCGACACGACTCGTCGTCGATGATCGCAGTGAGATCCTCGACTTGGCGAAGCCGCACCAGCCTGGTGGAGGACGCTGATTGGAGCCTACGCGAAGGCGCGGGAATAAAGGGCAGCAAAACTTGGCTGCAAGGCGGACCGTGCCCCAGGACACCGGAGGCCCTGTCTTGGGGCATCTCCCACGTTCTCGTTCGAGCCCCTTTGGTCAGCGCCTCCAGTAGAATATCTTTCCGGATGGAGTTCCGCGGCCTTCCGGCGCTCGTGTCTGCAAAGTCGTCCATGCCCGGATGAATGGCCGGGGGGTGGCGAATGTCAGGGGCAGGCGTGGACCGTGATCGCGGTGCGGCTCAATTCTACAAAATCGTTTTTTCCCAGTGCGGATTCGATGGCGGGGAGATTGCCCGCGAAGAGCGCCCAACGCTCGTCGTTGGAAATATTGCCCGTGGAGATCAGGAGCAACTTGGGTGGTTGGCGTTTCAGCCAGAACGAGGCAACGAAGTCGGCATCCACGGTCACGACAATGCGGGTTTCGCGCACGGCGAACGCGATCAGATCGGAATCTGTGGTTCGGTTGCCGCTGGGCAGATCAAAGGCATGGGCGGTCTTGTGGCCGACGGCCGTCAGTTCGCGGGCCAACCGGCGGGGCAGTTGGACATCCAGTAGGAATTTCACACCACAAGGGGCTCGATCCGTTGTACGCGGCTCAGCCGGGCGGCGTAGGCATACACCGCTAGGAGGTCATCGGGTTCCAAGTCGGGATAATCGGCCAGCACTTGTTCTGCCGTCATGCCGCCGCTCAGCAGTTCCAGCAGGAACTCGACCGGGTAGCGCAGGCCCCGCACACAGGGCTTCCCGTGGCAGAGCTGCGGATCGATCGTTATCCGCGAAAGCAGGACGGGTGCAGACATCGTCGAAATCTTGCATGCCTTCCGGCTTGCGGCAAGCGCCGGGATGGGCTCGGCGCGAGCCGGTTCACGGCATGAGAACTACACATGTCGAGTCGCGTGTCATTCCGCGCACACACAAAGAAAAACCTGACCCTTTCGGACCTCTCCGACGTGGTGACGCAGATCGTCCCAAGCGAAGAAGCTTGCACGCCAACCTATTGTTATAACATTTGTTTCATGATCTCCGAGTCCAAATCGTGAAAAATTGGAAACTCACTTGGCGCGATCCTGCCGAAGGAGGTGACTATCCGATTGAACATCGAAGAGGGCACGACGCTTTACTTTACCGAGGCGCCTGACGGCGTGCGGATCACGGCCCACAACCCCGAATTCGCCCGAAAAATGGCGGCTGCGGATAGCCTCAGACATCCTGACCCGTCGGGAAAGAGGGTGACCTCAAGGTGGCGTATTCAAATCGCAGGGAGGAGCCCGGGTAATGGGTTTCCGTGGTGTTGAGTTCGGCGCAGATTCGGGCGGCAAGTTGGTCGTGGAGCGGGTTAGCTTGGCCGTGAAGTTCGATGCGTAGAACGCCCCGGGCTTTATCTGGGCGCAGGTTCACCGAGCTTTGCAGGAGTGAGCGCACGAAACTGCG